>LSQX01189781.1_pt1 | contig 84821 bp, 73 predicted proteins | sample 654561 | NCBI WGS metagenome assembly LSQX01 (sample SAMN04489861, study PRJNA283612) | anaerobic digester metagenome | isolation source: 4 biogas reactors fed with cattle manure at either 37C or 55C with and... | place: Denmark: Kongens Lyngby | collected 2014 | reverse complement strand
GTTTTTAACATTGGTAAATGATGCAAAATTCAGGAAATCCATGTAATAGCTCCTTGTTTATCGAATATTCATTATTAGCCATATAAAAATTAAAATAAAAAGCTTATAATTGTATTGTGGATAATAATAAAATAAATATGCAATCGACAAGGAGTTTTATAGGAATGGACAATAAAGTGCTGGTCGAGACATCTGCGCGCCATGTCCACTTGACCGCCGAACAGGTGGAGATTTTGTTTGGCAAAGGTGCCACGCTCACCAAAAAGAAGGATCTCAGCCAGCCCGGGCAGTATGCGTGTGAGCAGCGCGTGACGGTGGTCGGGCCGAGAAACCAGATAGCAAATGTTTCAATTTTGGGGCCGGAGCGTTCCGCGGGTCAGGTCGAGGTTTCAATGACCGACGCGCGCACTCTCGGAATCGCAGCGCCGGTGCGCGAAAGCGGGGACATTGCCGGCACTCCCGGCTGCAAGCTCGTTGGCCCGTGCGGTGAAGTGACACTCGACGAGGGCGTTATCGTCGCAAAACGGCATATACATATGACGCCCGAAGACGCGGAGCGTATCGGTGTGACGGACAGGCAGGTTGTTTCGGTGAAGGTTGACACTCCCGAACGTTCGCTTGTTTTTGGCGACGTGGTTGTGCGCGTAAGCCCCAGTTTTGCGCTCGCCATGCACATTGACACCGACGAATCGAATGCCGCAAACGCAAGCTGTGGAGAAGTTTACGGAGAGATTATCAAATAACACAACAGGTCTTTCGACGCGCGTTTGGGCATGATGGCTCAAACGGCTGTTTTTTGGATAAAGACAAGGGATAAAACCGAGCCAAATGCAATTGGCCCGGTTTTTGTTTTGTGGCTAAAGCGCGTCGTCGCGCGGTGAAAGCAGCTTTTGCGCGCGTCCCACGACGCTGTGTTCGATGGGTTTCCAGGTCACGCGGGCAAATAATGCGGCAAACGAGATTGGGATATATGTGAACATCAGAATAGGGAAGGTAAGCGTGTAAATTAGTTTTCCTGCGGTGGACGCGCGAATTTGCCTCCATTCGGTCAGGGTGATTATAAGCCCGAGCACGAAAAGTGTCAGATATGCATAAAGAGTGCTTATGCAAAGCGACGAAACGGCTATCATAATGTTGTCGCCGAGCAGCGCGCCGGCAGCCGCAAGCGTCACGTTGGCGGCTATTCCGACTATGGAGAGCACCATGGCCGGCATGGTCGACATTGTCATGTCAAAACAGGCGAAGCTCCCGCGCAGCATCCCCAAAAACAGCCTGCCCCCATAGCGACGGTACATTTGCAGATAGCCTTTTGCCCAGCGCATGCGCTGGTGCCACGACTGAATAAAATTTGTGGGCTGCTCATCGAAAAATTCGGCCTGCCGGCAAAATCCTATCTGCTCGCCGTCCAGGATTTGGTCGGCCGTAAACTCGATGTCCTCGCTGAGCATGTGATACGGCCAGCCGCCGATTTTGTTTTTTATCCTGCGGCTGAACAGAAATCCGGTGCCGGTCACAAAACAGCTTGTCCCGAGCAGGCTGCGCGCATGGTTGTGGCAGCACGCGTCGCGCAGGAAGTTGAGCCCGTATCCGGCCGAAATCCAGTTGTCGGCATAGTTTTTGGTGTTGCGATAGCTGGTTATAATTTCACATTTGCCCGCCGCAAAAGTCTCGTTCATGCGCTCTATATAGTCCGGCATAAGCAGGTTGTCGGCATCGAACACTATATAGCCGTCGAATATGTCGCCGTAATCCTCGTCGATGCGCGCAAGCAGCTCGTCCATCGCATATCCTTTGCCGACAAGCTCTGTGTTAAACCGCTCGTACACGACCGCACCATGCGCGCGGGCGACTTCAGCCGTCGAGTCGGTGCAGTTGTCTGCGATTACAAACGTCTGTACAAGCTCGGCGGGGTAGGTCTGCGCCGCAATGCTGTCCAGCAGCTCGCCTATCACCGCCTCCTCGTTGCGTGCACAGGTCAAAACCGCATATCGCAGGCGCGGGACAGATTTTTGCTCGCCGCTTTTGCGGCTTTTCGATTTTGCCAGCCACCCCGCAACAGATATGGGGATAAACAGCAGCTGGTATGAGTAAATAATAATAAAAAGCACAAGTATAGCGTTATTGATTAGTTTTAATACTTCCATTACAGATGCCCAGTAGTTGTTGTGTATTTTGACACAGCAGCCGGCCGCAAGTGCAGTTTTAGTATAGCAGGGTAAGTTTTAAGATTAAAGATACCGAATACTTATGATTTGTTTAATATTTGATTGGTTTTTTATAAACAAATCACATGATATATATTATCTGCGAAATAGAAAATCTTATTTACCCGAGAAAATTTTGCAAAATATATAAACTCCGCCGCACAGGGGCAGACGGCAGTGAGGCCGGCCGGATTTTCTGCTGCGGCAGTTGCCGCACAAGCACCCGGCGCAAAGCAAAAAGCCGCCGCACCGTGACGGATGTCAGGCGCAGCGGCACTCGATTTCTATGAAATTTATATGAAAACAGCCGGCAAACAGTTATTTGTCAAGGCCAAACTTTTTGAGTTTTTCGCGCAGGAAGTCGGCAGCCATGCGGATGTCGGCCTCCGGATTGTCGCCGACCTCGCGCTCGATGGTCAAAAATCCGTTAAAACCGGTCGAAGCGAGCGCGGGCAGATACTCGTCGAAGTTGACGTCGCCCTGTCCGAGCGGCAGCTCCTCCCAGCCTTCCATGTTGCCTATCATTATGCCGTCTTTGGCGTGGGTATGTACGATATACGGGCCAAGCACTTTGGCAGCCTCGGCGGCATTGTCGCCGACGCACATGACAAGGTTGGCAGGGTCAAAGTTGACGCGGACGCCGGTTGCGCCCAGGCTGTCCAGGAAGTCACGCAGAACAACCGCCTTCTCGGGGCCGGTTTCGACCGCGAAGTATGCGCCGATAGAATCGCCGAACTCGGCAAGCTCGCGGCATGCTTTGCGGATAATTTCTTTCGTTTCGTTTTCCTCTTCGGGCACGACGCCGATGTGAGTGGTGACGATGGAGCAGCCGAGCTTCTTTGACAGCTCAAGCACGCGCTTGGATTTGTCTATAAGCTCGGGGTTCTTGTCGGGGTCGGTGAATCCATGACCGAAGTCGCCGCACAGTGCCGAGAAAACCAGTCCGTGGGACTCGACGATATCGAGCATTTCGCGTGCCTGTGCGTCGGTCATATTGTAATCCTGAGTGGCATATTTTTGAATACCCTCTGCCCCGATTTCTGCGGCGATGCGAACGGCATCAACAAAATCGCGGCGGAAGCTTTCAACCATTACGCCGATTTTCATAGCATCATTTACCTCCGGTAAATTTGTGTCAGATACTATTATACATGTTTTTTGCGATTTGTCTATAGACAATTTGTCATAATTGCGATATAATGTAAAAAATTAAGAGAGATAACGATAATCAAGGAGATAACATATATGGCTGAAGTGATACCGGCAATTCTTGAGAAAAAAGCTTTTATATGCGACATGGACGGCGTTATCTATCACGGCAACCGGCTGCTCCCGCATGTGCCGGAATTTGTCGATTGGCTTGTGAAAAACGACAAGAAGTTTCTTTTTTTGACCAACAGCAGCGAGCGCTCGCCGCGAGAGCTCAGTCTAAAGCTCGCCCGTATGGGGCTTTCGGTCAGCGAAGAGCACTTTTACACCAGTGCGCTGGCAACAGCGTCCTTTTTGGCGTCGCAGTCCCCGGGCGCAAGCGTGTATGTAATAGGGGAGCCGGGGCTGGTCAACGCGCTTTACGATGCCGGGATGACAATGAACGACTATAACCCCGATTATGTTGTGTTCGGCGAAACGCGCTCGCTTTCGTATGAGAAAATCGAGCATGCGGTGCGGCTTGTTCAGCGCGGCGCAAAGCTGATAGGCACCAACACCGACCTGACCGCACCGTCCGAGCAAGGGATTATACCCGCCTGCCGCGCGCTTATATCGCCCATCGAGATGGCGACGGGCAAAAAGGCATACTTTGTGGGCAAGCCCAACCCGCTGATGATGCGCCATGCGATAAAGAAGCTGGGCGTCACGAGGGCGGACGAGGCCGCAATTATCGGCGACCGCATGGACACCGACATCATTGCGGGCATCGAAAGTGAACTTGACACCATACTCGTGCTCTCGGGCGTGACGAGCATGGAAACCATAAAAATGTTCCCGTATCGCCCCGCCTATGTGTTCCCGCATGTGGGCGCTATAATCGGGGTGGGCGTCGAGTAACCGAGTTTGACGGAAAAAGCGCCGCAAGCCCGATTTCTGCGGCGATACATATATACAGCGCAAAAAGAAAAGGTTCCGCGTGTCGCTTGCGGAACCTTTTTGCGTTTATCTATGCAGTCGCTTTATTTTCAGCACGTCGCGCAGCATGCGGTATGCGTCGCGAAAAACGTGCACTTTCGATTCGCGGTGGTTTACAATGGTCACAGGCAGCTCGAGCACGCGCGCGCCGGATTTTGCATATAGCATCAGCGCCTCAAGGTCAAATGCAAAGCCGTCTATCTTGCACTGTGAAAAAATCTTTTGCGCAATCCCGGTTTTAAAGCATTTGATGCCGCACTGCGAGTCGCTGAACCTAAATCCCACAAGCAGCGCGACAGTCCTGTAAAATACCTTTGAGGCAAGTTTGCGCAGGAAAGTGTAGCCCGCGTATCCCTTTTCGTGCAGCCGCCGCGAGCCTATCGCCGCGTCCGCGCCCGACTCGTCAAGCGCGCCGTAAAACCGTCCTATCACCTCGGTGCCATAGGCGAGGTCACAGTCGGTGAAAAGCACATACTTGCCGCGCGCGGCAAGTATACCGTCGCGGACGGCCGCGCCCTTTCCCTTATTTGGCTTGTGGGAGACAAGCCGTACCCGCGGATAGCCGAGCGCGGCAATTATCTTTGCCGACTCGTCTGTGCTGCCGTCGTCGGAAAATATAACCTCATATTCGCCGCCGGGGAACAGACCGTCCAGATACTCGGTCAGCGCCCGGGCGGTGTCCGCCACTATAGAGGCTTCGTTGTAGACCGGAATAACGACGGAAAGCTCCGGTCTGCTGGATTCGTCCAAAAAACATCGCCGCCAATCGTCTATATTACCGCATGCATGCGCAAAGCCGCGCACGCTCCGCGTGCAAAGGCGCGCGGATTGCGTCTGCCGGTGCATAAAAGCCGCCGGTATGCGCATTTGCACAGGCTCGCCCGCGGTTTGCGGCTGCCGGTTAATGCGGTTTACCTTTCAATTTTCACGAGCTTTGCCTGAACCGCAATGCGCTCGTTTTGTGAGCGGTTTGTGCAGGTGGAAAGCGTGATAATACGGTCGTTTTCGGCAAACTCGATTCCTTCGCGCTCATATATCGAGTTGGATTTCATCTCATAGGCAAAATCCACGAAATCCTTGCCCGATGTAAATGCGGTGCGGATGTACTGATAGTACATATCGGTAATATACACCGCGAAAATCTCGTAAGTGAAGATACCGTCAAATGTGTATATCTCGATGTATTTGTTGTTTTTGAAAAACTCTTCGTTAAAGAAGTAGTCGAGGGTATTGAACATCGACCCGTCGGTCATGTGATGACCGTACAGGATGGTGTTGTAGTTTTTCAGGACGTTTCTGTGACAACGATAATCTGCGAAAATCGCGCCGTTTGGCAGATAATCGCCCTTCCATGAATGGTTGAGGTAATAATCGTTGTCTTCGGCCTGGACAATGATGTCGTCGACTTTGGTGCCGGGGATTTTGATATATCCGTAGACATCCTTGTTTTGGAGTTTCCAGGCGTTGAGGCTGGCTTTTGCGAGCGCCACCCGCTTGTTGACGGTGTCTTGCTCGTTGATTTTGGCATAGTCCTCTTCGGTCAGCGACATCGAGGTCACAAAATCGGCTGTGACCGGGCTTTTCAGCGATTGCACTGCCGGCCTGACCGCAGCCTCGGGGGCAGAGAAGATGCTCTCGATGTCAAAATCGAGCTTTACCTCGCTGTATATTTCATGCGCGCGCCGGTAGTAATAGAGCGTGCGCACTATATAAATCAGGCTGCCGACGAAAACCGCGATGCAGATGCCCAGTACAACAAGCCTGGCCGCCTCGGACGCCAAATCCCCGACACTGCGCCGGGGTTTGGGCGGGGGCGGAGCAATATCGTCGGGCTGCAGCATATCAAGCGAGTGCAGAAAGGGGTTTGCCTCGATATTGTCTTCCGGCTCTTTGACAAAATCGTCTTCGGTTATAATATGGTCGTCCTCGACGAATTCAAAGTCGTCCGGTCTGTGCGGTTTGGGACAAGCGCCTTCTTTCTGATTTTTAAATGCGGGCAAGTTCATAACTATCAACAAACGGTAAGCCGGGCGGCGGTCAGAGCTGTATCATGCTTTCGTCCCAGATGCCGGGCGCCTCGTAACCGAGCAGGTTTACAATGGTCGCCGCGACATTGGAAAGCCCGAACCGGCCGCCGGTTTTTACCTTATATTTGTCTCGGTAGAAATTATCGTAGATTATAAACGGTACCGGGTTGAGCGTGTGGCTGGTTTTCGCCTTGCATGCGCCGGACTTGTCGCATTTTGGCTCGCCGGTTTTCTTGTCGAGCTCAAACATCTCGTCGGCGTTGCCGTGGTCGGCCGTGATAAGCGCGACGCCGCGCAGCTCGTCTATCACCGGCAAAATGCGGGACAGCGCAAGGTCGACCGACTCGACGCCTATAACGGTTGCAAGCAGGTTGCCGGTGTGACCGACCATGTCGCCGTTGGGGTAGTTGCAGCGATAGAACTTGTGCTCGCCCTTCTTCAGCTCGGCAATAAGGCGGTCGGTTATCTCCGCCGACTTCATCCACGGGCGCTGTTCAAATGGAACAACGTCGCTGGGAATTTCAATGTAGGTTTCAAGGCTTTCGTCAAACTTCCCGCTGCGGTTGCCGTTCCAGAAATAGGTGACGTGGCCGAACTTTTGGGTTTCGGAAATGGCAAGCTCGCGAACGCGGGCATAAGTGAGAAACTCGGTCAGCGAGTTTGTTATCTCCGGCGGGCTGACAAGATATTTGCTCGGGATGTGCAGGTCGCCGTCATACTCGAGCATGCCGGCAAAACATACCTTTGGATAACGCACGCGGTCAAATTTGTCGAAGTCCTCTTCGTCAAACGCGCGCGAGATCTCAATTGCCCGGTCGCCGCGGAAGTTATATAATATGACGCTGTCGCCGTCGTTTATTGTGCCGACCGGCTCCCCGTCTTTTGCAATGACAAACGGGGGCAAATCCTGGTCGATAGCGTGGGTTTCGGCGCGCAGCGTGTTTATCGCCTGTTCGGCCGACTCGAACTGCCGGCCTTCGCCGAGTACATGGGTGCGCCAGCCGAGCTCGACCATGCCCCAGTTTGCCTCGTAGCGGTCCATTGTGATTTTCATGCGGCCGCCGCCGGAGGCAATGCGCGCGTCGAACTCGGTGTCGTTGAGCTCGGCAAGGAACTGCTCGAAAGGCAGTACATAATCGAGCGCGGAGGTTTCGCCCACGTCGCGCCCGTCAAGAAGTGTATGGATGCGGACGGTTTTGACGCCCTCCTCTTTGGCGCGGACAATCATCGCCTTGAGATGGTCGATATGCGAGTGGACGTTTCCGTCCGAGAAAAGCCCGATGAAATGGAGTGTCGAGCTGTTTTCGCGACAGTTTTTGATAAGCTCGCCCCAAGTGTCGGAGGCGAACATTTTGCCTGATTCGATGGACAGGGTAACAAGCTTTGCGCCCTGTGCAAATATCTGTCCGGCGCCGAGCGCATTGTGTCCGACCTCGGAGTTGCCCATGTCGTCGTCGGTGGGCAGACCGACGGCTGTGCCGTGCGCTTTGATTTCCAGGGCAGAATAGCGCGACATAAGCATGTCCAGCGTCGGTGTGTAGGCGGCGGACACCGCATTGCCCTTATTTGCGGGTGCAAGTCCGATTCCGTCCATCACAATCATAAGGACCGGCCCCTCAACGCCGGCAAAGCGAGGGTGCTTTTTGGGGTTTAAATCAGCGTGCATAGTCTAAATTTTCCTTCTTGTATTGTAAAATGATATTCCAATTTTAATATATTAATGTTATTATAACTTAAAAATATGAATAATGCGTGTAAAAAGCTACTTTTTGTCTGAAATTTTCGTAAAATCATTATAATAACCGCGCCCGATGGAGGGAATAGCCCCCAAATCCCCGCCGCAAACCGATAAACTCCATTGCTTTTGACGGCGCGCCGCATGTGCTGCAAAATGCACAAAAATGCCCGTCAATTTAGGCGGCTTATCGGCGGCCGGCTATATTGACTTTAGTGTGCTAATGTGCTAATATACTAATACGACAAAATATATCTGCCGGCTATTGCCTGGGGAATGGAAATGGACGACAAAAATCTTAAAATCAATGTGCCCGAAGGGATGCGGGACCTTATATACGACGACTGCAGGCGCTATCGCGAGATAGAGCGGCGGCTTGCCGAGGTGTACGAGAGCCTCGGGTTCCGCGAGGCCCGAACTCCGACGCTCGAGTATCTCGACGTGTTTGACGGCGGCAGCGCACTTTCGCGCGAGCGCATGTATAAGCTCACAGACAATTCGGGCAGGCTGCTCGCGCTGCGCGCGGACAACACCATGCCGATGGCGCGCGTCGCGGCGACAAAACTTATCGGCGACCTGCCCGCCCTGCTGTATTATAACCAAAGTGTGTTTGCGGTGCAAAGCGAAAACTCGGGCCGGGCGGGCGAGATAAGCCAGAGCGGGGTAGAGCTGATTGGCGCGCCTGCGCCGCGGGGCGACCTGCTTTGCATTTTGACCGCGATTTCGGCGCTGCGCACGCTCGGGGTACCGTTTAAGCTCGAGCTTGGGCATGTGGGGTTTTTCAACGGTTTGCTGGGCGAGCTCGACTTGACAGTCGAGGCAAAAACCGACCTGCGGCGACTTGTCGACGCGAAAAACGCCGTTTCGCTCGGGAGTTTTGAGGGGCTCGAAAAATCGCAGCTTGCGCGGTTTCGCCGTCTGCCGCTGCTTTACGGCGGCGAGGAGATATTCGCCGAAGCCGAAGAGGTAGCGGCGGGGAACAGCGAAGCGCTGCAGGCGCTCGGGTATGTGAAAAATCTGCATCGCCTGCTCACCGAGGCGGGGTTTGCGGACGATATAATAATAGACCTCGGCATTGTGCATGAAATCGACTATTACACCGGCGCGGTGTTGCGCGGCTATGCGCTTGGCGCAGGCGAGCCGATACTCAGCGGCGGCAGATACGACGGGCTGCTGGCGAGTTTCGGCTACAATGTGCCCGCGACCGGATTTGCGATAAATGTCGGGCTTGTTGCCGAATGTATGGCCAAAGCAGAGGAGCGCGGGCAAATTGACGCGCCCGACGTGCTTATACACTATCCGGAGGAGAAATTCGCGGCAGCGGCGGCGAAGGCCGGGGAGCTTGCCCGGTGCGGCAAGCGCTGCGAGCTGTCCTGCTTTGCCGAGCCGGAGGAGTCGCGGCGCTATGCGGCGTCGCGCGGGATTGCGGAGGTGATTGTGCTGTGATAAGGCTTGCGCTCACCAAAGGGCGGATTGAGGCGGAGGCTGTCAAGCTGCTTGAGTCCGCCGGCTATGACTGCTCGGATATGGACGAGGAAAAGCGCGGCAGAAGGCTGATATTCCATACGGACGGCGGCGAGCTTGAGATTGTGCTTGCAAAGGCGGGCGACGTGCTCACTTATGTCAGCCACGGCGTGTGCGACGCGGGCATAGTGGGCAGCGACACAATTGCGGAGCAGGGCAGCGACGCCTGCGAGCTGCTCGACCTCGGCTTCGGCAGATGCCGGTTCGCGCTGGCGGGCAAAGCCGGCGAGTGGAAGGGTATCGGTCATCGCCGGCTTGTGATTGCCTCAAAGTACCCGAATGTCACAAGGCGCTTTTTCGCGCGCCGCGGCGCCGACGTGGAGGTTGTCAAAATCGAAGGCTCGGTCGAGCTTGCGCCGCTTTTGGGGCTTGCCGACGCAATTGTCGACATTGTCGAAACCGGCTCGACGCTGCGGGCCAACGGGCTTGAGGTCTACGAGGATATAGCCGACGTGTCGGCGAGGCTGATTTTCAACATGGCGTCGATTAAACTCAAAAAATCCGAAACCGACATTTTCGTGCGCAGGATGCGCGCGGCGGTCGGGGTTTGATGTGATCGGAGGCACACAGGCAGTGTTTGAAATATACGAAAAATCGCGTGCGGGCGAGCTTCTCGAGCTTTTGCGCACGCGCGCGGAGCAGGCGTCGTCCGACGCGTCCGAGTCGGTGTCGAAAATAATCGCCGATGTGCGGGCGCGCGGCGACGAGGCCGTAAAGTATTATACCGAAATATTTGACGGGGTAAAACTTTCGTCATTTTGGCTCGAAAAAGACGAGATACAGGCCGCTGCGTCGCGGCTTGATGCGGCGCTGCTCGGCGCGATGGAGCGTGCGGCTGAAAATATCCGCGCGTTTCACGAAAAGCAGCGCAAGCGCGGCTGGGCAGAGTTTTCGGACGGCGGGTTTATGGGTCAGCGAATTGTTCCGCTGCAGCGCGTGGGCGTGTATGCGCCGGGCGGCACCGCGGCGTATCCTTCGACGGTGCTGATGGCATGCATACCGGCAAAAGTGGCGGGCGTGGAGGAAATAATAGTTGCCACGCCGCCGAAAACCGACGAAAGCGGCAAAATCAAGCTAAATGACGCTGTGCTCGCCGCGGCGTACATTGCGGGAGTTGACCGGGTGCTTATGGTCGGCGGCGCGCAGGCTGTTGCGGCGCTGGCATACGGCACCGAGAGCATACCGCGCGTAGATAAAATCGCAGGGCCGGGGAATATATATGTGGCGGAGGCAAAAAGGCTTGTCTGGGGTGCGGTGGACATAGACATGATTGCCGGGCCGAGCGAGGTGCTCGTGATTGCGGACGAGACGGCAAATCCGCGGTATGTCGCCGCCGACCTGCTCTCGCAGGCAGAGCACGACCCGCTCGCCGCGGCGGTGCTCGTAACGGTATCCCGCCCGTTTGCCGAGGCTGTGAAGGCACAGCTTTTGTCCCAGCTTGAGCAGCTTGGGCGGCGGGACATAGCAGCGCGCGCCATCGAGCGCTGCGGCGCGGCGCTGGTGGTGGACACGCTCGAGGAGGCTGCGGCTTTCTCGGACGAGGTCGCGCCCGAGCATCTTGAGCTTGCGGTGGCAGACCCGCAGTCGCTGCTCGGCCGTGTGCGAAATGCCGGATCGGTATTTTTGGGAAGCTACACGCCGGAGGCACTCGGCGACTATTATGCCGGCCCGAACCATGTACTGCCGACGGCAGGCACCGCGCGTTTTTCGTCGGGGCTGTCCTGGGCGAGCTTTGTCAAGCGCATGACTTTCCTTTATTACGGCAAAAAGGCGTTTTATCGGGCGGCAGAGGACGTAGTCTGCCTTGCCGAAGCGGAGGGCCTGGACGCGCACGCGCGCTCGGTTAAAATCAGGCTGGAGGAGACGAAGTGAACAGAGAGACACCGGCAGCGAGCTTTATACCCGAAAGAATAGCAAATCTCGAAGACTATGTTCCCGTTGAAACCGACGTAAAAGTGAAGCTGGACGCAAACGAAAACCCGTATCCGATGCCAGAGCCGCTGCGGGCGCAGCTTGCGGAGCTTGCGCGCTCGCTCGACTTTGCCCGCTATCCAGACCCTTATGCAAGGGAGCTTATCGGCAAATTTGCCGAAGTTTACGGCGTGCGCCCCGAGCGCGTGGTTGCCGGCTGCGGCTCGGACGAGGTGCTGCATCTTTTGTGCCAGACGCTGCTTTGCGAGGGCGCGGAGGTCGTGACGGCGCTGCCCGATTTCTCGATGTACGCCTTTTATGCCTATCTTGAGGGCGGCAGGCAGGTTACGGCAAAACGCGGCGCAGACGGGCAGATTGATTTCGGCGAGCTGAAAAGGATAGCCTCCTCCGGCGACTGCAGGTGCGTGATGTTTTCAAACCCGTGCAACCCGACCGGCGCCGTCGCCCCGCGCGATGCGGTGCTTGAATTTGTGCGGTCGGTTTCATGCCCCGTTATAGTCGACGAGGCATACGGCGAGTTTTGCACCTCCGATTTTTCGGTGCTGGATATGGCGGGCAGTCTGCCGAATCTCATAGTGCTTAAAACACTGTCAAAGGCATTCGGGCTGGCGGGGCTGCGAGTCGGTTTTGCTGTCGCTTGCGAGGATATAGTGCGCGCGGTGAAAAGGGTGAAAAGCCCGTATAATCTCAACTCCTTTTCGCAGGCGGCGGGTGTGGCGGCGCTCGGGCGGGCGGATGAGGTCTTTGCGCAGGCGAAAGTGATAGGCGAGACGACAAAAGCGATGTACAGCGCCCTGGCCGGGCTTGCCGAGCTCGGCGGATACGAGCCGGTCGAGCCGGGCGCAAACTTTGTGCTGCTCAAGTTTGGCGACGGAAGCCGCGCGCAGAGCCTGCATGCAGAGCTTTTGCGGCGGGGGATAAGCGTGCGGCTGATGCCGGGCGCCCTGCGCATCACCTGCGGCACCCGTGAGGAAAACAGGCTGCTGCTACAGGAATTTGAAGATATATTAAAGGACGGTATAAAAGCATGAGAGAGGCGCAGATTAGCCGCAAGACGCGCGAGACCGCCATTACAATGAGACTGGCTATTGCAGGCGAGGGAGCCGGGGGGTTTTTCGGCAGCAGCGGAATCGGTTTTTTCGACCACATGCTGTCCTCGTTTGCTGTGCACGGCGGGTTTAAGATAGAGGCAAACATTGAAGGCGACCTTTATGTGGACGGGCACCACTCGGTCGAAGATACCGGCATCGTGCTCGGCAGGCTGTTTGCGCAAATCTTGGGCGACAGAAGCGGGATAGCGCGATTCGGCAGCGCCTATGTCCCGATGGACGAGTGCCTCGCGTTTGCAGCTGTGGATATTTCGGGCCGTCCGTTTCTTGTGCTTGATGCCGAGTTCAGCGCACCGCAGATAGGCGGCTATGACACGCAGCTTACAAAGGAATTTTTCCGCGCGCTGGCATTTAACATGGGCGCGACGCTGCATTTGCGGCTTGAGTACGGCGGAAACGCACACCACGAGACAGAGGCGCTGTTCAAAGCCGCCGCGCGCGCCATCTCTGCTGCAGTCGCACCGACTGGCGGGGGCGTGCTTTCGACAAAAGGAACGCTCGGCTGAAATATCCCGCTTGGGACGCGTGGGCACAGGCGCTCATGCGCTGCTGACCGCTTATCCCGTGCGGAACGCGTGGGCAAGAGCGCACAATCCCCCGATTTCAAAACCAGGGCGCACATACCGCGCGCCGACCGAAAGCTGTCCGCAGCTAAAGGCGGAAAGATATTCGCATGCTCATACCGCGCCGGTGAAAACCGGGCGGCGGCTGCACCTTGTACCGGTTGCGGCGGGACGGCGGCAGCTATCTCGTGCCATGTTTTTGGCACGCAGAACGGCAGGCGCGCAGGTGTATTAGTGTGCCCTCAAGCACCTTGAACCGGCAGGTTACCATCCGAGCGGCAGGTGTGCGGGGGTTTAGTGCTGCGATATTTTGTGAGAGTGCAATAATTCGGCGACAAAGCCGTCACTGAGGAGCAACCAGATGATAGTTATTCCGGCAATAGACATACTCGGCGGCCGCTGCGTGCGGCTGAAAAAAGGCGACTATGCCACTGCGGGCGAGGTCGCCGGCGATGCGCTTGAGACGGCCCGCTCGTTTGCCGCCGCCGGCGCAGAGTACATCCACATGGTCGACCTCGACGGCGCAAAAGCCGGCCGCAGGGTAAACCACGAGCTGATCGCGCACGTGATAGCCGGGTGCGGCGTGCCGGTCGAGGTGGGCGGCGGGGTGCGCACGCTCGAGGACATCGATTGGTACATAAGCCGCGGAGCAGGCCGCGTGATACTCGGCTCGGCGGCATACCGCGACCCGGAATTGGTGAAAAAGGCCGCAGCCCGATACGGCGACAAAATAGCCGTCGGCGTTGACGCGCGCGGCGGGCGGGTAGCTGTTGAGGGCTGGACCGAGACCTCGGACAAAGATTATATAACTTTTGCGCGCGAAATTGAGGCTGCCGGCGTGAGGTTCGCCATTGTCACCGACATCGAGCGCGACGGCATGCTTTCGGGCGCAAACACCGCAATGCTTGCGGAGCTGAAAAAAGCCACAAATCTGAATCTTATAGCAAGCGGCGGCGTGCGTGACATGGCGGATATCCGCGCGCTTGCCTCGCTCGGCATTTACGGCGCGATTGCCGGAAAGTCAATTTACCAGGGCACGCTCGACCTAAAAGAAGCCGTACTCTATTGCAAATCCGCCGGAGGTGAGCTATAATGCCAGAAAAGCGCATTATCCCGTGCCTTGACGTAAAGGACGGGCGCGTCGTGAAAGGCGTAAACTTTGAAAATCTGCGCGATGCGGGCGACCCGGTCGAAATCGCGCGCCATTATAACGCTCGGGGCGCCGACGAGATTGTGTTTTTGGACATCACCGCCTCGCAGGAAAACCGCAAGACAACACTCGACGTTGTGGAGCGCACCGCGCGCGAGGTGCAAATGCCGCTCACCGTCGGCGGAGGCGTGGGGAGCATCGACGATTTTGCGGTGCTGCTCTCGGTCGGCGCCGACAAAGTCGCGACAAACACCGCGGCGCTGCTTGAGCCGGAGCTGATAAGCCGGGCTGCGGATAAATTCGGCACCCGGCGCGTCGTCGTCGCAATCGACGCAAAGCGCCGCCCGGACGGCGGCTGGACGGTGTTCCGCAGCGGCGGGCGGGTTGATACCGGCATGGACGTGCTCGAGTGGGCGGCGCGTGTCGAGAGGCTGGGCGCGGGCGAGATACTTTTGACCTCGATGGACGCCGACGGCACCCGAGCAGGGTTTGACCTCGAGCTTACCAAAGCGGTCTGCGATGCCGTGAAAATACCGGTAATCGCCTCGGGCGGGGCGGGGAAAGCGGAGCATTTTGTCGAGGTGTTTGAGAAAACCGGTGCCGACGCCGCGCTTGCCGCCTCGCTGTTCCACTTTCGCGAGCTGACCGTCGCAGAGGTAAAAGACGCGCTTGCGGCACGCGGGATACCGGTGCGCAGAGCGGCAGATGCAAGGTAGGAGGCTATGGAAATCAAACGGTTTTTCGAGAAAAGCGAGCTTGTGCCCGCAATTGTGCAGGACGCGTCCACGCTGCAGGTGCTTATGCTTGCCTATATGAACGAAAAGGCGCTGCGGCTGACGCTCGAAAGCGGTGAGACGTGGTTTTGGTCACGCTCGCGCGGCGAGCTATGGCATAAGGGCTCAACCTCCGGGAATGTCCAGCGCGTGCGGGAGCTGCGGTATGACTGCGACTGCGACGCACTGCTCGTGCTGGTGGAGCCAGCAGGACCTGCATGCCACACCGGCAACCGCAGCTGTTTTTACAGAACACTTGAATTTTCGGGAGATTGCAAAAACAATGAATAACACAAACGTCAGCGACATCATCCGCGATTTATACGCCGTTGTGATGTCGCGCAAAGGCAAGCACGAGGAAGGCTCGTATACATGCTATCTTTTTGAGTCGGGAATCGATAAGATACTCAAAAAGGTAGGCGAGGAGTGTGCGGAAACGATTGTTGCGGCGAAAAACGGGGACAACAGAGAGCTGACCGTCGAGATTTGCGACCTTTTGTACCATCTCATCGTGATGATGGCCGACAGGGGAGTTACGCCGGACGATATTTTCGCGGAGCTGCAGACGCGCTCGAAGAAAATGCATAATCTCAAACAGATGAAAACCGTCGACAAAAACAGCTGACGGGAGGTCTTTTCGGTGAAAACGGTCTGTTTCGGCGAAATAATGCTGCGGCTCAGCCCGCCTGGATATGAAAGGATAACGCAAGCCAAATCGTTTGACGCATACTATGGCGGTGCGGAGGCAAATGTCGCGGTCGGGCTGGCCGAGCTGGGCGCACAGAGCGTCTTTATCACGCGTTTGCCCGAAAACGACGTGGGTCAGGCGGCGGTTTGCGAGCTGCGCCGCTGGGGGGTGGACACCCGCCATATAGTGCGGGCAGGCGAGCGGATTGGCATATATTTTTGCGAGCGCGGCGCGTCACAGCGCCCGCCCAAAGTAATATACGACCGCGCGGGGTCGGCATTTGCCGGCTCGCGCCCGGACGACTACAGTTGGGACGCGATACTCGAGGGCGCCGGATGGCTGCACTTTTCGGGCATCACGCCCGCGCTGGGCGACGGTATCGCCGAAATCTGCTCACAGGCGATTGCGGCGGCAAGGCAACGCGGGATTGCAGTAAGCTGCGACGTAAATTACCGCCGCGCACTGTGGCCGGCTGAAAAAGCGGGCGCGGTTTTAGCAAATCTGCTGTCGCGCGTCGACGTTTGCATAATAAACGAGGAGCATGCGAGCCTGCTGTTCGGTATTAGAGAGGAAAAACCGGGCGGCGGTGACGAGATATCCTTTGACACAGCGGCGCAGGTCGCCGAAAAGATGTCCCGCCGGTTCGGGTGCGCGAAAACCGCGGTGACAATTCGCCGCACGCTGTCGGCGTCCGACAACCGATTTGCCGCTGTGCTGTATGACATGACGCAAAACCGCGCCTTTTCATCAAGGATATACGACATACATATTGTCGACCGGGTCGGCGGCGGCGACGCGTTTTGCGCCGGACTGCTTTATGGGCTGCAAACCGGGATGCCGCACGGCGACGCCGTCGAGTTTGCCGCGGCGTCATGCGCGCTCAAGCATACCGTCGAGGGCGACACGAGCCATGCCAGCGAGAGCGAGATTCGGGCGCTTGCGTTCGGCGCGGGACGCTCGGAGCGATAAAGGGAGCCGCTTTGTGCGGCTCTTTTTTGTTGCCCTTTCGCATGGAATACGCTGTATAACATACATCAAAGACCGCCGGGCAGGCTGCCTTTTCCATTCGTTTCGGGCAAAAAAATAAAAGACTGCACCGAAGGATGACCTTTAGTGTAGTCTTTTGCAGCCTTTTATCGGGTAATGCGGTTTAGTTTATTGGGACTTGCCGCCGATGGGCTTTATGCCGCGCACGTCCAAAACAGGCTCGACAAACAGAATCCCGTTGCCGGGGACGTCCATTTTCAGCTCCGCATACAAATCACTTACAACCTTATCAATCAAATCGCCTTGCATTAGAATAATGACCAGTTCCTTTTCCGGTTCTATCTCCATGCCGAGGAATTTTGCGGCAAAGTCCGAGCCGGCTCCGCGGCCGTGGAGGATTGTGCCGCCAGTGACGCCCGATTTGCGCGCGATTTCCATAACGTCCTCTGCCATGCCGCGATTGACAATTACCGTCAGCTTTTTATACATGCTCTCTCCCTCCGTACTTTGCAAAGAATTCCAGGCGCCCTGCTTGTTTTCTAATATCTGTTCTGCGGTTACAACGGGCGTCGTGTAGGCGATGCCGTGGCCGGGCTTGTCAAGCTGAAACTCGACGGTGACTAAATCCATCAGTTCCTGGGCCTTATCTTTTTTCAGCAGGATGTTGATGACTTCTCGTTTCTGGTTTTTTATACCGAGCAAGTTCAGTATATCGCTGTCTACGGTGCCCCGGCCGATAAGAATAATCCCGCCGACCTCTTCGGTTTTGATAATGCGGACAAATTTATGGCATTGATTTTCACTTAATACAAGCGACATTATTTGATACGCCTCGTTTATTGCCGTATCCTTTGTTTGATTATTCATAATTGCCTCCTATCGGTTGCTCTTTTGCAGTAGCGGCTTTGGATGCCTTGCGCAGTTTTGCCTGATAAATGGCGCCGAGCAGCTGGAGCGCGATAATAGGCGTCATCGCAACAATGGCTATCATGCCGAACCCGTCCGCCACCACGTCGGCGGTCGGGATTTGCTCGGCGATGCCCTGGACAAATGCAAGCGAGAATGTGGCCGTCATCGGGCCAGAGGCGACGCCGCCCGCGTCGAATCCCATTCCCACAAACAGGTCGGGTACAAAGAACGACAAAGCCACCGATAGACCGAATCCGGGCAAAAGATACATCCAAAGCTTTATTTCCGGGACCAATATCCTCAGCGCCGACATGAAAATCGAAGTGCCGACAGCCACCGACATAAACAAAAATACCAGATTGCGTTTGACAGACCCGCCGGTGACCTCTTCAACCTGATGGCTTAACACATGGACAGCCGGCTCGGCCAAAACTGTGGTAAGCCCGAGCAGCAATGCCACAAGGAGAACAGGGATGCGCGAGCTCATCGCGGCGAGCTGTATACCGAGCTGTGCGCCCAAATCCATAAAACCGCCGTTTACGCCCAGCAAAAACACTACAAGACCGACATAAGTCAGAACCATACCGCGGGCAATATCGATAACCTTGCTCTTTTTATGCTTGAATGAGAATATCTGAAAGAATACGTATGTTGCTATAATAGGCAGCAAAGTCATCAGCGACTCCCAGGAAATGCGGCCGAGCTTTGATAAATAAGACTGCAGAAGATTGGCGGTCGATATATCCGGTTCGGGCAACGCGCCGTTGAGTTTGCCGCCTCCGATGAATAGACCGGTTATAAGTACACCAAGTATCGCGCCCGTCGAAGAAATGCCCACGAGGCCAAAGCTGTCGGCTTCACTGAGCTTGCTGTCTTTTTTCATGGCAGAAACGCCGGCTGCAAGCGCCAGCATAAAAGGAACCGTTATTGCGCCTGTAGTCGCCCCGGAAGCGTCGAAAGCTATCGCCAAAAAATCGGGCGACGAAAACAGCGATAAAATAAATGTCGCACCGTATGCGCATGTAAACACATATTTAAGCCGTACATTTTTCAATATGCGCAGCATACCCAGGGTCATCATGACCCCAAGTCCGACAGAGACTGCGATTACCATTAAAAGGTTGTCAAACTGACCGGAAGTGACGCTATCCACCTGGTTTGCCAGAATATGCAGGTCAGGTTCGGCATAGGAAATAAAAAAACCCAAAATCAAACTGACCGTAACAAGAAGTGCAAAGCTGTTTGAATGTGTAATGGATGTTCCGACGCCATGACCTATAGGCTCCAGCCCCTGGTCGATTCCGAACAAAAACACCGTCAGCCCGATTATAACCAAAACAGAGCCGATAAGAAACGCAACAAGCATATCCGTTTTCAGCGGACAGATGGTAAAATGCAGCACCAAAACAATAAATGTTATCGGCAAAACAGACATCAGCACTTCCTTAAATTTTCCGGTTAGTTCATTCAAAATATTACCTCCTTCGGAAGATGATAAGCTCGAAAAGATTATTTAAGGTAAACATTCATTAGATAATATATTATCTTTATATAATCGTGCCGTTTTTATCCATCATCACCTTTCCCGCAAAAATCGCATATATATTCATGCCCGCAGCTTTTACCCGGTATCATCTTATATTGTAGGCGCCGCTGCTGACACATGTTTACTTCAGCAGGCAACAAAGGCATTATAACACAAGAAGGTTTGATTTGTCACTATAAAAAGCCATAATTTAATAAATAATAGCATTTTGCCTTATATTGCATTTACACCAAAACCTTTCGGGGCATTGGGCAAGCCCTTAATTGACGGAGTTTTTAACCTTTATAAAACCCTTTGCATATTATCGTATTGGGTATAAAATTTATCGAATTACGATAAAAAAGTCTTGACAATCGATAATACGCGTGCTATAATACGCAAAAAACGGAAAGGCGGATTTAGCGGTATGAACATTGGCAAATCGCACCAAGACGGATTTTCCGGGACGGGCGGCGCCGCGGGCAGGGCAGAGCGGAGAAAAATGCTGTCCGCCGCGGTGTCACAGGTCATGGTGGCAATCATATTTTTCGCGCTGGTTGCGGCGGCATTCCTTCTGCCGTCCATGTTCAGGTTCTATCTTGACATTTATAAAAGGCCCGACTGGCTGTTTTTACCCACGATGGTGTGCCTTTACACGGCGCTTATGCCCGCGTTTGTCGCGGACATCTGCCTGTTCTTCCTTTTGCGCCGCATCCGCGCGGGCGAGGTGTTCTGCGACGAAAATGTGCGCTCGCTGCGGATAATCTCGTGGTGTTGCTTTGTGGAGTGCGTCGTGTTTTTGGTACTCGGCTTTTATTTTCTGGTATCGTTTGCATTGTCGTTTGCATGCGCGTTTATGGGCACGGTGCTTCGGGTGGTAAAAAACAGCTTTGAAGAAGCAGTCGAGCTGAAACGCGAAAACGACTTCACGATTTGAGGTGCGATGATGGCTATAATTGTAAACCTCGACGTGATGATGGCAAAACGCAAAATGACGCTTACCGAACTTTCCGAGCGTGTCGGAATCACACAGGCAAACCTATCGATACTAAAAAACAACAAAGCAAAAGCCATACGTTTTTCGACACTTTCCGAACTTTGCAGAGTCCTGCAATGCCAGCCGCAGGATTTGCTTGAATATGTAGAAGACGAAAAGGAGGCGGGCAAAGATGAAAGCGGCAGCGACTCCGGCACCGGAAAGCATAAATAAATGCGCCGACACAGCGTTTGCGTTTATAACGCTGTTTTTGGGCTATGCACTGGCCCGCACGGCTATTTTCTGCGAGCCGGGCGTCGGCGTTACACTTTACGCATTGATATTTGTTTTTGCAGCCGGACTTTACATGCGGCTCAATGGAGTTGTGATTTCGCCCTCGACGGTCGTCCCGCCCGCAATAATGCTGGTATTTTCGGCGGTGTTTGTCATATCGGGCATGCAGTGGGTGCGGCTGCTGACCCTGGTTTTTGAGGTGATGGTCGCCGTATACTGGTTTCTTGCGGCATTCGGCTGCCGCGCGGAGGATAGGCTCGGCGACTACCTGCCGTTTGACCTTGTAAAGGCGTTTTTCGTGCAGCCGTTCGCCTCATTTTTCGAGCAGCCGAAAACAGCCGCCGGCGCGCTGAAAAGCACAAAAACCGGGCGAAACATATTTTACGTGATAGTCGGGCTTGCGCTTGCCGCTGTTCCCGCCGCGGTTATAACCGTGACGCTTATGGCATCCGACGACGCGTTTGAAAGCCTGATAAACACTCTTTTCAATGCGTTTTTATCGAGCGTATGGCTTAACATACTCTATTTTATGTTCGGGCTGCCCATTGCGATGTATCTGTTCGGCATGATGACCTCGGCTTCGTCCCGCAAATGCAAAAAAATCCTTACCGCCGAGCAGTGCGGGCGCTTTCTCCGGACGGCCGGATTTGTTCCGCCCGCCGTAATTTACACCGCGTTGTCTGTGATACTCGTCATATATGCGCTTTTCTTCGTTTCACAATCGTCGTATTTTCTGTCGGCTTTTGCGTCGCTTTTGCCGGAGGGCTATACCTTTGCCGATTACGCGCGCAGGGGGTTTTTCGAGCTTTGCCGCGTGGCGACAATAAACGCCCTGCTCGTGCTGTGCGCCGAGATATTCATAAAGCGTGAGCCGGCTGACGGGGCGGAGGCGGGCAAGGCGAACCGGCCTCTCGGTTTACGCGTCCTGAATGTGCTGATGGGAGCGTCGACGCTGGTCCTTTTTGCGGTTGCAGGCGCAAAGCTGTACCTTTATATTGAAAATTACGGGCTGACGCCGGCGCGCGTGTCTGCCGCATGGATTATGCTGCTGCTTGCATTTATGTTTGTGTTTCTCATAGTGAGGCAGATAGCCCCGAAATTTAACTTCTGGCGCGCCTCTACCGTCGCATTTGTGGTGCTTTTCGCCGCACTCTCGTTCTCAAACTTCGATACGCTGATTGCAAAGTACAACATCGCGCGGTTTTACGACGGCAGCCTGCAGGCTGTGGACGTGTATCTGTTTGGTGCGCTGTCGGACGCGGCGCTGCCCGAGCTTGCCGAGCTGCTTGAGCGGGACGAGGCGAGCGGCGGCCAGCTTCTGGAATACGAGGCGCGACTGTGGGCGACCGAGCACCTGCAAAACAGGCTTTGGAATGCCGAGGGGAAGAGAAGCGCCGCCGGCGGCTCCATAACCGACAGGATAAACTATCTGCTCGGTTACAATGCATCCCGCCGCACGGCTTTAAGGCTGGTTGACGCCGGCAAATAAAAACGCGCGTAGAGCGCTATGCTCTACGCGCGAAACCTTTATATACTGCTTATGCGGCGGGGCAGCGGTACCGGGGGCGCTTGTCTCCGCGCGCCTCGTGTCACGAGCCGGTCGACTTGAAATGACGCACGCCAAACCGCCAAAAGAGCAGGCATGGTATCAGAAACAGGCATCCGATTAGAGGGGTGAGCATGTAATACACGCTCTCGGCGCGGCCGGTGAGATACAGCAGCGGGTAATACTGGAACAGCGCAAGCGGAATCACGAAAGTGAGCAGCCGCAGCACCCCGTCGCCGTAAATCGAGTACGGATAACGGCCGAACTCGCGCCCGCCGTCGGTGAAGATGTTCATAAACTCCAACCCCTCGACGGTGAAAAAGCAAAGCGAGGCGTATATGATAAAAAGCCCCGAAAACACCGCGACTCCGCCGCCTATCATGAGCAGCAGCGTCAGCACTCTGTTCCATGTCCACACAATGTCGGAGGCGGGCACAGCCCATGCAAATACAAACAGCGCCTGGATCAGCCGCCCGATTCGCGTCAGCTCGACCCTTTGGGCGAGCACCTGAAAAATAAGCCCGCGCGGGCGCACCATGATACGGTCGAACTCACCGTTTGCCAGCACCGACGGAAAGGTGTCAAATCCGCGGAAAAAACATTCGGTCAGCGAAAATGCCATCAGCACGACGGCATAACAGAGCGAAACCTCGCTAAAGTCGAACCCCTGCACCACGCGATAGCGTGCCATCATAAACCATATAGTGAAATAGCCCGTAAAAGACATGAGGATCTGGCCGGCAACTGTCATGAAAAATGACGCTTTGTATTCCATCAGGCTGCGGACATGTATCGAAAAATAGCGCAGATACAGTTTCACCGGATCAACCTCCCTGAACGGTAACGCGTTTCAGGGCGGCGCCCATCCAGAGCTTGCCGCCCGCCACAAGCGCAACCAGCCAGAAGATTTGCAGTCCGACAGCCCTCCACATCTCGGCGCCCGCAATGTGGCCGCACCAGATGCGCAGCGGCAGGTTTTGCATCGACCCGAACGGCGAAAGCTCCACAATTCTGCGCAGCCAGTCCGGGAAAAAGGGCAGGGGAATCAGCGCGCCGGTGAAAAAGTCGCTCGCGGTTGCCGCAAGCAAGCGAACGCCGAGCGGGTTCATTGTGTAGAATGTGGCGATATAAACAAGCATGCCGAACGCCACAATCACGCCCAGTGCGAGCGCCATCGTTATACAGAACATAAAAAAAGCCGTAAACCCGACCGGAAGCGAAAGACCATACGGCGCGGGCAGGAAAAACGATACTGCCAAAATGGGTATGCAGCGCAGCACGGCTCTCGAACAGCGTAATGCAGCGTTTTTTGTAAACCACATGAGGTAAAGGTCGACCGGCCGCGCAAGCTCATAAGCAATGTTGCCGCCGGTGATAAGCGAGAAAATCTCGCCATCCATAAACCATGACATAAACAGTGCCAAAAAGGCTTGCTGGAGCCATGTATACGACGAAAGCTGCGAATACTCCATCGGAAACTCGCCGCCGCCGCGGTAAAACGCGCCGAATTGCAGGATAATCATAAAGCCCCATGCAAACTGGGTTAAGACCCCCGCATAAGCCGCTGCCCGGTACTGCAGGCTGTTTATGTATCGGATGCGGAATAGCGACAGATATGCCCGGGCGCGAGTCGGGCGCCGGCTTTCAGAGTATGTCATATCTTCTGTAAACCTCCGCAAGCGCCTCTTCGGCATTTGCGGCGCCCGGCGCCTCAGAAATAAGCTGCGAAAAAGTGCCGTCGAACAGTATGCGGCCCCGGCCGATTAAAAGCACTCTTCCGGCCAGCGCTTCTATGTCCTGCATATCGTGGGTGGTGAGTATTATTGTCGTGCCACGCTCGCGGTTGACGTGGCGCACAAATTCTCGCACCGCAAGTTTGGAGACCGCGTCAAGCCCGATGGTCGGCTCGTCTAAAAACAGCAGTTTCGGGCTGTGCAGCAGCGACGCCGCAAGCTCGCAGCGCATGCGCTGTCCGAGCGAAAGCTGGCGCGCAGGAGTGCGAATTATATCGCCGAGCCCGAGCGTCGCGACCAGCTCGTCAAGATTGCGCTTGTACTCGGACTGCGGGACGCGGTATATATCGCGTATCAGCTCGAAGCTGTCGATGACCGGCACGTCCCACCAGAGCTGTGACCGCTGTCCGAACACGACGCCAATTTTCCGGACGTGCTGCCGCCGGTCTTTCCACGGTACAAGCCCGTCAATTGTGCAGCTGCCCGAGTCCGGCGTGAGTATGCCGCTCATGATTTTTATAGTGCTGCTTTTGCCGGCGCCGTTCGGCCCGATGTAGCCGACGATTTCGCCGTCACCGATACGAAACGAAATGTCGTCGAGCGCCTTTATCTCGATATAATCCCGCCGCAAAAGCGAGCGCAGCGCATTTCCCATGCCGCCGTCCCTGCGCGCGACGCGAAAAGATTTTTTTATGTGCAAAAGCTCAATCAACTGCGCGCTCCCCCCAAAAAGACAATATGCCGACCGCGTTTGGGCGGTCGGTTTGACTGAAAGTGTGTTGTGATTTGCAAAACTAGATGATAGCACCGAATGTCGGCTTTGTCAATATTTTTTGCGCGGCGGCACATGTAAACAGCGCTCGGCCGACAAATGTAAACAATCGGTAATATTTGTTTCCCTGGATTGACTTGCGCGCTTTTCGGATGCTATAATGTTTTGAGAATGAAAGGGTATTTATAAAAACTCCATGATTGACGGAACAATTTGCCTTGAAGAGGCGTCAGAGAAAGTATTAAGCAATGAAGTCAAAAAGGCAAGGTTTTTTTCGAGCCGGAGTGAAAGCGGTGATAATATAAAATCTCAAAATAAAGCGGATGCACGCGCGCCAAATGACGCAAAACCGGCTGATGCGGCCCGCAAAGATAAAAACGCACAAGGAAGCGACAACATTATAACGATACGCGGACTGCGAAAAGTCTACAAGCTCGGTCGCGAGCGGGTTGTCGCACTCGACCACATTGACCTTGACATAAAACGCGGCGAGATTTGCTGCATTTTGGGTACTTCTGGTTCGGGAAAGACCACGCTGTTGAACATGATGGCCGGACTTGAGCGGCCTACCCGCGGCTATGTTATTATCGACGGTGTGAATGTCACAAAAACTTCCGAACGAAAGATGGCCAAATTCCGCCAAGAAGTGTTGGGGTTTGTTTTCCAGTCATATAACCTTTTAAATACGCATACGGCGCTCGAAAATGTTGCGCTCCCGCTTACATTTAAAGGCGTGCCCCGCCGCAAGCGGGAGAAAATCGCCCGCAAAATGCTTGCCGACGTCGGGCTGAAGGGGCACATCCGGCACAAACCCTCGCAGATGTCCGGCGGCCAGCAGCAGCGCGTAGGTATTGCGCGCGCGTTTGTCGCACGGCCAAAAGTCGTGTTTGCGGACGAGCCGACCGGCAACCTCGATTCAAAAACCACAATCGAGATTATGGAGCTGATGACCTCCATCGCCCGCAAAAATGGGCTGACGCTGGTTATTGTCACCCATGACACCGAGATAGCGGCCTATGCCGACCGCATCATAAGGCTGCTTGACGGCAATATCGTATCGGATTTGCCCAACCCCAATCCAAAAATAGCTGTCGGAGGCGGCGAGGCGCCGGAGCCTGCCGAAGCCGATGAAAGCGAGTTAAATAAAGCTGACGGAAAGGATTTTCCAAATGAGACAGTCCCGGTTACAACATAGATATAGGTATTTATGGCTTGCCATCGCCGCCTTAATTTTCGCGACGACGGTGTTTTCTGCTTTCGCGCTGTCGGTGTATGCGGTGGAAAGCGAAGAGGAAGATAGCAATTCTGGTACCACTTATTCAGATAGTGGCGGCAGCGGTAACAACCAAAGTGGCAATGGTGGAAACAGCGGCGGCAATAATACCACCAAGCCTCCAGAACCGCCGCCGTTTACGGTAAACTTAATCGAAGACAAAAGCGGCGGTGTGCCCATGCTTACGGCGGGCACGAAAGCTCTCGTGCGGCTGCCGTTCATCCCTTTCAGCAATTATCCGGGAATGATGCTGAATGTAACCACAACAATGACTGGCACTGCCGATGACCCGCTTCAGTTTACGCCCACATCGCTATATCAGACGCAAAGCTATATAGGGCTGAACACGCTCGCCTATCTCGATTATGAAATAGAGGTGCCTATTACCGCAAAACCGGGCATCCATTCGCTTACGCTGACCGTTTCATACGATGCCGTATCCATCGTGGACAACCAAATGCTGACCGGACAGACCGCGCAGCTTACATATTTTTATACCATCATCAACGACAGCTATGACGAGATAGTGGCAGGCAACCCGCTGCGGGTGACCGGCAGCATATTGCCCGACAGCGTCAAGGCGGGCGACGTGTTTGAGGTGGGCATAACACTTCAAAATGACGTGCCGGCTGAAATTACGGGGGTTTCGGTTACGGTTAACCTGCCGGGCACAGATTTTCTCTTGCTCAATGACGCAAACACGAAGACCGTAACCGTGCCTGCAAACGGCACTTCGGTTGTAACGTTCAGAGTTGCGGCCTCCAGCGAAATCCAAGGCGGCCCGCGCCAGTTCACGCTCGATTTGGCTTATGCCAACCCCGGCGGCAAAGAGTTCAAGCTGCAATATTACATGATTGTCAGCGCGACCGGCAGCGATGCCGACGAGGCCGACAGAAATCCCGCCACAGTCGAGATTACCGGCATAAAGCTGCCCGAATCGGCGTCGGCCGGGGACGAGTTTGTTGCGGTGGTCACGCTTACCAACACCTCCGACAAAAACGCGGTCATTGACGAGCTGAAGGTGGCAAACAGCCTTGGGCTGCTAAACCGCACCAACGCCTTACTCACGGGCATGAATCTTTCGGCGGGCGAAACACGCTCGTATGAAATCAAGTATTATGTGCCCGAAGATACACAGACCGCCTACGCGAATTTTACGGTTTCGCTGAAATATAAAACCGAGGGCGGCACGCTGCAGCGCACCGCAGAAATCACGAGCGGCATGAACATAAACGCGCTTGCCGCGCCGTCGCTGTCCATTGCGCTCGACGCCGACAAATCGGTGAAAGCAGGCGGAACGTTTACCGTCACCGCGGTCATAAAAAACCATGGCGGCGATGCCTCCAATATATCAGTAACGGTAAACTCAGCAACGGTAAACCCCTCGACCGGCATTGTTCCGAAATCGCAGAACAAGATAATCATAGACAAACTCCCGACCGGCGGGGAGTATAAGTGCACTTTCCAGCTGCTTGCCTCGAGTTCGGCGTCCGACGGCTACAGTCTTGTCGGCATCGACGTCGTCTGCGGCGACTTTATGGTCACCCAGTATACGGGTACAAATGTCATAAATCCGCAGCAGACCGGCGAAGAGCCGAAAGCCGACATGCCCGTTATTATCATAGACAGCTATGACTACGGCGGCGAAAGCGTATATGCGGGAAAACCCTTTATGCTGACGCTGACAATTAAAAACACCTCGAGGACAACACCCATCAAAGACATGAAGATGGTGATTCAGTCCAAAGATGGTGTGTTTACCCCCACAAGTTCGTCCAACACCTTCTTTGTCGAGTCGCTCGGTCCGGGCGGAACGGTTACAAAGCAAATAGAGCTTGTGGCAAAAAGCGACTCAAAACCTTTGTCCTATCCCATCGAGATAGCTATAACCTATAAAAACAATGTCGGCGATGACGGCAAAAGCACAGAGGAAATCTCCATCCCCGTCCAACAGGAAATGCGGTTTAATAAAGGCTCGCTGAGCGAGATAGGCACGATTACAATGCCCGACTCGGCATACCTGCTTGTTTCGGCGAGCAACCTGGGCATGAGCACAATCCGCAACGTGCGTTTCACCGTTTCGGGAGAGGGATTTACACCCACCGAGCCGGAGTATTTCGCCGGCACAATCGAGCCGGGACAGCAGGTTTCGTACGAGTTCGAGCTTATACCTTACCAGGGCGGGTTTATGACCGGTACGGTTACATATACCTACGAGGACACGCAGGGAGAGGTATATACCGAAACTCAGGAATTTAGCTTCGATGTTATCGACACAAGCTCGGTGATGAATCCCGAAGACCCGGGCGGCGGAGTTTTCTTCCCGGAGGACCCAGGCATGTACGACCCGGGCATGGAGGAAGAACAGGGCTTTTTTGCAAAATACAAGTGGGCTGTAATCGGTGGCGGAGTCGCGGTTGTAGTGGTGGTGGCTGTTATAGTAGTGACTGTGGTAGTCCGGCGCCGCAAAAAGATGGATGAGGATGAAGATTACTATTAATATCGGCGACGGTGGTAAAGCATGAAGATTACCGACCTTTTTGCACTTGGCAGCCGCAACCTGATGCGGCGCAAACTGCGCACTCTGCTGACCGTTGTGGGAGTTATGGTCGGTACGACCGCCATAGTCATGATGATCAGTTTGGGCATCGGAATGAACGAGAGCCTTGACGAGATGATCTCACAGATGGGCGACCTGACCGTTATAACTCTCAACGAACACGCCTATATCATAGACAAAGACGGCAACTACCACGACGGGCAGAACACGCTCAACGACGAGCTCGTCGAAAAGATAAAGCAGCTCGACGGCGTGGTTGCGGTTATGCCGCAGCTGCAATCCTACAACTACACGTTCAAGATAACCGCCAACAAGCGTTATGAAAACTATGCCAGCATCGTCGGGGTGGACCCCGCGGTGCTTCCGGCATTCGGATACGAGCTTGAGGCAGGCTCGATGCCGGAGCCAAACGACAAATATTTTGTGCTGTTCGGTGCCGAAACGCTTTACAACTTCTATAACCCGAAAAAGGTGATACGCGACTGGTATAAAGAGCATTACTACGATGACGGCACTCGCAAACCGCCGAAAGTTGACGTGCTTTCCGCCAGACTGCAGGTTTTCGGCATGACTTGGGATTACAATACCGGTGAAGAAAAGGTTTTCAAAAAGCGTAATCTCAAAACCGTCGGCGTATTAAAGCTTGACGAGCAAAACTGGGAAACCAGCTATAATATCTACATGCACATCGACCTTGTCCGGGAGATGATTCTCGAACAGGAAAAGTTCGCGAAAGTAAAATCCGCCGACTCCACCGCATACAAGTACAACACCATAAAAGTCAAGACAGCCTCCATCAAAGATGCCGAACGGGTACAGGAGGAAATCAAACAGATGGGGGTCATGACCTATGGTTTGTCCGACTACCGCAAGCAGATGCAGGAGCAGCAGGCAGCGACGCAGTACATACTCGCCGGTATAGGCGCGATGTCGCTGTTTGTCGCCGCAATCGGCATCGCGAACACCATGATAATGAGCATATACGAGCGCACGCGCGAAATCGGTGTGATGAAAGTGCTCGGCTGCCCGCTTTACGCTATACGGGGCATGTTCCTGTATGAGGCGTCCATGATAGGCTTTATAGGCGGTATCATCGGGGTGGGGTTGAGCCTGGGCGTGTCGTATATGTTCAACAATGTCGAGGCGTTTTCCAGCGCGCTCGGCGGCGGAATGTACGGAACCGTAACCAACCTTTCGGTAATCCCGCCGTGGCTTATTTTGATGGCGATAATCTTTTCGACTCTGGTCGGGCTTGTCTCGGGCTATCTGCCGGCACGCCGAGCGACCAAAGTAAGCGCGCTTGAAGCAATCAGAAACGACGCATAAAAAATAAAAACGCCTCGGGCAAAAAAGCCTGAGGCGTTTTCGTCTGCAGCACTCCCGTCAGGTCAAGGCCGGGCGGGTTTTTTGTTTTTCAGCCGCGTTTTTTCCGCAAAAAGCGGGCGCTCGTCGCAAAAGGGCAGGGTAGAGCCGGTTTTGCACGTCCGTCCGCTTTTTCGGGATGGGATTACTCGTATTTTCTATGTTTTTTCCAGATGTCAAGGATAAGCTTGTATCGCTCCGGCGGCATGCCGCGGAAGGGCACATTGCTGGTGCAGAAGATGTATCCGCCGCCCTCTTTACCGTATTTGAGGCAGTACTCGGCGCTTTCGATTACTTCCTCGTCGGTGCCGGTCTGCATCAGGGCGCAGTTGACGTTGCCGCAAAGGCAAACCTTGTCGCCGACCAGCCGCTTTATCTCGCGTATATCGACGCCCGCCATCGGGTCAAGCGAATGGAGCGCATTCGGCTTGCACTCGACGAGCTGGTCGAGTATAGGCATGATATTGCCGTCGGTATGCTTTATCGTCGGGATGCCGTCGCGGCGCGCCGCCTCGCAAATCTGTGCCAGATACGGAGTTATAAACTCGCGGAACATCTCCGGCGAAAGGAAAGGCCCGCTGTTGTAGCAATAGTCGGAACAGAGGAACAGCACGTCGAGACCCGCTTCGCAGTTGCGCTTGTTCATCTCGATAGCTCTGTCCGCCATGCGCTGAGCCTCGGCTTTCAGTCCCTCGGGGTCGTCGGCAATGCGATAGGCGAAATCGTACATTTGGTTGCCGTCCGGTATCGCGAAAGTACCGTCGCCGTGACCTCCAAGCAGCCGGGTGTTGCCCACACGCTCGCGGATGCGCTTGACAAACGTCTTCCACTCAAACGAATCGGGGTTGCCCCAGCCGGGGAAATATGCGGGCATAATTGCATAATCCAGCTCGGTGTAGACATGCACGAAAATCTCGGCGGTTTCGTCTATGAGCTTTTCTTTCTCAAGCAGCGAGAGTTTTGAGTAATTTTCGGGCGCAAAATCCGGCGGGATTATTTCACGTCCGAAAAACTCGGGCGCAAGCTGAAATTCAAGCTCAAATGTAGGTACCTCGTCGGGTATGCCGCCGTTGAGCGCCGTAAGCGCGCGCTCGGCGGGAGTCATTGCTTTTGTGGCCATGAGAAAAGCCTCCGCAAAATAAAGTTATAGTTTGTCAGCAGTCCTATATTTCTATTGCCAGTGTTTACTCGGGGAACATCATCTGTTCGACATAAGCGTCCATGAAAAACTCGTTGCCGGAAAGTTCGAGATAATGAGAGGCAGGGCCGTTTATTTTGCTTGTTCGGTCGCGCACCGACGCGCTCATCAGATATGCCACCGCGCCCATGCCGGCGGTGTTGCCGACAACCTCGATTTTATCTTCCAGCTCGGCAGGGATTAAGCCGATACGGCACGCGCTGCGCCTGTTTATATGCGCGCCGAACCCGCCCGCAAGCGCTACGCGGCTGACATCGCTTGTGTCCAGCCCCGCATGGTCGAGCAGTGTCATGATCCCGCCGCAAACGGCCGCTTTTGCAAGCTGAAGCTCGCGTATGTCGTGCGGGGAAAGATAAACACCGCTTTCGCGGTCGAGGTAGAAATTTTCCTCGAGCCTGCCGGTTTCGTCAACTATGCCGAGATCGAGCAGGGTGGCGACCGCGTCTATGAGACCGGAGCCGCAAATCCCGCGCGGCCGGCCGCCGCCGATGACCGAGAAGCGCAGCGTTCCGCCCTCCTCCCACACCTCGTTAATAGCGCCGGTGACGCCTGCCATGCCACATTCAATTTGCGCGCCTTCAAATGCCGGGCCGGCTGCCGTTGCGCAAAGAGAGATGCCGTTTTTGTTACCAAGCCCCATCTCGCCGTTGGTGCCGACGTCGATAAACAGCGTGACGCCGTCGCTTTGGTCGACGCCCGCGGCGATAAGGCCCGCCGCAATGTCGCCGCCGACATAAGCGGCAAAGCAAGGCATATAGAATACCGAGGCGTGTGGAGCGGCCTCAATGCCGGCTTCTTCTGCGCCGACCGAATATCCGAACAGCGTATCTACTGTAAACGGCGCATTTGCGATGCCTCGCGCGTCCCTGCCGGCCGCGATATGCTGCATAACCGTGTTGCCGGCAAGCGCGATGCAGCCTATGTCCCGCGGCGTGATGCCCACACGCGAGCACAGGCGCTCAAGCGAGGAGTTAAGTTCCCGTATCAGTGCGGACCGCAGCTCCTCGGTACCGGAGGGGTGGTTTTTCATTATGTACTCGAGCCGCGTTATGACGTCCGCGCCAAAGGAGCGCTGGGGGTTGACAAAAGCGTCGGTTGCGGCGACAATGCCGCCCGTAAGATCGCACAGGTAAACCGCGACGGTGGTGGTGCCGATGTCAACCGCCGCGCCCCAGCGTGCGGGGGTGCCGTCCAGCCCGGCAGCGGGCGAAAGGTCAAACGCGCCAGAGTGCTGTCCCTCGGTTTGGATGGACATATCCACGGTGCCGGCCAGCCACACTTCACAGTCGCCGGTGACTGCTGTGCAGCAGGCGAGGCGGATACCCTCCGCCAGCTCGCGTTCGGTCAGCAGCTCGGTTTCGGTTTTGCCTGTTTCCGAGATGCCGCCGCTTGCTTTGACCTTGCATTTGCCGCAGGTGTGCCTGCCGCCGCAGGGCGCGTCGAAAGTTACGCCCTGCACGCGCTTGATAACCGAGTAGAGAGTGTCGCCCGGTTGCGCCTTTACCCGGCGGCTGCCAAATTCGGTATGAACAGTGACGTGCATATCAAATCTCCGAATATATAGAATATGAAGTAATAATCCCCAAATATGGAGAATACGTAATAATAACGTTCATATAAATAATATCGGTAAAAGGGCATAGGTTACAAATATGCCGCCGGCGCTGTGCGTCGGCGGCGCGGAGAGCTAATATATTATGAGCCGATTAAAGAGATTTTTACTTTTAGCTGCGGCCGCACTGCTGCTTATTTCGTGTTCGGAGTCGCGTGATATTCCGTCGGATGTGGCGGCGCGCTTGATGCTGCTTTATCCCGAGTGCGCGGAGGGCTGCTCGGTTTACATAGACGGCGCCACAGAACTGGACGAAGGCTATCTCTCAAGCGAGGAGCTGACATATCTGTACTGCTCGGAAAACGCGGCTGAAAGTGCAGCCGAAGCGCTGGGATACGTCGACGGCTGGGCAATTATTCTGTCGGGCGGAACCGAGCTTTTCGAACTGCATGTGTTCCGCGTGAGAAATCGTGCCGATGCCGACGTTGTGGCGAAGCTGCTGCACCGCCGGGTCAAGCTCTTTCGCTCGTATGATTTTTACAGCGCGGTTGAAGACGAGGAAAGCAGCCCCAACCTCGTCGGCGGCAACCGGCTTTTCGGCGGTTACTCATACGACGAACACAGCATGTATGGCAACACGCCGTTTATTGCCGCAAACTCTATTGTTTATGTAAAGGGACGTTATATTTTCCTGCTTGCCACGCCCGACAACGAAAAGGCGATTAAATGGATAGAAGAAAATATATCAAACAGTTATCACTGAAATACAAAAAATATGTAAAAATACTATTTACGCGACTGCAGTGCTGCAGTCGCGCAATTATTATCGGTTGTAGGACCGGGCCTGTAAGCCGGGTTCTGTGAAGTCTGCGCTCCCGCGCAGACCCTGCGATCATCTATCTCGACCGTACGTTGCCGCACGGCTCCAGCCACCAGCGGGAATACGAGAACGTATGCGCCGGGCAAGCGCGGCGCCGCAGCGCCTCCCATACAGGTGTTGCTTCGGATAGGGTTTACATGAGCGCAAAGTCGCCAGTGCGCCCGGTGAGCTCTTACCTCACCTTTCCACCCTTACCTGCGGGGCAAGCCCACAGGCGGTATATTTCTGTTGCACTATCCCTGAAGTCGCCTTCGGCGGATGTTATCCGCTATCCCGCCCTGCGAAGCCCGGACTTTCCTCATGGTAATACCTTCCGGTATGATACCACGCGATCGCACAGCCCGGTCCGGTCAGCGATAACTTATTATAACGCATTTTTACACATGTGTCAAGTATGAGACGGCCGGCAATGCTTTTCGGTTTTGCGGTGCAATATTCATCCGGTAACAATTTCGACTTGTTTTATATACTGCTGTATGATAAAATTAAGTATGTGACGATATACGTCGCAAAAGCCCAAAAGTACGCGAAAATTATGGAAAACAAAGCATGACTAATATCAAAACAAAAAGAGTTAAAAATACATATTTACATTATATAGAAGCCGCTTTTATAATAGTCCTTTTTACTTTGAAGGCATTTTTCCTTTATGATTATATCGGATACGGCAAATACTCGGTCGTTTTCGCGGCGATGACCGCGGGTGCGGCGATTGGAATTTACGCGCTTGTCAGCTGGATAAGCGACAGGGGGGCAGCGACATGGGCGCTGCTGGGTCTTTATTTTTTGTTTTCGGCTGTAATGTTTGTCGATCGCATGTATTATTCCTATTACCGCAAACTCCCCGGCGTCGCGCTGCTGGGCATGGTATCCATGCTTGGCGGGGTAACCGATTCTGTACGAAATCTGCTTGATTTTTCACACTTGCTTTATCTTGTCGATCTGCCGATTATCGCTGTCTATCTCCTGGCGGCGCGCCCCTTCATCGCGCGCAGGACGGCAAGGCGTTCTGCCGTTCGGCTTGCCTCCAAAATCAACCGCATTGTATCCACCGTTTTGTTTGCCGTGCTTACCGTGGCGGTTGCCGTCACAGTAAAGGTTACCGACCTGTCGCTCGGCAACATGGGTGGCGAGCTGTTTTTGTATCACTTCACCGATGTGCTTTCGGTCATGGTCGGCGACAGGTTTTCGAGGGATGTTGATACAGGCGGCTATGTGCAGGCGTTTGCCGAAACCGAGTCCGAGCCTTACTATGGGCTGGCAAAAGGCCGAAATCTTATCATAGTTCAGGTCGAGGCACTGCAGGGGTTTGTGATAAACCGCGATTTTTACGGTCACGAAATCACCCCGAACCTCAACGCGCTGATAAAGGATGACTCGTTTTATTTCCCGAACTACTATTACATTGTCGGGGCGGGGAACACCGCCGACGCCGAGTTTACGGTAAACAACTCGCTCTATCCTCCGACCGACATGGCCGCGTATATAAAATATACCGACAAAAACTATTATGGTCTGCCGTTTGTGCTGAAAGACAACGGATATAAATCCGCCGTCGTGTTTCACGGATATTTGCGCGAGTACTGGAACCGCGACAAGGCATATCCGTATCAGGGGTTTGACCACTACTACAGCCAAGAGAGCTTTTCGTCGGATCACATAATTGGGCTGGGTGTCAGCGACGAAAGATTTTTCAAAGAGTCGGTGCAGATTCTGAAAACCAAAGAGCAGCCGTTTTATGCATTTATGATAACGCTTTCGTCCCATCACCCATATTGGCTGCCCCACAGTGACAGAATGTTGCCTGTGCCAGAGCATCTGGACAACACGTTGTTTGCAAACTATTTTGTGGCGATAAATTACGTCGATTATGCCATCGGATGCCTTATCGACGAGCTGAAAGTCGCGGGGCTTTACGAAAACAGCGTCATAGTGATATACGGCGACCACTACGGCATGCCGAACGACAGCGAAAACTACTCGCTTGCGTCCGAATTTTTCGGACATCTCTATTACGAGGGCGACTTTTTTCGCGTGCCGATGATAATTCATATCCCCGGCTCGGGCATAACGCAGACTGTAGAGCGCCCCTCCTCGCACATAGACGTGATGCCGACCGTGCTTCACCTGCTCGGTATGCGCAACGAGGGCGGCGTGATGTTCGGGCACAACATGCTTTCGGACGATACGACGCCGGTCTTTCTCCAGATGCATGTCAAAAGAGGTTCGTTTGTTACAAAAGACATCCTGTTCGTGTATCCTATAAGCGGCGTACTCTCGGACGCAAAATGCTATGATTTGAAAACCCATCAGCGCATCGACGACGGGACGGCGGCGACCGCCGAAAAGTATGCCGAATACTACAATGCCGCATTTAAAGTGCACCAGGATTGCGCCGCGATAATCGAATCGGACAGCATCCGTATAAAACCGAAAAAGTAAAGTGGGCGGACTGCCTCCGCTCCAACCAAAAAGGGCGGAGTTCATCCGCCCTTGACTTATTTTTATAACCGGGGTGCGCCGCAACATCACTGCCGTTTTATGCGGTCAAGGAAGTTTTGCAGGATTATCTGTGCCGAAAGTGTGTCAATGACAGCCTTGCGCTTTTTGCGGCGAGTATCGGTTTCATCAAGAATTGCATGCGCGCTCATCGTTGTGCAGCGCTCGTCCTCGAGCACGACGGGGAGACCGGTCGCGGCATGCAGCTTTTCGGCAAATGCGCGCGCCTTTTCGGAGCGCGGGCCGCGCGTGCCGTTCATGTTTATAGGATCGCCGACGACAACAAGTCCCACGCCGCGCGCCTCTATCTCCTCTTTGATTTTGCGAATCAACGCGCGGTCACCCGCAGCCTCGATTGTCCCGATGCCGCTTGCCAAAAAGCCGGTGACATCGGATATAGCAAGACCGGTGCGCGTGTCACCGTAATCTATACCGAGCACTCGGCCGGTGTATGCCGGCAATGCAGATTTGTTTTCCAAAAATATAATCCTTTCGATTGATTTTTATGCAATAAAACTATGTGCAAAAAGCGAGCGCAGCCGGCTGCACGGCCGCTACATGAACCTGCGGAAAAACTCGGCGCCGAGCAGGTTTTTCTCGCGCACTCCCTCAATGATGTCGGTCGCCCATTCGTCGAGGTCTGCTATTACCCGGTCGCGGATAGAGCTGTTGAGCAGCTCGTGGCGGCCGTTTTCGTACACCTTGATGCGTACGTCGGAAAGCTCCATGTCGCAAAGCTTGCCGTATACCTCCTGTGCGCCGTTGCCGCTGTCGCCTATTGGGTCGAGCGCGCCGCTCATGATAAGAACCGGCAGACTTTTGGGCACAGCCTCGTACCATTCGTCCGAGGAAATAAACTGCAAGAGTCGCATCAGCCGGTTGTAGGCGCGAACGGTGAATATAAACGTGCACAGCTGGTCGGAGCGATAGCGGTCGCGACGCTCTTTATCGTCGGTCAGCCATGACAGTTTGTCGCGCTCGTTTTTCCAGTTGTCGTTGCGGCCCCGATTGGACAGGTTTTCAACCATGGAGCTGCGATAACGGTCGCCGCGCAGCCGCTCGAGCAGGGAAGTGAGAAACAGCCCAAAACCTATTGGCTGTTTGCTTGTGCCGCTGGTGCCGCATAGCACCACGCCGTCCAGCGTCGAGCCGTATCGAATCATGTAATCGCGGGCGACAAACGAGCCCATGCTGTGCCCGAATAGTATATACGGCAGCCTGCGGTATGTTTTGCGCATTATCTCATACAGCAGTTTCTGGTTGTCGGCAAGAGTTTCGTATTCGGCAAAATAGCCGCGCTCGTCTTCGGTGGGCGCGGTTTTTCCGTGGCCGAGATGGTCGCAGCCGCAGACAACATAGCCGCGGGCGGTCATATCAGATATGAACCCCTCGCGCTCATAGCGTTCAATGTACTCGCACATGCCGTGCGATATCTGAAGCACCGCTTTTGGAGCATGCTCAAGAGGAGTATAAATGTAATATGCGACGTCACACGACTTGTCTGCGGAGGGAAAAGTGCCGGTTATCTTTTCGTAATTCATCAAAGCTTAAACCCCAGTTCGTTTTCGGCGATATAGGCTGCTACTTCTTCGAGTTTTGGTATGGACGAAATCGCGCCGGGGCGCGACACCACGATTGCAGAGACTATATCGGCAAACTCGCATGCACGCTTTATATCGCGGCTGCGTATGTATTCTATCGCAAGCGCCGCAGCAAATGCGTCGGACACGGCGGACGGGTCGACCGCCTGGGTTTCATGCGGAGCGATGATTTTGAAATATGTGCCGTCGTATATAAAAATCCCGCGCGCGCCACCCATTTTCACAACTATATATTGGGCTGATATCCGCTGTGAAAGCGCAAGGCAGGCACGCATGCACTTATCCTGGTCGGAGGGCGTTATGGCGGTGAAAATAGCCATCGAATTTTCGTCAGCAACAAAGACGTCAAGCTCGTCAAGCTGCTCGAGCGGGAAATCGCGCTCTGCCGCGCCCGGAGTGTATGTGGCGTCAAAAATTGCCGGCACGCCCTGTTGATTTGCAAACGAAACCGCCGCGATAATCGGCGCAGGGGGTATGTCGAGCTGGGTAAACAACCCGTCGGGATACGAGGTAAACGCATCTTCAACGTGGTCGGGCGTCAGGTTGCGGTTGGCGCCGGGGTATACGACGCTGCGGGCAGATGTGCCGCTTTCGTCTAAAATGGCAATAAGCCCGGTCTGGGACTGTCTGTCGACAGTTGTAAAGCGCGCATCCGTCCCTCGGTTTTCGAGAAAAGCTTTCAGGCGCGCGCCGTGCGAATCGCCGCCGACACGTGCGCAGAATATGCACTCGGCGCCAAGCTGCTCCAGCGTGATGGCAGAATATATCCCTCTGCCGCCGGGCTGGTATTCATATCGTTTGCCGACTATCGACTGTCCGGACGACGGCAGGCGGTCGGCTCTGATAAAGAAATCGGTATATGCGCTGCTGACAACAAGTATCCGAGGTTTCATGCGCAGCCTCCGGTATATGAAAATATATTTGAATATCCGGGCGTCAATACTCGAATGCCTTTCCGTCTTTGATTATTGTGACTCTGTTTTCACCCTCTGTCGCCTCAACATAGCCGACAACTTGTGCCTTCACGCCGTATTTTTCGGCAGCCGCAATAAGCGACGGCGCATGCGCTTCTTCGCAGTACATCTCGAGCCTGTGGCCCATGTTGAACACCGAAAACATCTCGCGCGGAGAAATGGCTCCGGTTTCGGCTATTGCATCGAACAGCGGAGGCGTTTCAAACAGGTTGTCTTTCACATAATGCAGCCCGCGGCCGAACGCCCGGCACTTGAGCTGCCCGCCGCCGGTGCAGTGGATAATCCCGTGTATGCGCGAGCGCCCCTCCGCAAGTATATCGCGTACTATTGGCGCATAGGTGCGGGTGGGTGAAAGCAGAGCATCGCCGACCGTCATTTCGGGGACACCTGCGCCCGCAGGCAGCGTGTCCGTTATCAGATATTTTCCGCTGTAAACTTTTGACTGGTCTATGGTTGATGAGTATGTTTCGGGGTATTTTTCGGCATAATATTTGGACAGCAGGAGATGGCGCGCCGCCGTCAGACCGTTTGAGCCGATGCCCGAGTTGGGCTTGTCCTCGTATGCCGCCTGGCCGGATGACGAGAATCCGACAATGACGTCGCCGGGTCTGATGTTGCCGCAGTCGATGACGTCGCAGCGCTTCATCCGAACAAAAACCGTTGAGTCGACGATAAGAGTGCCCACAAGATCGCCCACGTCCGCGGTCTCGCCGCCCGACATTGTTATATCGATGCCAAGCTCCCCCATTTTTTTGATGAAACCGACATAGCCTTCGATAATGGCTTTGATGGCATTGCCGTCCACGCGATGCGCATTGCGCCCGATTGTGTTGGACATGACAAAGCCGCCGGTGGCACCCACGCATATAAGGTCGTCGAGGTTCATTACCACCGAATCCTGTGCAAGATCGTAATATGCCGAAAAATCGCCGGTTTCGCGGTGTTTGATATAGGCGAGCGACGACTTTGTCCCCGCGCCGTCCGCATGCAGCGCCGCGCACCATGCGGGATCGCCTGCCGGGTCGTCGATTATTTTGCAAAACGCTCCGGCAAACAGGCCGCGGTCGATTTTTTCAATTGCGCGTTTAACATCGGTTTTTTCGGACGATGCTCCAAGCGACAAATAGGCGTCAGCCATAAATGCAAATACCCCCAAGATAATACGGATAATAATATACATCAAGCCGCATAAATAGCGGCCCTGTTAAATTTTATTATATCACGCAAAATTGTAAAAATCAATAATGATGTTGACAAAAGAGACGTGCGGCATTATAATGAAATCACTGCTTTTCGGAAAAATATTCAGGATAGGTGTATTTAGCGAATGTATAAAACCCGCAGAATGATGGCTGCCGCGCTTGCAGCTATTGCTATATTTGCGGCTTTGGGCTGCTCTCCGGACGCATTGGGCGAATGGGTGCCCGCCGGCATGAAGAAAATCTCAACCGACGCGGTCGAATATGACCTTTATATCCCATCCGAATGGGAAGAAGATTATTCGGCAGGCGTGGTAACGGCTTATGTCAGTTCTGCGGACCGCTCGTCGATAAGTGTTATCGCTTTTGACCTCGACGACCCTTACCAAACCGTCGAGGAATACTGGAATGACAATAAAGGGGCGTTCACCTCTTTTTTCACTGATATGGAGTTTGAGGTCGAAGGCGAGGCAACTCTGCTCGGCGGTGTCACCGCAAGCAAATTTGTTTATACCGCAAACGCTTCGGGCGAGCCGTACAAGTTTATGCAGGTAATATGCTTAAGAGACGGCTCTGTCTATATCTTCACCTATACGGCAAGGGCAGAAAGATACGACAGGCATCTCGAAAACGTCCAGAAAATTCTCGAAAACTTCAGCTTTAAGTCATAATCCGAGGAAAATATATGGGCATATATCTTGACTGTGCCGCCACCACCCCGATGCTGCCGCAAGCAGCGGAGGTGATGGCGGATATTTACGCGCGTGTGTGGGGCAACCCCTCTTCGGTTCATGCGGCGGGTCTTGCCGCGCGCGCCGTAATCGAAAATGCAAGGGCAAATGTCCTGTCGCTACTTGACGTCGGACGCGGGGACAGCGGCCTGCTCGTATTTTGCGGCAGCGGAACAGAGGCAAACAATTTTGCGATTTTGGGCGTCGCGCGCTCAAAGCGGTGGCGAGGCCAGCCGGCAATAATCACAACCGACAGCGAGCACCCGTCGGTATTACAGCCGCTGCGAGCGCTTGAGCGCAAAGGCTTTGCCATCGAACATATCCCCACAAAAGGCGGAGTGCTGGACATGCAGGCGCTTGACGAGGCGCTGGCTAAACACAAAAATGTAATACTGGCAACCTTTATGCTCGTAAACAACGAAACGGGCGCGATATATGATGTTGCAGAGGCAAATGCCGCGGTAAAACGCGCTCATCCGGACGCGGTGACCCACTGTGACGCGGTTCAAGGGTTCGGCAAGCTTGATTTTTCGCCGTCCAGGCTGGGCGCAGACCTTGTTACGGTCAGCGCGCACAAGCTCGGCGGGCCGAAAGGCGTCGGAGCGCTTTATATTGCCAAACCTGTGCTTGTCGCAAAGAAGATTGTGCCGCTTATCTACGGTGGCGGACAGGAGGGCGGCCTGCGCTCGGGCACCGAAAACGTTGCGGCCATTGCCGGGTTCGGCGCGGCGGCGGAGTATCATATAAACGCCGGAACCCGCGACAATTTCTGCAAATCTACGCTGCACCTGCGCAAGCTGCTTGAGGAAAACTTGCCGGATGGCGCAAATCTTAACACTCCGGCCGGCCAATATATGCCGCATATCGCAAGCGTGACGCTGCCCGGCGTGCGCAGTGAGATTATGCTTCGCTATCTTTCAGGTCGCGAGATATATGTTTCAAGCGGCTCTGCCTGCTCGTCCCGCAACAGGGGGATAAGCAAAACTCTGCTTGCGTTCGGCATGAGCGAGGATACCGCCGACTGCACTATACGCGTGAGTTTTTCGGATACGACAACCGAGGCCGATATTCTGGAGTTTGCAGATGCTCTGCGCGAGGGTTACCGGTCGCTTGCGAAAATAAGATAAAGTGCTGTATCACCCCGTTACCGGGGTGATTTTCTTTTTCCGGGAGCATTGGTGACGCCGGCGTAAAGCTTTATGCAGGTAATTGTTGACTTTGGTCGTCCGCTGTGATAGTATTAACATACCATTATTTTGGACATGTGTTCGGAGGCCTGTTTCTATGGAAAACGGCGGCAAAAAAGTTTATTACGCGATAGGCAACGCCCATCTTGACCCGGTTTGGATGTGGCGCTGGACCGAAGGCTATGCCGAGGCAAAAGCCACGTTCCGCTCGGCGCTCGACAGGATGAAGGAATTTGACGATTTTGTGTTCACCTGCTCGTCGGCATCGGTATACCAGTATATCGAGGAAAGCGCGCCCGAAATGTTTGAGGAGATAAAACAGCGGGTGGCACAGGGACGCTGGGTGATTGTCGGCGGCTGGTGGGTTCAGCCCGACTGCAACCAGCCCTCGGGTGAAGGCTACGCACGTCAAAGCCTGTATTCACAGCAGTATTTTAAATCGCGTTTCGGTGTCACGGCCCGTGTCGGATACAATGTCGACTCGTTCGGGCACAACTACATGCTGCCCCAGATACTCAAGAAAAGCGGGATGGACTATTATGTTTTCATGCGCCCCGGCGAGCATGAAAAGCATCTTGAAACCGACCTGTTCCGCTGGACATCGCCGGACGGCAGCTCGGTTTTGGCATACCGGCTCGGCGATCCGTATTGTGCCAATTTTGACACCGACGAGGAGCTTGAGCGCTGCCTGATAAGAAGCGATGCCAACCATCGCCCCGACCGGCCAGAGCGCATGTTCTTTTACGGCGTGGGCAACCACGGCGGCGGCCCGACCATCAAAAATATAGAGGCGCTGCGCAGGCTGCGCGAGTCCGGGCGCGCCGATGTCATATTCTGCGACCCCGGCAGATTTTTTGACGATGTCGAAAAGCTGTACGGCAGTGAAATCCCGGCTTATACCGACGACCTCCAACATCATGCAAGCGGCTGTTATTCGGCGGTGTCCGAGATAAAAACGCTCAACCGCCGCGGCGAAATGGAATTGCTTGCGGCAGAGGTGTACTCGGCGCTCGCGGCAAATCTTATAGGCACAAAAATGCCAAACGAGCGGCTTGAATATGCCTGGCACAACGTCTGTTTCAACCATTTCCATGACACGCTCGGTGGCTGCAGCATCCGGGAAGCGTACGATGATGCGCGCATGTTCGGCTATGAATCGCTTGCGATAGCGGCGAAAATCGAAAACGCCGCGCTGCAGTCGATTTCGTGGGCGGTCGACACGATGAAGTTCCACACGCCTATTTTTGTGTTCAACCCCCATCCGTGGGAGGTAACGCAGCTTGTCCGCGTCAATCACCGCTATCGCGGCGGCGTGACCGCGCCCGACGGCACGCGCGTACCCGCCCAGTACATACGCTCATCGTCCGAGCCTTGCACCGGCTCGCAAGACGTGATTTTCGTTGCCACGGTTCCGGCATACGGTTTCACCGTTTACGATGTTCATGGCGAGCCCGACACGCAGCCGGCTGAAGGCGTACCCCGCGCGGAAGGCAATGTGCTTGAAAATGCGTATCTGCGTATAGAATTTGAGCCTCACACGGGTTATATGCGCTCGATGATTGACAAAACTGCAGGTCGCGAGCTGCTTTCAGGGCCGGGAGCCGCCCCGGTTGTCATAGACGAGTATTATCATGACACCTGGAGCCACGCAAAAAACTTCTTTGACCGAGAGATCGCGCAGTTTTCGGACGCGGAGATTAGCGTAATCGAAAACGGCCCGGTTCGCGCGACGCTCAAAGTCGTCAGCCGATACAACAAGTCCACGCTGACGCAGTATTTCTCGCTCGACTACACGTCGCGCACGCTGTCGGTCGAGGCGAAAATCGACTGGCACGAAAAACACAAGATGCTCAAGCTGCGTTGGCCGGTCGCGACCGAACAGCCGCGCGCCTTCTACGAGGTGCCGTTCGGCTGGATAGAGCGCCCCTGCGACGGCGAGGAGGAGTGCGGCCAGCAGTGGACAGCCGTCCGCGGCAAAGACTGCGGGATGGCGCTGCTTAACAGCAACAAATACAGCTTCTCGATAAAGGATACCGAGCTCAACCTCACGGTCGTGCGCAGCCCGCTTTACGGCGACCACGGAAACGTGCGCTCTCCCGAAGCCGAGTTTACCGACCAGGGCGAGCACGCATTTGAATATGAGTTGATGCCGCTGTCGTCCGATACAGATTGGAACGAGATTGTACGCCGCGCACGCCAGCTCAACAAAAAATTGACCTATATCGCCGAAAATCGCCACGAAGGGCGGATCAAGGAATCGTCGTTTGCCGGTGTGTCGGTTGACAAGCCGAACATTATCATATCAACCGTCAAGGCGGCTGAGGACGGCCGTGGCATGATAATCCGCGCATACGAAACCGACGGCAAAGCGGTGACGGCGCGTATCACATGCCCGCTCGCCGGTCTGGACGCAGACTTATCTTTTTCGCCCCACGAGGTTCGCACTCTGCGCATCATAGACGGCGAGTATAAAGAAACTCTGATAACGGAGCTTGACTGAGATATGCTGCTCGGGCTTGACATAGGCGGAACAAAATGCGCGGTTTCGACCGGCGAGGTGCATGCAGGCGGCATAAAAATCACCGCAAAGCGGAGATTTGATACTCCGCACGGTCTTTCGCGCGACCAGATAATAGCAAGGCTTGCCGACGAGGTAGAAGAGCTGTTTGACCCCTCGGTAAAAGCAATAGGAATTTCCTGCGGCGGGCCGCTTGACAGCAAAAGCGGCATTATACTGTCTCCCCCAAACCTCCCGGGCTGGGATGATATTCCTATTGTAGATGCTTTGTCGGAGCGGTTCGGCGTACCGGCAGCCATCCAAAACGACGCCAACGCCTGCGCTATGGCAGAGCATCGGTATGGCGCGGGGAAGGGAACTAAAAACATGATTTTCCTGACCTTCGGCACCGGGATGGGCGCAGGCTTGATTTTAAACGGCCGGATTTATACCGGAACAAACGATATGGCCGGGGAAATAGGGCATATCCGCATGGCGCCGTTCGGCCCGGTCGGATACGGCAAATCGGGCAGCTTTGAAGGGTTTTGCAGTGGCGGCGGCATAGCCCAGCTCGGCCGCGATATGGCGCTCGAGCAAATCCAGCGCGGCACGCCGGCAAAATATTGCCCGAGCGTCCAGTCGCTGTCCGGCGTAACCGCAAAAACCATAGCCGACGCCGCCGATGCGGGAGACGAGGTCGCGGCAGATGTATACAGGCGTTGCGGCGAGATGCTGGGTCGCGGGCTTGCGGTGCTTATTGACATTTTGAATCCCGAGCTTATTGTCATAGGCAGCATATTCGCGCGCAGCGAAAACCTGTTCCGCGAGGCTATGGAGCGCGAGATAGAGCGCGAGGCGCTGGAGCATTCGCGCGCTGTCTGTCGTATTGTGCCCGCCGCGCTCGGCGAGCAAATAGGCGATTACGCCGCGCTCGCCGTCGCGCACAGCGCAGCGCAGTAAAGCAGATATACTTGCCGGGCAGCTGGGTGAAAATCCGCTCTGCTGATGCGGCGACAGGATTTGATTTCGCATGAAAAGGCAACCGACTTTACACGGCGTGAGGCGCAAGAGCGCTTCTACACGTCGTGTAAAGCTAAAGGATTTACAGTAGCATATAGACCCGGAAAAATACTGACGCTTTGGCGGGCGATAAAAGACGCCGTTGGATATGGCTCTGATAAACGCTTTGAAACTGTTTTCGCTGCGCGATGAGGGCGGCAAGGGACGCGCAGCCCTGATGTTTTCGGCGGTAAGCGATATGCTGATATTGCAGCTTACCGGCGGTATATTCTACACCGGATTTTTGGTCGGCTATGATTTTGACATTGTCAATATCGGCGTGCTGACATTTATCCCGTTTCTGGCAAATATATTCGGCGTGCCGCTGACGCCGCTCGTGCTCCGCCGCTTCAAAAAGCGCAAAGCTGTTATAACAATCGCAAGGACATCATATTATCTAATTAATATTCTCGGTATAACCCTGCTCCCGATGTTTGTGACCGGCAGCGCCGCAAGACTCGGCTGGATGGCAGCTATTATATTTGTCTCGAATCTGGTCAACACAATTTCGGTTGCAGGATACAATGCGTGGTACATAAACTACCTGCCCGAGCATGTGCGTGCCGACTATTTTTCCATTTCGCAGTTTTTGTCGTATTTTATCCCGGGGATATTGATACTTGTGTCGGGCGCACTTGCCGACTCGCTAACCGGCTCGCCGCACCAGATGATAATTATCATCGCGCTGCGCTATGTGGCACTTGCGGTGGGTTTGCTAAATGTAATTGTGCTCGCACTGCCGAAGGAGCAACCGTACAGCGAAACTGAAACCGCCCGCATAACCGAGATACTCACCACCCCGCTGCGCAACAGACCGTTTATGCTGACAATGCTGATGGTCTTTATCTGGCAGTTTTCGCTCAATGCCTACAGTTCGCTGTTCACCGTCTATCTTTTGAACGACATCGGCGTGTCGTATCTGTTTTACAACATCATAATTGCAACATACTCGCTGTTTTTTATCTTCTTTTCGGGATTTTGGAAGCGCTGGATTTCACGCACGTCCTGGTTTGGGGTATACGGCGTCACGATGCTGATAAACATACCCGCCCAGTTTGCGCTCGCGTTTGTGTCCCCCTCAAACTATGTGCCGCTGATGCTCGCCACAAGATACACACAGCATTTTATCGGTATCGGGCAAAACGTCAGTTACGCAAATTTCCAGTATATATTCATCCCCGAAGGAGACAGAATAACATACACGTCGTTTTATCAGCTGACACTTAATGCAGGCAACTTTGCAGGCTTGGCGTTCGGCACTGCTTTCCTTGCGCTGCTGCCCGATTTTTCGATGAATATATTTGGCATAACGCTTGGCGGTGTGCCTTTCCTTGTTATGGTAAACGCCGCGGCATCCGCGGTGCTTGCGCCGCTGTCCTTTTGGATGGCAAGGCGCTATGAAACTCGGGAGCGGGCAGCAAGTGAATAAAATGTAAAAAATCAGAAAATTAAGTCTGCGACCGGTATAAAATCTGCCGCAGCGCTTGACAAACCACCACGTCCTAAGTATAATACCTATTATGGCATTACCGAGTGAAAAAATGATACTGACAAACGGCGAAAAGATAGATTTGCGCAGCCTGCTTGCGGAAGAGATAACCACGCTGCCCTTTGAATACCGGTATAAAAACTTCAACCCGGGAAAAGGGTATGCCGACATCAAACCTGTGGGCGACGCATGTCTCGACGGCCGTATAACAAATAATGCAGGGTATATAAGGCTTGATGCCGTGCTTACTCTGCAATATCGCACTGCATGCGCGCGGTGCGCTGCTGAACTTGAGCGCACACTGCATGTCCCAGTAGAACGAGATATTGCTATTCGCGGACAGCTGGAGGACGAGGACACCGACGATTATCTTTTCATAGACGGTGAAGAGCTCGATCTGGAGCCGCTGACCGTTGAAGAAATCTACCTCGGTCTGCCGATGCGCGAGCTATGCTCGGAGGACTGCCGCGGCCTTTGCTCAAAATGCGGCAAAAATTTCAATGAAGGCACATGCTCCTGCCCGGAGCGCGAACCCGATCCGAGGCTCGCGATCCTCTCAAAGTGGAGCGAGAAACACAGCCAACAGTAACGCGTATACAGAAGGAGGATCACGGATATGGCGGTTCCCAAGCGAAAGACATCGAAGGCAAGACGCGATAAAAGGCGTGCCAGTACCTGGAAGCTTGAGATGCCCGGCATGGTTAAGTGCCCCAAGTGCGGAGAGTACAAGCTGTCGCACAGGGTATGCACTTCTTGCGGCACTTACAACGGCAAGGAAGTCATACAGGTCGAAGCTTAAGGTACAATGCCGGACAAATCCCACCGGACGAGTTCGGCTACATATCCGGCTGAGATGCCGGCCAGCGGGCGTGTATCGATCATGGTATCGTACACGCCTTTGTTAGCCGCACCCGATTTCCCTGAATCTGTAGCTTTCTAGCAAATATTACATAAAACAAAGCGTATTTTGAGAGGCGGTGTATCCCTGTGGTCGAAATATACGGAGTCGAGCCGGGCTCGGCGGCAGAGCGTGCCGGACTGCGCCCCGGCGACTGTCTTATTTCCATAAACGGGCACGAGATAACCGACGTGCTTGATTACAGGTTTTATCTTGCCGAACCGCAGGTAACATTGAAAATACACCGCGGACCGGAGCTTTTCGATGTGAGCATCGAAAAAGGCGAATACGACGACATCGGACTTGAGTTTCGCACGTTTTTGATGGACGAGAAGCGAACCTGCCGCAACAAGTGCGTGTTCTGCTTTATCGACCAGCTGCCGCCCGGCATGCGCGAGAGCCTGTATTTCAAAGACGACGACTCGCGCATGTCATTTATGATGGGCAACTACATCACGCTGACCAATCTTTCCGAAAAAGACATAGACCGCATAATTTTGATGCGCACCTCGCCGCTGAACATCTCTGTGCACACCACCAATCCCGAGCTGCGTGTGAAAATGCTAAATAACAAGCGCGCCGGCAATGTTATGGAGCACATGCGACGGTTTGCGTCAGCAAATATCAAGCTGAACTGTCAGATTGTGCTGTGCAAAGGTCTCAACGACGGCGCGGAGCTTGACAGAACCATGGCTGATCTGGCGTCTCTTTGGCCGGCGGTGCAAAGCGTATCCGTCGTGCCTGCCGGGCTGACGAAATATCGCGAGGGACTTTATCCGCTCGAGCCGTTTTCCCCCGGCGAGTGTGCAGATATTATCGGGCAGGTCAATGCATTTTCCGAGCGCTGTCTGGAAAAGTGCTCCTCGCGCATATTCTTCTGTGCCGACGAGTTTTATATAAAGGCAAACATGCCGATACCGCCGGCGAAAGATTATGAAGATTATCCGCAGCTTGAAAACGGAGTCGGCATGATACGCTTGATGCAGGACGAGTTTGACGAGGCTGTATCCGATCTCTCGGATTTTGACCTTTCCCGGCGCCGCGACATATCTGTCGCCACCGGAGAGGCTGCCTTTGACTTTATTTCGGGGCTGGTGGAGGCGCTGAAAAAGAAGGCTCCGAATCTTGACTGCAAGGTTTATAAAATTAAAAACGAATATTTCGGAGAGAATATAACCGTAGCGGGGCTGATAACCGGTGTTGACCTGTATCGCCAGCTCCGCGGCAAACAACTTGGTGAAACATTGTATCTCACAAGGTCTATGCTGCGCAGCGAGGGGGACATGTTCCTCGATTCGATGACGCCCGAGGAGCTGTCAGGTCTTCTCGGCGTTCGCATAAAGTTTATCGCAAACGACGGATTTGAATTTGTGAATGTACTGCTCGGCTGACAAAACGAGTGTAACCAAACGGGGCTCTTGAGGTATATAAGTATATGAAGGTATGATACGGAGCGCCCCGACGTGTTATATCACAGAGAAGGGAACGTTTCAAATATGTCAAAATCTGTTATAGCAATAGTCGGGCGCCCGAACGTCGGGAAAAGCACGCTTTTTAACAGGCTCGTGGGCAAGCGGATCTCCATTGTGGACGATACGCCCGGCGTCACGCGCGACCGCGTCTATTACGAGATAACGTGGAACGACCGCCAGCTTATACTCGTCGACACCGGCGGAATAGAACCCCGCACAGACGACGAAATGCTGCGCTACATGCGGCTTCAGGCTGAATTAGCCATCGAGCATGCCGATGTCATCATTTTTATGACGGATATAAAAGCCGGATTGACCGCAAGCGACCGGGACATATCGACAATGCTGCTTAAATCCGGCAAGCCGGTTGTGCTGTGTGTCAACAAAGTCGACCGACTGGGCGAGCCGCCTCCGGAATTTTACGAGTTTTACGAGCTTGGCTATCCTGACGACCCAGTTCCCGTATCGTCGCTGCACGGCAGCGGAACCGGCGACCTGCTGGACGCGGTGGTCGCGCATCTTCCGCCCGAAAGCGAAAGCGACGAGGACGACGGATGGGACGACGCGATTCGTATCGCGGTCATAGGCAAGCCGAACACCGGCAAAAGCTCGCTTATAAACAGAATATTGGGCGAAGATCGCCTTATCGTATCCGATATGGCAGGTACTACTCGCGACGCGGTCGATACGTTTGCCGAAAACGAACACGGTAAATATATTTTTGTGGACACCTCCGGTATCCGCCGGCAAAGCAGGATTAACGACAGGCTGGAATATTATTCGGTGCTTCGCGCAAAGCTCGCCGCCGAGCGCGCGGATGTGTGTCTTATTGTAATCGACGCCACGCAAGACATATCTGAACAGGACAGCAAAATCGCGGGGCTTGCACATGACTCTGGCCGCGCTTCGATTATACTGCTCAACAAGTGGGATTTGGTGGAAAAAGACGACAATACCGCCCGGGAATATACCGATTCCGTTTACAGAGAGCTGGGCTTTATGACCTATGCGCCGGTTATAACGGTTTCCGCGCTCACCGGACAGCGCATTCCAAGACTGTTTCCGGAGATAAACGAAGCGGTGGAGCAGGCAAGAAAGCGTATCACGACCGGCGTGCTCAACGAAGTGCTGGGCGATGCAATCACGCGCGTCGAGCCGCCGTCCGACAAAGGGCGCAGGCTGAAGATTTACTACATGACCCAGGTCGCCACACAGCCGCCTACATTTGTCATCTACTGCAACAACATGGAGCTGTTCCACTTTTCGTACCGCCGCTATATAGAAAACCAGCTTCGTGAAGTGTTCGGATTCCGGGGTACGCCCATCAAACTGATTGTTCGCGAACGCGGCGACGGTGAAAAATAGAGACAATTTGAACAGGTTGATTTAGGCAAAACCCTATTTGCCCGCCCTTTATCCCATTTCCACGAATGTTTACTGGAGGAGTTATCGCTTTGTTTTGGTACAGGTTGAAATATCAAGGTTTGATGGATTATTGGGGCAGCACACAAGGCGTTCATGTTGCTGTACTGATACTTAGCTTTGTCGCAGTCGCGGCTGTGGCATACCTTTTGGGCAGCCTGAACTTCGCGCTGATAATCTCAAAGCTGAAATTCCATGACGATATTCGGAGACATGGCAGCGGAAACGCGGGCATGACGAATATGCTGCGCACATACGGCAAAGCCGCCGCCGTGTTTACGCTGCTCGGCGACGCTGCCAAAGCCGCGGTGGCAATAATTGTCGGCGCACTGCTAAATGGCATGATAGGCGCTTATATTGCCGGCTTTTTCTGCATACTCGGCCACATGTATCCGGCATACTACAAATTCAAGGGCGGCAAGGGGGTTGTGACCTCTGCGGTCCTTGTACTGATGCTGGATTGGCGCGTTTTCTTGGTGCTGTTTGCGATATTCCTCCTGATTGTCGCCTCCACAAAGTATGTGTCGCTCGGTTCTATAATGGGCATGCTTATTTATCCGCTTCTGCTGTACAATTTCAACGGGCCGGGCATAAATATACTGTTTGCGTTTGCTATCTCTGCGCTCGTTATATTCAAACACAGGGACAATATACGGCGGCTGCTCGAGCAAAGAGAAAACAAAATTTCTTTCGGCATAAAAAAGACAAAAACCAACAGCGGCGGCGGCAAGTCCGACTGAAAAAAGTGTTAGCATGTGTAAAAATGTTTCATTTTCACGCAAACCGATTGACAAATCGCGTAAAATATGTTATACATTATATCCAGTAATATTGTAAAGGCGTTGACCGGAAACAAGTAGGCTGCGTTCGATGCCCACAGAGAGTTGCCGGGCGGTGAGAGGCGCAGGGATAGACGCAGACCGAATACATTCCGCGAGCCGCGCTCCGAAAGCGCGATGCCATGTCGCGCGAGTAGGCGGCGCCGCGATCCGCGCGTTACAGCGGAGGAGCGTGATTTGCGCTCGCAGAGTGATAAATGCAGGTGGTACCGCGACACAGTTCGCCCTCGGATTTTTTCCGAGGGCTTTTTAAATACCCATTTATTGCAAGTTGCCGAAAGGAAGCAAGTGACATGCCGATAACCGATTTTCTTGAAAAAAACGCACGTCTGTGGCCGGACGATGTGGCACTCGTCGAAATAAACCCGGAACTTCAGCCGACAGGGCCGATAACATGGAAAGAATTTAACCTTATCGTCACCGCGCCGGGCGGCCGATACCGCCGCGAGATGACATGGCGCGAGTTTGATATAAAAGCGAACAGGTTTGCCAATCTGCTGCTCACCCGCGGGGTTAAAAAGGGCGATAAAGTCGCTGTTCTGCTGATGAACTGCCTCGAGTGGCTGCCGATCTACTTCGGTATACTCAAAACCGGCGCGCTTGCTGTGCCGATGAATTACCGCTATACGTCGGAGGAGATAAAATACTGCCTCGAGCTTGCCGACGTGTCGGTGCTCGTGTTCGGGCCGGAGTTTGTGGGCCGCATCGAGGAGATAGCCCCGCAGCTGACCGACGTTCGCCACATGTTTTATGTGGGCTGCGACCAGCCGACCTTTGCAGACAGCTATGACAGGCTGGTTACATATTGCTCAAGCTCGCCGCCCGCAATCGAGATAACCGACGACGACCTTGCCGCGATATATTTCTCGTCGGGCACAACAGGATTTCCGAAAGCGATACTCCACCGCCACAGGGCGCTTACAACTTCTGCTATCATCGAGCAAAATCATCACGGGCAAACGCGCAGCGACGTGTTTTTGTGCATACCTCCGCTTTACCATACCGGCGCCAAAATGCATTGGTTCGGCAGCCTGATTTCAGGCTCGAAAGCTGTGCTTTTGCGCGGCGTGCGGCCCGACTGGGTGCTGCGCACCATATCCGACGAAGGCGCGACGATAGTCTGGCTGCTTGTACCGTGGGTACAGGACATACTCGACGCGATTGACCGCGGCGACGTGAACCTGTCGGACTATACGCTTGACCAGTGGCGGCTGATGCATATCGGCGCACAGCCCGTACCGCCAAGCCTTATAAAGCGCTGGCTGTCGGTGTTCCCAAATCACGACTATGACACAAACTATGGGCTTTCAGAGTCAATCGGCCCCGGCTGTGTGCACCTGGGCGTCGAGAATGTCGACCATGTCGGCGCTATAGGGAAGGCAGGGCACATGTGGGAGACCAAGATTGTCCGAGACGACGGAACCGAAGTCGCTGTCGGAGAGGTCGGCGAGCTTGCCGTCCGCGGCCCGGGCGTCATGGTCGAGTACTATAAAAACCCCGCTGCGACGGCCGAGGTGCTGCGCGACGGCTGGCTTTACACCGGTGACATGGCTCGCATGGACGAGCACGGGTTTATCTATCTTGTAGACCGCAAAAAAGACGTTATTATATCCGGCGGCGAGAATATCTATCCCGTCCAGATAGAGGATCACCTGCGCGCACACCCGAAAGTCAAGGATGTCGCCGTGATTGGCATACCTGACGATCGGCTGGGCGAGATAGCCACCGCAATCGTATCGGTGCGCGACGGCGAGGAGTGCACCGAGGAGGAGCTGGCCGAATTTTGCTCGGTGCTCCCGCGCTACAAGCGCCCGCGCAAGTATATATTCGACGAAGTGCCGCGCAACCCCACCGGCAAAATCGAAAAGCCGAAGCTGCGCGAAAAATACGTCGGCGGCAGGCTTGTTGAAGTTCAGATAACAAAATAAGCGCAAGCGACATTTAACCGCAAAATATGCCCCGCATCGGCAGACTGACGCCGATGCGGGGTGATTACTATGCGGAAATTTATTTTAGTCGGACAGCAGCCGCTTTTCGCCGGTTATCTCCTGAAGAGGCTTTATGTCCTGCGTTACCTCCAGTACGCCGAGAAATTCGCCCTCTTTGTTTCTGACGGCGAAATAGCGGATTAAAATGTACCTTTCGCCCGCTTCGATCCAGAAATCCTCGTGGTCTTTTTTGCCGCTTTTAAAATCCTCGACAATCTTTGTAACTATATGAGCGCTTGCCGGCGGGTGGCAGTTGACGACCTTGCGCCCGATAATCGCCGTTGTACGCGGGAAAATACGCTCCTTGCTCTGCGAGAAATACTTCACCGTTTCGTCTTTGCCGACGAAGGTAATGTCGACGGGCAGGGTATCGAGCAGGCACACCAGCTCCTCCACCTTGAGCACGCCTGTGGGCAGGTTTATCACGCCCGGCTCACGCGCTTCTTTTTGGACTTGCCGGGCTTCCTCGCCGGTGGTGGGGCTCCAGACCGGAACGCTGCTTATGAGGCAGTAACCAAACTCGTCACTTTCGTGTGCGATTTTCTTCCACTCGTCCTGCGTCAAGACTTCAAGCAGCATCGGCAGCATAATGCTTTCTTCTTTGAAGATCATGTCCTCGATCTTCTTCAAAACCGCAAGGATTGCCTCTTTCTGCGATGCCGCATCGCCTGCTTTTAGGTTTTCGATAACGGTTTTAAGCTCCTCGCGGATTTCGTCGTCGACGCCCCACATGACCTTGGGCGGCGCAGTGATCCCATACTGTTCCATGTAGGGGAATATGAGGTTTTCTTTCTTTAGATAGTGCTTGTCGATTTCGGTCAGCCGCTCGATCCTTTGCTTGAGTTCGTCCTCGGACTCGGGGAGTTTGTCCAGCAGGCTGCGGATTTGACCGACAAGTCTTTCGATGGCCCTGTTTTCGCGTTTCAGTGTGTTGACGGGGTGGCCGGGTATATCCGACGGGTCGGCCGGCCTGTGAATTTCCTCTATTGAACCTTCGAAAACCGCCGCATGCACGTCGCAAAGCCGCTGGACCTCCTCGACCGGCACGCCGCTTTCAATCAATGCCTGCTCGGCCGCGGCGATTTCCTCGGCAGAAACGCCGTCAAACGCTGTCGCAAACCGGTCTTTCACCTCGTCGACGCTTTTGCCTTGGTGGAGCTGGCGTATCAAGTCCAGTAAAACCTGTTGGCGATACTTCCTGTTGTTGATTTCCTCGCTCATGCGTTGTCCTCCTTTACAGTGTATCCGCGCTCTTTGAATATCTGTTTCACGGTTTCAAGGTCTATGCCTTTTGCCTTTGCACCTTTTGGGATTGTCATAAATCTGCCCGCGGTTTCAAGCATACCGGGCTTTAAAATATCACGAAATCCCGCCTCGGCGAGTATTTCCTTTATGGCGGGGTCAGCCGAGCACAGCCGGTGCACCGTTTTACCTAAATCAACAATTTTGTCCTGCATTAGTATATCTCCTTTAGCGCGGCTGATTCCGAATTTTTATAAATTCGACATCAGCTTTGGCGGAAAACGCTATAAATTCTTAAACAGCTTTCGTTTTCGCGAATATGCAAGCACGATGAGCAGGCGGCACGCAAAGTCAAGTGCGTGCAAAAATGGCCTTTATCGTCTCCTCGTCCGACCAGCCGTGCGGGCATGCGGGCGATGCGGTGTTCGCGCTGTAGTTGTAGCGCGGCCCTCCCGCAAGGCAGCGGCGTGACGGCATCTGCACCCATCCTTCAGGATAGCGGGCCTTCACCCAGTCGACGATGTAATTCAAAAACTCGTGCCTGTATTCGTCCGGCTGCAGCGCAAACCATGTAATCTCGTCGTATCCCCATGCGAAATGCGAGTTTACGTCCGGCTTGCCGGGCGCGTCGGATATGCCGAAATTGTCAAACTCGACGATGAACGGGCGGGCGAGCCCGTCGCGCGGGTTGAACATGCTGTCGAGATAGCCTTCCTCGCAAATGCACTTCATCGGCTGGTCGGGCAGCTCTTTCAGACGGATGGGGAAGGCGTTGTAGTCGAACATGGTCTCGTCCTGGCGCAGCCAGCCGAGCGTGTGGGCGTCAATCAGTACATAGTGACGGCGGGCATGGTCGGCGGCATAGTCGCGAATCATGCCTATTACCTCGCGCCAGTGTGAAAAGTCGTGGTCATATCGACCGATAAGGCAAACCTGCCCGAGATGAATCCCCTCACAGCCGGCTTCTATGTACTTTGTGGCGCGATAGTAGAACCACATTTTCGCCTCGGTCTTTGTGATGTCGGGTACAGCAGTCTGCCTGCCCCATGCGCCGGCGGTGCCGTCCATCGCCATTTTGTCAAAATCGAAGCAGCGCGACTCGGGCGAAAGCCCAAACGCGCGGAATACATACGCCGGTATGGGAGTTTCATTGACAAACGGCTTGTAAATGCACTCGAACACGCATGCCTGCATGATAAATTCGGGGTCGACCTCGTGCGCGCGGGCGATACGTTTTTTTGTAAACTCGAACCCTTCCGCGTCGGGCACGCTGCGCGACCAAATGAAGGCGGCGCGACCGATAAACTTAGCCCCTTCGTTTTTCAGCATTCGCAAATCGTCTTCAAATGTATCGGAGGTAAGCTCGTTGTCATAGCCTATTCCGTAGTGAGTGACGGCACGCGAAAGGTAGTTGTTTAAAACTTCGCGGCTGGGCTTACCGTCAAACGTAAAATTCTTTTCCATCTGCATGTCCTCCGTATATAAAATAAACGGGATAACTGCGCATGACCGCAGAAATATCCCGTTTTTTTATTCTTGCGGCACGCCGTGCGTTTTGATATATTCAAGCACTTTTTTATATGCGGATATGCTGAGATGCAGTCCGTCACCGCTTTGCATATCTTCAGGCAGATAGCCGTCCGGACCGACCAGCACTTCCGCCGTATTAAGGAAATACGCGCCGTTTTCGTTTGCCGCTTTGGCCATCCAGTAGTTGCCGCGGCAGATTTTATTGTTGTTTATGGATTTTTGCAGTTCGTATGAGGCCGCGACAGGGAACATAGACTGTAGTATCACAGTCGTGTCGGGGCTTTGCTTTTTGACCTCGCCAATAAGTTTTGCAAATTGGGTGGTAAAATCGTTTTCGCCGAGAAATGAGATGCCGTTTATACCAAGCGCTATGACCAGTATATCGGGCTTTTTGATGCCGACCGCCTCGCGCACCGTGATTTCGGTGCCCGTATCGGGGAACAGGATTTTGGCATCCGCGACATTGCTGAGCAGCAGCGTGCCGTTTGACGGCACCCAGACCTGTTTTGTGTCTCTTCCGCCATCAAGCAGCCCGTAGACCTTCAGCCCATAAGTCAGCGAGTCGCCGAGGAAAACAATGCGACGCAGATACTCGTCGCCTAAATCTTCGGTTTCAGCCAGCACGGTGCCGGGAAACTCTTTTTCGATTCCGTCAAGTCCCATGTAGCGCGGTATGTCCGACGGGTCTTCTTTTATATCAACCGGCTCGGTCTCCATAGGCTCGGCTATGGCAGGCTCAGACTCGGTGTCAGGCTCGGTGTCGGCCTCTGTCTCAGGGCCGGGCTCGGTTTCGGGTGCCGCGGTCGCGGCGGTGGTTTCGACGGCTGGCGTTTCGGTGTCTGTTGTGCTTGAATCGTCGCCTGTGATTATCACGATGCCGTCGTCCGGCTGTTTGCCTTGCAGTGCGCCGGTCGCAAAAAACGCGAGAAGCAATATAAGCAGCACCGCAAGCGCCACTACCGTCGCAATAACCACAACTTTAAATAGCTGGTCGTAATCGTTTCTTTTGGGTTTATTCGTCATAATTTCCTGTCACTTAAAATTGTCGTTTATAATGTGAGTTTTCAGCCTTCGCGCGTTTTACCGCATATCTTATTATTGCCGCAACAAGCGCCACCATAAGGTATACAGCGACAAAAATCGCGATTATCGCGACGGCAGATGTTCCTGCCCTATAGTAGCCGCTGAAAAAAATGCCTGTTACTATAAAGTCGGCTGTAAGTGCAAGACCGTGGAGCGCAACTTTCGCGCCGAAAGCCATGGTCTTGCTATAAAATATTCGGTTTGCAAGCGCGAAGAAAAAGCAAAATACAAGGATAATAACCACGTTGCGCAAAGTCAGCGCGGGTTTGTATTCGGCATCGACTTTCGTCAGCTCCGCAAGCAGCGCCATCAAAAGAATAACCGCGGTGGATATAAGCCCGAACGGATAGAGTATATCGTACATAAACTTGCGGCTGAAACTTTGCTCGGACGTGTTGCTTTTCTTAATTTTATCAGACACGACCGTCAAATCTCCGAAAAGGTGATTTTAAAGTGGTTGCGGTATGTCCCGCCGGCGTCGATATACTTTTGCGAGCCGTTTGCCACGGCATCTGCACGCCCGTCAAGCGTGCACGAGGCTGGCTCCAGCCCGGTGACATAGTCTCCCTCTCCAAGTTGGCGCCACTGGACAAGCCTGTCGAGCAGCCCGTCCGACTCAAAGGATATGCGCATGCGGGTGCTTATCGCGGGGTTGTCTATGCCGAATGTGTTTTCGGACAGGGTGTGGTAATAGCACATCTCGACCCATCCGGGCTGGGGCGGCAGCACCTTGTCCCATTCATCAAGACCCTTTTTCGCATGCTCGTCGCGCGGATCGGTTTTTATGGCGGGAATAACAATCTCTGCCGTCTCGGACAGCAGCGGGTAGCCGATGTTGAAGTGATAGAGCATCGAGATGGGCACGCGCTCGTATCCAAGGTTGGTTATGACGTCGGTCAGCTCAATTTCGTCTGCGCCGGCACGGCACTTTATCGTGCGCTCCATTTTGAGCTTTGCGCCGAAAAGGACGCCCTCGCGCATTATGCCCGAAATCTCCACCGCGTCCTCTTCGGGTGAAAGGCAAACGCACAGGTTTTCGGCGGGTGTGTTGGCGATGCGCCCGTGCATCGAGAGCGTATCGTCAGAGTTGTCCGCAACGCCAATATTCTGAAGTCCGCAGGTGGTCAGAAACCCTCCCGCAAAAGAGCGCAGCCAGCCGGCTCCGCGGTCGTCGTAATACTCGGGAGCGACCACGCCTGTGGGAGTGAGAAAGGACATGTTGCGGTTTTTATAGCGTACGGTGTAAAGGTCAAGGCAGCGGTCGGCAAGCACCGTGAAATGCAGGCCCGCACCGTTCCAAACGTCAACGGCGCGAACGCCGGCGGCTTTGCCGCCGGCCATTATATACTCTCTCGCCTCAAAAAGCTGCCTGGGGTGTCCTATATATCTGTTCATGATATAAGCCTCCAAGTAGCCGGTTTGATATTGCTTTTTGCATATTATAGCACGCCCGTCATTCGAATACTATAAACAAAATGTAAAAACATGCCCGATATTTGCATGGTAAAATTCAATATTCGTCAATGCAATAGCAGGCGCGGCGGGGAAGCAGTGCGTCCAGTTCTGCCGCGGCAGTACGGTCGAGCGGCGTCGCTTCGCCCTGCGCGATAAGCTCGGCTGCAGACCTGTATCCGAAAACAAGCTGTGCCAGCCTGCCGCTGTCAAGGCGCAGGCGCGGGGGCGCGTTTGTCGGCTCGCCGCTTATATCGTAGACACCGCGATTTTCGGGCAGCACGGGGTCGAGCACCTCAACGGCATACCCATCGGCTCTCGTCGCGCGCAGCAGGGAGCAGACATCGGTCACACCCGCGGCGGTGCGCTCAACAGTCGAGAGCGTTGCGCCTTCCGGGACGGGAGGCGCCATCTCCCCCTCAAAAACATCGGGCGGCAGTGAAACCGTTATGTCGTGGCTGCCGGCGGCCTCGGCAACCATTGAAATCAGGGCAGGATATGCACTATGCTCGAACGCAAGTGTTTCGGGACATTCGATTCCCCGGGCCGCCCCGGTGAAAAAGCTGTATCCGACGATTGAGCCGTCGCGAAATGCCGCGGCGCATTTTACGCCGTCGGCGGCATAGTCGCGGTATTTGAGCGCAAAGTCGGCAAATGAGCGCACAATGCATGCGCTGTATCGCTCGGTGGCGCGCACATACACACTGAAGAGCGCATCCAGCGCTTTTTCCGCGTCGACCAGTCTTGTCTCGATACCCGGCATCGGCTCGGGCTGCGGAGCGGAGGAGGGAAGAGCAATAAAGGACTTGTCCGCAACCGGATAATGGCAAAGCGAGCGGTAAATTGCAAAGTTCACCGGCCGGTATACGACAAGCGGGGTCCCGAGCGAGCGCAGGCGCCGCAGATGCTCGGTCAGCATTGCTCGCATGATGCCGCGACCGCGATATTCGGGCAACGTCGCGACGCCGGCTACAAGCGCGGCCGGCAGTATGGCATCGCGCACGCGTACGTGCACCGGCAGCGAGTGTGCCGCGCAGACAATCCGGCCGCCTTCCACCCATACCGCACAGTAGTGCGGCAAAAAGCGCTCTGTGAAAAACCAGTTTGTAAATTCCGGCGAATCGTCAAAACAGTGCCGCCAAAGCGCGTATAGCTCGTCTCTGTCTTTGAATTTTGCATATCCGAACATATATAATCACCTCAAAAAGCCAAATTTAACGGGGGCAGCGTTTTTGCAACGCGTTCCCCCCGTATTCAGCTGGGCACAAAAGGTTTCATTCCTGCCTGAAACCCCGCCCGACAATATCGCTTGTGTTTGTTATGGCAAAAAACGCTTGCGGGTCAAGCTCGCGGATTTTGCGCTGGAGACGCGCGCCCTCGATACGCTTGCATACAACAAGCAGAAGCGTCTTTTTGTTGTGAGTGTAGCCGCCCGTCGATTCGATTTCGGTGACGCTGCGGTCCAATTCTTCGATTATATATCGCTTTATCGGCTCCGGATTGTCGGTTACAACGGTGAAATATTTGCCGAGGTTGATTGACTCGAGCACGCTGTCAACGAGAAATGATTTCATAAACAGTCCCAAAAGGGAAAACAGCCCGATTTTCACGCCGTATGCGAGAAATGCCGACGATGCAATAAAAAAGTCGGACACAAAAAGCGCTTTGCCGGTATCGACGGATGTAAATTTCCTGAAAATCAGCGCCACGATGTCGGTTCCGCCGGACGAGGCGCGGCTGCTGAATAGCAGCGCCGAGCCAATTGCGGAAAGCAGAATGGCATAGACAAGCTCGAGCAGCGGCTGGTCGGTCAGCGGCTCGGCCATGGGGTAAATCTGCTCAAACAGCCAGATGAAAAACGAGTATCCAAAGCTGCAGACCACCGTCCGTACGCCGAAACCGCGACCGAGAAATATAAAGCCAATGACAATCAGCAGCGAGTTGAGCAATAGAATCATCGTGGAGGGCGTCATAAAAGAAACGTACGGCGCGAGCACCGTTGCAATACCGCTCACGCCGCCGGTAGAAAAGCCGTTCGGTATCTTGAAAAAATAGATGCCGACCGACATCAGCAGCAGCCCCAAAGTCATTTTAGTATATTCCAAAAACGCACGCGCGCCGGGCGATTTTCGCGCCTGCCTGCTGTGTTTTGCCATGTGTTACATCTCTCCCGGAGCAAGATATGCCGCCGGCCGGCTGCGACTGCGCCCGCCAGCCGGATGGAGCAGCTTTGCTCGGAAATTCTTTCCACCGATTATAGCATAAGCGGCATGCGCTGTCAACCGCCGATTACAAATGTGTTTTAGTCTGTCACTTTTGCCAGTTTATAGAGCATTTCGCCTTCGAGCGTGCGCATGTGTACGGTTTCGCCGGCAAGCATGTAGACAAGGTCGGTAAGATGCGTGACGGCTATGTAATCGACACCGACAGGCTCGGAGCGCAGATAGCGCAAAATGCCGCACAGACCCTCCGCTCCTTCGGCATAAGCGGTGGTCTGAAACAGCTCGTTGAGCAGCACGAGCGCGCCGGGCTTTATGACATCCAGCATTTCGGCGACCAGCCGCACCTCCTGCTCGAACCTGCCGGCATCGTTGCCTTCGGTAAACTCTTTTTCGGCCGCAGCATAAAGCGAAAAGACACCGCTGCGCATTCGGACAGCCGCATTGCGCGCTATCACCGGCAGTCCGGCCTGCGCAAGCAGTTGCGCGGTGCCGACCGAGCGGAGAAATACGGTTTTGCCGGTGTTGTTTGCGCCGGTAACAAGTATCCCGCCGTGCGAAAGGTCAATGTCGTTTGGCACAACCGCACCCGCATCATAATACGAGGCGCAAAGATACAGGTCATACAGCTCCTCGTAATGCGCCGGACCGCCGCATGTGAGAGTCGGATAACACAGCGGAAGTCTTTTTGCGCGCATTGCGTTGACATAAGCTGCGGCCGCCTCGTAAAAATACAGCTCGCGGAGCAGCGGCACAAACTCGTCGTATACGGCTCGGGATATTGCATGCGCAAGCTCGGCAAGCTCGTGGAGTGCCCCGCCCAAAAGCTCATTGCGCAGCTTGCCCCACCTGTCTGCCACACGCACGCCGGCGGACTTTGTGCCGTTTGCCGGTTTTTTTGAAAACAGGCGCCTTATACCCGTGACTTCTTGCTGCGGCGCGGGATGGCTGACGTCTGTCAGCTCGTACGAGGCGACCCGCGCGTAATCATTGAGTTTTACGCGCAGCGTGAATGTGGCATCGGCGCTGAATGTTAGCTCGAGCAGCCCGCAAAGCTCGTCAAACCGCTCTCCGGCCGTAAGCGCCGAGACCCTTTCCTTCAATGCGCCAAGCCCGCGCGACTGCACCGGATAAATTCGCAGCAGCGCTCCGATGCTCGCCAGCTTGTTCAGAGTTTTTCTCGCCGCGGCACATGACACCTCGGCTATGCCGGATGATGTTACATATGCCGATTCCGAGTCGGTGTTGCGCACAAGCGAATAGAATCGGGAGCGTTCTGCCTGCTGCTCCTCACGCATGGCGGCAAGCTCATGCAGCTCGCCGCAAAGCCCCTCGAGCAGGTTGGGATTTGCACAAAAGTCGCGGAGGATTTCCGCCCTGTAGCGCGGCACATCCGGGTCGGACTGCACATTTGCCACGACGGACAGGAAAAGGCGCCGCTTTTTTACATCGGGCACCATAAATGAAAACGCCTCGTCGAGCAGCAGGTCGTCTGCCAGCCGCTCGGCGTTTACCGCGCCCGAAGCCTCGCCTTCGCCCATCGGAAAAAGCAAGCTTATGTTCATGCGCGCACCTCCTTTTTGCGCTCGGGTTTGCGCTCGAGCGACCGGGCGTCCAGCCCGTATTTGCGGAGGATGTCGCGGGCAAACGACGAGCGGAGCGCCGAGCTTTTCATTATCTTAAACGTGCGGTGAGACGGGTCGGCCGCGTCGATTACGGTGTTGAGCATTGGGAAGTCATGGTCGGCCACCTCGTGGAAATGCGTGACGTAAAGCCCCATCACGCCTTTGCCGCGCAGCGCTCTTGCCGCCGACAGCGTCAGCTCGAGCCCGCGCTCGGCATCGGTGCCGGAATACGTTTCGTTTAGAAACACAAATGCGCCCCTCTTTGCGGCAGATATGATTTCGTCCGCGCGCATTGCCTCCTCGACCAGCCTGCCGCTGCCGGTAAACTTCTCGTCAGCCGGGAAATGGGTGTAAACGGCAGAAAACGGCCACACATCTCCCGAGCTTGCAAAAACGGGCGCGCCGGCAAGCGCGAGAATCAGATTCACTGCCACGCCGCGTAAAAATGTCGTTTTGCCGCCGCCGTTTGCGCCGGTGAGGAAAAAGAAGCTTTCATCCTCGTCAAACTCGGCGTCGTTCGGTATAATGGCGCAGCCTTTTACAAGCAGGGTCGGGTCTCCCATCTCGCGCAGCTTAAGGCAAGGCCTGTCTGCAATCGACGGGAACGCAAGCGGCAGGCCTGCCTTTGCGGCGCGGGCGTAAAAATCGCGCATTGTGAGATAAAAATTGATTTCGCCGCGATACTTTGTTACCTGCCCGTCAAAAGCAGGGGAAAACTCATTCATAAAGCCCTCGAGTGCCGCGGCTTCATCGGGCATTCTGCGAAGGAGCGCGTCCGAATAAAACTGCTCGGTGCGCAGCTCCGACTGCTGTCTGCGCGGTGCAATGCCGTATCCAAGCGACCCGGCAAGCCGGCGAATCCTATCTATGACCGGCTCGCGCGGCGTCGCGCAGTCCAGCATTGTGCCCTCAGGAGCGAAGGTCAGCGTCACCTCCGACAGCTTTGCCTCGGCGGGCGAAGTCTCGTCGAGTGCCGCCTCAATGTGCGAGGTTTGCTCGGCATTTTCGCGAAAACAGGCGGCAAAACCCGAAACAAGCTCTGATTCGACGCCTGTATCAAGCGTTTCTGCCTGTTTGCAAAACTTTATATACATTTTTGCATAGCGGCGGAACAAAAGAAGCAGTTCGAGCTTGTTCTGTGCGGAGGTATAGGCGACATGAGCCTGCGCAAGCTCGACCGAGGCGCGCCCGAGCGCCTCGAACTTGGCAGAAAAATCGTCATCTGGGCGCTTTGGGCTGTCTGTCTCCCCGCAGAGCAGCGAAAATATACGCTGTCGCGCCGATATAAGCGGTGGGGGGCAGGGCAGTGCCAGAATGTTGAGCGTATCTTCCGGCAGCAGTTTGTCAAGGTTAAGGTCGGCAAATACATGCGCGTCTATTTCGCCTGTCGGGCTGTGAGCGCCCCAAAGCAGTGAAGGGAATTTGACTGCTGTCATGAGCTTCTCTCCCATATTATCCTTTCGCCGGAGATGAGACATCCGCCGTGTTTCAGCATTTTGCGGAGTTTTTCCTCCGGTATAAGCCCGCCGGTTACAGCAACGTCAATACTGCTGTCCCCGATATGCGGCGACATCAGGTCGGTTGCCGCAAAGACAAGCTGCCCCACGTTTCGATTCCTCGTGGCGCGGTCGGCACGGCGCAGTTTGCCCTCGTCGCCGTCGACAAGAATAATATTTAAATCGCAATCGAACGCGAGTTTCGAGGCCCATTCGGCATTGTCCGCGCCTTGCACGAGCAGGGTAAATCCGCTGCCGAAACGCCTTGAAAGCCAGTCGCCGCCGGGCAGCTCGGATGCGCCGGGAGTGCAGCAGTTGCCCGAGGCAAAGGTGAGCGTATAGCCGTTTGCCGGCACTTTGTATCCGCACTTGCAGCGCGCAGGATAATAGCCATATAGCCGCCCCATACATTCGGGACAGGTGAAAATTGCGGGGATTGTGCCGCTTTGTTCGTGCTGGGCGCGGTTAAACGATTTTCTTCTGAGTATGTAAAGCGCCTCTTCGTCTATCATGCCGACCAGCACCGCATTTTCGATATATGAGATATAAACGTATTCGTCGAGCGTGAGTATGTCAAGATACCCGCAGTCAAGCTCGCCGGCCAGCACCTTGTTGAGGATTGTATATGTGGCATAAGGCCCGAGCAGCGGAATCAGCTTTTCGAGCAGCACTATATCCATGTCGGCGATATTGTCAAATGTCACAGCCTGAAGCAGCTTTTCGGAGTCGGCGTCGCACAGATATTCGGCAAGCGACACCACGCTTGATATATCAATGCCGTTTTTGGCCAGGCTGTCGGATAACTTTGACAGTATGCTCGGCTTCAGATACGGCGCAAGACTGACAACGTCGCGGGCGTTTACCGGCTCGATCTCCCGGCCGCAAAGTATGCCTTCAAGTATTTCCGCCTCGCCCTCGGTCGGCTCTCCCGCCGCTATGAGAAGAGAGGTGGGAACACCGAAAATCGCGGATATTGTTTTCAAAATCGAAATATCGGGAAAACTGTCCCCGCGCTCGTACTTTGAAATTGCCTGTCGCGTCAGGTTGAGTTTGTCGGCAAGCTCCGACTGTGTCATGTCGGCGTTTTTTCTGAGCCGAGCCAGAAAAGCGCCAAATTTCCTTATATCGAACATCAGCACGCCTCCGCATAGATTGCAGTCAAAAAAATATCTGAGCTTAACTTGTAGTTTTATATATAGTAACACGAATAATGCGGGCTGACAAGCAAAGTTTGGTTGCGCAAAAAGACGCTCGCTGCGACAGGGCAGATTTGTTGCCGCATATAAACCGTCCGACCCGGCTTGCGGAAATGACGAGGGTATGATATAATAGTATTAACTGTTTTACCTGTGGGGTGCGGGGATATGAAGATAATATTGAAAATAAAGGGGATGCACTGCGACCACTGCAAGATGCGCGTTGAAAAGGCGCTTTCCGGAATATCGGGTGCGGGCAAAGTTGAAGTTTCGCTGATGTGGAAGAAAGCCACCATCGAAGCGGAGGATGACATACCGGATGCGCTTTTGCGCGATGCGGTGTCCGACGCGGGCTTTGAAGTGACGGCAATCAAGCGCAAAAATTAAGTTCTGCCGCCGCTGCGGCAAAAGCATTTTGACGTTATAGCGACAAATGTGGCAATTATAGTTTGCGGGTATTGATATTGCGCGGATGGCATGGTATAATTTTGAAAAATGCTTTATCCGCGGGCCAGCTCAATACCCGCGCGTGTTTGGAGGGTACTAAAACGAAAAGGCTACTTCGTATATTACGCGGTGATGGCGACGCGGATATGACCGAAGGCGCTATATGGCGCCATATTATGAATTTCGCTATCCCGACTGCAATAGGTCTGGTATTCCAGCAGCTCTACAACGCTGTCGACACTATTGTTGTCGGTAGGTTTGTGAGCAAAGAGGCACTTGCCGCGGTCGGCAGCACGGGCAGCATTATAAACATGCTGGTCAGCCTGTGTGCCGGTATCTCGGTGGGTGCCGGTGTTGTCGTTTCTCACCATTATGGCGCAAAGGATTTTGAAAGACTGCGCAATGCACTGCATACAACCGTAATCGTAACCGCGGTTCTTTCGATTTTTGCAACTGTCGGGGGCATATTTCTAACAGACCCGCTGCTTCGTTTGATGGCCACACCCCCCGAGGTCATGGGCGAGGCAAATACATATCTGACAATTTACTTTGCTGGTATTGCCGGGCTGCTTATATACAACATGGGCTCGGGCGTGTTGCGCGCGGTGGGCAACTCGCGGCTGCCACTTTATTTTTTATGTCTTTCGGCGTTTCTCAACATTGTGCTCGACCTTCTATTTGTGATTGCTTTCGGATTGGGCGTCGCAGGCGTGGCTTACGCGACCATAATTGCCCAGTTTATCTCGGCCGCGCTTGTGATTTTTTCGCTTTCGCGGGGAAACAAACCGTATGCCATAAACTGGCGACGGCTTCGCATATCGGCTGAAGAGCTCAAAAGCATAGTGCGGATAGGGCTGCCCACAGGTTTGCAGCAGGCAATAACATCGTTTTCAAACGTTTTTGTGCAGTCGTACATTAACTATTTCGGAACCGCATGTATGGCGGGCTGGTCGAGTTACCACAAGCTCGACGTGTTTGTACTTATACCCGTACAAAGTATTTCTATGGCCTCCACGACGTTTGTGGGGCAAAATTACGGAGCCGACAAACTTGACAGGGCAAGGGAAGGCGTGCGCAAGTCACTTACATTTTCGGTTATTGTAACATCTATTTTGTGTGTGCTGCTGATAATATGCCGCGTCCCGCTGCTGAAGCTGTTCAACAACGACCCCGAGGTTATATCTTACGGGTCAAAATTTATCGCGATGATTTCACCGTTTTATGTGGTTATATGCTTTAACCAAATCTATGCGGGCGCGCTGCGCGGTATCGGAAACTCGAGGTTGCCCACAGCGATAATGCTGTTTTCGTTTGTGATTTTCCGCCAGGCATATCTGTTTGTAAACCGGCTGCTTGGCTATCATTTCGCGCTCACCGCGCTGGCTTATCCGATGGGCTGGCTGGTCTGCAGCATACTGATGAACATCGCATACAGGCGCAGCCCGCTTGTCAGATACGCTGCCGCGCATGCCGCAGATACGGCGGTGGGAGCCGAGCAGCTGCCTGCCGACGATTAATACATTTTTTATACCGGCGGTATCTTTGCATGCAAAAAGAAGAATCAAGGTTTGTATCAAACGGTATTTTTGAAGGCCTCATTTCGATACGGGCGCTGGTTGACGGCGCAAGACTTGGCATAAGCGACCGCAAAATCGAGCGGGTGCTCTATGACCCCGAAAGATACACCGACCGGCGCAAACGCCCGGAGCTGACCTGGCTCAAAAAGACCGGCGAGCGCTCCGGCTTTGCGGTTGAGGCGTGCCCGAGAGAGAAAATCGAAGAGCTTGCCACCGGCTCGTCACACGGCGGGCTTATTGCCATAGCCGGGGAGCGTACCATACCCGCACCCGACCCGGCTTCCGACGGGTTTTACATGCTGCTGGAGGGCATAGAGGACCCCTATAATTTCGGTTATGCACTGCGCAGTATATACGCGTCCGGCGCCGACGGTGTGGTGCTTACTCCCCGCAACTGGATGTCCGCAGCCGGCGTAGTCTGCCGTGCCTCCGCGGGCGCGTCGGAGCTTTTGCCGCTTTCGGTGGCCGAGCCGCTGGAGGCAGTGGACATTTTCCGCTCACGCGGCTATAAAATCGTCTGCGCCGACCTGCGCGATGCCGTGGACGTATACGATGCCGAGCTGAAGCGGCCTCTGCTTATTATAGTGGGCGGCGAGCGCCGCGGCATATCGCGCGTGCTGCTTGATGCGGCTGATTTGCGCGTGCGGCTGCCATACGGGCGGGATTTCGGCGCGTCGCTTTCTGCCGCGACCGCCTCGTCGCTAATAGCGTTTGAGGTGCTGCGGCAAAACCGAAAATAGATTTGCCGCCCGACCGTCGCATGAGCATCGCCGGCAAATATAGGATAAACGCCCCCGATAAAAGCGGCTTTGTTGCCTGAATCCGGCATTGTGTAAAAGCTGCCGGCCGCCTAACTCTTTGCCGGCACTTAACCGGAGTGGCAATTTTTTACCGGGGGACTGCACAGCAAAAGCTATATCACCCGCACAACTCGAAAACGAAAAAACAGCCGCCGACAGCGGAAAACTCCACTGTCGGCGGCGATTTTTATTAAGATTAAGTCTGTATTCCTGCAAACTGGGTCAAATAGAGATTGTAGTAGACGCCTTTTGCCGCAAGCAGCTCCTCGTGATTGCCGGACTCGACGATGTGCCCGTCGTCGATGACGATAATTTTATCGGCGTCCCGTATGGTCGAGAGACGGTGCGCAATGATAAGGCTCGTGCGGCCTTCCATCAGCCTTATCATTGCCTGCTGGATTTGCATTTCGGTGCGGGTGTCGACGCTGGAGGTAGCCTCGTCCAGTATTAGTATCTTCGGATCGGCGAGCACCGCCCGCGCGATTGATAGCAGCTGCCGCTGACCTTGGCTCAGGTTGCTGCCCGATTCGGTGAGCGGCGTATCATACTGCTGGGGCAGCCGCTCTATGAACGAGTCCGCCTCTGCGGTGGCCGCGGCGGCGAAAAGCTCATCGTCGGTTGCGCCGAGCCTGCCGAACCGGATGTTGCCGCCTATCGTGTCGGAAAAGAGCACCGTATCCTGGAGCACGATGGCTATAGCGGAGCGCAGGTCGGATTTTTTTATCGTCCGTATGTCGCGCCCGTCAAGCTTTATCGAGCCGGAGTCGATGTCATAGAAACGCGTGAGCAGGTTGACAACGGTGGTCTTGCCCGAACCGGTGCGACCTACAATCGCTATCTTTTGTCCGGCTTTCACTTCAAGGTTAAAGTTTTTCAGCACCGGCTCGCCGGGTTTGTAAGAGAAACTGACGTTTTCAAACGACAGATTGCCTTTTACGGTGGATACGTCGAGCGGTTCGCCGGCTTCGTCGCGTTCGCTGTGGGCGTCCATAATCTCAAACACGCGCTCTGCGCCGGCAACGGCGGTTATAATGGCCGTATACTGGTTTGCGATTTCGGTAAGCGGGCGGGTAAACTGCTTTGAATACTGTATAAACGCCTGGATGACGCCTATCGTGATTGCGCCTTTCAGTGCGAGCCACCCGCCGGTTACCGCTATTATCAAAAACCCGATGTTGCTGATGACATTCATCATAGGACCCATCAGCCCGCCGAATACGCTGGCGGTGATACCCACGCGGCGAAGCTCGTTGCTGTACTCTTCGAACTCCTCGATCGCTTTCTCTTCGTGGCTGTAAGCGACAACCGTTTTAAATCCGGTCACAATCTCCTCGATATGACCGTTGAGGCTGCCGAGCACGCGCTGCTGTTTTACAAAATACTTGCGCATTACAGCCGACAGTTTTGAGGTAGAAAACAGCGTTATCGGGATAACCACTACAGCCGCAAGCGTCATAATCGGGCTGTAGTATAGCATCATAACAAGCGAGCCGACAAGCGTTATCGCGCCCGAGAAAAGCGAGGCAATGGACGAGGAAACAGCGTTTGATATGTTGTCGACGTCGTTTGTCATGCGGCTCATGATGTCGCCGTGGCTGTGCGTGTCGGTGTATTTGATGGGCAGGTAAGATATTCGCTCGAAAAGGTCCGCTCGCATGCGGTAAACCGTGTTTTGCGAAAGTTTTGCCGACCAGATGTTTGAAAAATAGGTGAATGCCGATGACGCGACATATATTGCGGCCATCGCCACAAGGGACAATACAAGCCTCTGCCACTCAAAAGAGTATGTGCCGTCGGGATTTTGATGGCGGATGGAGTCGATGGCAATTCCCTGAAGCGCCGGGCCGGCAAGCGATGCGGCAGTGGTGAAAATCGTCATAACAAGCAGCCCTATCACAAGCAGCTTTGCCGAGCCGAGATATGAGAAAAGCCTGCGCAGTGTTTTTTTCATGTCTTTCGGCTTTTCTTGTATCATGCGGCTCATCATCGGGCCGCGAGGGCCGCCGCGGTCTGCCATGCGGCGCTTCAAAAGCTCGTTGTCGTCAAGCTCGTCGTGCGGCATGCGCTTTTTGCGCGGCTTTTCGGCTTTGGCTGCGGTGTCCTCCGGGCGACCGCCCGCCGCATGCTTTTCGGCTCCGTTTGGATTGCTGCTGCCGAGTTTTTTATTTTCAGACACCGACGGCACCTCCTTCCGCAAGTGTACCCAGAGCATCTATGTCTTCCTCTGTCAGGTCGCGCTGTCCGATTTGAGAGTTGTAAATATCGCGATATGTTTCGCTCGTTTCCAGAAGCTCGTCATGCGGGGCGCAGGCGGTTATAATGCCGTCTTCGATTACCGCAATCCTGTCGGCAGTCATAACGCTGGTAATGCGCTGGGCTATCATTATAATCGTTGTGTCCTTCAGCTCGCTGCGCAGTGCGGCGCGCAGACTGCTTTCGGTACCCACGTCAAGCGCCGAGGTGCTGTCGTCGAAAATGATAATCTCAGGCTTGCGGAGTATTGCGCGCGCAATTGCGATGCGCTGCTTTTGCCCGCCCGAAAGGGACGCGCCCTTTTCGGCGACATAAGTGTCATATCCGTCGACAAATGAGCTGATAAACTCGTCTGCCTGGGCGATTTTGGCGGCGCGGCGCACCTCTTCGTCGGTCGCATCCTCGTACCCGAAGCGGATGTTGTCGGCGACGGTGCCGGAAAACAGTTCGCTGGTCTGAAGCACAAAGGCAATGCGCTCGCGCAGATTTTTCAGGTCAAAGTCGCGCACGTCAATGCCGTTGACGAGCACGCGCCCCTCCGTCACGTCATAAAAACGGGGAATCAGCTTGACAAGCGATGATTTTCCTGAGCCGGTCGCACCCAAAATGGCAATATATTCGCCGGGTTTGATGTCCAGATTGATATCCGAAAGCACCGGCTTGCCGGATGTGCCGGGATAACGGAAGCTGACATTTTCAAATTTGACGCTGCCGCCGCCCTTCCTGCGTTCGGGGGTGCTGCTGCCCGACATGATAGCGGGCTTTTCGTCCAGCACCTCATTGATGCGACGCGCCGATGCCATTGCCCGCGAAAGCATCTGGAACATCATCGCCACCATCATGAGCGAGAACAGGATTTGCACGACATAAGTTATGGCGGCCATGATTTTGCCGACCTCAAGCGCACCTGCCTGCACCTGAAGCCCGCCGATAAGTATAATTGCCACGACCGACACGTTCATTATAATCATCATCGTGGGGTGGAGTATTGCAAGCAGCTTTTGGACGTACAACGTGGTGTCGCGCAGGTCGCGGTTTGCATCGTCAAATTTGCCTATCTGGTGCTCCTCGCGCACAAAAGCCTTGACCACGCGTGCGCCCATTATGTTTTCCTGGACGATTGAGTTGACATTGTCTATTTTTTTCTGGACAGTGTCAAACAGCGGGCGTGCCTTGAGCACGACGATTAACACAATAATAAGCTCGATGGGCATGGCGCAGGCCAGTACGATTGAAAAGCTGACGTCAAGCGACAGCGCCATTATAATGCCGCCGACGAAAAGCAGCGGCGCGCGAATAAACATGCGCAGCACCATTGCGACAAAGTTTTGAAGCATGGTAACGTCGTTTGTCAGGCGTGTGACAAGCGAGCCGGTGGAGAACTTGTCGGTTTGCGACAGCGACAAGTCCATGACACGGCGGAAAATATCGCCGCGCAGGTCGCGGCCGAAGCCCTGCGACGCGACCGCGGAGAAATAGGAGGCCGACAGCCCGCCAATACCCCCGACAACAACAAGCAAAAGCATTAAAAGGCCGGTGCGTGCAAGTTTGCTTAAATCCCCGGCTATAACGCCATCGTCTACGATGACACTCATCAATGTGGGCTGTATAAGGTCGACAAGCACCTCAACAACCATCATCAGGGGAGACAATATGGCAAACAACAAATAAGGTTTAATATATTTTGCCAATTTCATACGATGTAATTTCTATTAATCCTTTATAATATTAAATAATAAAACTTTAATTTTACCAAAATTATTCGGCCGGCTGAGGAGGATGCCTGTCGTCGTGATGTTTTATATTATCCCGCATCCGGATGAGCATTGAAATAAGTGTCTGCATTTCCTCTTCGGTAAAGCCGGATGCCACCTGTTTGTCGATCATGTCGATTTTCTTGCGCATGTTTTTGTTGTATTCCTCGCCCTTTTCGGTGAGGTAAACGAGGGTTTGGCGCATATCGCGCTCGTTTGGAACGCGCTTGACATAACCGTCTGCCTCCATTTTCTGCAGCGTGACACTGATTGTGGGAGGCTTGAGATGGGTGATGTTGGCAAGCTCAAGCTGTGTGCGCCCTCCGCGCATCGCCAAATGGAAAAGCAGCATCCGATAGCTGTTCTGCATGTTCTCGTCGCGTATGCGGTCGCGGAACAGCTTTGATATTTCATTTATCAGAATGAGCGGTGTTACCGGTAAATGAGGGGGAGCGGCACACTCCGTGCGATTTTCAAAGTGGCATTTGGTGTGCAGATCAACCATAGGGACATCGCCGCTCCTGCCATGTGCACCGTTTTCGCTCGGCGGCGGGGGAGGGGGGGTATTATTAGTCTGGGATTTATCGCCGCAGCAGCAAGTCGAATTGTCGTTGCTGGGCTTGTCCGGCATGTCATTGCATTTGCCGTTGTGTTCGTTCATGACTTGATACCTTCCTTATTTTAATATATCCGGGGGCACATACCACCCATAAACAAAAGCAGCCGTATTGCGACGGCTTGCAATTTATTCGTTTTCTAACTAATATAAATCAATTATATCGAAAATAAATTGTTTGTCAATAGAACTTACTTCAAATTAACAATAATAACGCATTTTTTCGCAACAATGTTTCATTGTTGTTATGAAAACGCCGTGATAAACAAAAACCGGAAGGAATTTTTGTGCCTTCCGGTTTTTTGCTTACAGCTCTGCAAGGCGTGTGACCGCCACATAGATGTGCGATATTCGATACCATGTGGCGAAATCCACAATGCCGGTTTCGGGCAGATTGAAAATCCTCTGAAATGTCATGACAGCATTGCGCGTTTGCTCGCCGAAGATGCCGTCGACCCGGATTTTCGGTATAGCCGGATAGTTGTCGGATATGGCGTTGAGCTGCTCCTGTATTGTACGCACATTCGGCCCGACCGAGCCGACCTGAAGGGGGGTACCGGGGTATGAAATCGGGATACCCGAAACCCTTTCTGCCTCGGCCAAATATATGTCCTGTCCGTAATAGGTGCGCAGTATCTGCACGGCGTCGAATCCTTGGTCGCTGAGCGCCTTTGACCCCCATTGGCTGAGCCACTCGGGGCAGGTTATGGTCGTTCCGTTGCAGTATTGCGTGAGCAGCGGCTGCCTGATGTCCGGCTTGGTTATAAATGTGGTGAAAAGATAATCCACTATATTTGAGATTTCGGCGAAAATATTGCGGCCGTAGGTAAATTTTTGGTCGTATGCGGTTGAGCTTGTAATGGTGAAATTATACCCCTGGCCGCGGTACCATTCGGTATACACGCGGTTCATTGTAAATGAGATAATTGCAAGTACGTTGGCTTCTATAGCCTCCACCGGCCATGTCGAGTAAATCTCGTTGCATGCGACGTTTTTTATATAGTCGGTGAAGGGAACATAGTAGTTTGGCGCATTGGGGTCGCTCGGCACACCGTCGTGCACAACGACAAACTCGGGCACGACAGGCTCGGGCAACACAACGAACCCTTCTCCTTCGGGCAGCGGCTTGACGGGGTCTTCGGGGATTTTGGGCGGGTACTCATACCACAGCGTATGCGGAGGTATGACAATGGTGTCGGGTAGCTGCGCCTCCGGCGGCTCGTCTATTATGGGAAGGCGGACATCCTGGACGGCACGCGTGTCGGGTAATATTTGCACGCCGCGCACCGCGACCGAATGAAAGCCTGGCGCTTCGACGGTAATGTCATACTCGGCATACGGCTGGATTTCGGTCTCGGGAATCAGCGACAGGTCAATCGGCGGAGCAGGCAGCGGTACCTGGTCGGAAAGACCGGACGAGTCGGTGACAAGCTCTTCGATGACCTGCTGCTCTTCGCCGGTCGGCGAAATGCGTACCCTTGCATCGCCAACCGGCACTCTGCTGCCAGAATCGGTGACGTGTATCTGAAGGAATCCAAGATATGTATTTATATTCTGCATGTCTATCACCATCGGCTGTATTATTTTATAATATAATGCGGTAACGGATGCTCTGATATAATTATATTCTCCAGCCGGGATTTGCGCCTGAAATAGGTTATTCTCATATAACAGATAACAGAGCGCTGCATATAATTAAACTAAACAAGCTTGATGGGGGACAGGGTGCCATTATGACGCAAACAAACATTGCCGCACTTGAGAGGTTGCTGAGATTTGACCCCCGACTGGTGCTGGAGGGTCGAACGGAACTCATTGTCAAATATAACGGCGATATTGGCAGAGTTGCACAGCGGCTTGGCGCAACTGTCGAGATACTCAACAATACATTTGCAATCCTGACCATCGAGGTCGAGCAGATACCGCAGCTTTACACCTTTCCCGAAGTGGAATTTTTGGAGCTGCCCAAAACGCTTACATTCGAGCTGTTCCGCAATCTCGCAAACGCCTGTATCACCCGTGTTCACGGACAAAGGTTCGGGCTGCGCGGGCAGGGAACAATCATCGGCATTATAGACTCGGGCATAGATTTCACTCATCCCGATTTTATCAACGACGACGGCACAACGCGAATACTGTACCTGTGGGACCAGCTTGCCGATCCCGCGCTTGGCTCACCGCCACAGGGTTTCACCCGCGGCGTCGAATACAACAGCGCTCAGATAAATGAGGCGCTGCAGTCGCCAAATCCTTTCGACATAGTGCCGTTTTTCGATTACAACGGTCACGGGACTGCGGTTGCGGGGGTTGCTGCCGGCAACGGCAGGGCGTCGAGCGGAGTTCAGATAGGCGCGGCGCCCGAAGCGAGTTTAATAGTCGTGAAGCTCGGGCGCACCGGCAATGAAGCCTTTGCCCGCACAACCGAAATCATGCGGGCGCTGAAGTATATTGTTGATAAAGCCCGGGAGCTGAATATGCCTGTCAGCATTAACATCAGCTATGGAACAAACAACGGGCCTCATGACGGCAACACCCTGTTTGAGGCATACATTGACTCGGTAGCCCAGGAGTGGAAAACCTCTATCTCGGTTGCGACGGGCAACGAGGGGGCCGCGGCACATCATTTTACCGGGTTTGTGGTTCAGGGCAGGCAGACATATATGGAGTTTTTTACCTTCGGCGATGTTTATAAATTGTATGTTGCGATATGGAAGAATTTTGTGGACACGTTTGTGTGGCGCATAATCTCGCCTGTCGGCACCGAGTCCGGCGAAATTCGCCCGACCGCGCGCCTGTACCTGGCAACAATGGACGGCGTCAATATAACCGTTTTTTTCAATCAGCCGACAATTTACACCGAATCACAGGAGATTTATATACTGTTTGAGGGGGTTAACAGGCCGTTACCGCAAGGCCTTTGGCGCATTGAAGTGACCGGAGAAAATGTCGTCGACGGGCGTTTTGACGCGTGGCTGCCCAATGTGGAGGACGTGTCGTTCAGCACCGCGTTTGCAACGCCAAACACCGATATAACGTTAACACTTCCGTCCACAGCGTCGCAGGTAATAGCGGTAGGCGGCTATGACGCACGCAGCGGTACTGTCGCGTCATTTTCGGGGCGCGGCTATACGCGCAACAATATTGTCAAACCCGATTTAGTCGCGCCGGCGGTGGATGTTATAACGACGATACCCGGCGGCGGTTATGACAGGTTCAGCGGTACGAGCATAGCGTCGCCGTTTGTTGCCGGCGCTGTGGCGCTTATGATGGAGTGGGGGATTGTCAACCGCAACGACGTGTTTCTTTACGGCCAGCGTGTGAAAGCTTTTCTGCAAAAAGGGGCGCGCCGAAACAGAAATGTACAGTACCCGAACAATCAGTGGGGATACGGTTCGCTCTGTCTTGAAGACACCATGCTGCTTTTGGAACAATACACGTCAGGAGGTATATTTATATGATGAATAGCGATTTTCTAAACGACCCTGATACAATAGATTTAATACTCGGGACAAATGACTATATACTGCTTGATATTTCGGACAATCCGATGTTCAGGTTTTCTCAGGTATTGTCCGATAGATATGTGATAGTGTATGCCAATCGCAGGGATATAGATGAGATAAGAGACCTGCTCGGGACGGAGTTTTTCCTGTCGAGATCGATGGTTTTGGGGCTTCTCGACCGCGAGTCGCTTGATGCGGCGGGGATTAGGCAGGTGCAGGAGCAGTCTTATCTTTCGCTTACCGGCAGGGGCGTGCTGATCGGGCTGGTTGACACCGGCATCGATTATACTAATCCCGCATTTATTTATGAAGACGGCACCACAAAAATCGTGTCTATATATGATATGAGCGACACCACCGGGCCTCCGCCGCAGGGATTTTTCATTGGCACCGAATACACGCGAGAGCAGATAAACGAGGCGCTTCGGGCAGATGACCCGTACAGCATCGTGCCGCAGCGCGACACATCCGGTCACGGCACCTTTCTTGCCTCCATCATGGCAAGCAGGGAGCGCGGTGAATACATAGGCGCGGCGCCGGACGCCGAAATAGTTGCCGTAAAACTCAAACGCGCCAGACCGTATTATCTCGAGTATTTCATGGTGCCCGAGGACCAGGAATATGCATTTGAATCGAGCGCGGTTATGCTCGGGGTCGAGTATATAGTGAATCAGGCAAAAAGGCTGAACAGACCGGTGGCTATTTGCATCGGAGTCGGTACCAACAACGGCACCCACGACGGGTTCTCGCTGCTCGAACAGTATCTCGACCATATAGCGACCATCAGCGGCGTTTGCGTTTGCACCGCTGTCGGCAACGAAAGTCAGGCGCGCCACCACATGCGGGGAACGATTGCCGAAACCGGCGGTACGTCGACAATCGATATAAACTGCAGCGAGCTGGGCAGCAATATCTATACCTCCATAATAAACCCCGTGTCCGACCGGATATCGGTGTCGATAAGGTCACCGTCGGGTGAGGTGGTCGGCCGCGTACCCGCAAAAAGCGGCACAACGCTGACTACCAACCTGATTTTCGAGCGGTCGCGCATCTCGGTCGAGTACTACTATCCGGTGACAGGCAGCAGTGGGCAGGTGACAATCGTTAGAATTCATGTTGCCACGCCCGGGATATGGTCGATTACAGTGCATGGCGATATAATTACAAACGGAAGATTCGACGCATATCTGCCGCTGACCGGACTCGGCTCGCCCGGCGTTGAGTTTTTGTCGCCCGACCCGTATTATACAGTGGTCGTGCCTGCCACATCGTTTGCCACGCTGTCGGTTGGGGCTTACAACCACAATGACAACAGCCTTTATGTCAACTCATCGTGGGGGCCGACGCTGCTGCCGACAAACTCGCCCGACCTCGTCGCGCCGGGTGTGAGGGTAGGGGGAATATACCCGACCGGATACGGCACCATGACGGGAACAAGCGTCGCCGCCGCGATTACCACAGGCGCTGCAGCGCTCATGCTGGAGTGGGGAATCGTGGAAGGGATTAACCGCTCAATAAGTACATATCAGATAAAAGGCTATTTTATACGCGGCTGCGGGCGCAGCGAATTTACGTCATATCCAAATTACCAGTGGGGATACGGTATTCTGGATTTATACAACTCGTTTAACCTGATGCGCGAGCTGTGAGCGCAGCAAAAAAACGCCGGATGAGCGATGCTCTCCGGCGTTTTGAGTTTGAATGGGTCAAAAGGGGGAATTATACTAATTTTTTCAATTGTCGGTTTCACCGCTGTACTTGTTGAGAAAATAAGCGCCGACAAACCCACCAAAAAACAGCATTGCACATATTAAGATTTCGACAGGCGACTCAAACAAGGTCGGCACTATCAAAAGTGTGGATGCAAGCACGATGCCGAGCACGGTATAATTTGTAAACTGCCCAAATTTGCAAAACAGCTCGTCAACGGCTCTTGCCGAAAGCATAGCGGTTATCACAATGCCGCAGATAAGGGGCAGAATAACATCCGGGCGCAGAGCGGCAATGCCGGATGCCATCGGCTCGTACAGTCCGAGAAAAATCAATATAGATGAAGAGCTGAGTCCGGGCACGACGAGGCTCAAGCCCCAAACGACGCCGCAAAAAACATACCAGCCGATACCCGGCACAATAGCTACGTCACCGCCGTTTTTGAAGGTGGAAAGCAGTGCGTACATCAAAAATGCGGCGACTGTCATTCCGACATAAGAGGATTTGCGCACGCCGCCTCCGGACGCGTCGCGGAAAAGATGCGGCAGCGTGCCGGCGACAAGCCCGGCAAAAAGACTTACCGCGGCGGATGAGGAGACCGAAAAAATCAGCTCGGTTAATCGCGCCAGCCCCCAAAACCCCTTAAGTGGATGGGATAGCAGCTCCATCATCGGCCGGTATATGCCGAACGCAACGCACAGCACGCCGCCGCTGACGCCCGGCAAAATAGCGCCGCCGCCGACGAGCGCGCCAAAAACAATTTTGACAATCCAGTCCGCAAGCGGGTTTCGCCGCGGTTTTTTTTCGTTATGGCCCATTGCTTAAAAACCAACGATAAAAATAAAATTATAACGCAGATTATTATAGCACAATCAAAACGCAGCCGCAACAAAAAGCGCTTGAAGACAGTAGCCGGACGCACAGAGTGATAAAAATAGGTGAATAAATTGGCAAAACGGGGCCTATAATAAAATCGGAGTTATTATACTAATTATAAATTTAGTATAATTGGGGGAATTAATTTTGGAAAATCCGCGGCTGCGGCTCGACATGCTGCAAAAGATATACGTGTTTACGCGTATTTAGGTTACGCGTATTTAGGTAATGTATTTATATTGCAAGAAAATTTTAGCCGATTTTTTAGCTGATTGTATATATTCCGATTGAATTTTGCCCGTCAATATGTTATACTGACTGAGAAAATATTTAAGCGGCGGTGATTTTTATCAGCAGTAAAAAATATGTTATAGGTATTGATTTTGGCACGCTGTCCGGTCGCGCCGTGCTTGTCGACGCGATTACCGGCGACGAATTGGCAACGGCGTCGCTCGATTATCCGCACGCCGTTATGGACAGCAAATTTTTAGACGGCAGCCCGCTGCCGCCAGATTTCGCTCTGCAGCATCCCGGCGACTATATTGAGGTGCTATGCAGCACAGTGCCGCGCATATTGGCCGAATCCGGCGTCTCGCCCGACGAAATTGCCGGCATCGGAGTTGACTTTACGACATGCTCGCCGCTGCCGGTAACCGCAGACGGCACACCGCTGTGTTTTCTTGAAAAATTTGCAAAAAACCCGCATGCGTATGTAAAACTCTGGAAACACCACGCGGCGCAAAAATACGCAAACCTCCTAAACGAAACGCTTGCTTCCCTGCACCCTTCACTGTTGCCGGTATATGGCGGTAAAATATCGTCCGAATGGATGATACCGAAAGTTTGGCAGACGCTTGCAGAGGCGCCGGAGGTGTTCGAGGCAGCCGAATATTTTATCGAATCGGCCGACTGGGTTGTCTGGCAGCTTTGCGGCAATTTTGTGCGCAATGCCTGCATGGCGGGCTATAAGGCAATGTATGTGCCCGGCGTCGGCTATCCTCCGCGCGAGGTTTTCGCCGCGCTTGACGCGAGGCTCTCTGACCTGCCCGACACGAAGCTGGGCGGGCGCATTGCGCCAATCGGCACCAAAGCGGGCGGGCTGACCGAGGAGATGGCAAATAAGCTCGGCCTGCGAGCCGGAACCGCGGTCGCGGTCGCGTCGGGCGACGCGCACGTCACTGTACCCGCGCTCGGCATCGGCAGCGAAGGCAAGCTGCTTGCCATTATGGGTACGTCCACCTGCCACATGATACTCGGCGGCGCAGGCGAGCCGGCGAAAATCGTGCCCGGCATGTGCGGCGCGGTCGAGGACGGCATTGTCCCGGGCTTTACCGGATACGAGGCCGGTCAGTCATGCGTCGGCGACCATTTCGCCTGGTTTGTGGAAAATCTCGTGCCCGCAAGCTATCAGCAGGCTGCGCGGGCAGAAGGCATATCCATTTATGAATATCTTGCGCGGCTGGCAGATGCACTATCTCCCGGCGAGTCGGGCATAATTGCACTCGACTGGTGGAACGGCAACCGCAGCATACTGGTCGATGCCGACCTTACCGGACTTTTTATTGGCATGACGCTTGCGACAAAACCGGAGGAGCTTTACCGCGCGCTGGTCGAGGCGACGGCATACGGCACACGCATCATAGTCGAAAACTTCATTGAACACGGCGTCCCGGTCGAAGAGTTTTATGCCGCGGGCGGCATTGCCGAAAAAGACCCGTTCACAATGCAGCTTTACTCGGATGTTTTGGGCATGGAGATAAAGATTTCCGGCTCACCGCAGGCACCCGCACTGGGCGCGGCGATTTTCGCTGCCGTTGCGGGCGGCGTTTACCCGACGGTGTCGGAGGCTTCCGCCAAGATGGGCAAGCTGAAAGAGCTTACATATAAGCCCAATCCCGAGGCTAAAGCGGTGTACGACCGGCTGTATGCCGAGTATAAGATTTTGCACGACTATTTTGGCCGCGGCGGAAATGATGCCATGAAGCGGCTGAAAGCCATCGCTGCCGAAGCAAAGGCAAACAAACAGCCATTTTAGCAAAATAGCAAAATAAAAATTTAGAAATATAAGAGGAGCGCTTATGTTAGCCAACGTACAGAACATAAAAATCGGTATTGTCGCGGTCAGCCGCGACTGCTTCCCCAAATCTTTGAGCGAGCGGCGCCGCAAGGCTGTTGTAGCCGCTTGCAAAAAAGCCGGCATCGATATTTTTGAGTCGAGCGTCATACTCGAAAACGAGCTGGACGCGGTTGCGGCGCTCGATGAAGTGAAAGCCGCCGGCGTAAACGCGCTTTGCGTGTATCTCGGCAACTTCGGTCCCGAGGGGCCGGAGACCATGCTCGCCGCAAAGTTCGGCGGGCCGGTCATGTTCGCCGCGGCGGCAGAGGAGACACAAAACGACCTTATAGACGGTCGCGGAGACGCATATTGCGGCATGCTCAACGCCTCGTATAACCTCGGTTTGCGCGGCGTCAGGGCCTACATACCCGAGTATCCGGTCGGCACGGCCGAGGAAATCGCCGATATGATTGGGGAGTTTACAGTTGTCGCCAAAGTGTTGCTGGCGCTGAAAAAGCTTAAGATTTTCTCGTTCGGCCCGCGTCCGTACGATTTTCTCGCTTGCAACGCGCCTATAAAGGGGCTTTTTGACCTCGGCGTGGAGCTTCAGGAAAACAGCGAGCTTGACCTTTATGAATCTTTCCTCAAGCATGAGGATGACCCGCGTATTCCCGAAGTTATAGCCGATATGGAGGCCGAGCTTACCGAGCGGGGCAACCGCTATCCGGGCGTTTTGCCACGGCTGGCGCAGTATGAGCTTACGCTGCTTGACTGGGCAGAGCGCAACCTTGGCGCGTCCGAGCATTTTGCGTTCGCAAACAAATGCTGGCCTGCGTTCCAGACTATGTTCAAGTTCGTGCCGTGCTATGTCAACTCGCGGCTTGCGGCGCGCGGAATCCCCGTCGCCTGCGAAACCGACATATACGGCGCGCTTTCAGAGTTTATCCTTTATCAGGCAACCGGTATAGCGCCCACGCTGCTCGACCTCAACAACACCGTTCCGCGCGACAAATACGACCAGTATAAAGACGTCATCGGCGACTACAAACCCACCGACCTGTTTATGGGCTTCCATTGCGGCAACACCTCAAACTGCCATCTCAAAGACGGCAAAATGGCCTATCAGCTTATAATGAAGCGCAGCCTCGAGCCGGACTCCGAGCCCAACATTTCGAGAGGTACGCTTGAAGGCGACCTTCAGCCCGCACCGGTAACGCTGTTTAGGCTGCAGTGCAACGCCGACACGTCGCTTTCGGCATATATCGCCGAGGGAGAGGTGCTGGATGTTCCCTCGTCGTCGTTTGGCGCTATCGGGGTTATTGCGGTTCCCGAGATGGCACGCTTCTATCGCCATGTGCTTATCGAAAAGCGCTTCCCCCACCATGCCGGCGTGGGATTTGCGCATGTCGGCCGCGTGCTGTTTGAGGTACTGAAGATGCTCGGCATCAGCGACATCGGTTACAACCGTCCCGCGGGAGTGCTTTATCCGACCGAAAACCCGTTTAAAAACTAAAATTCAGGGGTGAATAGGGTGCTCCAGGCGCTCCGCAAACAGGTTTGCCATGCCAACCTGCTCTTGGTAAAATACGGACTGGTCATTTTTACATGGGGCAATGTCAGCGGCATTGACCGCGAAAGCGGTCTTGTAGTAATCAAACCGTCCGGCGTCCCGTACGAACAGCTGTGCCCCGAAAATATGGTTGTCGTCGATTTGGACGGCCGTGTGGTGGATGGCGACTGCAGGCCATCGACCGATACAAAGACGCATTTAGAGCTTTATAAAGCCTTTCCGGGCATCGGCGGGGTAACGCATACCCATTCGACCTTTGCGACGGCATTCGCGCAGGCAGCCAGGGGAATTCCCGCCTATGGCACGACGCATGCCGACTATTTCTACGGCGAGATTCCCTGCACGCGCGCGATGACGGACGCGGAGATTGCCGGCGACTATGAAACGGCGACCGGCAAAGTTATTGTCGAAACGGTTGGAGGCGCCGACCCGCTTGAGATACCTGCGGCGCTTGTGCGCTCGCACGGCCCGTTTACATGGGCAGAAACGCCGACGCGCGCCGCCGAGCTGGCGGTGACGCTTGAAGAAGTTGCCCGCATTGCCGCGCTGACCGAGCAGCTTGGCGGCAGCGAGCCGATAAACCGGGCGCTGCTCGACCGGCACTTTTTCCGCAAACATGGCAGCGGAGCATATTACGGGCAAAACTTGCCTCACCCTAATGCAAACTAAATCAAAATGCCGCCCTTCCGACAGCTTTGGAGGGGCGGCGCTGCTTTTTTAACTTCCGCAACTTTTCCGGCAACAGCAGGCTCTTTTGCGGGCGCTGTTTTCGGCTCGAGCACCGCAAGCTCGAGTTTCACTGAATCAAGTATACAATATATGTATTTGCATATTAAACGGAATTGGGATATAATATATTTCGCTTGGCCGAGTGCATCGGCGAAATATCATTTTAGGATTTGGTTATGGACTACGGATTTGATACTGTAATTGATAGACATGGCATAGGTAACGTTAAATACGATTTGATGGAGAAAAACGGCTATGCCCCGGACACAATTCCGATGTGGGTGGCAGACATGGACTTCCCTGCCCCGCCCGAGGTGCGAAAGAGGCTCGTCGAACTTGCCGAAACCGGCATGTACGTTTATACATTTGTCGACGAGGAATATGAAAACGCCGTAATCGGCTGGTTTTCCAGCCGCATCGGGTACAGGCCGGAGCGAGAGTGGATTAAAATCACGCCCGGCGTTGTGTTTGCCATCGGAACGGCTATCCGCGCGCTGACAAGCCCGGGTGACGGCGTGCTTATCCAGCGCCCGGTATACCATCCGTTCGAGCGGCTTGTTGTCGCCAACGGCAGAAAACTTGTCAATAACCCGCTGATTTACCAAAACGGCAAGTACTCGATTGATTTTAATGATTTTGAGCACAAGCTGAAAACCGAAAATGTAAAGCTCTTTATCCTTTGCAGCCCGCACAACCCCGTCGGGCGGGTGTGGAGCGCGGACGAACTGAAAACTCTGTCCGGGCTTTGCCGAATATACGGCGTTACCGTCATTTCCGACGAGATACACTGCGATTTTATTTACCCCGGCAACAGGTTTGTGCCCTATGCGGCGCTTGGCGAGGCGGCGCTTGAAAACTGCATAATCTGCACCGCGCCGAGCAAAACCTTTAATCTTGCGGGGCTGCAGCTTGCCAATATATTTATCCCGAACAAAACGCTTCGCGACAAGTATTCGGCAGAACTATGGCGCGCCGGATACGGCGAGCCGGGCTTTTTGGCAATGCATGCGTGCCGCGCAGCCTACGAGCATGGCGCTCCTTGGCTGGATGCGCTTGTCAAATACCTTTCCGGCAACCTGAACTTGCTGCGCACAGCCCTCCAGGAAAAGCTGCCCGCGGTAAAGCTCGTCGAACCGCAGGGTACATACCTTGCATGGCTTGATTTTTCCGGGCTTGGCATGGACGAAAATGAGGTTGTGGACATCCTGAAACATAAAGCGAAGCTTTGGTTTGACAAGGGTAGCAAATTTGGGCCGGAAGGCACCGGCTTTCAGCGCGTAAATATAGCCTGCCCCCGCTCCGTCATGGAGGAAGCGGTGGACAGGCTGACAAAAAACTTTGAAAGGTAAAATATGCAACCCTACGCCGCATGAAATGTGCGGCGTTTTTTGCTGAAACCCAAAAGATTTTTCGGGGCTTTATTCCGCGCTGCCGAATGCTGCCTGGTTTTGTACCGGACTGCTGCGCTTGTAGCCTGTGTAAGCGCGCCGTTCGAGAATTGCAAGCGACATATCGAGGTTTTCACGCACTTCGTCGGCATTGGAGGCGCCCATTGTTATCATGTCGCAGTCGCGAATAGCGTTCCACGAGAATGTGAGACCGACAAACGGCGTGACACGTCCCGCCGCAAACGGCTTTATGGTCATGACCGGCTTTTTCGCGTTCCTTATTATACCGGCGACAACTTCGACTTCAACCTGCATCAAAAAGCCCATGCAGTTGAATATTTGTATATAGGTTTCGACGTCATATCCGTTTGCGTCGCTATATGTAACTATCTCGGGCATGTGTGCCGAAAGCCCGGGTATCTGCCCGCTCTCGCGCACCATGTAAAGG
>LSQX01130296.1_pt2 | contig 84897 bp, 90 predicted proteins | sample 654561 | NCBI WGS metagenome assembly LSQX01 (sample SAMN04489861, study PRJNA283612) | anaerobic digester metagenome | isolation source: 4 biogas reactors fed with cattle manure at either 37C or 55C with and... | place: Denmark: Kongens Lyngby | collected 2014 | reverse complement strand
TACGACTTTTTCAATGGAAACTAACTAGTTTCAGCCTTTCCCCGGCTTATTTCCATTATATTCTTCAAACAAAGCATACTGGCAGGCAGCGTCTTCATTTACCTCATGATTTGTTAACTGCTTCATAGTAAGTAAATTCTGTCAAATTGAGCTTTATTGCCTGCAGGGCAATTGACAAAATTATGCTATTTCTATATAATCAATGACAAATGGCAGTTTAGAAAAACACTATGAAGGGAAGGATTAGATCAAACCCAGGTCTACAGAGAGGAGGGGAGCGGTGTAAGCCCTCCGGCCATGGATGATTGAAGCAGTCCTGGAGTGGTGCGGCTGAACGGAGTAGGCTGCAACGGTAAAGGGCCGTTATCCATACGAGTGACCGTATATCGTTACGGTAATGAGGGTGGTACCGCGTATAATGCGTCCCTCCCATGGCTGGGTTGGGGCGCATATTTGATTTAATATGGGTTTTTATGGTTAATTTTAAGGAGGAAAAGAAAATGAAAAAAATGGGCTTGCATGAATTGCGCACAAAATTTCTGGAATTCTTTGAAAGCAAGGATCATCTTATCTTGCCGAGCTTTTCGCTGATCCCTGAAAATGATAAGAGCCTTCTCCTTATCAATGCGGGTATGGCTCCGCTGAAATCTTATTTTACCGGGCAGAAAACCCCGCCCAAAAGAAGGATTGCAACTTGCCAGAAGTGTATCCGCACTCCCGATATTGAGAGGGTGGGAAAGACCGCCAGACATGGGACGTTCTTTGAAATGCTGGGGAACTTTTCATTCGGCGATTATTTCAAAAAAGAGGCCATCGAATGGGCCTGGGAGTTTGTGACGCAGGTTTTGGAATTGCCCGAGGAAAAACTTTGGGTAAGCATATATCAGGAGGACGACGAGGCTTTTGAAATATGGCACAAAGTAATCGGGCTTCCGGAAGACAGGATCGTAAGGATGGGGAAGGAGGACAATTTCTGGGAAATCGGCACGGGGCCCTGCGGGCCGTGTTCGGAAATATATTATGATCGGGGACCCGATAAAGGATGCGGAAAACCCGACTGCTGGCTGGGTTGTGACTGCGATCGATATGTGGAGTTTTGGAACCTGGTCTTTACCCAGTTTGATAAGGACGAAGAGGGAAACTACCACCGGCTTGCTCATCCCAACATTGATACCGGCATGGGGCTGGAAAGGATAGCAGCCATAATGCAGGGAGCCGATTCCCTCTTTGAAGTGGATGCCATATGGGACATACTGCAGCATGTAACCCAAATCGCAGGCATTGAGTACGGGAAATCCCAAAATGCCGATATATCCATAAGGGTTATCACTGACCACATCCGAAGCACCGTATTTATGGTATCGGACGGTATTCTGCCTTCCAACGAGGGCAGGGGATATGTACTGCGAAGGGTATTGCGAAGGGCGGCACGCCACGGAAAACTGCTGGGAATCACAAAGCCGTTCTTAAGCCAGGTGGCAAAAACCGTGATCGGGCAGTTTTGTGCAGCCTATCCGGAACTTAAAGAGAGGGAAGAATACATCATCAAAATTATAGATATTGAAGAAGAGCGCTTCAACGAAACGATAGATCAGGGATTGGATTATCTGAACGGCTATATTGATGAAATGATCAAAAGCGGCCAAAAAGTCCTTGACGGAGCAAAAGCCTTCAGACTATACGATACCTACGGCTTTCCCCTCGATCTCACAAAGGAGATCCTCCGGGAACAGGGTATGGAGGTTGATGAAGAAGGCTTTGCTGAAGAGATGAGGATTCAGAGGGAAAGAGCCAGGGCGGCCCATCAGGCTACCGACTACATGGGTATGGACAGTGAGATATACAAGACCATAGACCCGAATATTGAGACCGAATTCGTAGGATATCAAACCTTAAACACCGACAGCCATGTCTGCTGTCTGATTAAAGATGATGCCCAGGTAGACGTCGCCCGTGAGGGAGATGAAATCGCCGTAATTCTGGATAAAACTCCCTTCTATCCCGAGGGAGGCGGACAGGTGGCAGATCGGGGGCAGCTGCAAGCTTCCGAAGGTATTGCCGAAATACACGACGTTCAAAGACTGTTCGGCAACAAGATCATACATTTTGGCAAGGTTATCAAGGGTAGTTTGAAAAAAGGTGAAAGAGTGGCAGCCCAGGTCAATGAGGACATAAGACTTGCAACGGCCCGCAATCACACGACAACCCATCTGCTTCATAAGGTTCTGAGAAACGTGCTGGGAGCGCATGTTGAGCAGGCCGGCTCTCTGGTATCGCCATACAGGCTTCGTTTTGATTTTTCCCATTATTCTTCGTTGTCTGCCGAAGAACTGCTTAACATAGAAAAACAGGTGAACAGAGAGATTATGAGAGCCCTTCCCGTCGAGGTAATAGAAACAACATACAAACAGGCAAGGGAAATGGGAGCCATAGCCCTGTTCGGTGAGAAGTATGAAGACAAGGTACGGGTGATCAAGATCGGGGATTTCAGCATGGAGCTGTGCGGCGGAACCCACCTTACCAATACGGGGCAGGCAGGGATGTTTAAGATATTGAGCGAATCGGGGATTGCGGCCGGAATTCGAAGAATTGAAGCCGTAACCGGCTTTGAGGTATACAACCATATATTGGCCCAGGAACGCTTGATAAACGATATAGCCCGACAACTGAAGGCAAAGCCCTCAGACGTTGAAAAGCGGGTGGAGAGTCTGTTGAACCGTATTAAGGAACAGGAGAAGGAAATTGACCGACTTCGGGGTAAATTGGCTTCAAACAGCATAAGCTTCCTGTTGGAATCAAAAAGGACCATGGGAACGGTCGACTATATAGTATCCCAGGTTGAAGGGCTGGACATTGAAGGGCTTCGCAATATGGTGGACAATTTAAAAGACAGGTTAAAGTCGGGAGTGATTGTACTTGCTGCAACAGAGAACGACAGGGTTCTCTTCTCAGCAGGCGCTACAAAGGACTTGGTTGCCCGTGGAGTTCATGTAGGGAATTTGTTAAGGGAAGTGGCAAAGATAACCGGAGGCGGAGGTGGAGGCCGTCCCGATATGGCGCAAGCCGGCGGCAAAGATATCAGCAAACTGGAAGAGGCCTTGAGCCAGGTGGATGTTTTACTTGCTAAACAACTGGGTATAAAATGAAATGACAGGATGACGGAAATAAACAAAAAATATTATCCCAATTGCTGTTTTGTATTTGAAAAAAGACGCAAGATCAAGTATGATAATCATTGAAGAATTTGGTTAGAAGGCAGGTAAAGCAGATGAACCGTGATCCTCAGGAAACCATGATGTTTAAATTTAGAAAGGAAGTTTCCGAAACCCCTAAGGGCATACTTTTAACCGTCTACAAGGCATTGGAGGAGAAAGGTTACAACCCCATAAATCAGCTGGTAGGATATTTTATTTCGGGGGATCCAACCTATATTACCAGTCATAAGAATGCCCGATCCATAATAAGGAAGATGGAAAGGGATGAACTGCTGGAAGAACTGGTTCGATTCTACGTAGAAAATAACCGGTAGAACAGAACATGATGAAAGGATGCAATAATGCAATACGGCAAGCTGGGGAATACAGACATACTGGTTTCTAAACTCTGTTTTGGGTCCCTGACATTAGGCCCGTTACAAAAAAACCTTCCGTTAAACGACGGTGCGGCAATCATAAAAAAGGCAATAGATTTGGGCGTCAACTTTATCGACACAGCAGATCTCTACGACACGTATCCCTATATAAGGGAAGCGATAAAATATAAAAGGGATCTGGTAGTTGCTTCAAAATCGTATGCTTACGATATCGAAACCGCCAGCCAGACGTTGGAGCGAGCCTTACGGGAAATCGGACGGGAGTATATAGACATATTTCTCCTTCATGAACAGGAAGGGCCCCTGACGCTGAAAGGCCACAGGGAAGCCCTTGAATATTTTATTGCAAAAAAGCAAGAGGGGATCGTACATGCAGTAGGTATTTCCACACACCATGTAGCAGCGGTGAAAGCTGCCGCCCTAATGAGCGAAATTGATGTAATTCACCCCATTTTGAATTACAGGGGCTTGGGCATTGTTGACGGAAGCCGTACAGAGATGGAGCAGGCAATAAAAACAGCTTATGAATATGGCAAAGGCATATATATTATGAAGGCTTTAGGAGGCGGACACTTAATTGCCGATGTAAAACGGGCCTTTGATTACATCATGGATTTTCCTTACGCCCATTCGATTGCCGTGGGCATGCAGAGAATGGAAGAGGTATATTTCAATATCAGCTATTTTGGAAGCAGAACCATACCGAATAATTTGCAAGCGGCCTTGGAATCCTATGAAAGGAAGCTGTTTATACAGGATTGGTGTATTGGATGCGGAAGATGCGTTGAAAGATGTTCCCAGGGTGCGTTAAGAATTGGTCCGGATGGAAAGGCTTTTGTTTTGCATGAAAAGTGTTTGCTTTGCGGTTACTGCGGTTCGGTGTGTGATCAGCTGGCCATAAAGGTAATCTGACTTTACAGGGAGGAAGAGCTCAATGCGAATTCTCGGGTTGGATATAGGGGATAAGCGTATTGGCGTGGCTGTCAGCGATCACATGGGCTGGACTGCTCAAGGTCTTCAAACCGTAGAAAATACCGGCAAGAATGCCGTTCATGCAAAACTGAAAGAAATAATCAACGAATATAAACCAGAAAAAATAATTATAGGCCTGCCTCTAAACATGGGTGGTTCTGAAGGGCAGAGGGCCGAATTGGTAAAACGATTTGGCAAAGCTATGGAATCCTTTTATACCGGTGAGATAATATACTGGGATGAAAGGCTTACTACCGTATCGGCGCATCGTGCCATGATCGATGGGGGGGTGCGACGGAGCAAAAGAAAGCAAAAAGTCGATCAAATAGCAGCCATCCTCATACTTCAGAGCTATCTGGATTTTTATAATAATCAACGGAAAGAAGGTTAGAATTATGGATATGCATGATAACATTATCGAGCTTATTGACGAAAATGACGAGGTGACCAGATTTGAGCACCTTCTCACGCTGGATTACGATGGCACCGAATACATTGTAATTACGCCTCTGGACCCGATTGAAGGCGTTGAGGAAGGGTCAGTCATCATCCTTCGGGTGGAGCAGGACGATATGGGCAATGATATATTCGTGCCCATCGAGGACGAAGAAGAATTGCAGGAGGTATATGAAGCATTCCTTCAGATCATAGACGAAGCAGAAGCAGCAGAAGAAGAAGATGATGATGATGAAGATGATGATGATGAAAACTGAAATAGTTCGTCCACAATTATGCGAACGCAATTTTTAGGGGATACTGTCAAAAAAAGCGCAATTTGCGCTTTTTTTATAAAATAAAATATCTAATATCAATTTATTAAAGAGGATTCTGAAACTTCTTGTCGAATATTTATAAATATAATATGAAACATTTTACAAATCTAAAGGCGGTGGAAGTGTGTTCGGGAAGCTTTTTGCGAAAACTCAGATTCTGGAGAGAGCATTGGATGCAGCATGGCTCAGAAATGAAATAATTTCTCACAACATCGCCAATGCAGATACCCCGGGATATAAAAAGTATCAGGTCAGGTTTGAAGATGAGCTTAAAGCAGCCATGGCAAACAGAATTACGGGGAAAAAAACAAGAGATAAGCATATGGATATCGGAACGGCTTCCATAAACGAGGTAGCACCTCGGATAGAACGTTCAGACTATACCAAAATGCGGGTGGATGAGAATAATGTTGATATGGATATTGAGATGGCAAATCTGGCGAAAAATACGATAATATACAATACCCTCATTCAAAAAATATCCGGTGATTTTCGAAGAATAAAGAACGTAATCAATGAAGGAAGGAGGTAGTGCACATTGTTTAAGGCATTTGACATCAGCGCCTCGGCTCTCACCATGCAAAAGCTGCGCATGGATGTGATAGCCCAGAACATTGCAAATGCACAAACCACCAGAACCGATACCGACCAGCCGTATCGCAGAAAGATAGTGGTTGTTGAAGAGAACAGATTTAACAAATCCTTTTCCCAATATCTGGCTGAAAGTGGTGTGGAATTTTCAGGTAGCGGTGTCAAGGCAAGTCGGATAGCGGAAGATCCATCCCCCTTCAAAATGGTCTATGATCCCGGCCATCCCGATGCAAATGAAGAAGGTTATGTATTGATGCCCAATGTTGATACAGTAAGAGAAATGGTAGACATGATTTCAGCCACTCGATCATATGAAGCAAATGTTACGGCTTTTAATGCCTCCAAGAATATGGCTATGAAAGCTTTAGAGATCGGACGATAGGACCGGATTAGAAAGGATGAGGCAAGATGAATATTAATCCTATTTCACTGCCCAATAACATAAACAAGGCCACAGACGAAAAAAACAGGAATAATAATGATGTATCATTCGGCGATATTCTGAAACAGGCCATAAACAGCGTAAATGAGCTGCAAAAGGTAAATGCGCAAAACAATTACCTCCTGGCCGCCGGTGAAATAGACAGCATACACAAGGTTATGATCGATGCTGAGAAAGCAGACATTGCTCTCCAGTTTACCATTCAAATAAGAAACAAGGTTCTGGAAGCATATCAGGAAATAATGCGAATGCAAATATAGGATGATTATGCATAAAAGATGTTTAGTGCATCTTGCTTTTGTGTATTTTTAATATAAAGTGTCATATTTATCCTAAAAACGATAAAATATGACATTTATTTTTTAAATATAGAAATGAATATAGAAAAATGGGTCGAAAGGCTGATTAATATACATATCTTTTTTAAGTAAAATTCAAAGTTGATAGGAAAATTTTAGAATAGCAATTGTTAATATGAAAGCGGGGTTGAAATGGCTTCATCACTGAAGGCAATTAACCAAAAATTGAATCAGTTTTGGGATAAGCTGAACTCCACCCAGAAAAAAGTTCTAGTCATCGCTCTTGTATCCTTTGTTGTCGTACTGGCCATTTCCGCCTTTCTGCTGTCCAGGGAAGAATTCGTAGTGTTATACAGCGGATTAAATCAGCAAGAGGCAGCTGAGATATATTCCAAGCTGAGGGAACTGGGTGTACAGCCAAAGATCGAAGGTATATCCACCATATTGGTGCCGAAAAACAAAGAAGCTGAGATAAGAATGCAGCTTGCTGCCGAAGGGTACCCGCGTTCCGGCTTTAATTATGATATATTATTCGATAACAGCAGTTTCGGGCAGACCGGTGATGAAAAAAGAATGCTGCAAATCATCCAGCTTCAGGAGAGGTTAAGCCAATCCATTCGCTTTTTGGAAGGGGTGGATAATGCCGTCGTTACCATAGCCATGCCGGAATCGGACGATTTCGTCATCAAAAGCCAGGAGATCCCGGTTACAGCTTCGGTGATAATAAAAACCAAGCCCGGCTACAATATAACCCCCCAGCAGGCAAACAATATAATTCACCTGGTAGCAAAAAGCGTTCCGGGTCTTAAGGATGAGAATATCACCATCATTGATACCAATATGAACGTCCTGAGCGGAAAAGCTTCCGATGAGAATCAGATATTGGGCAATCAGTTTGACCTGGAATATCAAGTTGAGGAACGGATAAAGGATCAGATAATCGATCTTTTAGAACCGGTCTTCGGTTACAAGAAGGTAGTGGCTACAGTCAATGTAAAGCTGAATTTTGACAAAAGGCTGAGAGAATCGGTGACATTCGAGCCGGTAACCGATGAAGAGGGAATCATTGCAAGCAGAGAGGTGCTAAGAGAAAAAGTAAGGAACGTTGTTCCTGAGGGAGCGGCAGGTGAACCATCCAACACCCCTCAATACCCAGAGCTTGAGAGCGGTGAAAGCGGTTCCTACGACAAAAGCCATGAAATTATAAACTATGAGATAAACGAGATAAAGGAAACCATAGAAGAACAGCAGGGCAAGGTTGAGGATCTATCCATATCGGTAATCATTGACAATGAGGCGCTGGATCAGCAGCTTCTGCAACAGATTAAGGAACTGTTGGCAACAGCCATAGGGACGGATCTTGAAAGAATAACAGTACACAGCATGAAATTTGATACTTCCCTTCAGGACAAACTGCTTGAAGAACTTGAACAAAGGATGAATGGAACCTGGCGGATGACCGATATTACTCCCTTTTTACTTGCGGGCATAGCAGTTTTATTTGTCATTTTAATTATTATATGGATACGTATGCGCCGGGCCCATGCCCAGGCAGCTGCAGCTCAGGAGCTTTTGGCAGAAGCAGCTGAAAGAGAATTGCAGCAGGAAAAACAGGAATTGGAATTGGATATGGAGGATCGGAATCAGATAAGAAAACAGCTGGAAAGACTGGCATCCCAGCAACCGGAAGCTGTGGCTCAGTTGCTGAGGAATTGGCTTAGCGAAGAGTAAGGGGGTGCAATATGGCAAGGATAAAAGGGGCACTGACGGGGCGGGAAAAAGCCGCAATTCTTCTTATAGCCCTTGGCAAGGAAAGGGCATCCCAAATATACAAACACCTTAGAGAAGACGAAATTGAACAATTAACCCTGGAGATTGCCAATCTGACCAAGGTGGAAGCTGACGTCAAAAACCAGGTAATTGAAGAGTTTTACCAGCTTTGCCTTGCGCAGAATTACATAGCTGAAGGCGGTATTGAATATGCAAAGGATATACTGGAGCGGGCTTTGGGAAGCCAAAAAGCTCTCGAGATAATTAACCGGCTTACTTCCTCTTTACAGGTACGCCCATTTGATTTTGTCAGGAAAGCCGATCCTTCACAAATTTTAAATTTCATACAAAATGAACACCCCCAAACCATAGCATTGATACTGGCTTACTTGCAACCCCAGCAGGCAGCTGAAATCATTTCATCGCTGCCCCAGGAAAAACAGGTTGAGGTAGCAACCAGGATAGCTCTGATGGACAGGACATCCCCCGATGTTATAAAGGAAGTTGAAAGGATACTTGAGAAGAAGCTGTCTTCCATGCTAACCACAGATTTTACCAATGCCGGAGGTATCCAGGCTTTAGTCGATATACTACTGTCGGTTGATCGGGGCACAGAAAAATATATAATGGAAAACCTGGAACTCAGGGACAGTGAATTAGCGGAGGAGATACGCCAGAGAATGTTCGTATTTGAGGACATCGTCACTCTGGACAATCGTTCCATCCAGAGATTCCTCCGTGAAGTTGATAACAGCGATCTGATATTGGCTTTGAAAGGTGCCAGTGAAGAGGTCAGCAGAGTCATATTTGCAAATATGTCAAAGCGTATGCAGGATATGATCAAAGAGGATATGGAATACCTGGGGCCGGTGCGGCTCAGGGATGTTGAAAATGCTCAGCAGAAGATTGTAAACATCATAAGGCAGCTTGAAGAAGCTGGCGAAATAATTATTTCGCGCGGAGGCGGTGACGAGATAATTGTCTAACATATTAAAATCCAATGAAATATTCATCAATAACGGCAATAAGTTCATGTTACGAAAGGAAGTCAATCCGGTTCACGATAAAGGATATAAGTTTCCGTCGAATAATCGGAAATCACATGTCCAAAACAACAAATCAACGGAAGCGGCAAAGGAAGAGGTCAGCAATATATTGGCAGATGCTGAGAGGAAGGCAGATTCCATTATTAATGCCGCAGTGCATGAAGCCAGGCAGATAAAGCAAAGGGCACAACAGGAAGGCTTCCAAGCCGGCTATAGAGAAGGAGCAAAAAAGGCCGAACAGCTTTTTTTCAGTGAACTTCAGGAGGTTCAGAGCTTAAAGAAGGAGATTATAGTTGAAAGAGAGAGGCTTTATCATCAGTTTGAGCGGGATCTGGTCAATCTGGCATTGGACATAGCAAAGAGGGTTGTATACGATCGCTTGGAACAGGATGATGAGGTCTTAAGATACATAGTAGAATCAACTTTGCAAAGAGTTCAGGGGAAAGCCAAGATAAAGCTCCGAATAAACGCCGGTGATCAAGACAGGATAGAACGCTTAAAAGAGGCTTTTTTATCCAAATTTAAGCCTCTTGAGGATATAGAGATAATAGGGGATCAGCATATCGGCACCGGAAGTTGCATCATTGAAACCGATAACGGGATAATTGACGGAAGCGTACAAAGTCGTGTTGAGGAGATTGAAATGGCTTTAAGCGGAGGACGGCATGAGCAGCAGCGTCTCGATTGAGAGATACAGAAAAATCGTCAGCCAAACAGAGGTAATAAAATGCAGGGGACATGTTGTTAAGGTCATTGGCCTTACGATAGAGGCGGAAGCTCCTTCCGGGGAGATTGGTGAAATATGCCATATTTACAACATAAACGAAACTTCGTACATACAGGCTGAAATAGTCGGGTTTAAAAACGACAGAGTTTTACTGATGCCCTACGGTGAGCTTGAAGGAATCGGGCCGGGCAGCAAAATACTCCTTACCAACAGAAAATTTATGGTCTCGGTGGGTTTAGACTTAATTGGAAGAATATTAGACGGTTTCGGAAATCCGATCGATGGAAAGGGATATATTGAAGCCGGGGAACGGACAAGCATTCACAATCCGCCTCCCCATCCGTTGAATCGACAACGCATACAAACTCCGTTGGTGCTGGGGATTAGATCAATTGACGGTCTTTTGACCTGCGGGCGGGGGCAGAGGTTAGGAATCTTTTCCGGAAGCGGTGTTGGCAAGAGCACGTTGCTGGGCATGATTGCCCGCAACACCCAGGCCGAGGTCAACGTAATAGCCTTAATAGGCGAAAGAGGGCGGGAAGTCCGGGATTTCATTGAAAAGGATTTGAAAGAGGAGGGGCTGAGGCGTTCGGTGCTGGTAGTCGCCACATCGGATCAACCCCCTCTGGTACGCTTAAGAGCCGCCTTTGTTGCCACGGCTATTGCCGAGTTTTTTAGAAGTCAGGGCAGGGATACCCTGCTGATGATGGATTCCTTAACCAGATTTGCCATGGCCCAGCGTGAAATAGGCCTGGCTATTGGAGAGCCGCCGATTTCCAGAGGCTACACCCCATCGGTGTTCGCAATCCTGCCCAAGCTTTTGGAAAGGGTGGGCTGCGGCGAGAAGGGTTCCATTACGGGCTTATATACCGTGTTAGTGGACGGGGACGATTTTAACGAGCCCATAAGCGATGCTGCCAGGGGTATATTGGACGGGCATATAGTTCTATCAAGGGATCTGGCCAATCGAAATCACTATCCGGCTATCGATGTGCTAAACAGCGTAAGCAGGCTAATGCCCGACATCGTTATGCCGGAACACTATAGAGCTGCAGCAAGGGTTAAAGCCCTTATGGCAGCATACACGGAGGCAAGGGATCTCATCAATATCGGAGCTTACCGCCGGGGGAGCAATGCTGAAGTTGATGAGGCAATAGAGAAGATGCCCAGAATAAACAGCTTTTTACAACAGGCGGTTAATGAAATGACGGACTATGACGATACCCGCCAACGTTTATACAGCATAGCCAACTCCTGAGCTGAACATATAATATGAAGGGATGCTCAACATGGCCAAGTTCAAATTCTCCCTGGAAACGGTTTTAAAGGTGGACAAGCTGAGAAAAAAGCAGGTTAAAACTGAATTCGCCCGTGCTCAAGAGTATCTGGCCAGGCAACACAAAGTTCTGTCGGACATGCATGAAGAGATGAGCTTAATAGCTGCCGATATGACCAGCATGGCCATCAAGGGAGCGACGGTGAACAGCATCAAAATGTATGCCGACTATACCCAAGTTCTGAGACAGCGTATAAGACAGCAGGAGCAAATTGTAAAGCGGGCCGAAAAACAGGTGGAGGAAATAATGGAAAGGCTGGTAAGCCTGATGAAAAAAACAAATGTATTAAGCCAGCTTAAAGAAAAGCAGTACAGGGACTATATAGCTGAACTGGAGAAAAAGCAACAAAAAGCTATTGATGAATTTACCGGTTTTAAATTATTCCAGCAAGGTGGAGCATTAGATGGCCAAGCAGAATAATAATTCAAACCAAAAAAGCAAAAAGCCGCTTATTGCAGTCATTATAATCGCCATTATCCTATTCTTGGTTATTATGGCAGGATTGTTGTATTTATTTGATATTGCGTATTTATTCGGCATTGATTTTGACATTGATGTGGACCAAATAAAGAACACGATAACTTCGATCTTTCATCAATCAACCGGCCAGGCTAAAGACGATTTTTCCGAGGAATATGCCAAGATACAAAAGGAATGGAAGAATATCGAGAATGAAAAAGCAAGATTGAAAATGCTGGAAAACGAGCTGGTAAACCTGAGACACGAATTGGAAGAAAAGCAGCAGGAACTGGAACAGAGGGATATCGAGCTGCAGCAGAAAAAGCTTGAAATAGAGGAGCTGCAGGAAAATCTGTCTTCCCAATTTGAGGATGTGAGGCAAATAGCCAAGCTGTACGAAAATATGGATGCCGAACAGGCCGCCTTAATATTGACAGAAATTGAGGACAACAGCCGGATTATCCTGATACTCAAGAATATGTCAAGACAAAAAAGTGCAGAAATTATGGGCCTTATGGAACCGAAAAAGGCAGCCGAACTAACCAAAGCCATGCTGCAGTGATGTACTGCCCATGAAGCAGATGACAGCGCATAAAAAATATATATGAAAGGAGGTGATTGGCCGATGGTAATGGTCCCGACACACCATGTGATATCTGGTGGGAATTCTCCTTCGAAAACTGCTTCAATCGATACAGATGTTCGGGATCCAACTTGTTCCTTCACTGATTTGCTTAAAAACAAATTATGGATTCACAGCAAGCGAACCGAGAACGACGGGGATAGCGACGAAGCCGATGTGGCAGGCAGGGACGGTCCCTCAGTATGGGAAGGCTGTGCTGAGGAAATTATGTCCTTTATGTTATGTCCCATAATGGACATAGCCGAAAACAGCACAAAAGCTCAAAACAGTATACCAACTCCCATTCCTGGCATGCAGAGCCATATTCCCGCAGGGCATGCCTTGCATAAGTCCGCCCGGCCCAGTCTTTATACAGCCGGTGTGCTTGACGTTCAAAACAAGCTGAAGCAGCCTTCGACAGCGGAAGATGCCTTTTCGGAAATAGTTATTCCCTCATCAGCCGATGATAAAGCCGATGAAACTGTGAAGCCAACGATACCAAAGGTGCCAGTACCCGGCGAGGCCGAGCAGTTATCACCGGACAACCGGCTTGCGTTCATGAATGAATCAGCCGTTGATACAGCTAAAGGCTTACCTGCAGCAGTACCAGGATCGCAAGAAAACAATGCAAACCAGAAAAGCGTAAACCTTCGATTGATGGACGGTATAAGTCCTGAAACTGACATCCTTCCCGAAACAACGTTGATTTTCAGAAAGGATACCGGTTTGGAACAGGATGGAAATGTAAGCGGCCAAGCCCGCAGGGACAGTCCTCAAAAAGAGTTACCCGTTATTGGCAGAAATGAATTCACAGAAGGACCTTTTGAGCTATCCGAAAGTCAGCCACCGACGGACCTTAATGAGCAACCTCCGATTCACGGATATATCATGTTTGGCAGCAGCAATCAACGTGATGAGGAGCTGACCTCCCTGAGTGGGGCAGCAAGCCGGTATGATAAGCAGGAAATAATATTGCAGCTGGCCGAAAAAATAAGTATGCTGACAAGGGGCGAACACTCAGAGATGCAGGTGCTTATTAAGCCTGAAGAACTGGGAAGGATTGTTGTGAAAGTCGTTTTGAAAGATGGAGAAATGACGGTAAAAATAACCACCCAGTCCCAACTGGTCAAAGACCTGCTGGAATCAAACCAGCACAGTCTGAAATCACTGCTGGCTCAGGAAGGTTATGTACTGGCCCGGCTTGATGTAAACATCGGCAGTATGTATCAGCAACCCCGGTGGACCGATTTTCGGGATGCAGAATGGCTAAACGAACATACAAAAAAGGAGCAAAGGATTGATGCCATGGGCCGGATAAGCGACAGGCATGAAGAATCGATTGTTTATCTCAGTGAAGGACAAAACCGAATAGATTGCTTTGCATAGGAAGGAGGGAGAATGTGAGAGCGGAAGCAATGATGTACCATCCTGTATACCAGGCCGAACATAGCGGGAAAAGACAGCCCGGCCAACTGGGAAAGGACGAGTTTTTGAGGCTCCTGATAACCCAGCTGAAATACCAGGATCCCCTAAATCCTATGGAGGACAAGGAATTCATCGCCCAGCTGGCTCAGTTCAGCACCCTGGAGCAGATGCAGAACCTGAGCAACGATTTCAACTCAATGAAAGCTTTAAGCCTGGTAGGAAGGATGGTATACGCCGAGAAAAGGATTGGGAATTCATCTGACATAATTACCATACTCGGCCGGGTTGAAAGCGTATCAATACATGACGGCAATATCTACCTGCATGTCAACGGACAGGATATAAGCATGGATGATATCGTTATAATATACTCAGACCACCAGGCCGATTTGATTGATGGAGCATAAAGGAAGTGGTAATTAATGAATAACGAAAGAATAGATTCCAACAGATTTGTCATACCCGGAAGTATAAACAGAATACCCTCTGCCCGGCAGCCGGAAAGGCAAAGCAGAGTTTCAAACGATATTCAGTTTAAGAATGTACTGAAGGAAGCATTAATTCAGGAGAAAGCTATCAGGTTCAGCAAGCATGCCCAGGAAAGGATGAATCAAAGAAGCATATCCCTGTCCCACGCTGAAATCGATAGAATCAACACAGCAATGGAAAAGGCCCGGGCTAAGGGAGTAAAGGATTCCCTTATCTTGATGGGAGATCTGGCATTGATTGTCAATATCCCGAGCAAAACGGTAGTTACCGCTCTTGACGGTGAAAACCTTAAAGAAAACGTATTTACCAACATAGACGGCGCAGTTATATTATAGCCGGACCTCTTGAGGAGGCTGTATCATCCCCGAACGACAGACGGGATGAGCTGCGCCCAAATCCAAAGGAGGTTAATTGCAAATGATGAGATCTTTGTATTCCGGTATATCCGGTTTGAAAGTGCACCAGGTTCAGATGGACGTTATCGGCAATAACATTGCCAATATTAATACCGTTGGTTTTAAATCCAGCCGCGTTACTTTCCAGGAAATACTCAATCAAACCCTTAAACATGCTTCGGCCCCTTCGCTGGCTGGGGAAAGGGGCGGTACAAATCCTCAACAGATCGGATTGGGTGTTTCAGTGGCTACAATCGATGTATTGCACACGCGTACCGGCGTTCAAAGAACGGATAAAGCCACTGACCTTGCCATTGACGGCGAAGGGTTTTTTATAGTAACGGACGGGATAAATGACTACTACACGCGAGCCGGAAATTTTGACATAGATGTTGACGGAAATCTGATATATCCGGGTGGCTTAAAAGTACTGGGATGGAGCGGGTCAATCACTGATCCTCTGACCGGAGTCCAGTATGTCGACACAAGCGGTTCACCCGGTCCCATCAATCTGTCGGGTCTGCATATGGATGCAAAGGCTACCGATATTATCAGATTTGAGGGAAACCTTGACGGAACCAGCAATATCGGCGATAAGATCACATACAGCGCCAGCGTGTTTGATGCTCAGGGGAACGAGCATAAGATCGATTTCGTGTTTACCAAGCATTCATCGAATATATGGACGTGGAAGATAATCCCGGCACCGGTGAGCGCTGTCGGAAGCTGGAGCTTGGAGCATCCAGCCAACGGACTGACTGCCGGCAGCCCTATCCAAATTGATACAAATAAACCGATCGTCTATGCTCACGAGATAAAAAATCTGTCGGTTCTGACGTCAACCGGTATCACCCGATACGAATTTACCGTTGTAAACAGCCAGGATGAGTTTAATGAAAGAATCGCCACCCTTGGCTCGGGGCAGGCTGTAGTATTGGTTGACGGCAATAACCACGTGCAAGTGGCGTTTGGCGATGACATGGATATCAACAGCACTATAACAATCGAATTTAATGATTATCCCGTAAGCCGTATCGAGCCGAAGGTTGATGTGGATACATCACTGCCGGGCGTGGTTCAAGGTTATGATTTGGATAACGACGGTACCGACGATATTCCCGCCGGCACGGCTCACGGCGTCCTCATCTTCTCGGGAGACGGGAAATTGCTGCGCTCCCTGATCAATTCCGATATCACCATCGTAATGAATGCCGATGTGTCAGGCGCCGATAATATCTTTTTACGAAGGGATGATATAAGGTTTAGTCCGGAGAAATTTACCCAGTATGCGGATGCTACGGTAATAAGAGGCGCCGCAAACGGCCATCGGTTCGGAACCCTGAACTCAATCAGTATTGACCAGGAGGGGCGAATCATCGGATATTATTCCAACGGCCAATCCCGTGAGGATGGAGTACTGGCCATAGCCTTGTTCAACAATCCGGCAGGTTTAAACAAGATAGGCAATAACCTGTTCGAGGATTCAGTCAATGCTGGTCTGCTCGGCTACAACAGAGCGGGTATTGCCGGCAGAGGCAGCATTATTCCCGGTGCCCTTGAAATGTCCAATGTGGATCTGGCAAAAGAGTTTACCGATATGATAGTTGCCCAGAGAGGCTTCCAGGCCAATTCAAGGATTATTACCGTGGCAGACGAAATGCTGCAGGAATTGGTCAACATTAAGCGTTAAAGCTTATTTTAAGTTCACAGCCGGTTAACCGGCTGTGAACTTAAAGTAACATTTGGGGAGTTGTTATAATGATAAAAGTAACCCGATTTAACGGTGAAGAATTCTTTATAAACCCGGATTTAATCCAGTATATTGAAAGAACTCCTGATACGGTTATAACCTTAACCAATGACAGAAAGGTAGTGGTGAGGGAAGGGGTTGAGGAAATAATCCGGCGGATTACTGAATTCAAACGAAGGATTTACCTGTTTCCGCTAGATGAGGATGAACGGTTGGAGGGCGAGGTGTAACAATGGATATAGCAACGCTGGCAGGAATTATTGCAGGGATATCGTTTATTATAGCAGGGATACAAATGTCAGGCGATCTGAGCAGCTATTACGATGCCCCTGCCATTATGATAACTTTGGGTGGAACCTTTGCAGCAACGCTGGTATCGTATCCTTTTAAAAGGGTGCTGGAAGTCTTTAAAATTGCCAAAAACCTTTTTTTCACCAGAACGCAGGATTCGAAAACTATAATAAATCAAATTATCGAATTAGCAAATATTGCCAGGAAAGAAGGGCTGTTGGCCCTTGAGGAAGCTGCCTATCAATTGGACGAGCCGTTTCTGCAAAAGGGTATATTGCTCATAGTTGATGGTACCGATCCGGAACTGGTGAGAAATATCATGGAAGCCGAACTATCCTTCCTTGAGGAACGGCACAGCCAGGGACAGGCGATGTTTGAAACCATGGCTTCCCTGGCCCCGGCCTTTGGAATGATCGGCACCCTTATAGGCCTGATCAATATGCTCAAGGTTCTGGATGATCCCTCCTCGGTAGGACCAAATATGGCTGTAGCATTGGTTACCACCTTTTATGGCTCCCTGCTGGCAAATTTATTTTTTACTCCGATGGCAACCAAACTTAAATACAGAAGTTCGCAGGAAGTGCTGTATAAGGAAATCATGCTGGAAGGGATGTTATCGATACAGGCCGGTGAAAACCCCAGGATAATTGAGGAGAAGCTAAAAGCCTTTATACCGCCTGATGAAAGAAAGAGCTTAAACGAAAAAACATCCGAAGGTGAAGGGCAAAATGAATAGAAGACAAAGGAAAAAAAGCAAACCAGCCGGGATTGCTGAATGGTTTGTGACCTATTCCGATATGGTCACCCTGCTATTAACCTTTTTTGTCATGCTGTATTCCTTTTCAACAATAAACGCTCAAAAATGGGAAGCCCTGGTCCGATCTCTCAGAGGCAACATAGGAGTACTGGAAGGCGGAACCAGTCTTGAACAACAGCAAAGGATTGATGACAAATCTATCCCCGAGATAGATCTAGAACAGCTGGAGGGGTACAGAAAAAACAGGGAGGAGGGCAAGGCTGAGGAGGACCCGTTTTTGAAGCTGTACCGGGATATAAAAGAATACATTGAAATAAATGAAATTCCAGCTGAATTGGAATTGTCCCCAACCCATACCGAGATTCTCATCCGATTCAAGGACTACGTTTTGTTTGATGTGGGAAAATCGGAGCTAAAGGCCGAAGCAAGGGAAATCCTGGATAGGATTGCCGATGTATTGCTCCATTACAAAGATCAGATTGACAGGGTAAGGGTCGAGGGGCACACGGACACCCAGCCAATTAATACCGTGTTTTATCCAACTAATTGGGAACTGTCAGCCGACCGGGCTATCAAAGTGGTAAGATATTTCCAGGAACACCACGGATTTCCCGGCAATAAACTTTCCGGGGAAGGCTATGGCGAATACTACCCAATAGCATCAAACAACACCGCCGAAGGAAGGGCCAGAAACCGGCGGGTGGACGTTCAAATAGTTCGGGCGGTGAACCCAGATGAGATTCAAACAATTGAGTAAAGGAGTTAAGGTTTGGGTATGAAAAAATGGTTAGCAATTATTTTCAGCGTATTGGCCATCCTGCTGGTAGGCATTGTTTTAGTGATTTATGCCCTGTCAAATTCATCGCAGGCTAAAGACAAAACAGGCAAAGAAGAGAATAAGGAAGTTATCACCATACACAGCGATAATCCCTTTATTACCAATTTGAAGGACAGTAATTCCTACTTGAAGGTGGATATATCCATCGAGATTGAAGATCCAAGGGAAGCCGAGTTATTAAAGAAAAACATGTACAAAATGAGGGATGCGGTAATCAAGATATTGCGAAATGTGTCAGAAGACGACATGAAACGCAGCGATATTCAGGAAAGTATAAAAAATCAAATAAAACAGGATTTAAAGGAGAAGCTCAAAATTGATACAATAACTGGGATATATTTTAATGAGTTTGTAGTACAATAGCTGGATATGAGTTAATAAGGGGGTACTGTCTGGTGGCCGAAGTATTGTCGCAGCGTGAAATTGATGAGCTTTTAAATGCTTTTATATCCGGTGAGGTCAGCATAGACGATATTCAGGAACAAGCTCAGGAAAAAAAGATCAGCGTTTACGATTTCAGAAGGCCTAAGAAATTTGCCAAAGATCAATTGCGTACCCTGCAGATTATACATGAAAATATGGCAAGGCTTTTAGGATCGTACTTTTCGGGTGTTCTGCGGGTTTACAGCCATATTGAATTGATATCGGTGGAACCCCAGACCTACGGTGAATTTATAAATTCACTTCCCAATCCGGTTATCATGGGCATAATTGGTTTCAAACCGCTAAAAGGCTCCATTATACTTGAGGTATCAACAAACGTGATGTATGCAATAATCGATCGCATGTTAGGCGGAATAGGCTCATCACCTGAAAAGGTAACGAGTTTTACCGAAATAGAAATTGCTTTGATCGAACGAATCCTCAAACAGATATTGCAGGTTATGAACAATTCCTGGTCCAATGTGGTGGATGCCGACTTCAGACTGGAACAGATTGAAACAAATGCTCAATTTGCCCAACTGGCTTCTCCAAACGAGACCATTGCTATTATCACCCTTGAAGTGCACATAGGTGACGTCGAGGGAATAATGAATATATGCATACCTTACCTGGTCATCGAGCCTATTATTACTCAGCTGAGTTCAAAGTATTGGTTCTCGGAAAACTATGCCGGGGACAATAAGGAGAAGTATTCAAACATAATAGCTGCACAAATCGAAAATACCCAGCTTGAGGTAAAGGTGGTTCTCGGTGAAACCGAAATAAGCGTAAGGGATCTCCTGGATCTCCAGGTAGGGGACGTTATAACCCTGCGAAAAAAGGTTGATGAGGATATTTCGGTATACGTCGGTGATATGGAAAAATTTCATGGAGTGGTTGGTGTGAAGGATCGTAATCTGGCAGTACAAATTACCAGTCTATGTGAAAGGGGAAATTAACAGATGGATTTCAATGATATGCTTTCTCAAGATGAAATTGACGCTTTGCTGAGAAATAAAGAATTACAATCCCTATCAGCTCAATCGCTATCTTCGGAAGAAATTGATGCAATAGGGGAAATAGGCAATATCGTAATGGGGACGGCAGCAACCACTCTGTCAACCCTTATAAACAAAAAAGTGCTTATAACAACCCCTAAAGTGACCATAACCACCTTAAAAGAACTTGCAAAGCAGTATCCCATTCCCTTTGTTGCGGTAGAAGTTAAATATACTGAAGGATTGGAAGGTACCAATATCCTCATCATACAGGAAAGGGATGTCAAGATAATAACCGATCTCATTTTGGGTGGGGATGGCACCAACATTGGCGGTACAATTACCGACATGCACTTAAGCGCCATAGGGGAAGTAATGAATCAGATGATGGGTTCGGCCTGTACATCGCTGTCCACAATGCTGTATAAAAACATTCTGATATCGCCCCCGAACACTTTTATAATGGATTTCAGCAGCGAATCTCTCTATACCATTTTTGACAGCGACGAGCAAATAGTAAATGTCACCTTCAGAATGGTGGTGGAAGGGCTTATTGACAGCTACATGATGCAGCTTATACCCATTGATTTTGCCAAGGAACTGCTGGAGAGTCTGTTGAGTGACAATGAAGCGGCACAAGATGCTATTGACAGGCTCCCGCAACAACAGGAATCGTCCTCAATCTCCGAACCCGAAAAGCAACGATCGGAATCATCACCGGCAAAAAGCCAGAGGACCAGGCCTGTTGATGTTCGGCCGGTTTCCTTTCAGCCTTTGGAAGAAAGGCCTTCGGCAGACGGGAAAAGCAATATCGATATAATACTGGATGTCCCGCTCCAGGTATCCGTTGAACTGGGACGAACCCGTAAACTGATTAAAGAGATCCTTGGACTGAGCGCCGGTTCTGTAATTGAATTGGATAAAATGGCAGGTGATCCTGTAGATATATTGGTAAATGGAAAGATGATTGCAAAGGGTGAAGTAGTTGTAATTGACGACAGTTTCGGCGTCAGGATAACGGATATAATCAGCCCGGACAAGAGAATATCAAACCTGAAATAATAAACATCCAGGGAGGATTGACGCTATGTCAAAGAAGATTCTAATAGTAGACGACGCTGCATTTATGCGCATGATGATAAAGGATATTTTGACAAAAAACGGCTTCATCGTAGCGGGAGAAGCAGAAAACGGTATAAAAGCGGTTGAAAAATATAAGGAGCTTCGACCCGATCTCGTTATAATGGATATCACCATGCCCGACATGGATGGAATTCAAGCGGTAAGGGAAATAAAAAAGATAGACCCCGGCGCAAAGATAGTCATGTGTTCCGCCATGGGGCAACAGGCCATGGTAATTGAATCCATTCAGGCGGGAGCAAGGGATTTTGTTGTTAAGCCTTTCCAGGCCGACAGGGTTATTGAGGCGGTTAAAAAGGCCATCGGATGAGGGATACCATGGATGAGCTTATTAAAGTCATAACTATTCTGATTAGTTTTATGGGAACACTGTTATTAGCTTATATAACAACCCGCTTTGTGGGAACAAGGTTTGCCAAATACGGATACGGACAATACATAAGAATTATTGACAGAGTTTTTTTGGGGAAGGATAAATTGATCTGTCTTGTCCAGATAGGCAAAAACTACTATATTGTCGGTTCAGCCGGCCACAGCATAAGCCTGATCGGGCAGATTGATGAGAAGGATCTTATCCCCTTGAATCCGAAAAAGGACGATCATACCTTCGCGGGCATATTGGGCAAATACATCGCCAGGCGGTTTGAGGATGGGACGGATGGACATGAATAGAAAAAAAACGTCAAGAGCATTGAAAATCATATTAATATTGGCTATATCAGCGGTTATTTTTCTTAATTGTCCCGTTGTGCATGCCCAGCCGTCAATCCCTCTTCCCCGGCTTGAAATTGAAACTGCCCAGTCCCCGGAAGATGTAATCGACAGCCTAGAAATACTGGGTATTTTAACTATATTGGCGTTGGCTCCTTCGATTTTGATTATGATGACGGCCTTTACCCGCATAATAATCGTTCTGGCCTTTGTAAGAAATGCCCTGGGAACTCAGCAAACCCCTCCTAACCAGGTACTGATTGGTCTGGCTCTGTTTTTGACTTTTTTTGTTATGTCTCCCGTTGCTTCACAGATAAACCAACAGGCCATCCAGCCTTATTTGGATGGTAAGATTGAACAGGATGATGCCATAGATCGGGCAATGACCCCAATCAGGGAATTTATGTTAAAACAGACCAGAAATAAGGATTTGTTGCTGTTTTTCGAGCTTTCAGGCCAGGATCAGGTTGAAACACCGGAAGAAATCCCGACCCATATACTTATCCCGGCATTCATTACCAGCGAATTGAAAACCGCTTTTCAAATCGGTTTTTTAATATATATACCATTTATAATAATTGATATGGTTGTGGCCAGCACGTTGATGTCAATGGGTATGATGATGCTGCCACCCGTTATGATCTCCCTTCCGATAAAAATACTGCTTTTTATCCTGGTAGACGGATGGGATTTGGTCATCAAGAATCTGGTTAGCGGTTTCAGGTAAGGAGGGCTGTTTCCGTGAATCAACGAGATATTATAACCATTGCACAACAGGCTATTTATACGGGTATCCTGCTATCCGCCCCGATACTGGGTCTGGCCCTGGTGGTCGGGCTGCTGGTGGCCATCTTTCAGGCGGTTACCCAGATAAATGAGCATACCCTTGTTTTCATTCCAAAAATCCTGGCAGTTGCTGTTGCATTGCTGATATTCGGTCCATGGATATTGGAGACCATAACCGAGTTTACCGTAAGATTGTTCAACAGTATAAATACCGTTTTAGGGCTGTGAATTTAAAATATGATGGCGGTTCTTGAACAAATATTTTTAAATTTTGATACCATGCTGCTGGTATTGGCCCGTATTTCGGGCATAGTGTTTGTATCGATGATTTTCGGCAGGAGAAACGTACCAGCCGTATTTTACATAGGGTTGATTATCAGCCTGTCGTATATTCTGGTGGCCTATTATCCTCTGTTCGGGCAAAGTTCATTGGAGATTAATTCATATGCTCAGCTTGCGTTTTTGACGATAAGGGAATTAACGATAGGGGCAATTATGGGATATATAAACCTGCTGATGTTTTCCGCCCTACTACTCCTGGCCGGCCAGCTGATAGATACCCATATAGGCTTTGGGGTTGTCAGCGTGGTTGACCCCCAACACAATATTCAGATCCCCCTTATCGGGAATTTTTACAATGTTTTGGCATTGGTTCTGTTCTTTGCCGTAAATGGCCACCATTCTCTTATTCGTCTGCTGGTGTACAGCTACGAAATTATGCCGCCGGGCAAGGTTGGGATAGATTCCGGCATATCGATTATCATGCTGAATATGTTTATTGAGTCTTTTGTCCTGGGAGTTAAGCTGGCCGTCCCTGTAATTGCTTCAGCTTTACTGGCTGAGGTCGTGTTCGGGATATTGATAAGGGTTATGCCCCAAATGAATATTTTTATAATCGGATTACCTTTTAAAATCTTATTGGGACTGACCATTTTATTCCTAATGGTTCCGATCTATATAGATCTGTTTGAAGGGATTTTTTACGATATGTTTAAAGCCATAAAAAATGTTATTCAGGGGATGGGCATTCAATGATGCTGACCGATGGTATGGATCTGCAGCTGTTTGCAGAGGAGAAAACCGAGAAGGCCACTCCGAAAAAGAGGAGAGAAGCCAGGGAGAGGGGCCAGGTTTTTCGAAGCATAGAGTTTAATTCAGCCATTGTTCTGATTGCTGGATTCCTGGTTCTCAGACTGCTGTCGTCCTTTATGCATGATAAATTACGGTCGATATATATTCAATACCTTGGCAGACAGCTACCGACTGACGAGCTGTTTACCCCGAGCGGGATTGCGGTACTGAATCAAAATTTAATTTATACTCTTATAACGGTGTTAATGCCTGTTCTTAGTCTGTTACTGATTGCAGGCCTGGCCGTCAATTACTGGCAGGTTGGTTTTTTGTTTACAACAAGGCCTCTGGTGCCGAATTTGAACCGCCTAAATCCCGTTGAGGGGTTCAAACGGATCCTTTCAAAAAGGGCATTAGCGGAACTGTTAAAATCACTTTTAAAGCTTGCAATAATAGTATATGTGGCATACTCAGAATTATCCGACAAAGTGAAGACATTAACCCGGCTTACCGAATGGGATCTGTACAGCAGCATCTCATACATATCGGAGACCGTCTTTAAAACCGGTATTAAAATAGCCGTTATTCTCCTTTTGCTTGCTATATTTGATTATTTCTATCAATGGTGGGAGTATGAAAAAAGCCTTAGAATGACCAAACATGAGCTAAAGGAAGAATACAAACAGGTGGAAGGGGATCCCCTGATCCGATCCAAAGTAAGGGAAAGACAAAGACAGCTGGGCATGCGCAGGATGATGCAGGAGATACCCCGGGCCGATGTTGTAATAACCAATCCGGTTCACTATGCAGTAGCCCTGCGATACGAACCGAATGAAAATGATGCCCCCGTAGTGGTGGCTAAAGGTCAGGATTACCTTGCACTTAAAATAAAGGAGATCGCAAAAGAAAACAACGTAACGGTGGTACAGAACAGATCGTTAGCCCAAGCGCTGTACAGATCTACCGAGATCGGGCAGACAATCCCGCCGGAATTATTTCATGCTGTTGCAGAAGTCCTGGCTTACGTTTACAGTATTAAGGGAAAACAGGTGTGAGGGGAGGGTGGTTTTGCTTTGAAATTCGCAGACGTTTTCATAGCCTTTGTGGTAGTATTCATTATATTGCTGATTATCCTTCCGCTCAGCGAACTTATGATGGATATGCTCCTAACCATCAACCTATCTTTATCTCTTATTATATTATTCATTACATTATATGTAAATGAACCTCTGGATTTTTCGATTTTTCCTTCCATACTCCTGTTAACCACCTTATTTCGCCTGGCCTTAAATATATTGTCTACCAAGCTCATTTTGGGAAAGGGCTCGGCAGGCAAGGTGATCGAAACCTTCGGTAATTTCGTGGTTCAGGGAAATCTGGTGGTAGGCGCCATCGTATTTTTAATCATCATTGTTGTGCAATACATAGTCATCACAAAAGGAGCTGAAAGGGTGGCAGAAGTAGCCGCTCGCTTTACACTGGATGCCATGCCTGGAAAACAGATGGCCATTGACGCCGATTTAAATACAGGGCTGATCGATGAAAGCGAAGCAAGGCAGCGAAGAAAAGCAATTCAGATGGAAGCTGACTTCTACGGTGCAATGGATGGTGCCAGCAAATTCGTAAAAGGAGATGCCATTGTGGGCATCATCATTACCTTTATCAACATAGTGGGCGGATTAATAATAGGCTCAACAACGGGGATGCCCTTTAAACAGGTTGTGGAACGCTACACCATACTCACCATAGGCGATGGTTTGGTAAGCCAGATTCCAGCTTTGCTCATCTCCACTGCAACCGGTATTATCGTTACAAGGGCAACATCCGAGTCCAACCTGGGACGGAATTTGTATGAACAGATAACCTCCCAACCCATCGTTTTGATACTGGCTGCCGTTTTTCTGTTTATCATGGGTTTCCTGCCGGGCTTCCCCCGATGGCTGCTGTTCTTTATCTCCATGGGACTGGCTTATCTGGGCTATACTTTGCTGCGCTTGTCAAAGGTACCCATGCCGGTTGAGGAGGAAAACGCCGAACTTGAAAAGATCGAAGAAATGCGGAAGCCCGAGAACGTAATCAAGCTTCTCGAGGTGGATCCCTTGGAACTGGAGTTTGGATACGGCCTGATTCCCCTTGCGGACATAAACCAGGGAGGGGACCTTTTGGACAGAATAGTGATGATACGAAGGCAGGTCGCCCTTGATCTGGGTTTTGTAGTTCCCATAATAAGGTTGAGGGATAACATACAATTGAACCCCAATGAGTATGTAATCAAGATTAAAGGAGCTGAAGTGGCCAGGGGTGAGGTTTTACCCGATCATCTGCTGGCCATGGAGCCGGGTACCATAGAAGAGCCCATAGAGGGCATCGATACCGTGGAACCCGTATTCGGCATGCCAGCAAAGTGGATTAAAGAGCATCTCAGGGAAAAGGCCGAAATGCTGGGCTACACCGTCGTTGATCCCCCTTCGATTCTGGCTACCCACCTTACAGAGATTATAAAAAGACATGGACACGAACTGCTGAACCGGCAGGATGTTCAGCTGCTGCTTGACAACATAAGAGAAAAATATCCCGCCCTGGTTGAAGAAGTGGTACCCAAGACGCTGACCCTGGGTGAAGTTCAGAAGGTATTATCCAACCTGATCAAAGAAAATGTTCCCATCCGTGATATGGTTACCATATTGGAAACATTGGCAGACTATGGAAATCTTACAAAAGATACGGACATGCTGACCGAATATGTGCGCCAAGCCCTGTCCCGTACTATAACGCTGAGATTTATGCCTGAAAGGAAGGGAAAGGTGTTAACCCTTGATCCGGCGTTGGAAAAGACTATTATGGACAATATACAGCAAACGGAACACGGAAGCTATCTATCCATGGATCCGGGAAAAACCCACAACATACTCAAAAACCTCAGAAAACAGATGGAGAGAATAACATCCTTGGGACTCCAGCCGATAATAGTAACAGCACCCATCGTCAGAACATATTTTAAAAAGCTTACCGAACAGGTTGCTCCGGATCTGATCGTTTTGTCATACAATGAACTGGACGGTACGGCCGAAATACAGTCAATTGGGATGGTGAGCGAATAGCATATGAAAGTAAAAAGGTATATTGGGCACAACACCTATGAGGCAATGCAAAAAATCAGCGAAGAGATGGGTAAGGATGCCATTATATTGAATACCCGAAAAATACGGCAGAAAGGAATCACCGGTCTGTTTAAAAAACCTTTGGTTGAAGTCGTAGCCGCTGTGGACGAACGGGTGTCTCCCAGCTATAAAATGCTGCAAGAACACAGGATGAAATGGCCCAACAATGATCAGGGCCTTTCCTCTGATCAGAATCCCTTTACCGGGAATGCACCAGCAGTCCTGAAACAGCTGGAAGATCAAATTTCAACGATAAACCGTTTGGTCAACAAATTGACATACGGCGTAAATGTTATGGAAGGCACCTCGGGATCGTCGGTGAAGCCGGCATACCTGCCGCATTATGAACGCTTAATCGAAAGCGAAATACATGAGAGTATAGCAAAAAAGATTATCGGTGAAGCAGTAAAAATCCATGACAGGGAAGATATGGAATTTGAAAGCTGTCTAAACAAGGTACTTATTGAGTATATCGGACATCCCCAGCCCCTGCATATCCCGGACAATCGAAGGAAGATCGTCATGTTCATAGGGCCAACCGGGGTGGGAAAAACCACTTCTCTGGCAAAAATGGCTGCAATTTATTCGATTCAACGGCAAAAGAAGGTGGGCTTAATTACTGCCGATACCTATAGGATCGCTGCTGTTGATCAGTTAAGAATATATGCCGAAATTTTGGAAATTCCCCTGAGCATACTCTACTCACCGAATGAGATGCAAGCCGCCCTGAAGGAGCATGAGGACAAGGATGTTGTATTCATCGATACAGCAGGTAAAAGTATAAGGGACAGGGTTCAGGAAGAGGAAATAATGAAGCTTATCAGTCTAAGCAATGCTGATGAGATATATCTTGTCATTAGCTGTAATACAAGTTACTCGGGATGCAAAAACATTGTGGACTGTTACAGCTTTCTCCCGGATTATAAATTGTTCTTCACTAAAATTGATGAAGCATCCAACTGCGGAACCATTATCAACTGTCGATATCTGACAGGAAAACCCTTATCCTATATTACAACAGGGCAAAACGTACCAGATGACATTGAAGTAGTCGACCCAAATAAGCTACTATCTTACATAAACAGAAGGGTGGAACCCGAATGGATCAAGCTGAGAGGTTAAGGCAAATTGTTAACGAACTAAAGCTGAAAAGAAATGTTCAAAAGGCCAAAAAAGCACGAATTATTGCCGTTACAAGCGGCAAAGGCGGCGTGGGCAAGACTTGTTTTACGATAAACTGCGGCATTGCACTGAGTCAGCTGGGTTATCGGGTATTGATAATAGATGCGGATTTCGGCCTGTCCAACGTGGATGTCATGCTGGGTATAATGCCAAAATACAGCTTATTTCATGTAATTGACAGGGAAAAAAGGATTGAAGATGTTATAACCAATGGGCCGTGCGGTATCAAATTTATATCGGGTGGCTCGGGCATATGGGAGTTGATAAACCTATCACCACAGGAACTTGAAGAATTTATCGGACTGTTTGAAAGGCTTGACAGCATGGCCGATATTATCTTGATCGACACGGGTGCCGGTATTTCAGACAGAATACTGAGAATGGTTTTAGCAGCAAATGAGGTGATTATTATTACGACGCCGGAACCAACTGCCATAACCGATGCATACGCTCTTGTAAAATCTGCGGTTGCCATAAGCAGGGACGTCACCTTCAGACTGGTAATAAACCGGGCTGAAAGCCGGCAGGAAGCGGAGAAAGTAATGGATAATTTTATCAGAGTATCTGAAAGATTCCTTAATATTCGCCCTGAACCCTTGGGCTATGTGCCATATGACGAGGCGGTACCGAAAGCCACTAAACAGCAAAAGCCCTTTATTATCGAACATCCAAAAAGCCATGCTGCAAGGCAGCTCAGCGATATAGCATACGCACTAATAGCCCCGGCTCAGGAGGATAATAAGGAGCTTATGGGTATAAAGGGGTACATCTATCAGCTGGTGAATTTTATCAGAGCAAAAAAGGCATAAAATTGGAGGGTTCCTGATTCTATGTTTGCTAAAGATATCATGCAAATAGGGGAAAAAATAGAAATCATAGTAAACAATACCCCGGACAAAGCATCGGAGGTTTATTACAGCATGGTTCAGGATGTACCTGCAAATGAAGAAATAATTGTGACGGAACCTATGCTGAAGGGCAAACCTATTGCCTTGCATTTGGGCAGCAATGTAAGGGTCAACTTCTTTCGTGAAAGGGGACAGTTCTATTTTTTCGCAGAGGTGGTTGACAGGTTTAAAATCGATCTGATTCGCCTGGTAAGGCTTAAGCAAACATCCCAAATATTCAGGCTACAGAGGCGGAATTACTACAGATTGAAAACAAGGATCCCGTTGAATTTCAAAATAATTAAGGACAAGAAAACGACTGATGATGCCGAAATACATAAAGGCTTGATCATAGATATTAGCGGCGGGGGAATCGGGCTTTTGACCGATGTGGAATTGGAACTGGGAACCCGTATTGAATGTCCAATATTTGTTCAAGACATGCTTGACCTCACCGTCGAAGGCATTGTGGTCAGAACTGCCAAAGCCAGCGATTCCTTAAAAACCGAATATAAGTACCACAGCGGAATTCTGTTTGATAAAATCCATGAAAGCAAACGGCGTACAATAATTCAATATATATTTGAAATACAAAGAAGACGCATAAAAAAAGAAAAATTCCGTGATTTGTAGGAAAACGGAGGTGGCTTCTATGGACAATACCCAGTATTTGGAATTATTTGTTGAGGAAAGCCAGGAGCATTTGCAAAACATCAACAGAAACCTGCTGTGGTTGGAACAGCATCCCGAGGAAACAGAGGTAGTAAATGAAGTATTCCGTTCGGCTCACACATTGAAGGGAATGGCGGGAAGCATGGAGTTCAATGCAATTACTCAGATATCGCATGCAATGGAAAACGTTCTCGACAATGTGCGAAGCGGCAATACAAAGCTCACACCCGAAATAATTGATATTCTCTTCGAATGCCTGGATTATCTCGAATCCCTGCTTCAGGATATAATAAACTACGGCGAGGAAAGGCACAAGGACCAGTCTATCCTCAAATCAAAACTGGAAGCATCTGTCGGTTCAGTTGAAGACAACCATAAGCCCGAACTTGCAGCTGCCACCGGCCCGGAGGGATTAACGCTTGATCAATATCAGGAACACATAATCCGCGAAGCCATTAAAAGCGGTTTTCGGGCGTATTTTATTCACATAAAACTTCAGGAAACATGCCTTATGAAAGCTGCCCGGGCTTTCATTATCTTCAAAACAATTGAAGGATACGGAGAGATAATCGTAACACAGCCCTCGGTTCAGGACATTGAAGAAGAGAATTTTGACTTCGATTTTTCGCTGGTTGTTGTGACAAAAGCCGATAAGGATAAATTATTAAATGAAGTCAACAGCATTTCCGAAATAGATAGCGTTGACATCGCTGAATTGGATGATAAAGAGCTTCACAAAATTTATTCCGGACATACCGACAAAAATGAGGCTGATGACAGGCGGGCAAAGGGGCAGAGGGACGGAAAGGTCCCCGGAACTTTAGTTAAGAGCATAAGGGTTGACATTGAAAAACTTGACAGCTTGATGAATTTAGTAAGTGAGCTGATTATCACAAAGAACAGAATTCAGGATATCCGGAACCGCGGCGTCGAAGGAGAAATGGATGAAGCCATTGAATATCTGGGAAGGATCACCAATAATCTCCACGATGCCGTAATGAAAGCAAGGATGGTTCCACTACAGATGGTATTTGACAGATTCCCGAGAATAGTTCGGGATCTGGCCAGGAATTCGGGCAAGGAAATAAAGCTAAACATTACAGGAGCCGAAACCGAAATAGACAGAACGATTATAGACGAACTGGGTGATCCTCTTATACACCTTATAAGAAACGCCATCGATCACGGAATAGAATCCTCTGACCAACGGCGTCTTGTTGGCAAGCCCGCAACAGGCAAGGTTGAAATAAAGGCTTACCACGATGGGGACAGCGTTGTTATTGAAGTGATTGATGACGGAAGGGGAATCGATGTTGAAAAAATATTAAAGCGGGCTGTTGAATCAAAACTGCTCACACCCGAGGAAGCTGATAATTTAAGCCTGCAGGAGGCCTTCCGCCTCATATTTCAACCCGGCTTTAGCACCGCAGATAAGGTCACGAATATATCAGGCCGTGGGGTAGGTATGGATGTGGTAAGAACCAAAATAGAATCCTTGGGAGGCACGGTGGATATAGAAAGCCAAACGGGTAGCGGTACTAAATTCACAATCCGATTGCCCCTTTCATTGTCCATCATTCAGGCCTTGCTGATAAGTATCGGGGAGGAGATCTATGCAATCCCAATAAGCACAATTAAAGAGGTGCTGGATATACCAAGTGAGGATATAAAAAGGCTTCACAACAAAGAAATGATTGACTACCGTGGACTGCTAATACCCTTTATCCGCCTTGACAGCCTGCTTGAATGTCCCGCTGAACAAAAGGATAGGGATGATGAATACATAACGACGGTAATAGTAAGCAAAGGTGAAAGATTGGCCGCTCTTTCGGCGGGTAACCTTCTCGGCCGGAACGAAATAGTTATAAAAAGCCTAGGCAAAGCTCTTGGAAATATAAAAATCGTATCCGGCGCAACAATTCTAGGAGACGGACAAGTGGCTCTTATACTTGACATTAACTATATAGTATAACGGCCAAAGTCGGTAAATGTATACGGAGGGTTGTGGCATGGAGAGAACAACTCATCAGTTTGTAATTTTTGAGGTCAATGGTGAAATTTACGGGTTAAATATACTAATAGCTGAATCTATCGAAAGCATGTATCGGATCACCCGAGTGCCCAAAAGCCCGCCCGAAATAGTCGGAGTTATCAATCTCAGAGGCGATATAGTACCTATAATCAGTTTACGAAAGATCCTTGGGCTTGAAGATAGCTACACCGATTTGACCCGGCTTATCATCGTCCGCTTTGAGGACTACCGGCTTGGGTTAATAGTCGATCGGGTATACGATATATTGACGGTGCCGCAAAACAATATCCAAACAAATGTAGATGTGCTGACCGACCGGGAAAGGATTTTTGTATCCGGCATCATAAATATGAACGATCGACCTATAATGTTGATGGATGTTCCGAAAACCTTAGAAAGGATAAATCTGATTAACGGGCAAGGTGTGTAAATATGGAGTTTTCTTTTGATGATCTCAGCAATTTGCATTTGGATGTATTAAAAGAGATAGGCACCATCGGTGCGGGAAATGCGGCAACTTCTCTCTCGAAAATGCTGAACAGACGAATCGATATGAACGTACCGGAGATTAAGATATCGGAATTCAGCAATATAGAAAGCATACTAGCCAGTGCGGATTCCCTGGTTACCGGGGTTTACCTCCAGTTCAAGGGCGAAATAAAGGGAAATGCCCTTTTCATACTCGATGTTGCATCGGCCAAAAATCTTATCTCGTTATTGCTGGATGCAAAAGAGGAAGATGATATTTCTGAAGCAGAATATGCCAAATTTTCCGAACTCGAAATATCCGCACTTGAAGAAGTAGGAAATATCCTTATTTCATCCTATTTGAAAGCCATATCTTCATTGACAGGGCTATCGATAAAACCTTCGGTGCCGTATTTTGCCTGCGACATGCTGGGGGCAATTTTAAGCGTTCCCCTGATTCAATATGGGGAGACCAGCGACAGGGCTTTGTTTATAGAAACGGAGTTTATAATCGGACTTGATAAAGTGAAAAGCCATTTTATCGTTATGCCTGATATCAAGTCCTATACCATCATATTGAAATCTCTGGGAGTTGTATAAATGAATGAGATAGTTAAAGTTGGCATGGCAGATTTAAAAGTAATATCAGGCCACGGAATCCTTACCACCCTGGGGTTGGGTTCCTGTGTGGGAATTGCGTTATATGACAGAACTACAAAGGTTGCCGGTTTAGCCCATATAATGCTGCCATCCAGCAAGCTTATAAAGAACAATCAGAACAAGGCAAAATTTGCCGATACGGCAGTTGAGCAACTCCTCAGAATAATGACAAGCATGAATGCTCAGATAAAATACATAACCGCTAAAATTGCCGGGGGAGCACAGATGTTTTCCTTCAGAGATAAGACAAATGATCTGCTCAACATAGGAGAGCGGAATGTCCGGGCTACCATCGAAGCCTTGAAACAGCATAACATCCCAATAATAGCACAGGATACCGGCGGCAACTACGGCAGAACGATTGAATTACATGCCGAAACCGGCCTTTTAGTCGTCAGGACAATAGGCCATGGCACAAAAACCCTATAATACCCATAAGGAGTGAAGTACGATAGCAAGAGTTCATGATAATACTGAAAAACTGTGGATGAGCTATAAAAAAAGCAAAAACAATGATGTACGCAATGAACTGATTGCCAAATACAGCCATCTGGTAAAACAGGTTGTCTATAGATTAGCGGCTGAAGGTCATACGGCGGTTGAAACCGATGATCTCATCGGATACGGTACTCTTGGCTTAATTGATGCTATTGAGAAGTTCGATCCTGCAAAAAACGTTAAGTTTGAAACATATGCAGCTTTGCGTATACGCGGTGCAATCATTGACGGACTCCGGAAGCAGGATTGGTTTCCCAGATCCTTACGCCAAAAAAGCAAGCGGATCGGTGAAGCCATAGAATTGATAGAAAAGAAAACGGGAAGACCGGCTAAGGATGAAGAAATTGCCAGATATCTCAATATGCCGGTTGATAAGCTGCAAACGACCATGGGGGATATCCATACGTTTACGGTAGTTTCACTTGATGAGCAACTCAGCGAATTCGTCAGCGATCCAACGCTTATTAACATGTATGGTGATGATCCGGAAAGGGAAGCTCAAAAGAATGAGCTTAAAAGGATTCTGGCAAAGGCTATTGACGAGCTTCAGGAGAATGAAAGGGTTATCATAAGCCTTTATTATTATGATGAGCTTACCCTAAAGGAAATAGGGCAACTGCTTGGAATTTCCGAGTCGCGGGTATCCCAGCTCCACACCCGGGCACTGCTCAAGCTAAAAAACAAACTCGGTATGATAAGAAATGATCTAATGGAAGGTGAAACAATGTGAAACGCAGGAAGAATCTTGAAAACAACATACACGGTACCGCATCGGACAAAGCTCTCAACGAACTTAGCAATAAGTCCGGCAATGCCGAAACGCCAGATGAGGGCAATGGAGAAATTGCAGAACCGCTACCAGAGGGGCCGCAGGATGAGGAAATCATTATCCGAATATCCCGGGACCGGATGAAAGCATCAGTTATGCTACTGCCCCCCGATGGGGGAAGAATGCTGACTTATGAGGACATAATGCAGAAATTGAAGGAAAAAGGAATAAGCTACGGCATCGACGAAAAAGCCATTCATGAATTATTGAATAACAGGCCGTATGAAAGGACAATAGTTGTTGCTGAAGGCAGAGCACCGCAGAATGGTAAGGATGCCGTAATAACCTATCACATAGATCCGAATAAAACTGGAAAACCTAAAATCAACAGTGATGGAACGGTTGACTATCATTGGCTAAACAACATTGAAAACGTAAGTCGGGGACAAATATTAGCTACTTTGACTCCTCCTACCAATGGTATTCCGGGAATGACGGTGACAGGGGATCCGGTACCCTCCAGGCCCGGACGACCTTTGCCCCTGCCAAAAGGGAAAAACACCCGGATCTCTGAAGACGGGCTAAAACTATTATCTGCGATAGACGGAAAAGCAGAAGTGATAAACCAGAGAATACATGTATACAGTGTTCACGAAGTAACAGGCAATGTGGACAACTCTACCGGAAATATTGATTTTATCGGTAACGTTATTATACACGGTAATGTTCTGTCCGGCTTCGAAGTAAGAGCCGGCGGCTCTATTGAGGTGAGAGGAGTGGTGGAGGGGGCCACCCTTATTGCCCAGAAGGATGTTTTGCTGAGAAAAGGCTTTCAGGGAATGAGAAAGGGCATAATAAAAGCCGAAGGCAGCGTCGCCGCCCGTTTTATTGAAAACGGCACCGTCTTTGCAAAGGGAGATGTAATAGTTGAAACAATCATGCACAGCGATGTGGTAAGCGGCGGGTATATTAAGCTGGTGGGTGATAAAGCACTGATCGTTGGTGGAAAGGTACATGCCATACTGGGTATATCGGCCCTTACAATAGGCTCGCCCATGGCGACCAGAACGCTGCTTGAAGTAGGGATATCGCCTGAAGTGAGGGATGAATACAATTTGCTTAAGGAAAAACTCATGCAGATGGAAAGAGATTTGACGAAAGTTGAACAGATACTGGCGATGCTCGGCAGGATGGAATCATCGAGCCAATTGTCGGTGCACAAACAGCTGATCAAACAAAGGGCGATAAAGACCAAAATTAAATATGGCGTAAAGATCCCAGAAATCAGAAACAGGCTAAATGAGTTGGAGGAAATGCTGTCAGAGGTTGCGAAAGGAAAGATACATGTCAGGAAAACGGTTTATCCGGGTGTATCTATAACCATAGGACCCTCGTCCCTTCATATCAAAGATGCCGTACAATATGTTACCTTCAAACGAGATGAAGGCGAAATCGTTCAAGTACCATATGAGGGTTAAGGGAGGTATGATGACATGTCGCTCCGCCCCATTGACATACAAATAAGCATACAGAGAAGCGGCGATTATACTAAAGAGGCCAATTTGCAGAATCAGAAACCAAATATCAATCAACTGGCCAATATCCGGGAGTTTCAATATCAAATCGATCACGCCCGGCGGAAAGTTGTCTCAACCGGCCAGACATATTATAAAAGGATAAGCAAAGAAGCCAATGAAAGGCGTCAACCCCGGCAGGATAACGCCGACAGACAGGACGGAAGCCCAAAGGAAATGAACAAAAAAACCGAAATAAAAACAGAAGCCGATATAAAAGGCGCTAATATAGATATAAAAGTTTAGGGGGATGACATCGTGGGTGACACTTATATTTTTCTGGTGATAGGAATTATTTTTCTTTCCATTATGCTGTGGGAAACCCATAGGAATAAAATCCTTATTGCCGAAATGGAAAAAAGGTTGGATGAAAAGGAAAAAAGGCTGGATGAAATATATGAGGCTCTTGAGAGTATTGTTCAATTTACCCTTGCTGAAATTAAAGACAAGGATACAGAAATATCCTCAACCAGAATGATAGCCGTCCATGATAACAGTTTGCGCAGCAGTGCCCTGCCGCATGAACAAACAAATTATGAAACGATATATCCATTGCATAATGATAAACGAAAAGCAGTTATCCTTATGCATAAAGGGGGAAGTACAGAAGAAGAAATCGCAAAAAAACTGGGAATTGGAATAGGGGAAGTAAGATTGATATTGGGACTGATGAAATAATATATTTTATATATAGCAGATTCCGGTGTCTATATCTAAGGCGGTTGTCCACGCCAGCTGAAATTTTTATTGATCTGGAAAAACACTTATGCTATACTACAAAAGGTAACAAAACACACCCTTGCGGATCGGTTGATTGGTGCCGTTTTCAGGTTGTCAACCGGGATGAAGGATGGGGAGGATAAACTAAGGAGGTGATAGGTGTGGCAGTTATAACGATGAAGCAATTATTGGAAGCAGGCGTTCACTTTGGGCATCAAACCCGTAGATGGAACCCCAAAATGGCTCCATATATCTTCACCGAGAGAAACGGGATTTATATTTTGGACCTGCAAAAAACCGTCAAAATGATGGAACAGGCATACAACTTTATTCGGGACCTGGCAGCTGAAAACAAACATATACTGTTTGTAGGGACAAAAAAGCAAGCCCAGGAATCAATTGAAAGCGAAGCCAAACGCTGCGGCATGTTTTATGTGAATCAGCGATGGCTTGGTGGAATGCTAACCAATTTTAAAACAATTCGCACGAGAATAGAACGCCTGAACAAGCTCAATGAGATGGAATCAGATGGTTCTTTCGATCTGCTTCCCAAAAAAGAGGTAATAAAGCTTCGGCATGAAAGGGATAAGCTGGAAAAGAACCTGGGTGGTATCAAGGGAATGAAAGAACTTCCCAGCGCAGTGTTCATCGTGGATCCAAAAAAGGAACACATCGCGGTACAAGAGGCTAGGATACTGGGAATTCCCATAGTCGCCATCGTTGATACCAACTGCGATCCTGAAGAAGTGGATTATGTCATTCCCGGCAACGATGACGCCATTCGGGCTATCAAATTAATAACATCAAAGATTGCCGATGCTGTTCTGGAAGGGCGGCAGGGCGAACAAATCAGCGAAGAATAAATCCGGGCAGTAAGGGGAAGAGAAGGGGAATAACCATAATCTTTCCCTTTTTTCCGCTGATAAGGTTTAAACCTCTGGAGTAAAAAATATCACGAAACGGAGGAAGTAATTATGATAACTGCTTCAAGGGTTAAAGAATTGAGAGAGCGTACCGGTGCGGGTATGATGGATTGCAAGAGAGCGCTGCAGGATGCAAACGGCGACATTGACAAGGCCATAGAATTGCTTCGTGAGAGAGGTTTAGCTGCTGCGGCAAAGAAAACAGGCCGTATTGCTGCTGAGGGTATAGTCGATTCATACATACATTTTGGCGGCAAAATCGGCGTGCTGGTAGAAGTGAATTGCGAGACTGACTTTGTTGCAAAGACCGATGAATTCAAATCCTTTGTCAGAGATATTGCCATGCATATAGCGGCGGCCAACCCCCAGTATTTGTCCAGGGAGGACGTCCCCCAGGAGGTCGTGGATAAAGAGCGTGAAATATTGAGAATTCAGGCTCTTAATGAAGGAAGACCGGAAAAAATAGTTGACAGGATAGTAGAAGGCAGGATAAGCAAGTTTTATAAGGAAGTATGCCTTCTGGAACAGCCCTTTATCCGGGATCCCGACAAGACGATCCAGGATGTGGTAATGGAGACAATCGCAAAGTTTGGTGAGAATATAAATATCAGACGTTTTGTACGCTATGAGATGGGAGAAGGCCTGCAAAAACGGGAAGATGATTTGGCCAAAGAAGTGGCAAAACAGATGGACAAATAAATAAAAGAAGGGAACACACAGTATGTGTTCTCTTTTTTTGGAAAAAGACGCTTTTTTGTTAAAAAAACCAACGAAAAAGAGGAAATATGACTTCCGTATCGAAATATACACTAGGATGGGGGTACCTTTGAATGGAGAAGCCTGTTTATAAAAGAATCATACTTAAACTAAGCGGAGAAGCACTGGCCGGAAAAAGGGGGTATGGTATCGACAGAGAAGTCCTGGATCTTATAGCGGATCAGGTCATTGAAGTACAGAAAATGGGCGTGGAAGTTGCCATCGTAGTAGGTGGCGGAAACATATGGCGGGGAAGAAGCGGGGTAGGAATGGACAGGACAACTGCCGATCATATGGGTATGCTGGCCACTGTAATAAACGCTCTGGCTCTTCAGGACGCCCTTGAAAAAAAGAATATGCAGACAAGGGTACAAACCGCTATAGAAATGAGGCAAATTGCCGAGCCATATATACGCAGAAGGGCAATCAGGCATCTCGAAAAAGGGCGGGTTGTGATTTTCGCCTGTGGAACCGGCAACCCCTATTTTTCCACCGATACCACTGCAGCACTTCGAGCAGCGGAAATCGAGGCAGAAGTTATACTGCTGGCCAAAAATATAGACGGTGTATACGATGACGATCCCAGGAAAAACCCCAACGCCAATAAGCTTGACAAGATATGTTATATAGATGTTTTGAACCAAGGCCTGGGAGTAATGGACACCACTGCAATATCCCTATGCATGGATAACAAAATACCTATCATAGTGTTTGGCTTGGAAAACCACCAAAATATCAAAGCTGCCGTTTTAGGCAAAAAAGTAGGAACCATTATCGGGGAGGTATGTTAAATGATCAATGAATTACATGAACAGGTCAAATCAAAAATGGAAAAATCCATTCAAGTATTAAAGAAGGATCTTGCCAGAATGCGTGCCGGAAGGGCAAACCCTCAAATACTTGACCGCATAACGGTAGACTATTATGGTGTTCCAACGCCATTGAACCAACTTGGCAATATAACGGTTCCGGAAGCCAGGTTGCTGGTCATTTCTCTTTGGGACAGCAAAATGATACCCGCAGTTGAAAGAGAGATAATGAAATCCGATTTAGGAATAACACCGACAAATGACGGGAAAGTTATTCGTTTGGTCTTCCCCGAACTAACCGAAGAACGCAGAAAAGAGCTGGTGAAAACCGTTAAGAAGATGGGAGAAGAGACAAAGGTTGCAATCCGCAAGATTCGCCGGGAAGCCAACGATCAGTTGCGAAAGATGCAGAAGAATTCAGAGATAACCGAAGATGATCTGCGGGAAGAGGAGAGCAACGTTCAGAAGATAACTGATGATTATATTAAAAAAGTTGATGAGCTTATTAAGGAAAAAGAGAATGAGATAATGGAGGTATAGATGGAAATTCCCGATTTGCTGGGCTTGTTTTTGAATGATGCTTTGGACCTTCTGGAAAAAGATTATCCCGAATTGCGTGCTGTAGTGGTAAGGTATTCTTCTCCTGTTTCTACAAAGGCCAAAGATAAAACCACCGGCACAGAACGTATTATTCGTCAAAGGGTATGCGATCCCAACAAGATTGAATTAATTGTATCTTCTTTTTATGATTTCCAATTATTAGATTGAAGTAGATTCCGAATAGAAGGAGCAGCTTATCTGCTTCTTCTATAACTTTAGTACCTAAAATTGAAAGGACTTGAGTATATTATGGTGATTGGCAATGAAAACAACCATATTGATGAGACAGAAAAATTATTGAAGCTGGTGAGGAAAAAGCCTTTACCTGTACATGTAGCCATTATCATGGACGGCAACGGAAGATGGGCAAAAAAACGCGGACTGCACAGAATAGCCGGCCATCGGCAAGGCGTGGAAACTTTAAGAGATGTTATAAAAGTAAGCGATGAATTGGGCATAAAACATCTTACAATTTTTGCGTTTTCAACGGAAAACTGGAAAAGACCCGTTTCCGAGGTTAATGCCCTTATCGATCTGCTGGTTGAATATTTGCGCCGGGAAGTAATGGAACTTCACTCGAAAAACGTAAAAATTGTTATCCTCGGCTGCCTGGATGCCTTTTCTCATTCGGTCCAGCAGGAAATAAAGCGGGCTGTTGAGCTAACAAGCAATAATACCGGCCTGAATATAAATATTGCGCTGAACTACGGAGGAAGAGCCGAGATCATTCGTGCCGTCAAGAATATTGCAAAGGATGTATACGATAAAAAGCTCTCACCCGATGATATAGACGAAAAGCTGTTTGGCAACTATTTGTATACAGCCAACATACCCGATCCGGATTTGCTCATCCGGACAAGCGGAGAATTCAGGATAAGCAATTTCCTGTTATACCAGATTGCATACACCGAATTGGTATTCACTCATTCGGACATTTTATGGCCCGATTTTAACAAAAAAGCATATTTGGAAGCCATCATTGAATATCAAAGCCGTCAGCGCAGATACGGTGGAATCAATGCCTGAGAGGATGAAATTTTATGTTGTTTAAGCGGGTTATCAGTGCAACAGCCGGTATTATATATCTCATAATAGTACTCTACTTCAGAGGATGGCTATTTAATATTTCGGTACTCGTCGTTTCTTTGCTGGGGATGTACGAGTTTTATGTCTCACTGCGTAAAAAAGGGTATAAGCCCGTTTCATTGCTGGGCTATCTTTATTTGGCGGTCTTTTTTTATTTGACCACAACCCGGCCTGACAGCCCCCTTTTATTGGCTATAACCCTCATGGCTACCATGATAAGCTTATTTTTCACCGTGATTAGCAATCAGATAAACGTTATGGATGCCTTCATAACAATAACAGGTCTGGTTTACCCGGGCATGACACTGCTGTCATTGCTTTGGCTGGGAAATTTGCCCCATCCCTACGTCCACTATCTGCTGATATTTACCCTGGTGGCCACATGGTCCACCGATACCTTTGCCTACTTTGTAGGAATGAAGTACGGAAAAAACAAGCTGTGTCCGCATATCAGCCCGAAAAAAACCGTTGAAGGCAGCTTAGGAGGGCTGGCAGGCAGCGTCATAGCGGGTGTTGTTACCGGCTGGGTGCTGGGAAGCTTTTGCCAGGTACCGATCGGCTACGGCCATTACATAATTATGAGCCTGATATGCGGCATCGTTTCTCAGGCTGGAGATCTGACCGCCTCAAGTATAAAGAGGTATTGCGGAATCAAGGATTACGGCCATATTCTTCCGGGGCACGGGGGAATACTCGATCGATTCGACAGCATTATGTTTGCCGTCCCGGTTATTTATTCCTATTATCTGATTTGCCTGGTTTAACAGTTACTATTCGGGTTATATTAACGGAGGACAGAGATGAAAAAAAGAATTGCAATACTCGGTTCAACAGGTTCCATAGGTACACAGGCTCTGGATGTGATTAAGCAACACCACGACAAATTTGAAGTGGTTGCTCTGTCAACCAATAAAAATATTGAACTATTGGCGCAGCAGGTCAAACATTTTCAACCACAATACGCAGGAATAACCGATGACGGAATTGCTGAGCGGTTTAGAACTTACGGCTTCGCCAATCTGAAAGTGTTAAGCGGAAAGGATGCCCTTGCAGAGATTGCTTCTTTGCCACATATAGATATAATACTGATAGCGGTGGTTGGTATAGCAGGGCTTAAACCAACCATGGAGGCCATAAAAACCGGCAAGAATATAGCCCTTGCCAATAAGGAAACCCTCGTCGTCGGAGGTCATATCGTTGTAAGCACCGCCAAAAAAACCGGGAGCAGGATCATACCGGTTGACAGCGAGCATTCAGCAATATTCCAATGCGTGGCGGGCTGCGATGATCTCCGGCTCGTCAAAAAGATATATTTAACGGCTTCAGGAGGGCCTTTCAGAAATTATGACAAAGATGAACTTAAACATGTCACAATTGAGAAAGCCCTGAAGCATCCCAACTGGAATATGGGCAAAAAGGTAACCATTGACAGTGCCACATTGATGAATAAAGGCTTTGAGGTAATAGAGGCCCGTTGGCTTTTTGATCTGTCCGCGGAAAAGATAGATGTGATAATCCATCCTCAGAGCATTATTCATTCAATGGTTGAATATATAGATGGCAGCATCATAGCACAGATGGGCAGACCCGATATGCGCCTGCCGATACTGTATGCTTTGTCATGGCCGGAGAGAACGGAAGCGGTCACAGAAAGTCTGGACCTTCTTTCAATCGGACCGCTCACCTTCGAAGCGCCGGATACCGAAAGATTTCCCTGCCTCAGATTGGCTTACCAAGCAATGGAAATTGGAGGAACCATGCCTGTCGTTTTAAATGCTGCTGATGAAATTGCTGTTGAAAAATTCTTAAACAGGGAGATTACCTTCACGGAAATACCGATGATGATTGAACAGGCCATGAAAGCTCATAAGGTCATACCGGATCCGGATCTGGAATGTATTTTGGAAGTTGATCAGACGGTAAGAAAGCAATTGATGGGATAGAAAGAGGTGGGTTATGTTAACAATACTGATAGCTATTGTATTCTTCAGCATAATGATCATGGTCCATGAATTGGGGCATTTTTTGGCTGCCCGCCTGGTTGGCATTAAGGCCGAAGAGTTTTCAATCGGGATGGGTCCGAAGCTATTTACCTTTTCCGGAAAAGAAACTCGGTTTTCAGTAAGGGCGTTTCCCATAGGAGGTTACGTAAAGCTTCTGGGGGAAGACGAAACAAACGACGATCCGAGGGCTTTCAACAACGCCAGCGTATGGAGAAGGATGGCGGTTATCGTTTCAGGCCCGGTTATGAACTTCCTCCTCGCCATATTGTTGTTAACCGCCTTTTATATGGCTTTCGGGATCTATGAATTGACCCCGGATATCCTTGAGGTGGTGGAAGACAGCCCTGCCGAGCAGGCCGGCCTAAAGCCTGGGGATCGGATTATTCAGATTGATGATACCCCAATAGATTTATCGGACTATGAAAAAGCCGTTGAAAACATCCGAGTCATCATCAAAGAAAAGGGTAAGAATTCCATAAGTATAACCGTGGACAGAAAGGGTGAAAATGTTAAAATAGAGCTGACACCCGAGTATAACGATGAAACCGATTCCTACATGATAGGAATTGTGTTCGGCCGGCTGAAGCCCTATGGCTTTATTCCTGCATTGGGCATGGCCTTTAGCCAAACCGGAAGAATAATGTTTATAATGGTTGATATGCTTCGCGCCCTTATATCCCAAGGACAGGGAATAAACGAAATAATGGGGCCAGTCGGCATTGTCGGCGAGATAGGCAAAGCTGTTCAAGCCGGGATGCAGCAGGTGTTAAGCCTTGCCGTTTTAATCAGCATAAATCTCGGGGTCATCAACCTTATTCCCTTTCCCGCCCTTGACGGAGGCCGCCTGGTTATCCTTGCGCTGGAAGCAATCAGAGGCAAACCGATCGAACCCGAGAAAGAGGGCTTTATACATTTTATCGGCTTTGTTGTATTGATGGCGCTTATGATTGTGGTAACATACCGGGATATATTGAGGTGATATTCGTTCATTATAAATTTAAAAGATAGATTTAAGCATACAGAAAGGCAGATGGAAAATACCGGAGGACATAAATGAGAAGGAAAAACACAAAAAAAATACAGGTCGGGCGAATTGAAATAGGCGGCAGTGCGCCAATATCAGTTCAATCCATGACCAACACGGATACACGGGATGTAAAGGCAACCATTCAGCAGGTTTTAGAGCTGGAAAATGCTGGCTGCGATATTGTAAGGATTGCCATTTTCGATGAAAAATGTGTAAATACCATTAAGGAAATAAAAAGGGAAACCGATATTCCGCTGGTAGCCGATATTCATTTTGATCACCGCCTGGCCCTGGCTTCAATTGAAAACGGAATTGATAAGCTGAGGATCAATCCGGGAAACATTGGGAATCGCAATGCGGTAAAACGGGTGGTTGATGCGGCGAAAGAAAGAAATATACCCATACGGATTGGAGTAAATGCCGGTTCTTTAAGCAGCCATATAATAAATAAATTCGGAAACACCCCTTTGGGAATGGTGGAAAGTGCCATGGAGCATGTTGCCATTCTTGAAAGCATGGGGTATGATAGAATAGTCATATCCCTTAAGGCATCCAATGTGATAAAAACCGTAGAAGCTTACCGCCTGATCAGCCAGCGGGTTGACTATCCGTTGCACTTGGGAATAACCGAAGCCGGGACATATTTAAGTGGTACGGTAAAATCATCAATCGGATTGGGCATTCTCCTGGCCGAAGGAATAGGGGATACCATAAGGGTTTCCCTAACGGCTTCACCGGTTGAAGAGGTTAAGGTGGGGCGGGAGATACTAAAAGCCTTGGGATTAAAAGCCTCCGGCGTGGAGATTATATCATGCCCGACTTGCGGAAGGTGTAACATTGACCTGTTTAATTTGACAGAAAGGCTGCAGGATGAGCTGCGGGATGTGAAACAGCCACTGAAGGTGGCAGTTATGGGCTGTGTTGTCAACGGACCGGGCGAAGCCAGAGAAGCCGACATAGGTATCGCCGGGGGCCAGGGAAAGGTTGCCCTTTTTAAAAAGGGACGGATCATTGGTACGGTACCCGAAGAAAAGGCTCTTGAGGTGCTGCTATCTGAAATACGGGAGATGATAAGCCAATGAGTATAGCTGTTATCATACCGGCTTACAACGAAGAGAACAGTATTGGATATGTGCTGGATGCGGTTAGCCAGGTGAAACAAACCTATGACATATTGACCGACATCGTAGTTGTTAGCGACGGCTCTACCGACAGGACGGCGGAAATAGCATGGTCCTACGGAGTACGGGTTATCGAACTGCCTCAGAATATGGGCAAAAGCCATGCAATGAAAGCCGGCCTTGATAATACCACCGCACCAATAATTCTCTTTCTTGATGCCGACTTAATCGGCTTAAAAACCGGCCATATTTTGAACCTTGTAGCGCCTGTCTATAATGATTTGGCCGATATGACGCTGGGTATCTTCTATGCCGGTAGAGGAATGACCGCTCTGGCGCAAAGATTGGCCCCCTTTTTAACCGGTCAGCGCACTGTAAAGCGCTGGATCCTGGAATCCTTAAATCACGAAGATTGGTCGGCAGGATACGGCATCGAAGTAGCCCTGTCCTATTATGCACGAAAATATAAGCTGAGGGTTGTGGAAGTGCCTTTATATAACGTGACCCATATTATCAAAGAAGAAAAACTGGGATTGACCCGGGGGATGGCGGCAAGGATGAAGATGTATTGGGAAATAGCAAGGAAGTTAAACAGACCGTAGCACAATATTTCAAGGGGGGAAACGTATGGCAAATAACAACAGGGGTGCATTCCCTCTTGCCAAAATACTCGATGCTGAATATGCTCATATGTTGGAGAATCTGACTCTCGTCAAGACAGTGGTATACAAGAAAAAAAGGATTTGGAACATCTACGTCAATGCCGATTCTTATGTTGACCATGAAAAAATACGGATGCTTGAAAGACATATCAATTCAAAACTTCCCCAACTGGCGGACATAAAATTCATAGTTTCATACGGAGAAAAGGGCGGCAGGATTTTTGCCGATAATTTCAATAAAATATGGAAGTCCATATCCCAATTTGTAAAAGAGGAGTTGCCCTCGTTAAACGTCTGGATAGAAAGCTGTACTCCCTCTTTGTCCGAAAACACGCTTAGAATAACCGTCAGCAATCCCGTTGCCTTTGAGCTTTTTAGAGTCAGAATGGCCGATCAGCTTATCGAAAACTGGATTGCCGAATCCTTTAACTGTAAAATAAAGGTTAATTTTGAGCTTTCCGAAGATGCCGATGAATGGAATGATAGGGTTTATTTTATGGAACGGGAAAGAGAAGATTCAATTTTAATCAGGAATATGATACAAGCTCCCAATGGTTCTACTGCGGACGGTCAAACAAAGGACGATGGCAAGCGTGATACACACATGGTAATTTTGGGGAAAACAATACAGGAAACTCCTGTATCTATTCAGGATATCAGGGAAGGTTTTGATGCGGTAACCGTCGAGGGAACGGTCTTTGATATTGAAAAAAGAGCAATAAACGGGAACAAAATTCTTTTCTGCCTGGATATAACCGACCATACCGATTCAATTACCGTAAAAATATTTTGCAGCACAAACAAAGCCCCGGATTTGGAGAAGAATATCAAGGCAGGCTGCTGGGTTCGGGTCAGGGGCAATTACAGATTCGATGCCTATCAGCGGGAAGAGGTGCTCATGGCAGATGACCTCATGCTGATTCCACCCAGGATAAGGATGGACCAAGCCAAGGAAAAGAGGATTGAGCTGCATCTCCACACTCAGATGAGCGCATTGGACGCCGTATCTCCTGCGGATGCTTTAGTGGAGCGGGCCGCTCAATGGGGCCATCCCGCCGTTGCCATTACCGACCACGGTGTGATACAGGCATACCCGGAAGCATATGAGGCCGGCAAAAAATACGGGGTTAAAATAATCTACGGCCTGGAGGCCTATCTAATAAATGATGTCAAACCAATTGTTCAAAAACCTAACCAGAATGATTATAACCAGCCTTTTGTAGTGCTTGATATAGAAACAACCGGGCTTGACCCGAGATACAACGAACTGACCGAAGTCGGTGCGGTAAAAATAATCGATAAAAAAATCGTGGATTCCTTCCACTGTTTTGTAAACCCAAGGATGCCGATAGCGCCGGAGATTACAAAACTAACCGGGATAAGCGATGAAATGGTCAAAGATGCCCCCTCTATAGAAGAGGTTCTCCCCCGATTGTTTGATTTCTTCGGCGATGCGGTCCTTGTAGCCCACAATGCATCCTTTGATCTGGGTTTTATTAAAGAAAAAAGCAAAAGAATAGACATGGAAATAGATAACAGCATATTGGATACCCTTATGCTTTCAAGAGAGCTGCTTACCGACTTAAAACGGCACAGCCTTAATTACGTAGCCGAACACCTCGGTGTTCCGATGGCCAGACATCATAGGGCTTTGGACGATGCCAAAACAACGGGAGAAGTGCTGATACGCCTTCTCAATATTTTGGAATCCAAGGGCATAAGCAAATTGGATCAAATAAATACATATTTCGGAAATGCCAGCAACCTGAATGCCCTGGAAAGCTATCATGCGGTTATACTGGCAAAGAACCAGAAGGGCTTAAAAGATCTTTATCAATTGGTATCCAAATCCCATCTGGATTATTTTTACCGAAGACCGCGCATTCCCAAAAGCCTACTCATGAACAGGCGGGAAGGATTGATAATCGGCTCGGGATGTGAAGCCGGTGAGCTTTACCGAGCAATATTGAAAGGAGAACCGGAAAGGGAAGTATACGAAATAGCCCGGTTTTACGATTATCTTGAAATACAGCCTTTGTCCAATAATGAGCATTTAATTAGGGACGGAGTTGTTAAGGACATTGATGCATTAAAAGAAATAAACCGAAGAATAGTGGAAATAGGGGAAAAGCTGGGGAAGCCGGTTGTAGCCACCGGCGATGTTCACTTCCTTGATCCCCATGACGAATATTTCCGACGTATATTGATGAGCGGTCAAGGCTACCAGGACGCTGAAAGGCAGGCCCCTCTGTATTTCAAAACCACAGAGGAAATGCTGGATGAATTCCGGTATTTGGGTGAACAGAAGGCCAAGGAAGTTGTAATAGATTGGCCCAGGGTTGTTGCCGGGCAGATAGATGATATCAGACCCATACCCGAAGAGCTGTATACCCCGGAAATACCCGGAGCTGAGGAAGAGATTGTGAAATTGGCCATGGACAGGGCTGTATCCATTTACGGAGAACCGCTCCCGCCAATTGTGGAGGAGCGTTTGAAAAAGGAATTGGATACCATTGTAAATAACGGATACTCGGTGCTCTACTGGATTGCCCATAAGCTGGTACAAAAATCGTTGGAGGACGGATATTTGGTCGGATCCAGAGGCTCTGTCGGCTCTTCTCTGGTGGCCACCATGGTGGGAATAACGGAAGTTAACCCCTTGCCTCCCCATTATGTATGCCCGAAGTGCAGGCATTCAGATTTTGAAGTGGATGTTTCGAAGTACGGGTGTGGGGTGGACCTTCCGGATGAAGCCTGTCCTAACTGCGGAACCATGTACAATAAAGAGGGTTTTGATATACCATTTGAAGTGTTTCTGGGCTTTAATGGTGAGAAGGTACCAGATATAGATTTGAATTTCTCGGGAGAGTATCAGGCTACCGCCCATAGATATACTGAGGAGCTTTTGGGAAAAGGCAATGTGTTCAGAGCCGGAACCATCGCCACAATTGCCGAAAAAACGGCTTTTGGCTTTGTGAAGAAATATCTGGAGGAACACAATAAGACGGCAAGAAATGCCGAGATTAAGCGTCTGGTGAAAGGCTGTACCGGAATAAAGCGTACTACGGGACAGCACCCGGGCGGGGTCATGATAGTCCCCAAGAATCATGATATTCATGAGTTTACCCCCATCCAGTATCCTGCCGATGATAAGACCTCCGGAGTCATTACCACCCACTTTGATTACAATGCCATAAGCAGCCGGCTAGTTAAGCTGGATGTTCTGGGGCACGACGATCCTACAGTCATACGCATGCTGGAGGATATAACGGGGGTAAATGCCAGGGACGTACCGATTGGGGAAAGCAACACAATGAAAATATTTTCCAGCACCGAATCCCTGGGCATATCACCGGAGGACATCAATAGCAGTGTGGGCACCTTTGGAATCCCTGAATTCGGAACCAGATTCGTAAGACAGATGTTAACGGAAACAAGGCCGACGACGTTTTCAGAATTGGTCAGAATCAGCGGTTTGTCCCACGGTACCGATGTATGGCTGAACAATGCACAGGACCTGATAAAAAACGGAATTGCCCAGCTATCCGAGGTAATTTCAACCCGGGATGATATAATGTTATATTTGATGTACAAAGGAGTAGATCCGATTGTTTCTTTCAAAATAATGGAAGATGTTCGCAAGGGTAAGGGAGTAACCCCTGAGTACGAGCAAAAAATGAAAGAACAAGGCGTTCCTCAATGGTTTATAGACTCCTGCAAAAAGATTAAATACATGTTTCCCAAAGCCCATGCGGTGGCCTACGTGATCATGGCCTTCAGAATCGCCTACTTTAAGGTATACTATCCTGAAGCCTTTTATGCGACATATTTCACTGCAAGGGCCGATGATTTCGATGCCGACACTATTTTGAACGGGCGGCATGCCATAATGCAAAAAATAAAGGAGCTGGAGTTAAAGGGAAATACATTGTCCGTCAAAGAAAAGAATCTGCTGTCCATTTATGAGGTAGCCCTTGAAATGTATGTTCGGGGTATAAAACTGCTTCCGCCGGATCTCTACAAATCCGATTCGGTGAGATTCATCGTAACCCAAGACGGGATAAGAATTCCCTTTAATGCTTTGCAGGGAGTCGGAGCCAGCGCTGCAAACAGCATAGTCGAAGCCCGTGAGACCGGAAGATTTATCTCCATAGAAGACTTCAGAGAAAGGACCAAGGTGTCCAAGACAGTCATCGAAATTCTAAAAAAGCACGGATGTTTTCAGGATATACCCGAAACAAGCCAGATCTCATTTTTTTAACTTGCAATTATTATATCATGATGATATAATGATGGTGTTTGAAGAATACGCAATGTTGCTTATCGGAGTGGGGAAGCCCCACTCTTTCGTTGTTATATTGACATGATTCGGCACTATTATTGAAATTGCCGTTTGAGGAAAAACTAAACCCAAGTTAAATCTTTGGAGGTTTAAAAATGTCACAGAAAAGGATTGAACAGCTCGTACAGGGGCTGGCCGAGCCGATCATCGAGGAATTGAATTACGAACTGGTTGACCTGGAATTCAAAAAAGAAAGTGGAAACTGGTATTTACGATTCTATATCGACAAACCGGGCGGCATTACGCTGGATGACTGCCAGAAATTCAGCGAACTGATAGGTGATAAGCTTGATGAAGTGGATCCCATTCCCCATCGCTATTATCTGGAGGTTTCTTCTCCAGGCCTTGACAGACCTTTAAAGCGGGATCAGGATTTTGTCCGCTTTAAAGGGCGGAAAGTCCATGTAAAATTGTACAAATCGGTCAACGGCGCGAAAAACTATTATGGTGAGCTGATCGGGCTTGAGGACGGCAAGGTTGTTATTCAGGACGGAGAGCTGGTGTATGCCTTTCCAAAACAGGATATTGCCGTAGTACGGTTAGTCATAGATATTTAGCTTATTATTTAAGGAGGCATTGTCATGAATACCGAGTTTTTGGAAGCCATTGAACAGATAGGTAAAGAAAAAGGAATTGATAAGGAAGTTTTAACCGAAGCCATAAATGCCGCTTTAGTAACTGCATACAGAAAGAATTTCGGCACTGCCCAGAACGTACGCATTGATATAGATGGCACCACCGGTCAGGTTAAGGTCTATGCATTAAAAAAAGTAGTGGAAAAGGTCAGCGATGCTAATCTGGAAATTGACATTAATGAAGCAAAGAGTATTAATCCGAGATACGATTTAAATGATATTGTCGAGATTGAGGTAACACCAAGAAATTTTGGACGTATTGCAGCTCAGAATGCAAAACAGGTTGTGATTCAGCGAATCCGGGAAGCCGAAAGGGCATTGATATATGAAAAATTCCTGGAAAAGGAAAACGAAATAATTCCGGCCATTGTTCAGCGTGTTGAGAAAAAAACCGTATACGTGGATCTGGATATGGCCGAAGGAATACTTCCGCCCAACGAACAAATGCCTAACGAAGAATACCGGGTAAACGACAGAATCCGGGTATACATCACCGATGTTAAAAAGACAACAAAAGGACCCCAGATTATAGTATCCAGGACCCATCCGGGCCTGGTAAAACGGCTGTTTGAAAGAGAGGTTCTGGAGATTATTCGTGGTGAGGTCATTATAAAGAGCATTGCCCGTGAAGCCGGATACCGGACCAAGATGGCGGTGCATTCCACCGAACCCGGAGTGGATCCAATAGGCGCCTGCGTTGGTCAGAGGGGTATGCGGGTCCAGCCGATTGTTAACGAGTTAAAAGGCGAAAAAATCGATATTATCAGGTGGAGCAGCCAACCCGATGAATACATTGCGAGCGCATTAAGCCCTGCCAAGGTAATCGGCGTATCCATACTGGACGAAAAAGAGAAAATTGCAAGAGTAATCGTACCGGACAACCAGCTATCCCTGGCCATAGGAAAGGAAGGGCAAAATGCCAGGCTGGCTGCAAAATTGACCGGATGGAAGATAGATATAAAAAGCCAATCACAGGTCTAGTCCGTTGTCGTGAAAGGGGGAATCTAGGTTGAAAAAACGAAAAATACCCATGAGGATGTGCGTAGGGTGCAGAGAGGCAAAACCGAAAAAAGAGCTGATCAGAATTGTAAGAAACCCCGAGGGGGAAATACACATCGATAAAAAGGGAAAAGCTCCCGGGAGGGGGGCCTATATATGTTTCGACATAAACTGCCTCGAAAAGGCAATTAAGCATAAATTGCTGGAACGTGCCCTTGACGTTAATATTGACCCCCAAATATACGATACTTTGAAAAGCGAGCTGATGGAAGAGCATGAATCCTAAGCATGAAAGATTTTACCAGCTCCTGGGCTTGTGCAACAAAGCCGGCGGGCTGGTCAGCGGTGAAATGGCCTGTGAAAAAGCTATAAAAACAAAAAGAGCCAGACTTGTTATTATCAGTGAGGAAGCTTCATCCAATACGCAGAATAAGTTTATCAAACAATGTATTTCCTCAGAGATAGATTACATGATTACCGGGCGTAAAGACCTGTTGGGAAGATCCATAGGTAAGAGCAGCAGAACGGTTATAGCCATAACCGATGAGCGTTTCAGCAATATGATCCTGGAAAAATTCCGAAACCGGGAACACCAGTACGGGGGTGATTAATGAATGTCAGATATTAATGTTTATGTTACAACTAAAAAGGTTAAAGAAAATGCAAAAGACCTTCTTAATAAGATTAGAACACTACAGCAGAATATGGACGAATATCTAGGCTTGATCAGCAAGCTTGAAAATACATTACAACAGCAGATAAAAGAGATGGAAGAAAAAAAGAAGGCTGAAGCATTAAAAGCAGCGGAGAAAAAACGTCAGGCTGAAAAAGCTAAAAACGCAGCCATAGTGACGGATGAAGCAAGCGCACAACCAGCCGCCGGTAAAGGCGCCGGTAAACAACATGCAAGGGACGGAGGCAGGAAGAAAGGGGTCAAGCAGAGCAGCAGGATAATAGATGATTTTCTTGCCCAGCCTCCCGCTTATTCCCAAAAAGAAAAGAAAGCTGACAGCTTAAAAGGGGAGGCCCATCCCAAACCTTTTACCGATATGCAGAAGGGGAAGGAAAAAAGGAGCAAAAAGGATTACTGGGAAGATGAAAGTCCCGCCATATTTAACAAGCTGAGGAAAACAAAAGAAAAGAAGAGCATCAAAGAAACTCAGAAAGAACAGCAAAAACCACCGGAGAGGAAAAAAGCCATAACTATGGGTGAGTTTATAACCGTCAAAGAACTATCGGAAAAAATCGGAATACAGGTTTCCGAGATAATAAAGCGTTTAATGAAATTGGGAGTACTGGCTACCATCAATCAGGAACTGGATTATGATACGGCAGCTTTGGTTGCCAGCGAGTTTGATATCGAACTGGAAAAGAAAGCCGTAAAATCCTTTGAAGAGATGCTGGAGCAGGAGGACACGGAAGACTCTCCCGAAGATCTGAAACCAAGACCCCCGGTTGTTACTGTTATGGGACACGTAGACCACGGAAAGACATCCCTGCTGGACGCAATACGCAACTCCCGTGTTACCGAGCAGGAAGCAGGGGGTATTACCCAGCATATAGGTGCTTATATGGTAGAGATCGACGGAAAATCCATAACCTTTATTGATACGCCTGGCCACGAAGCCTTTTCCTCCATGAGAGCGCGGGGTGCAAAGGTAACCGATATTGCAGTATTGGTAGTAGCTGCCGATGACGGTGTTATGCCCCAAACCGTTGAAGCCATCAATCATGCCAAAGAAGCGGATGTACCAATTATCGTTGCCATCAACAAGATTGATATACCCGGAGTAAACCCCGACAGGATAAAACAGGAGCTGGCTGAAAACGGGCTGCTGGTTGAAGAATGGAGCGGAGATACCATAGCCGTGCCCATATCGGCACTAAAAAAGCAGGGTATAGATACGTTACTGGAGATGATTCTTCTTGTAGCGGAAATGCAGGAATTAAAGGCAAACCCAAACAGACTTGCCAAAGGCACGATAATCGAAGCCAAACTTGATAAAGGCAGGGGCCCTGTGGCTACAGTACTGGTACAAAACGGTACCTTAAACGTTGGCGATCCTATCGTTGCCGGAACGGCATCGGGCCGGGTGCGAGCCATGATAGATCACAATGGAAGAAGGGTAAAGAGTGCAGGTCCATCCGTTCCTGTAGAAGTGCTGGGTTTTTCGGAAGTGCCCGAAGCCGGAGATATATTACAGGCGGTAGGAGATGACAAACTGGCAAGGCAGGTTGCCGAAGAAAGAAAAGAAAAAATACGGGATATCAGCAGTCGTTCAACTGCCAGGGCATCGCTGGATGATCTGTTCAATCAGATTGAACAGGGCGAGTTAAAAGAGCTGAATATCATTATAAAAGCCGATGTGCAGGGAACAGCTGAAGCGGTCAAGCAAGCATTAGAACGGCTGTCCAATGACAAGGTAAGGGTTAGGGTAATTCACAGCGGCGTCGGCACCATCAATGAATCAGATGTTATTCTGGCATCTGCCTCCAATGCCATTATCATTGGATTCAATGTCAGGCCTCCAAGCAACGTGGTTGACCTGGCCGAAAAGGAAAAGATCGATATAAGGCTGTACAGAATTATCTACAATGCCATTGAAGATGTCGAAGCTGCTATGAAAGGAATGCTGGAACCCACTTACAGGGAAGTTGTATTGGGGTATGCCGAAGTTCGCGAAATATTCAGAATATCCGGGGTTGGTACTGTTGCCGGCTGCTATGTTACCGATGGTAAGATAACAAGAAACGCACAGGTTCGCATAGTCAGGGACGGAATAGTTGTCCATGAAGGCAGAATAAGTTCGTTAAAGCGATTCAAGGATGACGTTCGGGAAGTTGCAATGGGCTATGAATGCGGTATAGCTATAAATAATTACAACGATGTCAAAGAAGGTGACGTTATTGAAGCCTTTATAGAAGAAGAGATAAAAAATGAATAGTAAGTAGGTGGGAGAAATGTCCTATCAAAGATCGATAAGAATTGCAGAAGAAATCAGAAGGGAACTAAGCGATATTTTGCGGTATCACGTCAAGGATCCGCGAATAAACGATATGGTAACAATTTTAAAAGCTGATGTATCCAGGGATCTCCGTCATGCAAAAATCTATGTTAGCGTTCTGGGAGACAAAAACGAAAAGGAAAATGTCATGGCGGGGATTGAACGGGCCAGCGGCTTTATCCGTAAAGAGCTGGGACAACGGCTGGGTTTACGTTATGTTCCCGAGCTGCGGTTTTTGCTTGACGATTCCATTGAGTACAGCATTCATATTTCTCAAAGGATAGAGGAGCTTAAGCAAAAAGGGGAATTAAAGTCACAGGAAGAGGATGAAAAGAAAGATGAAGTCTGACAAGCTTCTGTCAGCGATTAAAGTATTGAAAGAAGGCTGTCAATTTGCATTGGTAGCCCATGTTATGCCTGACGGCGACACTATAGGATCATGCTTGTCCTTGATGGGTGTTTTGAAGGAAAGCGGGAAAGGGGTCGATATGTACTGCCACGATGACCCGCCGAGCAATTTGGGTTTTCTACAGGGGATACACGAATTTCGCAAACACATTGACAACGATATTGTGTACGATGCGGTAATATGCCTGGACTGCAGCGATGAGTCAAGGCTGGGAGCCTGCGCTGCTTTGCTGAACAATGCAGGCTGCAGCGTAAACATTGACCATCATGTGACCAACACCAAATATGCCGATATAAATATTGTGGATCCCAAAGCCTCATCAACGGCTGAGCTGGTCTTTAACCTGATAGAAGAGTTCAGCAACAAAACGCCAAGCCTGCCGGTATGCGAAGCCATATACACGGGAATTGTTACCGACACCGGTGGCTTTCAGTTTAGCAACACCACTTCAGCCGCACATCGAATTGCCGCCCGGCTGATTGAATACGGTGTTGATGTGGACAGGCTGACCAGGCTGATATATAAAAACATCCCGTTGAGCAAGATAAGATTGTTGGGGATCGTGTTAAATTCGCTGGAGATGTATATGGATAACACCGTCGCCTTTCTGACGGTTACCCGTTCGATGATTAAAAAAGCAGGTTTTACCGATGTCAATTATAATGACAGCAATACCGAAGGTCTGATCAACTACGCCATTGACATAAACGGAGTGGAGTGTGCAGTCATGTTTAAAGAATTGGACGAAAACACAACAAAAGTAGGCTTCCGCACCAAGTCCAGAATCGATGCCAGTGTCCTGGCTACCATGTTTGACGGTGGAGGACATGCCAAGGCAGCAGGTTGTACCATTGAAGAAAATGTGGAAAGATCGAAGGCTTTGGTACTGGACGCATTGCAGAATATGTTTGGAGGGACGGTATAACCTTTGAATGGAATTATAAGTGTCTTAAAACCTCCAGGGATGACATCGCATGATGTGGTTGCTTATCTCCGAAAACTGCTTAATATAAAAAGAATTGGGCATACGGGTACCCTGGATCCCGGTGCAGCGGGGGTTCTCCCGGTTTGCATAGGGAAGGCCACCAGGTTAACCGAGTTTATTACCGAAAAAATCAAAGTATACCGTTGTGAAATGGTTTTGGGTGTTGAAACCGATACGCTGGATTCATACGGAAGGATTGTATCGACGTCCAAAGATTATCCTCCATTACAGGCCATACACCGAGTTTTTGATGAATTCAGGGGAGAGCTTTTGCAAACACCTCCTGAATACTCGGCCATAAAATACAAGGGAAAGAAGTTATACGAATACGCCAGGGAAGGCAGAGATTTGGATATTCCACCCCGAAGCATTTTTGTTTATCGCAATCAAATCATTAAATACACCGCTCCCAACAGGATTTTATTCGAAGTTGAGTGTTCAAAGGGAACCTATGTCAGGGCATTGTGCAGGGATATGGGGAGAAAGATGGGCTGTGGTGCATATATGGGTTTTCTGTTAAGGTGTAAAAGCGGAAAATTCAGCTTGGAGGACTCATACACACTGGACGAGCTTATACGCTGCTATGACATAGGTGAAATAGATAAAATTATCCTGCCGATGGAGCATGCCGTTGATGAACTGCCCAAAGCAGATTTAAGCCCTGTACATTACAAAAAATTGATAAACGGCAATTTGGTTTACACCGATAAAGAAGCCCTTGACGACAGCAAGGCCATTGGTCTTGAAGCCGGGGAAACAACAGTCCGGGTTTATTGTGGCGGTCGTTTCATCGGTATAGCAGCTGTTGAGGCCACCAAAAAAGGTCTCTGCATAAAAATGAAAAAAGTATTGGTGTAGGGGGAATTATGCAGGTAATATTCAATAATGCAAACAGCCACAGATTGAATGAACCCGTGGCAGTGGCTTTGGGAACCTTCGATGGTTTACATAAGGGGCATCAGGCTCTGATTCATTGTTTAAACGAAATCAAATACAGGTATAAATGTTCCGCCATGGTATACACCTTTGAACGACATCCGCTGAATTTCCTGTTACCCGATAATCCACCTCCCCAGATAATGAATCTGAATAAAAAGATATTGGAATTCCATCGTTTGGGCGTGGACCTGCTTGTTTTAAACAATTTTGATGAAAATTTTGCCCGTACCACCCCACGGGACTTCGTTGATAAATTGTTGCTGTACAAATACGATATCCGCTATGTGGTTGTTGGCTATAACTACCGCTTCGGTTACAAGGCCGAAGGGGATGCTCAATTATTGCAGAAAATAGGCTCTGAAAGGGGTTTTAGCGTAATAGTACTGCCTCCCTACAAGGTGAATGGAGAGGTAGTCAGCAGCAGCCTGATACGTACGCTGATACAAAAGGGACAGGTATTTAAAGCCGCCCGCTTATTGGGTCGATATTACTCAATAAGCGGAAAAGTTGTATCGGGTGCGGGCAGGGGCAAAAAACTTGGGTATCCCACTGCAAACCTTGATATTGGTTCAAAAAATGTCGTTATACCCAGATTTGGCGTTTATTTAACCAAATGGGAAACAGGAGGAAAGCGACTGTGGGGCGTTACCAATGTGGGAACCAATCCCACCTTCAATGAAAAGGGCATTCATATAGAAACCCATTTCTGGGACTTTCATGGCGAGCTTTACGGACACAGAATGAGAATAGATTTTGTCAAATATATTAGGGATGAGATTCGATTCGCATCAGTACATGAGCTGACAGATCAGCTGGAGCGGGACGTACACACCGCAAAAAACCTCGTTTACAATGTGTGCAAGGTATGATAAAATATCTTATGGATGTTTGTTTAATCAACCGTTTCCTTGGTTTTGCGAATCTCCGACGCTTTACTAAGGATATGGGGGTATTAGAAATAGGAGGTGAACTTGCTATGGATAAGGCATTAAAAAGCCAAATTATTGACGCTTACAAGCTGCATGATAAGGATACCGGTTCTCCTGAAGTGCAGATTGCCCTTCTTACCGAGCGGATCAATCACCTGAATGAACACCTTAAAATCCACAAAAAAGATCATCATTCCCGGAGAGGGCTTCTTATGATGGTTGGAAGGAGAAGGGGTTTGCTCAATTATTTGATGAAGAAGGACATAGAGCGTTATCGGGCTATTGTAGAGAAGTTAAATTTGAGAAAATAGGGGGTGTGGAGCGGGGATGCCCGCTCCATTCCTTTTAACACGTTTATTAAAGCTATGTATGCACAAACTATTATTCTAGCAGGGCTCATTAGAATCTTGCGATGAAAGGAGACGATATGAGGATGGAATGTAAGACATACACTACCGATGTCACTGGTGCTACCATAACAGTTGAGGTAGGGAAATTAGCCGAGCAAGCCAACGGAGCATGTACCGTCCGCTGCGGAGACACGGTGGTATTTGTGGCAGCCACAGCCTCTGAAGAACCCCGGGAAGGTATTGACTTTTTTCCACTAAGCGTGGATTTTGAAGAAAAGCTCTATGCAGTGGGGCGAATCCCCGGAGGTTTTATAAAAAGAGAAGGCAAGCCGACCGAGAAAGCCATACTGACAGCAAGATTAATCGACCGTCCGCTGCGACCCTTATTCCCTAAAGGGTTCCGTAACGACGTCCATATAGTTGCCATGGCCCTTTCGGTGGACCCGGAGTATCCGCCGGACGTGTTTGCCATGCTTGGCTCGTCAATAGCTCTTGGTATTTCCGATATACCCTTTTTGGGGCCCACGGGTTCGGTGGCGGTCGGAATGATAGATGGCCAATATGTGATAAATCCAACCAGCAAACAGCGGGAAATGAGCAAGCTTGAGCTTGTGGTATCCGGAACCAAGGAAGCCGTGTTGATGGTTGAAGCCGGAGCCCATGAGGTAACCGAGTCGGAAATGCTTGAGGCCATTATGTTCGGACATGAGGTTATCAAGGAACTGGTGGTTTTCCAGGAAAAAATAATCCAAGAGGTAGGCAAGCCCAAACGGGAGGTTACCCTGTATTTGCCCGAGCCTGACCTGGAGGCAAAGGTGAGGGAATATGCCACCGACAAAATAGCAGATGCCGTCAAGGCATTTGACAAACAGGTGCGGGAAGCCAACATGAAAGCGGTGGAACAGGACGTTCTGCAGCATTTTGCGGAAGAATTCCCTGAAAAGGAAGCGGATATTAAGGAAGTGTTAAACAACATTACCAAAGAAATAGTCCGTACGATGATTTTAAACGAAAATTTGCGGCCTGACGGGAGAACGCCAAAGGAGATCCGGCCCATCTACTGTGAAGTCGGCCTTCTTCCGCGGGTTCATGGTTCTGGCTTGTTTCAGCGGGGACAAACCCAGGTGCTTACAGCCTGTACTTTAGGAGCCCTCGGAGATGTCCAGGTTCTCGATGGACTATGGGAGGAGGATTTTAAACGCTACATTCATCACTATAACTTCCCTCCTTACAGCGTAGGTGAGACACGACCCATGAGGGGACCGGGACGACGGGAAATCGGGCACGGTGCTTTGGCTGAAAGAGCCTTGGAGCCGATGATTCCCAGTGAAGATGAGTTTCCCTATACAATACGCCTGGTATCTGAGGTAATGAGTTCAAACGGGTCCACATCCCAAGCCAGTGTATGCGGCAGCACGTTAGCCCTGATGGATGCCGGAGTTCCCATAAAGGCACCGGTTGCAGGAGTGGCAATGGGATTAATAAAGGATGAAGAAACGGGACAGGTTGTGATATTGAGCGATATTCAGGGGATTGAAGATCACCTTGGGGATATGGATTTCAAGGTGGCCGGCACCGAAAGGGGAATAACAGCCATACAAATGGATATCAAGATCAAAGGGATCGATCGGGATATCCTGGAAAAGGCTTTGGCTCAGGCCCGGGAGGGCAGGCTATATATACTGCAAAAAATGCTGGAGGTCATACCCGAACCCAGAAAAGAGCTGTCACCCTATGCACCCAAGATCGTTACCACTACCATTCATCCGGATAAAATCCGTGAAGTTATAGGCCCCGGCGGTAAGACCATAAATCGGATAATCGATGAAACCGGTGTTAAAATCGATATACAGGATGACGGCCGTGTGTATATATATTCACCAAGCATTGATGATGCAAAAAGAGCGCTGGTTATAATCGAGAATATAACAAAGGAAGTGGAAGCAGGCGAGATATACACGGGCAAAGTGGTCAGAACCGCTAACTTTGGAGCCTTTGTTGAGATTCTTCCTGGCAAGGAAGGCTTGGTCCACATTTCCAAATTGGCCCATGAAAGGGTGGACAGGGTCGAAGATGTGGTCCAGGTAGGAGATGAAATCACAGTGAAAGTAACGGATATCGATGAACATGGGCGCATCAATCTGTCCAGAAAAGATGCATTACCCCCGCCGCCGCCATCCATGTCCAAAGGCGGAAATGCCCAACGTCGGCGCAAACCCACTTTTAATCAGGTAAAAATCCAGAGGAATAAAACATAAACTGTAAAGTTTATGTTTTATTTTTACACATATCCTTCCGTCGTTGGAATATCTATGTTAGTAGAAATAAGCAAAACGGCGGGAGGATATCAATGATTATTGTTTTGCGAAGAAAACACATTATTTCATGTCTGTCCATAGTACTGCTTCTTGCCATAATCCTTGTAACAGGCCGGGACAAAAGTATAAATGTGCTGGGTTATTCTGCTGTCAGACCCATTTACAAGGGTACATCCTCCGTAACTCAGGTTGCATTTGAGTGCAATGTGGTATGGGGAACCGAATATGTACCTGCCATGCTGGATCTGTTAAAGGACAGGAATATACGCATTACTTTTTTTATTGGAGGAGAATGGGCTAGGGAAAATCCGGAGCTCTTAAGGAGAATGACAGAAGAAGGCCATGAACTGGGCAATCACGGTTACGGTCACAAGCATCACAGCAAACTTAGTTTTGAAGAAAACTGTCGGGAAATCATCATGACTGAAAAAATCATAGAAGAGATCACCGGAATAAAAACCCGTCTCTTTGCACCGCCTTACGGCGATTTTAACAATGTCACCCTTCAGGCAGCCGATTCCCTGGGATACAAAACCATTATGTGGAGCATCGATACCATTGACTGGAGGGGGGACGGAGTGGACAACATAGTGAAAAGGGTAATGAAAAACCCTCATAACGGAGCTTTTATCCTGATGCATCCAACGGAGGATACAATAACCGCTTTGCCCATTATTATTGAGAAACTTCGTCAGAAAGGTTTTGAAATCGGTCGAATATCGGATCTGCTGTCAAATGGCGGTTAAACAAATGACCGGATCATAATTATTACAAATACTAAAGGAAAGGTGAAACAATGCAAAAAAAATGGCAACTGGAAAACGGCGTAAGAATTGTAACAGAAAAAATCCCCTATTTACGATCGGTGTCGGTGGGTTTATGGTTTTCTGCAGGTTCTGTATATGAGAATATAAACACAAACGGCATGTCTCACTTTTTGGAACATATCCTGTTTAAAGGCACCAAAACACGCACTGCAAGGGATATTGCCCGGGCTATGGATTCAGTTGGCGGTCAGTTAAACGCATTCACGGCAAAGGAATGTACCTGCTACTATAGCAATGTGATGGACGAGCATCTGCCCCTGGCGCTGGATATATTATCGGATATGATCCTGAATTCTGTTATGGATCCTGTTGATATAGAAAGGGAAAAAGGTGTAATTCTTGAGGAAATTCTTATGTACGAGGATTCCCCCGAGGATGTGGTGGGCGATTTGCTGGCCAGAGCCCTGTTGGACAAGCACCCGCTGGGAAATCCCATATTGGGCAATCAACAATTGGTACAAAGTGTAAATCGGGATAGCCTGCTATGCTTCTTAAGGGAAATGTATTCGCCGGACAAGCTTGTAATCTCCATAGCAGGGAATTTTGATGAGCAACAGGTAACTGATTTAATCCGCAAACACTTCGGTGACTGGCAAAACCAATCAATTCATTCGGTCATTCCGCTACCCGAGTATAAAGCCAATAACCTTTTCAGATGGAAGGATATAGAGCAGGTTCATCTCTGTTTTGGCTATCCCGGGATAACTCTCGGGCACGACGACGTTTACCCGCTGATGATATTCAACAACCTCTTCGGAGGTGGGATGAGTTCCCGCCTGTTCCAGAATATCAGGGAGGATCGGGGGTTGGTTTATTCCATATTTTCATACCCTTCCTTTTACACCTGCGGCGGTAAATTTACCATATACGCATGTATGAAACCTTCTCAGGCAGCCAATGTGGCCGATCTCATTATGGAAGAAATAGAGAAGATAAGAAGCCAGGGCATTAACCCAAGCGAATTTGATACGGCCAGGGAGCAGCTCAAGGGCAATTATATACTGAGTCTGGAGAGCAACAACAGCAGAATGAATGCCATAGGACGTTCCGAACTCCTGTTGGGAACCATAAAAACGCCGAGCGAAATATTGGAGAAAATTGATAAAACAACAATTGATGACGTCGTCAGGATTGCAGGGGATATACTGGTACCGGACCGAAGGTCGGTTGCCGTTGTAGGCTGTGAAAATGTCCTGGGGGGCTGTAATATATAAATTTGACGTACTTGCAAAGAATAAAGGCCAAAGGTATAATAATCAATGACCTGGCTTTCAATAAAGCAACAATTTATAAGGAGGCAGAAATGTCGGTACGAGAAGAACAACAGAAATATATACATCTAATGCAGCAGTACACCGAAGGCAAGCGCTTAAAATACCATATTGTGACATACGGCTGCCAGATGAATGTCCATGACTCGGAAAAGCTGGCCGGTATGCTGCAGGAAATGGGTTATGAGGAAGCGCAAGAGCTTGAAGATGCGGATTTAATACTGTTTAACACCTGCTGCGTGCGCCAGCATGCTGAGGAGAGAGTATATGGCAATGTAGGGGCGCTGCGCTCATATAAGCAATCCAATCCAAACCTGATCATAGGAGTCTGCGGCTGCATGATGCAGCAACAGGAAGCAGCCGATGATATAATAAAGAAGTTTCCCTTTTTGGATCTGGTGTTCGGTACCCATAACCTGCACCACTTTCCCAAATTACTCTATGAAGCAATTAATTCAGGGCATATGGTTGTAGAGATACTTGATGAGGAGGGAAAGGTAGTTGAAGGTCTCCCTGCCAGAAGGGCCTCAAATGTATCTGCTTATGTAACCATTATGTATGGCTGCAATAATTTTTGCACCTACTGCATCGTTCCCTACGTCAGAGGCAGGGAAAGAAGCAGGCTTCCCGAAGACATCCTGGATGAAATCCGGGGACTGGCTGCCAATGGGTGTAAGGAAGTTACCCTTCTGGGCCAGAACGTCAACTCCTACGGAAAGGATCTGAATAAGGGATACCTTTTTACGGCTCTGTTAAGGGATGTAAACAAAATCGAAAATATTGAGAGAATCAGATTTGTTACCTCCCATCCAAAAGATCTGTCGGACGAGCTAATTGAGGCAATGGCGGAGTGCGAAAAGGTGTGCGAACATATCCACCTTCCACTGCAAGCCGGAAGCAACGAGGTACTGCGAAAAATGAATCGCCGGTATACTAGAGAGGATTATCTCAGGCTGGTGGACAGGTTGAGGGCTCGCATCCCCGATATAGCAATTTCCACCGATATCATAGTCGGATTCCCCGGCGAGACAGAGGAAGATTTTCGGGATACGCTGGATATGGTCGAAAGGGTACAGTACGATTCTGCCTTTACCTTCATATACTCTCCTAGAAAGGGCACGCCGGCTGCCCGTATGCCAGATGAGCTGGACATAGAAGTAAAAAAGGAGAGGCTCAACAGGCTTATAGCGCTCCAAAACGATATCAGCAAGGCCAGGAATCAACTGTATATGGATAAAGTTGTAGAGGTGCTTGTGGAAGGTGTAAGCAAAAACAATCCGAAAATGCTGTCCGGGCGGACCCGGACCAATAAGCTGGTTCATTTTGAAGGCGGAAGTGAACTCACAGGAGAGTTTGTCAAGGTAAAAATAACCCTGCCGAAAGCTTTTACTTTGGAAGGACACATGATATAATAGTTTGACAGAATATTTTCAGGAGGTTCCTGTATGGCACAGCTCACTCCCATGATGCAGCAATATATGCAAATAAAAGAGCAATACAAAGATGCTCTTCTTTTTTTTAGATTAGGAGACTTTTATGAATTGTTCTTTGAGGACGCAATAACCGCATCCAGAGAACTGGAGATCACTCTGACAGGTCGGGATTGCGGTTTGGACGAGCGGGCTCCGATGTGCGGCGTTCCCTATCATTCGGTAGAAGGTTATATTGCCCGCCTTATAGATAAGGGGTATAAGGTTGCAATATGCGAACAGGTTGAGGATCCAAAGGAAGCAAAGGGTATTGTAAAGCGGGAGGTTATACGCGTTATAACCCCCGGCACCCTTCTTGAGTCTTCCATGCTCGATGAAAAAAGCAACAACTATCTTGCCTGCATTTTTAGGGACGGACAGAGTTACGGTTTGTCGGTAGTGGATGTATCAACCGGTGAATTCTATATCAGCGAAATAACGGGGGAGAACAATTCTGCCAGGCTTATAGATGAGCTGTCAAGGGTCAGTCCCCGGGAAATACTGATAAACCAGAGCAGCGAGCTGGACCAGAAGCTCATCGAAACCATAAGACACCAGTTCTCTCCATTTATCACATTTTATCACGAATGGGCATTTGATTACCGTACCGCATATAACAAACTCATACAGCATTTTGAAGTACATTCACTGGAGGGCTTCGGCTGTCAGAATATGAGATACGGGATATGCGCGGCAGGAGCTTTACTGGAATATCTCACCGAGACCCAGAAAAACACCCTGCCCCATATCAGCCGGATCAGGCCCTACCATATGGAATCATATATGATACTGGATGCGTCCACAAGACGCAATCTGGAGCTCACCGAGACCATAAGGGGAAAGGATAAAAAAGGTTCGCTGTTGTGGCTGCTGGACAAGACCTGCACCGCCATGGGCGGCCGGTTGATAAGAAAATGGATACAGCAGCCGCTGATTAATCAAGAAGAAATAGAATATCGGCTGGATGGTGTGCAGGAACTATACGACAATCAAATACTGCTCGATGAGCTGGTCGAGCACCTTAAGCGCATATACGACCTGGAAAGGCTGATGGCCCGCGTTTCCTACGGCACAGCCAACGCCCGGGATCTGATTTCTTTGAAGCAATCAATCAATAATCTGCCGGCTATAAGGGACCTGCTGGCATCATGCAGGTCTGCCATACTCAGGGATGCATATACCGATATAGATCCCTTGGAAGATCTGCACGAGCTTATTGAGCGCTCCATAGCCGATAATCCGCCTATTACCATAAAGGAAGGCAACATCATCAAGAACGGATACAATCCTCAGCTTGACCGCTACCGCAGAGCCATGCATGAGGGAAAGGCCTGGATTGCGTCCCTGGAACAGGAAGAGAGGGAAAAAACCGGCATAAAAAACCTGAAGGTAGGTTTTAACAAGGTGTTCGGATATTATATCGAAGTTACCAAGTCCTATTATGCTCTTGTGCCCGAACATTATGTTCGCAAACAAACCCTGGCAAACGCCGAGCGGTATATCACACCGGAGCTGAAGGAGATGGAAGAAAGCATTCTCGGTGCCGAGGAAAAGAGCATCCAGCTTGAATATGAGATATTTGTGGATATAAGACAGGAGATTGGAAAACACGTTCACCGAATACAAAAAACGGCGGATATAATATCGGCGCTGGATGTCTTATGTTCCTTTGCCAGAACGGCAATTGAAAATGACTACGTACGACCCGTCATTTCCACCAACGGCGTTATTTCCATCAAAGACGGGCGTCATCCCGTAGTGGAGAAAACCCTGCCCCATGAAATGTTCGTGCCTAATAATACCTACCTGGATACTTCCGAAAATCGGCTCATGATAATCACCGGTCCGAATATGGCTGGAAAAAGCACTTATATGAGGCAGGTGGCGCTGATCGTCTTAATGGCCCAAATCGGATGTTTCGTCCCCGCTAAGGAAGCTGAAATAGGAATAGTTGACAGGATATTTACGCGCATTGGAGCGGCCGATGATCTGTCAGCCGGACAAAGCACGTTCCTGGTGGAAATGATCGAGGTCGCCAATATCCTTCACAATGCCACTTCCAACAGCCTGCTCATACTAGATGAAATCGGCAGGGGTACCAGCACCTTTGATGGCTTGAGCATTGCATGGGCTGTCATCGAGTATATATCCACCCGCAAAACATTGGGCTGTAAAACCCTGTTTGCCACCCATTATCACGAATTGACCGGGCTGGAGGGGAGTTTGCCGGGTGTCAAGAATTATCGCGTATCCGTTAAGGAGCGGGGAGATGACATCATATTCTTAAGAAAAATTGTCAGAGGTGGAGCCGATAAAAGCTTTGGAATACAGGTCGCCAAACTTGCAGGCCTGCCGCTCCCGGTAATTGAGCGTGCAAAGGTCATATTATCCCAGTTGGAAGAAGCTGATATTGCAAAAAAGAACCACAACCAATATGTGGCCGAAAAAAAGCCTGCAGGTCAACAGCTGTCCTTTTTCCAACCCAGGCCTTCCGAGATAGAGGAGGAGCTGAAAAATATCGATGTGTTAAATATTACCCCCATAGAGGCCATGAACATACTTAATCATTTAGTTGAAAAAGCAAAACAGTCTTAGGAGGGAATTGTTTGCCAAAGATAAATTTCCTGGATGATTTTACCATTAACCAAATAGCAGCCGGTGAAGTAATAGAACGACCTTCTTCAATTGTGAAGGAGCTGGTGGAAAATTCGATAGATGCAGGCAGCTCGGCCATTACCATAGAAATTCAAAACGGCGGCATATCGTATATAAGGGTTACCGACAACGGAGAGGGAATGGACAGAACCGATGCCCGGTTGTGTTTCCAGCGGCACGCCACCAGCAAGATAAGGTCCAACGCCGATCTATACTCGATAAGCTCCCTCGGCTTCAGAGGAGAAGCCCTGGCCAGCATTGCGGCGGTTTCCCAGGTAGAATTGTTCACCAGCCCCCGGAATGGGGAGGGTGGAATTCATATCGTCAACCATGGGGGTAAAATGATATCCGAAAGGGAAATCGGCTGCCCCGAGGGAACCACCATCGTTGTGCGCAATCTTTTCTTCAACGCACCGGCCCGTCTTAAATTTCTTAAATCTGCCAGAGCGGAAACTGCAAGCATAAGCGATATAATAAGCAGATTGATACTTGCCCGTCCGGAGATCTCCTTCCGATACATAAATCAAGACAAGGCAGTATATCATTCCCCGGGAAATGGAAATCTGCTGTACGCCATTATATCGGTTTTTGGAAGGGATGTAAAAAATGAGCTTATTGAACTAGACAGAAAACACCGGGAGGATGAAATTTCTCTGTACGGTTATATAGGAAGGGCATCACTCGCCAGAATGAATCGGAACAACGAGATATTCGTGGTAAATGGTCGCTATGTAAAAAGCCCGCTTCTGTCAAAGGCGGCGGAGGATGCCTACCGTTCCTACCTTCCGATCAATCATTTCCCCTGGCTTGTTTTGCACCTCAGTTTACCTGCGGATCAGGTGGATGTGAACGTACATCCTGCAAAGACGGAAATAAGGTTCAGAGACGAACAAGCCGTATATGCGCTGATAACAGGCTGGGTAAAGGAGTGTCTGGAAAGCCATCCTCACATACCTGTTATAAATCGGGATAGCTTTGAAGACTCCGATTATACTAATACCGAGAGGGATGAGGGGGTAAAACCAGAAGATAAAAGCGTAGCCCAAGGCAGGCAAATCGATTTATTTGACCTGCAGCCTCGGGAACCAAAACATGTGTACATTACCGGAAAGGATTCTCCAAAAAACATTTCCGTTCAGATAAAAAATGGTAATAACAGTATTGAACATGCAGTTTATGAACATAATATTAGTAGTTTTAAAGCCGGTACACTTAAAGTTATAGGCAGAGCTTTCTCTACATATATAATAGTAGAAGAAGAGGACAGGATATTCTTTGTGGATCAGCATGCCGCCCACGAACGCTTGATATACCAACAACTCAGCGAAAGCCTAATAAAACATACCGCCTCAAGCCAACAGCTGTTGCCTCCCGTAATACTGGAGCTTACCCATAATGAAAGTCTAATCGTGGAGGCTGCCAGGGATACCTTCGTTTCTCTGGGCTTCGATATAGAGCATTTTGGCGGGAACACCTGGACGGTACGGGGAGTTCCCAACGTATTGAAAGGCACAAATGTTCGGGAATTGTTTCATAACATCTTGGACCAGTGCTCCGTTGAAGGCCGTACATCCAATCCTCCAATACCGTTAAAAGCTGAGGATATTATGAGGCTTGCATGCAGACAAGCCGTTAAAGCCCGGGATCCTCTTTCGGACAGAGAGATAATGTACCTGCTGGAGAACTTCAGAAATAATCAAATTCCCTTAACCTGTCCCCACGGAAGGCCTATTATTGTCACTATTACAAAATATGAATTGGAAAAGAAATTTATGAGAATACAGTAAAGGGGTCATCAACGTATGATGAAGAAGCCGGCAGTGATAATAGCGGGTCCGACGGCAGTTGGGAAAACCAAGCTGTCCATTGAAATTGCAAAATCGCTGGATGGGGAAATAGTTTCAGCCGATTCCATGCAAATCTACAGATATATGGACATCGGGACGGCAAAGCCCAGTTTAAGCGAAAGGCAGGGAATCCCCCATCACATGATCGATATTCTGGATCCCGAACAGGAATTCAGCGTTGCCGAATATCAAAAAATGGCCCTTTCCATTATTGACGATATACACAGGCGCAATAAGCTCCCAATTATTGTCGGAGGCACCGGTTTATATATAAAATCCCTACTTTATCCCATGAATTTCACCGATGCCTATCAGGACGTTGAATACAGAAAGAAACTGCAGGATATGGCCGAAAAAAAGGGCAAGGACTACCTGCACCAAAAGCTGAAAGAGATAGACCCTATAACAGCTGCACGGCTGCATCCAAATGATGTCAAGCGGGTTATAAGAGCCCTTGAGGTTTATTATTTAAGCGGAAAACCCATGTCCCATTATGTCCAAAATTTAAAGGACATGGATTTCAGATATAATGTGGCCATGATCGGCCTTACCATGGATCGGGCCAAATTGTATGAAAGAATAAACAGAAGGGTGGACGCAATGATCGAAGCAGGTCTGCTCGATGAGGTAAAGGACCTGCTCGACAGAGGCTATACCCGTGACATGATCTCGATGCAGGGATTGGGTTATAAGGAGATCATCGACTACTATCAAGGCAAGCTGTCCTTGGAAGAAGCAGTACAGATATTAAAACGGGAAACCCGTCGCTACGCCAAACGGCAGCTCACCTGGTTCAGGGCTCAAAAGGGGATTAAATGGATAAACATGGATGAATTTAACTCTGAAGAGGAGCTTGTTGATTATGCTATTTCCTGCATAAAAAAGAAGTTGAATTTCATCTGACAAAATTTCCTTTTAATTATTCATGAAATGGTATATAATATTAACAAAATAAGGAATGTTTATGAAGGGTGGTTTATATAATGGCAAACAGAGTAACAATTCTATTGCAGGATGCTTATCTCAACCAAATAAGGAAGGAAAGAATACCCGTTACAATTCACTTGATAAATGGTTTTCAGCTAAAAGGTCTGATAAAGGGCTTCGATAATTTCATCATTCTGTTGGAAAGCGAAGGAAAACAGATGATGTTATATAAGCATGCTGTGTCAACTGTTACACCTGCGCGTCAGGTTATTCTGACACCTAACAACAGTCCGTCAAATTCGGATAAAGAAACAGAATAATATCACCAAACACGAACTTAAGTTAAGGACCGCTTAAGGTCCTTTATTTCTGCTATAAACCGGAGAGGAGCAGGCAGGCTTGAAGGAATGGATCGAACAACACTATGAAAAAAAACTGAATATACCCCTTCGGATAGTTAAATTTGTTCAAAATGCTCATGAGGAAGTCAAAAAGCGATTTGAAGATATAGAGGACCTGCGGGAGTATCACCAGGGCAGAATTCTGCAGTTTATGAAAGAGTGTCAGATCAGCCAGAGACATTTCAATCCATCAAACGGATACGGTTACGGAGACGATGGTCGGGATGCTCTCGATAAGCTGTTTGGCCTGGCCCTGGGCGGAGAGGATGCTTTGGTCCGTCCCCAGTGGGCTTCGGGTACCCACGTCATCAGCGATTGTATCTTTGCATTAACAAGGCCTGGGGACACTATATTGTCAATAAGCGGAATGCCCTATGATACTCTTGAACCGGTTATCGGACTGGGTGAGCCGCCGGCAGCCGGTTCACTGAGGGAATGGGGAGTTGGATACCACCAGATCGAATTAACTGTCCGGGGAGAAATCGATATCCCCAAAGTCCTGTCATTCCTGGAAAAAAATAATGTCAAGCTGATACTGATTCAACGCTCAAGGGGCTATTCCTTAAGGCCGTCCCTATCGATAGAGTGTATCAAAAGGGCCATTGCCGTTATCAAGGAAAAATATAAAGGAATAACGGTGCTTGTTGACAACTGTTACGGGGAGTTTGTGGAAAAAACGGAACCCTGCCATGTGGGTGCCGATGCTGCGGTGGGGTCGCTTATAAAAAATCCCGGTGGCGGTCTGGCCCCCACGGGTGGGTATGTGGTCGGCACTAAAGACACTATAGAGCGGATATCATACAGGCTTACCTGTCCCGGCCTCGGAAGGGAAGTGGGCTCATACCCCGCATCATACGCTCCCTTTTACCAGGGATTGTTCTTGGCGCCCCATGTGGTAGGGGAAGCGGTTAAAGGCGCCATCCTGGCTGCCAGAATTTTTGAGGAGCTGGGATATAATGTGCTGCCCCGCTGGGATGAAGCCAGGACTGATATAATACAGTCCATTCAGTTTAACGGCCCTGAGGAACTTATAGTATTCTGCCAGGCCATACAGGCCGTATCCCCCGTTGACAGCCATGTAACCCCTTATCCGTGGGACATGCCGGGATATAACAATCAAGTTATAATGGCAGCGGGAACCTTTGTACAAGGCGCCTCCATCGAATTAAGCGCCGATGCCCCGATAATTCCTCCGTATGTTGCCTATTTACAGGGCGGCCTGACATACGAGCATGCAAAAATAGCCATGATGAATGTGCTTGCACGGATGGGGAAGATGGGGTTTATAAAGCTTTAAAAAAACCTTATAACGCCTATAACCTTGCCGAGAATGGTTACGTTATCCAGTATTATAGGGGCCATATATGGATTCCTGGGTTGAAGCCTTATATGGTCCTTTTCCTTATAAAATGCCTTAACCGTAGCTTCATCATCTATTAGCGCAACTACGATATCGCCATTATCAGCATATTGTTGCTGTTTAACCACAACATAATCCCCATCGAATATACCCGCTTCTATCATGCTGTCTCCCTTCACCGAAAGCATAAAAACATTGCCGTTGGGCAAAAATCGAGCGGGCAGGGGAAAGGTATCCTCTATGTTTTCAACTGCAAGAATAGGTTTGCCTGCGGTCACTTGACCTACCACCGGTATATTGGCCATCTCCGTCTCAGGGAAGAAGGTGGTATCGTCCAGAAGCTCAATTGCCCTGGGCTTGGTAGGGTCCCTGCGTATATAGCCGGCACTTTCAAGGCGCTCCAGATAAGCATGCACAGTGGAGGTTGACTTTATTCCAACACCGTTGCATATCTCGCGAACGGAAGGCGGATAGCCCTTGCTCCTCAACTCATTTTTTATAAATTCCAATACTTGTTTTTGCTTATCGGTTAAAGACCGGTCCATGTATTGCTGGTCTCCTTTCATTATATTATCCTCTGTATATATCTTTGAATATCTTCGTAGAATATATATCCTCGAATATTTTCTATATATCCTCAAATTTCTATGCAATTATCTCCCGATACAGGTCCAATAGGCTAAACTCTCTCACACAGCCTATTATAACATGCATAGCCAATAAAATCAAACACATGTTCGCAATAACAAAATTTTCAAATGCCTTCTTGACTCCGAACTTATGTTCGTGTATAATGTAATCGGTAGCCGAACATAAGTTCTTTAGTGGATACTGGAAGGGGGAAAACGCAAAGGTCCCCGCCATGCAGCGGGGGACGTATATGCGGTATACCATGAAAAATAAAAGAGAAAAAGGGAGAAGAAGGATAATCATTCGATCAAGAACAAGGTTTTCCATTTTTCTGGCCATTGTAGTGATGCTGTGCATATCATTTATAGCGGCATTGCTGAACAGTGGGAATGCTGCCGACAATGTATCATGGATAACGGTGGATGTGGTAAAGGGTGATACCCTCTGGAGCATTGCCAAACGCACCTTGCCGAAGGGCGTTGATATACGCCAGTACATAATAGAAATAAAAGAAGCGAATAATATGGAACACAGCTATATAAACGAAGGGCAGAGGCTTTATATCCCGGTATACTGAGATATTGCCAGCTTTAATCTTCTCTCAGCTTAACCATCCTTGCAGCCATGCGTCTTTTTTCATCGCTTATGGCCGCATAATGCTTTCTGGTGGTATTAACGTCTTTATGACCCAGTACATCGGCAACCAGATATATATCTCCCGTTTCCTGATAAAGAGCGGTGCCATATGTGCTTCGCAGCTTGTGGGGGGAGATATTTTTCAAGGGAGAGACCAATTTGGCATACTTCTTAACCAGGTTTTGCACCGCCCGATTGCTTATCCTTTTTCGCTGCATGGAAAGAAAGAGGGCATCCTCGTGTCCGGGTAGGGCATCAATTTTCTTTCTCTCTTCAAGATAAGCAAGTAACGCTTTTCTCACTTCATCTCCAAAATACAGTATAACCTGATTGCCGCCTTTTCGGGTAACTCTGAAACCGTTTATTGAAAAATCAAGGTCGGATATGTTGAGCCCTACACACTCGCTGATACGAATTCCGGTTCCTAAAAATACCATTAATATTGTTATATCCCGCTGTCTGGTATAATTGTGGTAACGCTTTTGTCTTTCGGTCAAACCCTGGCCGGTCTCAACCAAATCGAGCAGACGGGCAACTTCATCGGCTTCCAGGCGTATTATAGGCTTTTCACTGATCTTGGGATAATCCACCAGGGAGGCCACGTTTCTGTCAAGCCTTTCGTTTTTGAAGAAGTATGCCAGAAATGAGCGCAGGGTGGAGAGTTTGCGAGCCTTGCCCGAATCATGATTTTGATGTTCGACTTCGGGAGCGGAAGGGCGGCTGTAGTAGGTTAAGTATTCAAGAAACATTTCAATATGAACAGCCCGTACACGGTTCAGATCCTGCAGGGTAAACTGCGTGAACGGAGTTATATGGGCAAAATCTTCTATCTCGTTGGTAAGGAATTCAAAAAACAACCTTAAATCATATGCATAGTTTATACGGGTCAATATGGACGTAGTGGGTTCTATAGCCCGGAAAAAATCACCGCAGAAAAGCGGCAATTCTCTCAAAATATTTCTTAATTTTATGATATTCTCCCGATTTCTCTGGGAGTCGTAGGAATCCTGATTCAACATAGGGAACACCCCTCCTTGGATGTAGTCTTATTATACTATTCGTAAAACTTTTATTTTGCGCATAGTTATTTATGGCTTTTCATCTTCTCTTTCGGCCATTCTTTGCTTGTTTCCATCCTTTATAGCTTGCCTGGCCAGTTTATCGCATCGATTGTTCATTTCGTTATCGCTGTGGCCTTTGACTTTGACCCATTGAATCCGGTGTATGGAAGCCAGCTCAATCAATCGCTGCCACAGATCCTGATTTGCAACCGGCTGCTTGTTCGAAGTGTGCCAGTTTTGCTTTTGCCATTTGCTCAACCAACCTTTTTCAAAGGCATTGAACAGGTACGTGCTGTCGGTATATATTCTGACGCTGCACGGTTCTTTCAGCAGTTCCAAGGCCTTTATGGGACCCATTAATTCCATACGATTGTTTGTGGTTAATTCCTGATAGCCGGATATCTCCTTTTCAATACCCTTATACGTAAGGATTGCTGCCCAGCCTCCCGGACCGGGATTGCCGCTACATGCACCGTCCGTATATATATCCACTTGCTTCATCGATCCTTTACCGCCTTTTCCAAGCTTTCGGCCTTCTTAGCACATTGATTTACCGCTTCAATCACGGCTCCCCTAAAACCATGTTTTTCCAGTTCCCGTACCGCTTCTATGGTTGTTCCAGCCGGTGTACATACGGCATCTTTCAGCTCTCCGGGATGCAGCCCCCATTCCAGCAACAGCTTTGCCGTTCCCAAAACCGTCTGGGCAGCCATAAGGTATGCCTGTGCCCTGGGTAAACCTGCCAGCACTCCCCCATCTGCCATGGCTTCGATAAAGATGGATACGTAAGCCGGGCCGCTTCCGCTCAGTGCTGTCACTGCATTCATGAGATGATCGGGCACATCTATAACCGAACCCAGTGAACCTAGTATAGCCTTGACCTTCTCAAGCTGATCAGCAGTAAGATCGTGATATGTAGACAGAGCAATGATACCTGCCCCCACCAGTGCAGGTGTATTTGGCATTGTCCTAATCACCTTGCATCTGTTATCAATTCTTTCCTTTATATAATCAACGGTAATACCTGCCGCTATGGACAGCAAGATCTTATCAGGGGACAGAGATCCCTTGATCTCATCAAGCACCACCGGATACATATCGGGTTTTATCGCCAGTATGATAACATCCGAATTGGCCGCCAGCCGGGAATTATCATCAGACTTCTGCACTCCCAGCTGAGCGCAAAGTTTATTCAGCTTGTCTGTATCAATATCATGAACATATATATTATCGGGCTTTATGATATCTCGGGATAAAATCCCCCTTATAAAGGCATTGGCCATATTACCGGCGCCTATAAAGCCCAGTCGATAGTTTACCCTGTCGGTTGCCATGCTCAACGGTTACCCTCCCTGTTCTGATAATCGGCTGTTATCTGCATTATAGCACAAAAAAGGCCGGTTTAAAAGGAAATATGACCCATAAATTTGCTATTTTCCTGTTCAATGTTATTGACTTGCAGGACTAAATATCATATAATATAAACTGTCGTTAGGACAACAAAGGGGAGTAGCTCAATTGGTAGAGTGGCGGTCTCCAAAACCGTTGGTTGCGGGTTCGAGTCCTGCCTCCCCTGCCACTAGAATCTACTAGGAACTGCAGTTTATTGTAACCCAGCAAAGAGTACTGCTCTGTTGTTTGGGTTATTTTTGTTTTTAGTGGCAAGGAAAGAACGGGAAGGAGGAAGCCGGTTGTTATCCCCCACTATTTTGGTCAAGCCCGATAAATGTACCGGATGTGGAACCTGTGTGTCTCTTTGTGACAGTGCGGCCGTTTTTGAACTTAACGAAGATAACAAGGCCACAGTAGTCCGGCCTCAGTTGTGTTGGCAATGTGGTCAATGTGTTGCCGCTTGCCCTACTAATGCCATTTCGCACAGCTGCTTTCCATTAGAACAATGCTTGCCGTCTAAGACCTTAGGACCAGGTTGTCTAGATGCCTTGGCCACTATGTTTAGAACGCGTCGTTCGGTACGCCTGTTTCAGGACAAGCCGGTGGACCGAGCTGTGGTGGAGCAGCTGATTGATTTGAGCCGCTGGGTTCCCAGTTCCCAGAATGAGCAGTCGGTGGATTGGCTTGTATTCGATGACAGCGACCGCATTGACTACCTAAGCAAACAGGCGGCAACAACTCTAGGTCGCCTGGGTAATATTCTGTTTCATCCGCTGGTAAAACCGGTGGTAACACTAGTTGCCGGCAAGCAGACTGTAAGAAGTGCTGCCGGGCTGAAGAGCTTATTGGAACGGCGTGAGCAGAGCTATGACCCTATTTTCTATCACGCTCCGGTAGTCTTGATGGGCCATGGACCGAAAAGCAATCGATTTGGACGAGACAATGCGATTTATTCGGCTTACAATATTATGCTGGGTGCTTCACAGCTGGGACTGGGAACATGCCAAATTGGTTATTTCATTATAGCGCAAGAATTTAGTCGCAAGCTCAAGACTCTGATTGCATTACCTCAAGGGCGACGACTGGAGGTTGTCCTTATCCTTGGATATCCTAGATTTAAATACCGTCGTACAGTATTGCGGAGACTTCCTAACCTAGTTTGGAACGCAGAACAGAAATGACCCAGATGTTTAAAGCTGCAAATGATTCTGAGACCTAAGGAGGCTGCGTAATAACACCGGTGACCTTTCGCGTCGTGAGCGCAAGAAACTGGAGAACAAAGCGCGCATCTTTAGATTCAGTTTCTTATCGAGGCCGACTTAAGAGGCATTACCAGCCCACTGGAGCAGATCAAGATATAGGAAAAACCCTAAGGGCTAAGATGTGGTATCTCGCACCTAAGGGTCAGTCATATGGGTCAAGGCTTTTTGGCAATAATGCTGCTTAGCTAGGATCCGATTGTTGCTTAATGACAAGTGCTGCAATTTCCACCGCGGCAACTGCTGCAACCGGATCCACCACTGGTTCCGGTATCTCTGCCACGTCCGGTAATAGCAAAGACGCAAAAGACGGCTTTGGTATTTGTACTCTGACAATGGACACAAGGTGGATGCTGTGGCTTAGCACTAATTGGAGCCTGAAGTTCGAACTGAGAGCCGCAGTCGCAGCACCGATACTCATAATTAGGCACTGATTTGCTCCTCCTTACAGACAAAACAAGGTTAGATAAGAAGAACACTCAGCCAAATTATATGAACTGGAATCGTTAACGTCAAGTAAAGAAGGCCTTTTGTATTATGTATTACCCAACATGTTTTCCCAGCGGCCGCAACGGTCGCCCCAGCGTCCGATCACCTTGCCTTCCATACTGATGCTTACTACTTCACATTGGTTTGGGCAGCCTTGACAGTCAAAACTGGAAGCTTCGTAGTCTAATTTAGCTGCTTCAAAGCCACGGAAACTTGAAGCACCGTTTTTACCGGTGCTCATGTTTTCTTGTGCCAGCAGAGCAGCTCCCCAAGCGCCCATAACGCCGTAATGATCGGGGACATAAACTGGCGTTCCCAAAGCTTTTTCAAATGCGGCCTTAATGCCAATATTAGCCGCTACCCCTCCCTGAAAAACCACCGGCGGCAGAATATCTTTACCTCTAGCCACGTTATTAAGATAGTTGCGCACCAGCGCTTCGCAGAGCCCAGCGATAATATTCTGTAGGCTATAACCGAGTTGCTGCTTGTGAACCATATCTGATTCAGCAAATACTGTACAGCGCCCGGCAATGCGTACCGGGTTATCAGCCTGCAGAGCATAGGTGCCAAAGTCTTCTATGGGAACGTTAAGTCGCTCAGCTTGATGATCTAAGAAAGATCCCGTTCCAGCAGCACACACAGTGTTCATGGCAAAATCAGTAACAACACCTTCGCGCAAGATAATGATTTTAGAATCCTGGCCGCCCACTTCCAGTACCGTTTGAACATTGGGTACCAAGCGTGAAGCTGCTACCGCATGGGCAGTGATTTCGTTTTTTACCAGATCTGCTCCGACAATTACACCGGCTAGAGTTCGCCCGCTACCGGTGGCCCCTGCTCCACAAACTTGAAAGTCTGCTGGTAATTCCTTCTTTAACAGGGCCAAACCTTCTTGAATAGCTGCTATAGGCTGGCCTTGGGTTCGAATATAGAGGCTGGCTATAATATTTCCTTGTTCATCGGTAGTAAGAAGGTTCGTACTGACAGAACCGACGTCGACGCCTAAATACCCACGCACGCTAACTGCCCTTCTTTCTTCTTTTTGCGTTGCACCAGCAAATCTACAAAAGCTTCCAGGCGGGTACGGATACCGCCCTCGCCGGTCTGCTCGTCTAAAAATAAAGTCATGACCGGGATGTTTAGTTTGCGGCTGACATAAGGCAGGATGCTCTTAGCCACAATTTCCGGTATGCAGGCAAACGGAGCCAGTTGAATTACCCCATCGAACCCTTTCTGGGCATATAGCACTGTTTCACCAATGCTGTTTCGCCCATGCCCCCCCACCAACTCAGACAAAAATGGCTCGGCTGCTTTCTTAACATCATATTCTCTGTTAGTGAGGGCATTGTTTTGGGTCCATTCAGCCAGATAAATAGATCGGTGCACCAAAACGCCCATTTCCTCTAGTTTTACCTGCACGTTATGATTAGCTAATGGTTCTAGAACCACATAAATTTCGCCGATAAGTCCTATTTTTATTGGATCGCGAGAGCGATCTTGAGGAATTGCCGATAGCAGTTCTAGAGAGGCATCAGTGGCTTCTCTAATTTCTATTTTTGACTGAGCGGCATCTAATATGTCCATACACCGGCGAAATACAGTCGTTGTTTCGCCTTTGTTTATTTCAAAGGTCCTGATATCGTGTGATGCTTTTTCTACACAGTCAATGGCGTTGAGTTTTAGCCAGGCACGCCAGAATATATCCGGTAGCTTCCATAGGGGGGCCTTTCGTTCGCGAAATAGCAAGTACATTGCCCGGAGGAAATCCGCTGGGCGTCTTAGCGGTGGCTCTATTATTATGAGGTCAACATCATGACCTAAGTCGTGCAAAATGCCACGGTGAAGCTCGCCGTAATAACCGGCTCGACAAGGGCCTACCCCACCTGTGCTAATGATGGTATCGGCTCCTAAATCAATTGCTTCGAGATAACTGCCCAGTAAGATTTTAAAGGGTATGCAAGCGAACTCAGGTGCATATTTTGTTCCTAGATCTAAGGTTCGCCTACTAGGGGGCGGCGGTACCACCACATCATAACCTAACTCGCTCAAGATTTGTTTAAACACGGGCGGAGAATTACCCATGTAAGGGAAGGTTATGCGCACCCAAAATCCTCCTTTGCAGCATGTCAACAAAAGCCTCAATCCGAGTATTGATTCCTACCTGTCCGGTCTGCTCATCCAAGGTCAAAGTAAGCAATGGTTTGCCCTGCTGTTTGCAGGCTAGCTCCAACAGTTTACCGGCCATGGCATCGGGCCCGCAGGCAAAATTAGTCACATGAATAAGTCCGGCTACGCCTTGATTGAGCCAGAAGATGCCGGCTTGAACCACCATATTACTGTAGTGCCAGAATAAGTCCTTACGCAACCGATGGCGACTCCTTTTTCCGAGGGGAATCATTTCGGCGGTTAGCACCTGTACGCCCAAATTACGTAGTTTCTGGAGAACATCGCCGTTGGTGAATTGGTCGTATACAGAGTATGGGTAACCGAGCATAGCTATTCTTAGCTCCGGTGTTCTGGCCAACGGCTTGCTTTGCTCCACGGAGTGAAACCATCTGAAGGTAGGCCAGGCTTCATGAGGAAGCTTGCCGCCTGTTAGCTGAGCTTCATAATGGGCCTGAGCGGCCCGCGCTTTAGTAAATGTTCCCCAAACGTTTCGTTCAGGCACCCATTCGCGTTGCAGATCGGAACAGAGCTTGAACCAGCCCAACGGTCCACGCACATCTATGCGCGGTGCGATTATAGGTGGCAAGCTGGAAAACGAACACCTAATCATTTCCGGTAAAGCGAGAAACTTTGGGCAAAAGGTGTCATTAGTCCCTACGCCTACCATCCGAGGAATAAACAAAGCATCTACCTTCTGGCTGATTAAGTATGAAATGTGACCGTGAAAAATCTTGACCGGAACACACAGATCTGTAACGGAGTGGCTTATGCCTTGATCAAGCATATTCTTGTTCGTGAGTGGGGATACCACCGCTTCGCATCCCAGCTCGGACCAAAACGTTTGCCAAAACGGCATATAAGAGTAGAAGAACAATGACCGTGGAATACCAATACGTTGTTTACTCATCGCCCACCCCTCCTCCCCCCACAAACCTATAAACTTGCTCATATTCGACCCGTAAACCCTAAGTGCTTGTCTAACCTTAGCGGTACGCTCTGGCCCGGTCGGGCCTTAGAGCCGACAATAGGCCCTTTTTTCAAAACCGCCACCTTTCCAGGAGACCTTCATCCAACAAAGACTGCGCTGCTAGCATGGCTGCGTATTCTACCTGGTAACGACTTAATCCGCCCTGTAAAAAAACAGTAAATGGCGGACGCATGGGGGCGTCAGCTGATAGTTCTATTGAGGAGCCCTGAACGAAGGTGCCTGCTGCCATGATAACCGGGGTTGTATAACCGGGCATTAGAGCGGCTTCAGGATGTACGTATGAATTAATCGGGGACGCCTCCTGGATGGCTTGGCAAAACACCCGGACTTTTTCGGCATCTCCTAGACAAATGGTTTGCACCAAGTCATGCCGCTTTGCTATTGGTTCCGGATGTACGGAAAAACCAAGCTGCTTAAAAAGTTGAGCGGTAAAAACAGCACCGTGCAGAGCTTCGCCTACTATTAGCGGAGCCAAGTAAAACCCTTGGTAAAATAAGCGATTAAGCCCCAAACTAGGACCACATTCACTGCCTAGACCGGGAGCTATCAAGCGGCTGGCAGCCAATTCTACCAGTTCTTTTTTCCCAACTACATATCCCCCGCATGGTGCCAGTCCACCACCAGGGTTTTTGATCAGGGACCCGGCCGTAAGGTCAGCTCCCACAACAGGTGGTTCTTTGGTTTCAACGAATTCTCCGTAACAGTTGTCTACGATGGTAATCACAGACGGATTGATAGATTTAACCAGCTTGATCAACTCTTCGATTTGCTTTATGGATAAAGCCGGTCGTAAGCCATAACCTCGGGAGCGCTGGATAAAAACGGCTTTGGTCCGGGGACCGATAGCGGCTCGAATAGACTGAGGATTGGGCTGTGCTTCCCCTTGTTCCCACGGTACTTCTTTGTAAATGATACCGTAATCTTTGAGAAAACCTGAGCCACAACGGGTTCCCACAATAATACCGGCCAAGGTGTCGTAAGGACGACCGGTTAGGCTCACCAATTCATCGCCGGGGAACAGGACCCCATACAAACACAGAGCTAAGGCGTGAGTACCGGAGACGATCTGCGGTCGGATCAGGCCGGCTTCGGTGCCGAATGCTGTAGCGAACACTTGTTCCAACTTGTCGCGGCCACCATCGTCATAGCCATAACCGGTGGTGGCAGCAAAGTCCAGATCGCTTACACGGGCCGAACGGTAAACAGCTAACAGGCGTACTTGATTTACCTGTACAGTCTTAGCTATCTGATTGTGGGCATGGTTAATGTCGGCGTCTGCGTAAATTAGCCGGGCTATTTTCACAAGTCCGGGGTCAAATTTGTCTGGATAAAATTGTTGCAAGCACTGTTCCTCCGTTTCCACAGGGAAGCCATCAGTTAGTTCATGCCCTGGATTTACCAGGTAAAGTACCCTGGCAATATTATACCATATATAGGCTTAGGGGGAACATTTTTGGCTAAAGACTGATTTTTGCCGCTAGGTCAAAATTCGGTTCGGATGGTTGTTGAGGGGCGGGTTGTTGGCAAAGGACACAATGACCGGCAAGAAGAGAAGCCTCCCTCAAAAGAAGCGGAGCTTCCCGTTGGCCGAGTAAAGCACCTTCCTTTCGTCCCTGCCTACGTCCCCAAACAAAGCCTATAAAGACGAAACAAAGCCAAGAAAGTACAACTGGACCCCATGGATAAAAAAGCATAGTTCGTCACCTCTTCTTACTGTTCCACGGATTGGCTGCCATATAGAGCGCTGCCGGTAGTGCTAACCATGAAAGAACTGTTTTCAGCGGAGCTAGTAACAGGGCTGTCAAAGAACACAAGATTCCCAACAAGAGGACTTCCACTTTCCCCCAGCAGTGGGCCAGATTCTTAGTAGGTACCTGTTGTCCCTGCCGCCTGTAGTCAATGACATCATCAAGCAGATGGACGCCCATTACCAAGGCCAAAGAAGACAGCATTTCTTTCCCATTTGACCATATTACACCTAATGTTAGCACCAATAACATCTCTGCCCACGCTGACAAACCGGAGGGTAGAAGCGGGTCGCTGCCGGTTAACATGCCACAGGCATAACTGCTGATGAAAATCGTAAAGGCCCAATCAGGAAAGAATCTAGCTGACACAGCATAAAAAAGCATAGCATAGGCCAGGGTTCCTCTTCCCATGGCATCAGCCAGGGAGAAGCGGAGACCACTGTCCTCCTCTAAGTCCAAGTGATCATCCAGTAATTTGATTGCCAGTTCAAGCAAAAATAATGCGCCCCAAGAAAAACCCAGCCTAGAGATGGTGTTGAACAAAATCTTTCACCTCTCTAAAACCACGTTTGTTCAGGGCTGAAATCGGTAGTATTCTGTGGCCTGGTAACTCCAGCCGCAACCGCTCTAGCCCTTTTTCCGCCTGTGACAAGTCCATTTTGTTAGCCAAAATTACGTAGCCGCCTCGCATTTGAGCAAACAGCGCCACTTGGTAGTCCACCTCGCCCAGCCCTGAAGTGGTACCGTGAACCCCCACCTGGGCAGTGTCCATAACATGCATAATGAGGTCGGCTGCTCTGATAACGCTGAGTGTTTGCGCTATAGCTTGACGAATAGTAATATCAGGATGGATGTAGTCAATTAATCCGCTGGTGTCAGTAATTCGACAGCGCTGGACTCCTTTGGTCACCGGTATTTCGATTACTAAGCTCTGCAATGATTTAGTAGTGTGAGGTTTCGTTCCAACCAGTTGACTGCGAGCAGTGTTGATGTAGTAACGCTTGGTTATTGTTCGATTATCTGGGAATTCAAATGTTAGGTCAGCTTGGTTAAGACCGAGGTAAGAAGCGAAGTTAAGAACAAAGAGGGTCTTACCGGTACCAACCTTTCCTACCACCAGGCATTCCTTCACGCGGCCGACCCTCCTTTTAAATCTACCGGCTCGATTACCATCAGTTGTTTTCGGGTCAGGTGCTGGTGTCCAGCCAAACGTATTGCTTGGCGACGGATGGCCCGTTCGATCAGATTGCGTACCAGACGGGCATTGCCACTATGTTGAAGGTTGTGGCCTAAAGTCAGCTGGCGACAGAGTTCTTCTCGGGCAGCGGGACTTAAGCAATAATCACGTTCGGTCAAGAATAGATCAGCAATAGCCAGGAGTTGTTCTACACTGTAGTCTGGGAAATCGATATGAATAGGAAAGCGAGATCTTAGTCCAGGATTACTGCAAAGAAAATAAGTCATTTCATCTCTATAGCCGGCCAGAATCAGGACCAAGTCATCCCGGTGGTCTTCCATTAGTTTTACTAAACAATCGATGGACTCTTTACCGAAATCTTTGTTGCCTCCTCGGGCCAGAGAATAGGCTTCATCCACAAACAGAATCCCACCCAGGGCACGCTTAACATGCTCCCGGGTCTTAATGGCCGTGTGTCCGATGTATTCTCCGACTAAATCGGCTCGTTCCACTTCCACCAAATGCCCTTTCGACAGAATGCCTAATCCCTTGAAGATGCTTCCTAAGATACGGGCTACGGTTGTTTTGCCTGACCCTGGATTACCTCGGAAAACCATATGTAGTACCAGCGGTTCGTTAGCTAACCCTTCTCTGCTTCGGCGCTGTTGGATTTCGACATAGGCTTTGATTTCATATACCAGCTGCTTGACTTCGCTAAGGCCGACCAGACTATCTAGCTGTAACAAAGCCTGTTTTAGTGTGTGGGAGCTGGTTGGTATTGTCGTGGCTACTGGTTCAGGAGATGCTCGTAAAGTGGCTAAGGCGGCCGGCGGTGTAAGCTCACCTTGGGTTATCAGTTGACTGATGCGTCTCATGGTAGAATCGTGTTTTCTACCTCCATGCCAAAACATTGTTTGCACCTCCGACCGGCCATGTCACTATAATATACGCAGGCAAAGGGAAAGGTGTGCTTGGGAGCTAGCCTAATCCGTCGTTGGCGTGCAGACAAAAAACCCGCCCCTCAGCTAAGTAAACAGATAGGGCGGGCTTTTATTAACGAACTCGTCCGGTCAACTATTGTCCATATCCGAACCAGCAGTGTAAATAACCGGGCGGGATGGCGTAATGGTGGAAATAGCATGCTTATAAACCAACATTTGTTTACCTTCCGATTCCAGTGCCACTGTAAAGTTGTCGAAGCCGCGGATTAGCCCTCGGATTTGAAAGCCGTTAACCAAATATACAGTGCACGGGATACTGTCTTTTCTAGCTTGGTTAAGGAACGTATCTTGCAAGTTAGGTTGTTGTTTGCTCATTGCTTCGCCTCCAGTTTATTTCTTTTGGGGCTTTAGTTAGCTATTCGCGGCTCACCTAAAGTTTTCCTTCTACTATACTCACAATTTGGGCCGTCAACGCTTCTTGATCGGAGTATTCATCACGGTCCAACCAAATAATACGTTCGTCTCGCCGGAACCAGGTAAGTTGACGTTTGACAAAACGACGAGTCTGTCGTTTCAGGTTTTCCTTTACTTCGTCAATAGAGACTTCACCTTGCAAATACGGGAATATTTCTTTATAGCCCAAGGCCTGTAAAACAGGCAGATTCGGTGGTAGGTCAAGTTGCAGTATCCATTTTGCTTCTTCCACTAAGCCGCGGTCAAACATCTGCTCCACTCGTTGGTTAACGGCTTCATATAACTTGGTGCGCTTACGGGTCAGCCCAATCTGCACAACGCGATATAATGGCGGTCCGTGTTTTGAAGCAGAGAATTGCTGACCAGAAGCGGAAACCTCTAAAGCGCGGACAAGGCGACGGGTGTCAGTACGCTGAATTTTTTCAGCAGCAGCAGGATCAACTTGGGACAGTTCCCTGTGCAACGTCTGTGAGCCTAGCTTAACTGCTCTTGCCGTGAGTTGTCTGCGCAGTAAGGGATTGGGACCGTCGTGACTAAAATTGTAGTTGTCTACTACCGCACTTATATATAGTCCCGTACCTCCTACCAACATGGGCAGATGACCTCGCCCAACTATAGCAGGAATCAGCTGCTTAACCTTAGACTGAAAGCGAACTACGTTATAGTTTTCACCGGGATCAACTATGTCCATAAGATGGTGCGGTACCCTTTTCCTTTCAGTTAACGAGGGCTTAGCAGTCCCTATATTCAAGTGCCGATACACTTGCATGGAGTCGGCAGAAATAATTTCCCCATTCAATTGGTGGGCAACTTTGATAGCTATATTGGTCTTACCCACAGCAGTAGGACCTAAGATTACCAGCAAAGGATCCATATTGCTCCTCCCTACGTTACCCGACGCCAGAAGCGGCGGTCCAGTTCGTCTCTGCTCAACCAAACCAATGTTGGGCGCCC
>LSQX01274427.1_pt1 | contig 84943 bp, 75 predicted proteins | sample 654561 | NCBI WGS metagenome assembly LSQX01 (sample SAMN04489861, study PRJNA283612) | anaerobic digester metagenome | isolation source: 4 biogas reactors fed with cattle manure at either 37C or 55C with and... | place: Denmark: Kongens Lyngby | collected 2014 | reverse complement strand
AAGGCCTGTTTAAGAAATTGTTCTAAGGTGTATTGTATACATAAAGCCCTGCTTAATGCCCGCAATGGCAAAGTCCAGGAAGGAGTAGTTTTTACCGGCCAGAATGTTTTTAAGATTAAAGAAATACTTACGGTTGAAGTCATATTCAAAAGAATATTGGCTGAGTTTGCCAGCGCTTAACATTAGTCGATAATAGTCAAAGATAACCCGGGGCTATTAAAAATAGCCCCGGGCATAACGGCAACGTTCTCTAGTCAAGTTTCAGGTACAAGACGAACGAAAACTCAGACTGTCTTGCCCTGCTCATGCTTCAGTGCAGTACACTATACCAAAGCTTCCCGGCCCAACATGCACACCTATTACCGGCCCGATGGGTAAAACCGGTATATCTTTTAAACCCAGCCCCTGTCCCATAGCCTTAGCTACTTCGTGTCCCCGCTGAGGATCATGTACTTGGTGCACCAGGACTTGTTTTATGCCGTACTGTTCCCGATCTTTCATGGCAATTTTGATTAGACGTTTAAGGGCTGCGTGTATCCCTCGAACTTTATCGAAAACGTCTATTTTACCCTCCCGGTTCAGGTACAGAATGGGTTTGATGTTCAAAACCGATCCCAATAGAGCGGCTGCTCCCCCAATCCTTCCTCCTTTTTGTAAATAGTCCAGGGTAGGGGGCAGAAAATAAAATCTCACTCTGTCCCGAACCCAGAGAGCCCTTGCCATAACCTCTTCCATATCCTGCCCTTCCTGGGCCGCCTGGGCGGCTGCCAGCACCTGCATTCCTAATCCCATGCATACATTGAGAGAATCCATGATTTCAATGCGAGCCTGAGGATATTTTTCACCGATCATCTCTTTGGCATTGGCTGCGGAACAGTAGGTGCCGCTAATACCAGAAGAAATGAAAATACCTAAGACCTGATGTCCTTCGGCTATCAGGTCTTGGAATATTTTATAAAAACTGCCCGGTGCTGGCTGAGAAGAAGTTGGCAGAACTGCCACCTGATCTATTTTCTGATAAAAATAATCATAGTCTACTTCTGTTTCTAAAAAGAACTCATCCGGAAAACACACTCCCAGAGATACCACTTGAATATCATATCTTTCGATTATATCACTAGATAAATACGAGGTACTATCGGTAACAATCCTCACTGTCATCTTTGGTCCTCCTACTATAAAAATTCGACTCTCCCCTGCTCAGTAACTGATGTTGAAGTTCAATTAGCTTGCTAACCCGAGCCTGCTAAATTATATTTTTAAAAGCCCAAGTTAATGTTAATTCTCCATACTAACTCCACGGATATTGAGCAATGTTTCCAATGCCCTGGTAATATACTTGATATTCTCTTCCACTTCCTGGGGGAAGCGTTCATTAAGGGTAAAGAAAGTTCCCAGGGTAGATAAAATGAGCCGTTCAATCAGCTTATCTTCCATGGGGCTATCCTTGGGCATCATCTCTTTGAGAATACTGCCTACATCACCCAGGAGTTGATTCTTGATTCGTTCCACCAAGGTATTGATTTGCGGATAACGATTATCCAGTTGGATATTTAATATCCCCTCATAAAACAGCTTTCTAATGGATTCCTTTCGATACTGGGTAAGCTGATATAAATGCTTAAGATACTGATTCAAACGCTGCTGGGGATGCACCCTGGAGTTACAAATCCCGGCCATACTCACCAATAGCCTCTCTACCGTCTTTTCGCAGGCAGACATAAAAATACCCGACTTGTCCGAAAAATGGTAATAGACAGTCCCCACTGAAACCCCGGCCTCTTTGGCTATCAGTCTCATATCCACATCCTCATATGAATACGAGTTAAACAGTCTCTCCGCGCTTTGTAGAATTTTCTTTTTAACATCAGGTATTTTTTTAGGCATTCAGACTCTCCTTTGTTTGCAAATATTAGCAATTATATTGAACAATGTTCAAATAGTCAATTGCTATTTTTGTCGGATTTTATTGCCCCGAATTTTAACAATAAATCACTTGGACAAGAGCTTCTATCCAGCTGAAAGAAGTATAAAAGGCTTGACCCGAAAGTGCTTTATTACGATTTACCCGTTTTCTAATGCCAAACTTATAGGGGCGGTCTTTGAATGCCCGCTCCCGGCATATCCTCAAGGTTTCCTGCTCGCTTGTGTTTGATGATCATGGGGTTGACAAAAAGGTAAACAAGTGGCTTGGGTCAATATTTTCCAAGAGAATGGTTAAGCCCCGGTTCTCATCTCACTCCTGGACTTATTTTTCTTCTCCTTTACTTCTCCACTCCAGGTCCTGGGGTTGGTATTTAACTATTAATTCCTGCTTTACCCGAGTAGAGCGGGCAATTCTGATGGCAGGCCCTGTGCTGCTTGCTTGCCCTTCCTGATCATTGACACTAGCCTCTGCTTCCGGTTCAGAATCACTTACAGTTAACTCTCCTGCCGGCCCATATTCTTCCTCTTCTTCCTCTTCTAGAATATCCCACTCTTCCTGTTCCCCTGCCTCTTCGTTGCTTAACCTACCCTCCTGCTCCCTGCTGTCTTCGGGCTCATGATCCTGTTCATAGGGTTTTATTTTTGATCTATTCTCCTCCATTGCTTATCCTCCTGAACTTAAATCTGCTACATTATACGTGAAGACCGCCGGATTATTAATTATTTTTGGACCCTTTATCATGCTCTTTCAGTTAGGATAGCTATAGGCACAATAGCACCGCAGTATTTTTAGCCACCGGCGGGCGGGCGACCATAGGTGGCCCCTACAGGCTTAATAGCACCGTATATCGTTTACTTTTAGCTAGAGCAGCAGGTTTATCTCGTACTTCTCCAGCCACCGATTAATCTGCCACAAGTAAGCCAGGTATTGAATATCCCCCATTAACTGGCTGAACCAGGGCCGGTTAAAAAGAGGGCGGCCGCTTTCAATCTGGTATTGCAAGGTATTTTTATCAATGAGAGCATGGACGGGAGCCAGGGGATCATTTAGGATTCTCAGCAGCATTTTTCGCACCTCCTCCCCGTATTGTGGGTGGTGGGTTTTGGGATATGGGTTTTTTTTTCTCTCCAACACCGGCCCTGGCAAGAGCCCTTTCATAGCTTTTCTGAATATACCCTTGGCCATGCCTTGGCAATTTTTCATAGGCCAGGGGATATTCCAGGCATACTGCAAAAATTCATGGTCGGCAAAAGGAACTCTGACCTCCAAGCCTTGAGCCATACTCATTCGATCCTTTCGGTCCAGCAAGGTACTCATGAAACGGGTAATGTTAAGATATGTGATTTCTCTCATTCTGACCTCCACGGTGGTCTCCCCCTCCAGGCTGGGAACCTCCTTTATAGCTTCCTTATATCTGGCTTGCAGGTACTCATCCCCGTTTATCTCCCCCAGTAGCAGGGGGGATAGGAATCTCTGGCGTTCAGCCACCATTCTTATCCAGGGAAAAGCTGGGGTTTGGGTCACTTCAGGATCATAAAACCAGGGATAGCCCCCCATTATCTCATCAGCACATTCTCCGGATAAAGCCACTACAGCTTCTTTTTTTACTTCCCGACTAAACAGGTACAAAGAGGTATCCACATCAGCCATACCTGGCCGGTCATTAGCCAGCAATGCCGATTCCAGAGCCTGAGCCAATTCCACATTGTCCAGCACAATTGAATGGTGTCGAGTGCCCAGGTAGTTGGATACCATATGGATCCAGGGATTATCTGCTCCGGTCTCAAAGTAATTGGGAGCGAAATATCTTCCGCTATCAGAATAATCTACCGAAAAAGTGGCCAGAGCATCTCCATCTTGCCCTTTATATCCCTCTGCCGCCAGTGCAGTAATGGCACTGGAATCTAATCCTCCAGAAAGCAGGGTGCACAAGGGCCGATCAGAGACCAACTGACTCTTGACGCTACTGACGAATAGTTCTTTCAGCCTAGCGGCAGTGTCATCCAGGGAATCAAAATGGGGTCGGCTTTCCAAACTCCAGTACTTTTTTATGCTGAGCTTTTCCGGGCTGTATAAGATCCAAGTTCCCGGCTCCATCTCCCCTAGGCCTTTAAATATGCCATGGCCCGGACTTCGGGCTGGTCCCATATAAAAGATTTCTGCCAGGCCTTCCCCATCCACCTGGGCTTTAACATCCGGGTGCTTCAGTATACATTTGGCCTCGGAAGCAAACAATATTCCATGGGGCAAACAATAGTAAAACAAGGGTTTTACACCAAGGCGATCCCGAGCCAAAAACAGAGTTTGGTCCGACTCCTTCCATATGCCAAAAGCGTAAATACCCCTTAAACTCTTGACACATTCCGTTCCCCATTCTATATAGGAAGTCAATAAGACTTCGGTATCAGAATTGCGACTGTTAAAAACATACCCTTTTCTTTCTAAAATCCTCCTTAATTCCAAAGTATTATATAGTTCTCCATTATAAGTTATAACCCAGGAACTGCCCTGATAGAGCTTCTCCATAGGCTGCTCCCCTCCGACCGGATCCACTACTATTAGACGACGATGGCCTAAAGCAGCCTGATTGGACAACCAGGTTCCAGCCTGGTCCGGTCCCCGATGCTTAACAGCATCAGCCATTCGGTCTATTGTATGTCCCTTATCTCTTAAATCCTGTTTCCAGTCTACCCAACCTACTATTCCACACATAAATCTGTCCCTCCCATAAAAACAGGCCTGGAATAGAAATTCCAGACCCCATTGTCTATATTAATATATGACTCAGTGGAATAGGTAGTTCCCACCAAGACGATTTATTTAATAATCAATAAAAATCAAATTCACTTAGACAACCTCCTGCACTGAGCCGATGCCTTCCGATCCTCTTCTCCCCATAGAGCAGCAAGGGGCAGAGCAGGAGGTTCTCATTGGCTAAAATCTCAAGCAACCGACCAATGGACTGACTAATGGTGTTGCCCATGTCAAATCCTGGCGACAAGAATTTATTCATTGGCCGATTAGAAACACTTGATATATCAGAATAAACCTTTTTAAGCATCTGTTTTATATATTCTATTTTTAATTGCTGAAATCCTTCTTAATACCCATTTTATATGCTACTATTGAGGTTATTACTATTGATCGGTTCTGTAAACGCCCCGGATCCGTTTCCTATTCAACTAACCAAGCTCCGTGATCAGAGAACACAAGCGAGCAGGAAACCTTGCGGCTATGCCGGACGGGCGTTCAAAGACCGCCCCAAAATATTTGGGCGATTAGAAACACTTGATATATCGGGATAAAGCTTTGGTGTGGAACCTTTTAAGACTTTTTATCTATCACAGAGTACTAACAATGTTCAGGGAAGAAAAATCCCCTCCAGTAATACCACCTAGTGGGCTGCACTCAGGAAAGAGGTATTGGTCTATTTCCTCATTATTCCAACCCCGTTCTCTCAGGCTTTGCACCTTATCTTTAAGCTCCAGCAGATAATCTAATTTCTCCTTTAGCAGTTGTCTGCCATTTTTACGTGGTCCTGTATGGGAACAAAACACGGTCTGGAAATCCATTCCTGCCAATTTTTCCAGTGAGCTTATCATGGCACTCATATTCTCACCTGAGAAAACGCTTCTTGGTTTAATGGTTACCAAGAGATCGCCGGAGAACAACCATCCCTGTTCCGGTTCCAGAAAGGCTTTATGATGCGGATGATGCCCGGGGGTATCTATGACTTTAAAGCGATGTCGCCCGCTTCTTATCTCCGGGCTAATTGGCTCTGCTTTAAAGGCCGGGCGTCTTCCCCATATTTCCAGGCGATAAGCTGACAGCTGAGGTTCAACAGCTGCTTCAGCTATGGATTCTTCATGCAGATAAATGGGTACCTGAAGGTTTTCCTGCAAATAGGCCGCCATCCCTGCATGATCCTCATGTATGTGAGTGAGGGCCACTTGCTGGATAGGATGGCTATTAAAAAAATGGCTGGATTTTAAAGCTAAAGTGGATGGGCCGGTGTCTATCAGTAAACCGTCTGCCAGATATAAGTAAACCTTCATCATAAAAGGACGGTTCCAGGGCATTTCCCGAACCCCCATCCACACTGCTATATTGGGAAAGTTGTATTTCATTCGCTATTACCTCCTGGGTTCAATAATATATTAGCAAAAATCTCATATTTTCACCAAGTCCAGGTCTTAAGCCGGGAGTATATCCATTTAAACAACCACATATGTGTAATTATACTACCCAGGAAACAGAATGTTGGTATATTATTCTAGTATGAGCAGACCAAGGATAAGACGTCCCGGGAAGCATAAGGCTGGCCATAGCCCTTGGGATGGCTCCAACAATGCAAAATTCTCTGAAGCAAATGGAATTTAATGGTGACAAAAGCCTCAGTCATGAGTTAAACTATTAGGCAGGATTATAAATAGTAACGACCATGAACCATTTCCCTACCCAGATTCATGAAGTTTCATGGGATAGGCTTCTTAGGGTGAACAATAAAATAGCTTAAATCTTAAACCACGAAGGTTTATAGAAAGCTTGAAGCTGCTATATTTGTTCGTGGTTTTTATTTTTAATCCAAATTAAGATTCTCCTGCGAAGACCCTGGCAATACTGGTTTGGATGCATAAATATGCAGGAGCCATTTGATGCAGCATGGCTGCAACACGCTGCGAAGCCGAGCGACGAATATTTATGCAATTAAACCCGCGATATTTAACTTTTTGCAGGGGAATCAATTAATACTGGGGGGTATTGGAATGAAGGTTACAAGATTGCTTTTTATATTGCTGGTATTGCTAATCCTGAGTATGGCCGGTTGCAGCTCCAATGATAATGAAATGAATAATAACCACTCTTCTTCGAGCCAAACCGCTGTATTGGAATTCAAGGCCAATGGTGAGGACTTTGTACGGCAGGGATTCACCTCTAAAGACGGATGGGACATAAGCTTTGATAAGGTTTACCTGACCTTGAGTGATATTAAGGCCTATATAACTGATCCTCCTTATGAGCCAGACAGTGAGGAAGCGATTATGTCCAGTGATTACCCTTCGCTGCCGGGTACCTTTACGGTTGACCTGGCCGAGGGCGGAGAAGAGGCGGACCCTATCAGGGTAGGTGAGGTGGCAGCACCTCTTGGTTTTTACAACGCCCTGTCCTGGCAAATGCTTCAAGCTCCGTCCGGTGAAGCTATGGGCCATAGCATCCTGATGCAGGGCACTGCTTGCAAAGATGATAAAATACTGCCTTTCAAAATAGGTATTAGCAAAGAATACCAATATTATGCCGGTGAATTCATAGGTGATGAGCGTAAAGGTATCGTGGCTGCTGATAGCCCGGCGGATTTGGAAATGACCTTTCACTTCGATCATATCTTTGGAGACGGAGAACTCCCGGCTGATGACGGTTTGAATACTGCCGCACTGGGTTTTGATCCTTTTGCTGAACTGGCTGAAAAGGATCAAGTTATCACCGAAGAAGTCCTGGCTGAGCATCTTTCAGCGGCAGAATACCAGCAATACCTGGCCATGCTTCCCACCTTGGGACATGTTGGCGAAGGTCATGCTTTTGCCGTTGAACTGTAGAAATTACGGGGAGGACCAGCATGATGAAGCGACTTACACTTATACTGATACTGGCATTGCTATGGGTAAATATTTTACCGTTGACTGTTTTAGCTCATGGGGTTGAATTCAAGTATGAATCAAACAGCAGTTATTTGATCACCGGCTTTTTTGATGATGGTTCTCCCCTGTCAGCGGCCCAGGTGACTATTTATGCCCCTGATGACCCCAAAAAACCTTGGGGAACCGGCATTAGCGATGAGCAGGGGCAATACTTGCTTACCCCGGACCTGACTAAACCGGGAATCTGGACGGTACAATTCCGCAAAGCAGGGCACGGAGGAACCATCAACCTGGATATAGGAGGCCAGATGGGCTCCTCTTCCAGTACTGCCCATAGTACTACCCAAATAGTGCTGATGGTAATAGCGGTGTTATGGGGCTTTGTGGGAACAGCACTCTATTTTAAAAGGGAGCGTAGATAAATGCATATACCCGATGGCATGCTTTCGCCAACTGTCTGTCTGGCTGGTTATGGAGTAACATTTCTGGCCACCAGTTTTTCCATCAAGAGAATAAATAGTACTGAGGCCAGCACTCGGGATATACCCAAGGCTTCTCTCCTTACTGCGGCCTTTTTTCTGGTTTCCTTGATTAGTATTCCGGTGCCTCCGGCCAGTATACACTTACTGTTGAACGGTCTGCTGGGAGCCTTGCTGGGATATTTCGCTTATCCTGCAGTACTGGTGGCCCTATTTCTGCAAGCAGTCATGTTGGGGCATGGAGGGCTTACCACTCTGGGGATTAATGCGCTTATAATGGGATTGCCGGCCATGCTTAGTGCCTTCATTTATGGAAAATGCAGAAGTTCAGGACCATTGCTTAACTCTATCCTGGGCTTCATTATTGGTTTTATGGGAATAGCCCTCAGCGTTATCCTATTTGTCGTTATCCTGATGGCTTTTATTCCAGGTCAGATTAATGCAGAAGCCGAGCGGGTGGCCATCTATGCCATGGCTGCTGCCCATATACCCTTAGCCCTAGCTGAAGGCTTAATAACTGCTCTGATACTCAATTATATCCAGAAAGTTAAGCCTTCCCTGCTTCAATCAACTGATACTTATTAAGTGAGGTCTCTTTATGGAAACACTGATTAATCCTGAACTTAATAATTCCACCTTCTGTCAATGGGATCCCAGAGCCAAGATAATTGCTTTTTCCCTCTTGCTATTTTCATTTGCTATGGTTAAGAGCCTGGTTCTGCTTATAGCTATGCTCTTGATCTGCAGCATAATCTTCGCTTTCTCCGGCCTGCCGGTTAAAAGCCTGTTCCAACGATGGAAGATCCCGGCGGTTCTGGTATTGCTAATGGGACTCATCTTGCTCTTCTTTTCTGAAGGGCATCCCCTGCTATACCTGGGACCACTGGAAATTACTCAGGAGGGCTTGGTGGCCATGTTGCTTATGCTTAGTCGCCTAATGTGCATGCTTACTCTGATAGCAGTGCTCCTGGCCACTACCCCTTTGCTGCTTCTGATTACCGCCCTGCGCGATCTGGGTCTGCCCGGAATACTGGCTGATATGATTCTTTTTACCTTGCGCTACCTCTATACTTTGAATGATCAGCTGGAACAGATGAAAAGGGCCCTTACTGTAAGGGGATTCTCAGCCCAGGGTCTGAGCAGCTATAAACAGTATGCCCTACTAATCGGAGGTATTCTGGTCCGCAGTTTTGAACAATCAGAGCGAGTCTATAGAGCAATGGCCGTTAGGGGCTATGGATTTGAACCCGGCCCTGCTCCAGATAATGGTTGGAACCTTCAGGATAAGGCCCTGTGTTATTCGTTTTCTCTTCTGGCCTTTTTGATAGGCTCATTACAGCTTTATTTTAACCTGCCGGGGGTTTAATAATGACAGATCAAATATTAAAGATATCCAACCTTAGTTTCTCCTATAAAGAGGGTGATTTGATACTGGACGGGCTATCCTTGGAGGTCTTCAGGACGGATAAAATCGGTATACTGGGACCCAATGGGGCAGGCAAAACCAGTTTGTTTTTACTTATTGCCGGGGTGGAAAAGCCTTGGGCCGGGGAGATTTATCTGCAAGAGAAAAAAATCGTACCAGGCATTTTTAATCCTGAATTAGGCTTGGTTTTTCAGGATAGTGATGATCAGGTTTTTAATTTTTCAGTGTTTGATGACATAGCATTCGGACCTCGCAATATGGGTCTGCCTAGAGCAGAAATTAACCGGCGAGTCAATGAGGCTCTGAGCGTGCTGGGAATACAGCATCTGGCCCGGCGAGCACCTCAGCAATTGTCAGGAGGGGAAAAAAGGCTGGTGGCCATAGCCGGAGGTATTCTGGCCATGCAAGCCGGGCTGGCTATCTATGATGAACCCACCTCCAATCTGGACCTCAGGTACCGTCGCCGCTTAATCAATTTCATTAAATCTCATAAACAGAAAGCAGCCTTAATAGCATCACACGATCTGGAGTTTGTACTGGAAACCTGTAACCGGGTGGTAATACTGGATCAGGGTAGAATAGCCGCTGATGGCAGGCCTCAGGATATAATGGGTGACCCCTTGCTTATGGAACAACATGGTCTGGAAGTACCCCATTCCTTGTTAGGAAGACAGGAATGACTTATTCTTAAAGAAATTGCTATGTTATACTAATCTCCAAATAGAAGCGGGAGGGAATTTTGTGATAATTGCGGTTGTAGATGGACAGGGAGGTGGCATAGGGCGTATCCTGGTGGAAAAGCTGCGTCATGAGCTGGGGCCTGATTGCTGGATAATTGGATTGGGGACCAATGCAGTAGCTACTTCCGTCATGCTTAAGGCAGGTTGCAATGAGGGGGCCAGCGGAGAAAATGCCGTTGCCCGGACCGTGTCTCAGGCTGATATTGTAGTAGGATCAGTAGCGATTATAGCAGCCAACTCCTATTGCGGTGAGCTTACCCCCCGAATGGCTGAAGCTGTGGCCTCGGCCCGGGCCTTGAAGGTCTTGCTCCCCCTTAACCGTTGCGGCATAGAGCTAAGCGGCGTTATTGACGAACCTCTGCCCATACAGGTAGAGCGGCTGGTAAGCAGAGTCAGAGAAATATATGACAATCAGAAATAGGGTGAAAGGTGGATGATATAAATGTGCCGAGATATGCCTCCCCTGGAACAGGCCATACAATTTCACGGCCACATATGTCCCGGAATTCTAATGGGGGTTAGAGCTGCGGAATTGGCCCTCAAGCACTTGCAGTTGGAGCGGGATAGGGATGAAGAACTTCTGGCAGTAGTTGAGACTGATTCTTGTGGCGTGGACGCTATTCAGTCCATACTGGGCTGCACCTTCGGCAAGGGCAATCTGATTTTTAAGGACTATGGCAAGGCTGTATATACCATTGCCAGAAGAGATAAGGGCAAAGCCATACGTATAGCCCAGAAATTTAATCCCAAGCGCAGCCCCGGCTTTGACCGCTACCGGGAACTTGATGGCAGGAAGGATTTGACGGAAGAAGAAAAAGTGGAGCGGGAGAACCTGTTGGGACAAATATTTGAGAGTATTATGACCGCTCCTTGGGAAGATATATTCGATTGGCGGGAAGTAGACTTTGATTTTCCCGAAAAAGCTCAAATCAGGAGAACCCTGCAGTGTTCCCGTTGCGGCGAAGGGGTCATGGAAGGGCGGGCCATAAGCATAGAAGATGAAGTACTATGCCCTAGCTGCTATCTGGATAAAGGAGGCCAATAACGTGTGTGAAGCCAATGTCTATATTAATCGCCAGGGCCAGGAGGAGCTTGTGATGGAGAAAGTGGACCGGATAATTCCTGGCGATGAAAATAACCTTTTTATGGAAAACATATTCGGGGAACGCCGAGTGGTTCAGGCTAGAATCAAAGAGATGCAACTGGTGCACCACCGTATAATTCTGGAGGAGATCAAGACCTCAGCCGAAGTTCAGGAACAGGAGATATGGCTGACCCTGGATACCGAACATGGACACTTCCATACCGGAGAAGAAATCCACTTGATTCTCGCCGGGGGATATAACATGAAGTCAAATCCAAATGCCAGCCTTTCTCATCCTCAGGTATTTATGTGTCAAGACGGCCAGTCCAGAGAATATCCCTTAGAGCTAAAGGAAGGTTTGTACCAGGTCAACCTGGGTAAAGAAGCCGATGGTCTCCTGCAGATATATGCCCGGGATAGGTCAGACCGGGAATTATACGCCAAGATATTAGTAGAGGTGGGACATCATCACCATCATGACATAGAGCCGGTGGGACTGCCCTTGGAGATCATACCCAGCCATTATCAGCATGCTCGTATGGGAGAAAACTATGAAATAAAGGTATTGAAGAATGGTCTTCCTCTTACGGGAGCCAAGGTCAGAGCCACCTATAGCGGAACCAGCAACCGTGACTACCCTCATATCCTGACTACCGATGCCCAGGGGAAAACCAGCCTGTTCCTAACCGCTCGGGGCAATTACCTTTTTTCCTTAAAGGACGGAGAAATAATCAGTACTTTTACTCTCACCAAGAGTTTTTGATATAATAAGTGATTCTCCGGCAAGACCCTAAGCTGCCAAATACCTCTTCACAGCGGAATCACAAGTCAATAATGGCTAATAGTAAATTTGTGTCAAATTATAGATATTTATGTCTATCGGGAGGACTATCAATTTTTATGTAGAATATAAACTTAATCTATTGCAAAACGCAAAGATTGGTATATAATTACTTCAGTTTTAAAATTAGAGGAAATGGCTCTTAAACCTTGATAAAGCTATATACTTTCTCCGAGTTCTGGAAGCCTGGGGCGAAAAGCTATGGCGCCAGAACCTGGGTATGACTGGAAACGGTTATGCCTTCCCGTATTGCGAAAAGGAGATGCTTAGAATCAGGCAGATAATTTAAGCGTGCTCAGGAAGAGTACAGCTGTGATATTCTGTGCGTTTCAGGTCGGCATCTTTTATGCCGGCTTTTTTTGTTTAATACCCTTGGTACAAGGAGCTTTATCTGCTTTCGTTTAAGTAGTATCACCATAGGCCTGAGCCTTTATTGCAAAGGCCAAAGACCTAATAGTATATAAGAATAGAATATATTTCTCCGAGTCCTGTGGCCTAAGGCTAAGAGCTATGGTTACCGGACCTGGGTTGGACTGGAAACGGTCAAGCCTTCCCGTATTGTGAAAAGGAGATGCTTAGGATCAGCAGATTACATAAGCGCGTATTTATGTTTAGTACGTGCCTTAGGTTTATGTGCTTAAAATTCGGCATCTCTTAGGGGGCCGAATTTTTTGTATTTTAGCTTTTTATTTTAGGGAGTAAGGGTTAATGCATGAAGTAACTTTGATGTCAGGCATTCTGGATACCTTACGCGAAAATGCCCGCCAGAATGGAATCACTCGAATAAGTCGTATCAAGCTGATAGTGGGCAAGTTTTCCATGGCCTTGCCCTCCAGCCTCCGCTTTGCCTTTGCCGCCTTGGCCCAGGAAGGCCTGTTTCAAGAAGCCTGGCTGGACATTGAGGAGCGTGAACTGCACTGCCTTTGCCAGGACTGTCAGCGGGAGTTTGGCCCTCAAAGCAGTTATTGTTTCGTATGTCCTGATTGTAACGGACAGCATATCAAGATCTTGGCCGGCCGGGAAATGTTAATAGATTTTTATGAGGGAGATTGAGAATATGAAGCAGATAAACCTGGAAAGCAAGATCCTGGGCTCAAATGAACTCCTGGCCCGTAAAAACCGCCATCTATTTGAGCAGCTGGGAATACTGGTGCTGAACTTAATGAGTTCTCCGGGAGCCGGCAAGACTACTCTCTTGGAAAGAACCATAGAAAAATTAAATGGACGCCTTAAACTGGGAGTAATTGAAGGTGATTTGTATACTGATCAGGATGCCCGGCGTATTGAACAAAAAGGGGTACAGGTAATTCAGATCAACACCGAAGGGACCTGCCATCTGGATGCAGCTATGATAGGTCAGGCCTTTGCTGACCTTCAAGAGTACGGTCAACTGGATCTGCTTTTTATTGAGAATGTAGGCAACCTGGTATGCCCGGCCGAGTTTGATCTGGGCGAAGACTATAAAGTGGTAGTGCTTAGCACTGCCGAAGGAAATGACAAACCCCTGAAATACCCCTTAATCTTCTACCAGTCAAGGGCCGTTGTACTCAACAAGATAGATCTTTTACCATATACCGATTTCAGTTTGGAAAGGTTTTTACAAGACCTGGAAAATATAAACCCGACTGCCCAGACCTTTATGTTGTCGGGTCGAACCGGCCAAGGATTAGCAGAATGGACTGGCTGGTTATTGGAGGAGGTGAATAGAAAGAAACAGGGAACGGCTAGAGAACCATAGAGATAGAAGCAGCATGAATTTATTAATTTTTTATTTGATAAAAGATTGGGGATTGTCCAAAAATTTAAGAGTGTGGGGGGAATGTTAACAATGCCTACCAAACTTAGTAGACGTAATTTTATTAAACTGTGTGCAGGGGGGGCAGCAGCCATATCATTGTCAGGATACCTGGCACCTTTCATGAAGGAAGCCGTGGCTGCTGGAGCTCCTCCCGTGATATGGATACAGGGCGGAAGCTGTTCCGGATGTTCTGTATCCCTTTTGAATTCGGTGCATCCTGATATTGAAAAGGTACTGCTGGAAGTAATCAGCCTGCGTTTCCATCAGACGGTGATGGCGGCCGCTGGCAGCCTGGCCACTGAGGAAGGGTTGTTTGCTACCGTAGCGGAAAACAAGGGCAACTTTATCCTGGTGGTAGAAGGTGCAGTACCGGTGGGAGCTGATGGAAGTTATTGCATCATTGGAGAAAAGAATGGTCAACACTTAAAATTTGTAGATGCGGTAAAAGAAATCGGCAGTCAGGCCATGGCTATTTTGAGTGTGGGTACCTGCTCCTCCTTCGGAGGCATCCCGGCTACACCGCCCAATCCAACTGATTGCAAACCAGTAAGTGAGATAGTTAAAAATGTTCCTATCATCAATATCCCCGGTTGTCCTCCGCATCCTGACTGGATAGTGGGAACCATAGCTCATGTTCTGCTTTATGGTGATCTGCCCGAGCTGGATGTATTCGGGCGACCGACTATGTTTTTCGGCGATATAATCCATGACAACTGCCAGAGAAGACAGTATTTTGATAATGCTATTTTTGCCAAGAATTTTGGTGATCCCGGTTGTCTGCTGGAGTTAGGCTGTAAAGGTCCGATAGCCCACTGCGATTCAACCTATCGTTTATGGAACAATGGGGTTAATACCTGTATCAAGGCCGGTGCCCCTTGCATAGCTTGCACCGAACCAGAATTCCCCGGTTGGCCCATATACGACAGGATACCCGAGATGCCCATTGCCCCGGGTATAACTGCTACTGTCGATCAAATCGGGGGGGTATTGGGTGCTGCAACTGCAGTAGGTATTGCCGGTCATCTGGCCGGGAACGTGTTGACCGGTCGCATTGGTCCCAAAAAGCAAGCTGAGAAAGAAGGTGACAATTAATGGCAGAAAAGATAATTATAGATCCGGTTACTCGTATAGAAGGCCATTTGGCAGTTGAGGTTGAAGTAGAGGGAGGCGTGGTCGTTGAGGCCAAATCAATGGGCATGTTGTTTCGGGGCCTGGAGCTGATTATGCAAGGCCGCGATCCCAGGGATGCGGTGCAGATCATGCAGAGAATCTGCGGAGTGTGACCGGTAGCTCATGCCAGCGCGGGAACGCTGGCTTTGGATGATGCTTTTGGCATTGAGCCGCCACCCAATGGGCGCATTATCAGGAACCTGATTTTAGGCTCCAACTATATACAGTCCCATATACTGCACTTTTTCCATCTGGCAGCCTTGGACTTTGTTAAAGGCCCGGAGGTGCCGCCTTTCGTACCTCGTTATGAAGCCGACTTTCGTCTCCCTGAGGCGGTAAACCAAGCAGCCGTTGATGCTTATTTACAAGCCCTCAAAATGCGAGCCAAGGCTCATGAAATGACTGCTCTCTGGGGTGGCAAAATGCCCCACCAGCAAGCCATAGTACCTGGTGGAACCACAGAAATCCCGGATGCCCAGAAAATTATTGATTTCAAGTTTCGATTAAAGGAATTGCAAGGATTTATCGATAATGTTTACATTCCTATTGTACAAGCGGTAGCCGAGACTTATTCGGATTGGTTTGATATTGGCCGGGGCTGCATGAATATGCTGGCTTATGGAGCTATGCCCCTGGAAGAAGGAAAGGATCACGTAAGGAAAGAAAAGTTCTTCCCCTCCGGCATCTACCTGCAGGGACAGTATAAGGACTTCGATCCGCAAAAGATTGCCGAAGAAGTTAAGTATTCCTGGTATGCTGATGATACCGGCGGCAACCATCCTACCCAATCCGTAGTTGCCCCTGATCCCGAGAAGAAGGATGCTTATACCTGGATCAAAGCGCCTCGTTATCATGGGCAGCCTATGGAAGTTGGACCTTTAGCCCGGCTTTGGATTATGAAGCAAAAAGATGTAATTGCCCTGGGTGATAAAGCCTTCTCCGTTATGGGTCGCCATTTTGCCCGGGCGGTAGAATGCTCCATGGTGGCTAAAGCCCTGGACGAATGGGTAGGCCAATTGGAGCCTGGCCAGGCAGTAACCACCCCCCATGAAATACCTGCCTCTGCCCAAGGTATGGGCCTCACCGAAGCACCCCGGGGAGCACTTGGGCACTGGAACAAGATAGAACACCAGAGAACGGCCATTTATAATGCGGTAGTACCAAGCACCTGGAATATGTCACCCCGGGATGACAGGGGTATAAAGGGTCCCATGGAGCAAGCCCTGATTGGAACTCCGGTAGCTGATCCGGCCAATCCGGTGGAAATCGTAAGAGTAGTAAGATCATTTGACCCTTGTCTGGCCTGTGCCATCCATCTCATCACTCCGAATAAGAAGTTGATAAACACCATTGCGGTCTGTTAGGGGGGGTTGGGATGATTATCAAGATGGAAGAAAGACATGGATTCTGGCTCAGATTCTTTCACTGGATTAATATGGTCTCCATCACCCTGCTTATATTCAGCGGTTTGTGTATCCATGCTCCTGATTCAATCAAGCTTTTTGGCAATATGGACAACACCCGCATGCTTCACTTTGCCATGGGTTATGTGCTTTTATTCGGAGTAATTGGCCGAGTATACTATGCCATTGTTGCTAAAGATGCAAAAAATGTTCTATTCAACCCCATACCGGACATAAAAAACCTTCCCAGTATGATGAAGTATTATATGTTTTTAAGCGATAGCCATCCTGATTACGGCAAGTACAATCCCGGTCAAAAAATGATGTACACCGGCTGGTTGCTTATGGCTATCCTGATGCTGATAAGCGGTTTTATCCTCTACGCTCCCAATTCCTTTATGGGACTGGCAGGTATCTTGGGGGGATTGCTGGCAGTTAGGCTGATACACTATATTATCACCTGGCTTTTCATACTCTCCATTCTGGCTCACGTATATCTGGATCTTTCCGAAGGAATACCGGTGCTGTTGTCCATGTTCACGGGCAAGATTCCTAAGGATTTTCATGGCCAGACTCATGATAAAAACATGGAGGCCTGAGGAGGCGTTTAATTGACTAAGCTGGCAGTAGTAGGAATTGGCAATTTATTGATGCAGGATGAAGGGGTGGGGGTACACGTCATCAATCATCTGGCCCAATTGAAATGCCTTCCGGAAGAAGTTGATTTGATCGATGCAGGGGTTAACTCCTATGATATGCTGGATATTTTCGCTGATTATCCGGTGTTGATACTGATAGATGCTATGCAGGCGGGAGGGGAACCCGGCACCATATACCGGGTTCCCCTGGAGGAGCTGGGTCTTCAGCCTGACCTCAATATTACTTCACTCCATGAACTGCATTTTATAGAGGCGGTAAGTATGGCCAAGCTTATGGGATACCAACCTGAAATACTGGTATTTGGCCTTGAGCCGGAAACAATTAAGGTGGGAATGGAGCTTAGCCCCACTATTCAAGCTAAATTGCCCCAGGTAATGGAACTTGTTACCCGGGATGTGGAAAGGATATTGGCCAGATAATTGGCGCAAGTTTTGGAGCAACAATATTTCAGGTCAGTGGATTCCACCAAGGGTAGATTGGCTGAGGATAGAGTCTGTCTGCCCTTTTGGATGTTTTTAGGCCTGCGGTAAATCCTGCCCCCATAGACATTGTAATAATTATTGGAAAGAGTGCGGGGATATCATGCAAGTAAACAAATCATCTTACAGAATTAGAATTAATGGCATAGTACAAGGAGTAGGTTTCAGACCCTATGCCTTCCGGCTGGCCTGTGAACTGGGTTTGGATGGATGGGTATTAAATTCATCCTATGGGGTGTTAATTGAAGTTGAAGGCGGTGCAGAAGACCTGGATGAGTTTGTGCAGCGAATCATTGTCTCTCCACCTCCCCTGGCCCGTATCCGGGAATACAACGTGGAAAAGATAGATCCTGCTGGTTACCGGGGTTTTGTAATTAGGGAAAGCCAAAAGGAGCAGAATCGGAATGTTATGATTTCTCCGGATATTGCCACCTGTTCGGAGTGTCGAAAGGAGATACTAAACCCGGACAACCGGCGGTATCAATACCCCTTTACCAACTGTACCAATTGCGGTCCTCGTTTCACCATTATTCAGGACATTCCCTATGATCGCTCCAAAACCACCATGGCTTCTTTTCCTATGTGTCCCCTCTGTCAAAGTGAATATGAAGACCCCAGCAACCGTCGTTTTCACGCCCAACCCAATGCCTGTCCGGTCTGCGGCCCTCGGATCACCCTGCTGGACCAGCAGGGGAAAGAAAGCCCGGAAGCAGTAACGGCCTTATTAAAAGCGGGATTTATTATAGCTGTTAAAGGTCTGGGAGGATTTCATCTATCGGCCGATGCCCGCAATCGGGAGGCGGTATCCCGGCTGCGGAAGCGCAAAAAGCGGGATGCCAAGCCTTTTGCGGTAATGGTTCGGGACCTGGAAACGGTTCGCAACTATTGTATGACCAGCCAGGAGGAGGAGCGTCAGTTGATCTCCCCGGCGGCTCCCATAGTAGTTATGAAAACTCGTAAAGACCATGGGCTGCCTGCAGATGTGATTCATCCCGGGCTTAACACCTTGGGAGTATTATTGCCCTACACTCCCCTGCATTACCTGTTATTTGATGATGAACTGGATATGTTGATTATGACCAGTGCCAACATAAGCGATGAACCTTTAATTACAGATAACCAGAAAGCTATGGAAAATTTAAGGGATATTGCTGACTATTTCCTTATTCACAATCGGGATATCTATAATCCCTGTGATGATTCAGTTATAAGCCTCACTCCTCAAGGCACGGTACATTTTTTCAGGAGGGCTCGGGGTTATGTCCCTGCGGCCATTCAGATCCCCCATTCTGCCTGCCCTATTCTGGCCGTGGGCAGTGAATTAAAGAATACCTTTTGCATGACCAGGGGCAATGAAGCCTATATAAGCCAGCACTGGGGCGATTTGAATCACTACCATAACTACCTGAATTTCTTGCATGGTGTAGAACGCTTTGAAAAGATGCTGGAGGTAAAACCGGAAATAATAGCTTATGACCTTCATCCTGACTACCAGGTAAGTCGTTGGGCCAAATCCCAGGCTCAGGTGCAATTGATGGGAATACAGCATCATCATGCCCATCTGGCTTCAGTCATGGCCGAGAACGGCTTAGAAGGTGAGGTTTTGGGGCTTATCTGTGACGGCAGCGGTTGGGGTACCGATGGTACAGTATGGGGCTGCGAACTATTAAGAGGAACTTATAAGGATTTTTCCCGCCTGGCTCACCTGCAATACCTGCCCCTGGTGGGGGGAGATCTAAACAGCCAGCGTCCCTATCGTATGGCCTTCATATATCTGCTAGCGGCTCTGGGAGATGAGAAGGCCATGGCAGAGGCTAAAAAATTGTTGCCTCATCTGCAGGGGGCAGAAATGGGCCTTATCCAACAAATGATGTCCATTAAGATGCCAATCCTCACTTCCTCCTGTGGCCGGCTCTTCGATGCCGCAGCGGCTTTGCTGGGAATAAGCCCTATTAATCACTATGAAGGTCAGGCCGCCATTGAAATGGAAGCCTGTGCGGACCACCATGCCACGGGCAGATATGAATACCAGGTGGAAAAGCAGCCAGGCATGCTAATAATGAATAGCCTGCCTATATTTGCTGGTATATTAAGGGATATCCATAGAGGCGGGACAGTATCCACTATAGCCGGCAAGTTCCACCTTACCCTAAGTGATATGTTTGCAGATGCCCTGCTTCAGGCCAGGGACCATAGCGGTTTGAATCGAGTGGTATTAAGCGGGGGCGTTTTCCATAATGGGATAATCCTATTTAACTTAAGCAATAGTTTAATTTCTCATGGATTTGAAGTATACCATCAGCAGCAAGTTCCTCCGGGCGATGGGGGTATTTCGCTGGGACAGGCGGTAATAGCAAGCGAAAGGGTGATTTAATTGTGTCTTGGAGTACCGGCCCAGATCCTTTCCTTATCGGAAGATAATGTGGCAGTTGTTGATGTTAACTCCAATCGGGTAAAGATTAGTACCGTATTAACTCCCCAGGCTAAAACGGGAGACTGGGTTCTGGTTCATGCGGGTTTCGCCATGGAGATTATGGACGGTACATCTGCCCAGGAATCTCTGGAATTAATGCTGGAACTAAAGAAGCTTAGGGAGGCACTATGAGCGGTAAGCAAAGCTGGATGCAGGAAATGATAAGAGAAATACAGAATGAAACCCGCAACGTCTCCCTGATGGAGGTATGCGGAACCCACACTATGGCCATAGCCAGAAGCGGAATCAGGGACCTCTTGCCGGATAATATCAAGCTGATTTCCGGTCCCGGATGCCCGGTCTGTGTGACTGCCCAGGGAGATATTGATGCGGTAATAGAGCTGGCCAGTCAGCGGGGTATTGTTCTGGCTACTTTTGGGGATATGATCCGAGTGCCGGGTACCATATCTTCGCTGCAGGAAGCCAGAGGGAAAGGAGCTCAGGTTCGGGTAGTCTACTCACCCCTGGATGCTCTAGCCATGGCCAGGGATAATCCCACCCAGGAAGTGGTTTTCCTGGGTATCGGTTTTGAAACCACCGCCCCCACCGTAGCAGCCAGTATCGAGGCGGCAAGAAATATGCATTTGAATAATTTTTCGGTCTTTTCTCTGCACAAAATGGTTCCCCCTGCCCTGGAGATCATATTCTCCGATCCCGATATTAAGGTAGACGCCTTGATATGCCCCGGGCATGTTTCACTGGTCATAGGCCTGGAACCCTATCGGAAATTGGCCCAAAGCTATCGTAAACCTTGTGTGATAACCGGCTTTGATGATGCCGACCTCTTGCAGGGTATTCTTATGATACTGCTGCAGCTCCGCCAGGGACAAAACCAGGCCAGGATACAATATCAACGGGCAGTACAGGAAAAGGGTAATCCGGTAGCCCAGGACATATTAAACCGGGTTTTCCAAGCAGTGGATGCCCGCTGGCGCGGACTGGGCACCATAGCAGGCAGCGGACTGCAAATAAAGGATGAATTTAGCCAGTACGACGCCTGGCGCAAATTCAAGCTGCAGAATAAGGATGACCTTGCCATCAAAGGCTGTTCCTGCGGCCAGATTCTAAGCGGGAAATTATCTCCCCATGATTGTCCCCTCTTTGGCCGTAGCTGTACCCCGCTAAACCCGATTGGTCCCTGTATGGTCTCCCAGGAAGGAGCCTGTGCAGCTTATTACAGATATATCCCACTAAAAGGAGCGATCAAATGAATACAGACAGAATACTAATGGCTCATGGCAGCGGTGGATTGATGAGCCAGCGGCTGATAGAGGAAGTATTTAAAAAGGCCTGGCATAATCCCTATCTGGATCCCATGTTGGATGGTGCAGTGCTGGAACTCCCAGCGGGCAAGGTGGTTATGTCCACCGATTCTTTCGTAATCACCCCTATTTTTTTCCCGGGTGGGGATATCGGTAAACTATCGGTTTGCGGTACGGTAAATGACTTAGTGGCTTGTGGGGCCAGGCCTTTGTTTTTGTCCTCAGCTTTTATTATCGAAGAAGGATTTCCCCTGCTGGACCTGGAGAAAGTAGCCAGGTCCATGGCTGCTACTGCCCAAAAAGCAGGAGTCAAGCTGGTTACCGGAGATACCAAAGTAGTGGAAAAAGGCCAGGCGGATGGGATATTTATTAATACTACCGGAATCGGGATTATTGATAACGGAGTAGAATACCGCCCGGACAGAATTAAGAAGGGCAATCAAATAATAGTCACTGGATTTGTGGGTGACCACGGATTGTCCATCTTGGCCCAAAGAGAAGGGTTAAGTTTTGACACCCCAGCCTTAAGCGACTGCGCCGCCTTGGTAGAAACCCGGAGAGTCCTGGCCCCATATGGTGATAAAATTAAATGCATGCGGGATCCCACCCGGGGGGGTCTGGCTACGGTTTTGAATGAACTGGCCCAACAATCACAGCTGGGCATGCTGGTAGAGGAAGAAAAGATCCCGGTTTCTTCGGTAGTACAGGGAGCCTGTGCCATGTTGGGTTTGGATCCCCTGTATATGGCCAATGAAGGCAAAATGATTCTTATAGTGGCAGCTGAATCTGCCCGGCAGATACTGGCGGATTTACATTCACTGGAGGAAGCTAAAAATGCAGCCATCATAGGAGAAGTAATAAACGAACCAGCGGGAATGGTCTTGATCAATACCCGTTTAGGAGCCCATCGCATACTGGGAATACTGGAGGGAGAACACATACCTCGTATATGCTGAGTGTAAGCGAAGCATCTTGTAACTGTATAAACCTAATAATACGCTATTGTTGATGAGATCCTTCGTTCCTTCAGCTCCTTAGGATGACAAAACAGGTACTTTTTCGGTGATCTCGGACGTTTCGTTTGTCTTATGCCACAGCACAAGACAAACGAAACGTCCCTCTGTCTCGGGTTTTCGCAGGAAAATCAAGGTTTTTTCCCAGGCAAATGATACCAAGCAGGAAAATGGTTTGTCTTTTCTTGTAGTTACGAGTAAGATAATAGTGATAGATTTTGAAAGTGTACGCAGTACTAAATGTGTTTAAATCCATTTCCAGGAGGGTTATTAGTGGGAAAGGCAGCCAGTAATATATCCCAAGATTCATTAATATACTACAACTCTAATCATAGCCAAACTGAGCACCATATTCCAGAGGCCTATATACACTGCTTGGATATGCAAATGGATTTAATCTGCCTTTTTCAGGCTGATTTAGTTGTCCAATTCAGGAATGCTGCCTTTGAGAATTATTTTCCAATAGATGAAAGCCAACCCCTCCCGTTATTCAGCGATTATATTCCCCCATCCCAGTGGGAGGAACTGAAAGCCCACTTAAATAGTTTGCAAAAAGGGGAAAAACAAGTCAGTTTTCAAACTCGACATGATAATGAATCCGGAGAAACCCGGCAATTACACTGGATATGCCATTATCTTAGTCCGTCACTGATTCAGGCTTCAGCCCGAGATTTTACTGAGGTAGCAAATCAGGAGCGGGTAACGAAGCAACCAGAACCTGATGCTGCCATGCCCCAATCATATTCTGTTCTCAATCACCAGCCTACTGACGAAGGAATTAGCAATAAGGCAATCTTCAACAACCTGCCCTTCATGGTTTGGGCTTTGGATGAAGAATTTAATATTGTCTTCTGGAACCTGATGGCAGAAAAACTGATTGGTTTTTCCAGCCAGGAAGTTCTGAACAATAAGAATATTTTTACGGACCTGTTCCCAGATCCAACAATACGGGAAGAATACTATGACCAAATAAAAAACAGCTCCCCCATGATAGAATGGATTGCCCGTATCAAATGCAAAAACGCCAATGAAAAATGGATATCCTGTTTGGATATTGGCAATCTCTCCAATATTGAAGATTGGAAATATGTTTTAGTGGGCATTGATAGAACTGATAAAAAAGAAACAGAGCTGGCGTTGCAAGATAGTGAACAGCGTTATCGTTCCTTATTTTCAAGTACCCAGGCTGGACTTATTCTCTGTCGCCAAACTCTGGATTCCCAGGGCAAGCTGGATTATATTCTTATCGATCACAATGCGGCAGTAGAAAAAATGCTTAGTAAAACCAAACTGGATTTGCGCAGCCAATCGGTGCATCTCTTGTTTCCCAATATTGCTGACAATTGGGATAAAAGCTGCCAGAGACTTAAGCCGGGTCAGCAGGAACGTTTTCAATACTATTATCATCCTCGCCAGCAAATACTGGAATTCACACTGTTTTCTCCTGCACTAGGAGAATTTGCCGCCTTCTTTGAAGATATTACTGAAATAATTGATACCCGGGAGGAACTATTCAATCAATTGGACTTTATGCAAACCCTGATTGATACCATTCCCAATCCCATATTCTTCAAAAACCAGGCCGGGCGCTTTATAAATTGCAACAAGGCTTTTGAAATGTACGTGGGACACAGCCGGGAGCATATAATCAATAGAGATATTGGCATTTTATCACCCTACATGGAGCCTTTCGATTTGGAGCAAATACTTAAACTGGATCAGAACTTGGTTAACAATCCCCGTCCTGTTTATCACGAATATAGTTTCAAACATGCTGATGGTTATACTCTGGATCTGATGATAAACCGGGCTCCCTTCTTTGATAAGGAAGGTAACTTTGCGGGTATTGTAGCAGTATTAACTAATATTTCCGAGAAAAGAGAAATGCAGCGGCAACTGCAAACCCAACTTCACTTTCAGCAGTTTCTAACCGATATAATTCCAGCCCCCATATTTTTCCTGGATACCAGAGGTCATTACTTCAAGTGCAACCAAGCCTTTGAGGACTATATCGGGAAAAAACGGGAAGAGATTATTGGTCAAAGAGCAGACGAGCTGCCGGAATGTGTGGACCTGTGGCATCACTTTCTTTCTGGGGATTTAGACGAAAAAGGTTTAACCCAAAGTTCCCATAATCAACCCATTATCAGATTTCACCATGCCGACGGCAGTATCCGCTATGTGATAATTAACCGAACAGTATATCACAATACAGAAGGAGTACCGGATGGTCTGGCTGGAGTTATCTTGGACATTACTGCCCAACGCAATGCAGAAACTATGCTTTTGGAACAGGTCACCTTCTTGGAAACGCTCATTGAAACAATTCCTAACCCCGTCTACTATCGGAGCCTGGAAGGGATTCTTATTGAATGTAATCGCGCATTTGCAGAACTCATGGGCAGAGCCAAAGAAGATCTTATTGGCAAGCACCATCGCAATATGTACAGCAAGGAGCAAATTGAAGCTTTGCATGCCTCCGACCAGGATCTGCTGAATAGCGAAAACAACAGTTTAAGCTATAGCAGCATAATCGAATTTGCCGATGGCCACCAGGTTGATCTCTTAATTAATAAGACCATTGTATATGATAATGAAGGTAGTCCCATAGGTATCCTGGGGGCCTTAACTGATCTCACTGAACACCGGGAAATGCAAAAAACTATGGCCCGGCTGGATCAATACCGGATAATTGGCGAAATGGCCGCTGCCATAGGCCATGAGGTGAGAAATCCTATGACCACGGTGCGAGGGTTCCTGCAGCTTTTAAACGAAAATGATGGCATTAGCGACAATAAGGAATATTTTGATTTGATGATCGAGGAAATCGATCGGGCCAACTCCATCATTACCGACTTTCTATCCTTGGGGAAAGGCCTGCATACGGAGTTGAGACCAGAAAACCTGAACACCATAATTGAAAATTCGTTCTTGATTCTCTCGGCCGAGGCTAAGAAGCATGATCACTGTATAAGGCTGGATTTAGAGGAAGTCCCGGTTATCCCCCTGGATTTTAAACAGATAAGGCAGCTGATATTCAACTTGGTCCGAAATGGATTGGAAGCCATGTCCGAACCTGGCACCATGACTATTGCTACCTATAAAGAAGACGATAGTATCTTATTGTCCATTCAAGATCAGGGAAGCGGTATTGATGCCTCCATACTGGAAAAGCTGGGTAAACCATTTGTTACAACCAAGGAAAAAGGCACCGGACTGGGCCTGGCTGTTTGTTATAGCATAGTAGAACGACATGGGGCACGATTGGAGGTGGAAACTTACCATGATGGTACCGTTTTCTATATTAAGTTTCCTCTACCCTCTCCAGCAACGGACAATAAATGTAATCAGGAAATAATTAATGATAATTCAGCCCTCTGATAGCAGGTTTATATCGGGGGAATCATAATAAAATTTTCGTTTATTTCATATTCACAGATGCTGTGCCCCCCTTTGCCCTGCCAGTCTTTCCAGTCTTCATCCAGATCATCTTTGTATTGCAAAGAAAAGAGACAGTCATCATTACCCATCTGCCTGAATTCGGAAAGGATAATATCAATAATTATCAGGGCGGTTTTGGGATCGGGGACCGGGTATCGGTTTATCCTGGCTTCAGCACTGAATACTCCGGCAAAGACCATCAATTGATAGTATTTTTTCACTGGCCGCAGTTCCTTACATACTTGCCCCTCCAGTTGACTGGCCAATACCTTGAGTTGGGAATCATCCTTTTTATCCATTTTATCCCCCCTGTTAAAACATCCTCCTTTAAACCCCTATTGAATTATATGCGCTGACCGGGGTATATATTTTCAAATTAAGATTTTCTAATATCCAACTAACCAACTTAAAAACTGGCGGTCAAAGACCGCCCTATACCTTCTACCACTTTCCAACTTTCCACCTGCCCTCTAAACCTTTTCCTGTTCCTTGCTACCCTCAGCATCCTTTTCCATTGCTGGTTTCAGTAATTCTACCTCATACCAATCTATCATCTGCATACCATCCAACTTAATTTTGGCGGTATTCTGCCCAGCCAGGACCGCGGCGCTGCTTTGGAACAAGAGCAAAGCCGGAGCATCATCTATAATGATCTGTTCGGCCCGGTTTAATAGTTTTATTCTTTCTTGCTGGCTTATCACTTCTTCCCGGGAGGCATCCAGGATCTTGTCTACCTGGGAGTTATGGTAATTAAAATAATTGCCCATTCCCACTTTACTGCTATGAAACATGCTATACAGTAAACTGTCCGGATCAGGATAATCAGCTTTCCATTCCAGGCGGAAGAAAACTAAATTCATTTCATCCATCTGTTTCTTGTAATAATTCCATTCCAATGGCTGCAATTTCACCTTGATCCCCAACTCGGCCAGTTGAGCAACAATTGACTCCACTACCATTTGATGACCAGGGTCCTGGTTATAAGTCAACAAGAGGGGAGGCAAACCTTCACCCAAGGGGAATCCGGCTTCTTCCAACAGTTCCTGAGCCTTCTCGGGATCGTAGGAATACCCTGTCATATCATGTTGATATCCCGCCATTCCCAGTGGAATAATGCTATTAGCAGCTCGGTAAGAACCTCCCATTACTTCATCAATAATCAAATCTTTATCCACCCCATAATTCAAGGCTCGGCGCAGCAGATAATTGCCGGCAAAGGGCTCCCGGTTAACATTGAAGCCCAGAAAATAAATATTGTATAAAGGTTTGGTAATTAATAATTTTTTGTACTGGGGATTTTCCTTAAAGGCATTTAACTGGTTCAAGGGCAGAGAATCCAGGTAATCTACGCCTCCAGCCTGATAAGCGGCTAGAGCTTCAGAGCCGGCGGCATAAACCTGGGCTTTAATACCTCCCAGGGCTGGCATACCCCGATGATATTTTTCATTTCTTTCTAAGAGATATTGCTGCTTATCTCTTATTTCCTTAATCTTGTAGGGCCCACTGCCCGGAGCCGGCTCCACCTTGTCCTGGGTATCGTATACCCAGAAAACAGGATTGGTAAGCATGAATATAAAGGCGGCATTAGGCTGCTCAAACTGCATTTTTATGGTGCCGGGATTAATAACCTGAATACCACTTATTTCTGCACTTTTTCCATCCAAGCGTTCCTGGCTACCCTGTATAGATAAAAACAAACTTATGTTGGACCATTCCTTGGTAGTAGAAAAGCTGTTTTCCCATGCTCTTTTTACATCTGCGGCCTCAATTCTCTTTCCATTATGAAAGCTTATTTTTCGCTTCAGGTTAAGGGTAAGGCTCTTGCCGTCCGAAGAGTATTTCCAGTCACTGACCAGCAAGGGTTTTATGCTTTTACTCTCATCATCGTAATAAACCAGCCCTTCATAGATGGCAGCTGCCAGCAGTTTTTCCGGGTGACTGTCCAGCAAAGCCGGTTCCAGGGAATCTATGGTTCCTACCAGGGCTAGATTAAAAGTCCGCTGATCCAGGTTGGCAGTGTAAGTAGTTCGCTTATCCAGAAATACTAAGATGCTAATAAATAAACATCCTAGTACTGTGATAACAACTACAGCTCTTCGTTGCTTGATATTCAAATCTGAATTCTCCTCTCTTAATAGTCCTGAAAGAATTATATTAGACAATCACCCTGTTTATTCCTTTTTTAACTTTATCTGCCTTATTAGATCAAACAAAAAGTACAAAGGTAGGGGCGGTCTTTGACCGCCCACCATTGCATATATATCAAGAATAAGCACTGAAAAACCTTAAATGCGGGCGACCACAGGTCGCCCCTACATGCCAGCATCCTTGTAAAGCAAGCCATACTGACGCCGAGTGGTAGCTTAGATGCCTGAATAGTTATGCTATATACTACAAGCAGGAGCTGTGTCCAAACTTGGGGTTTGGACACAGCTCCTGCTATTTTACTTATTTTTTTGTTTAATGATTATTCTTGCTTATAATGTCGGGTATAAATAGCTAGATACGCTTCATAGTTTTGCAGAACGTTTTTAACATACTTTCGGGTTTCGGCAAAGGGTATATTGTCTAAATTTTTCGGGTTCCCGTCCCACTCACCACTTTCCTTCCACTGCCCGACATTACCCTCCCCAGCATTGTAGGCCGCAATAACCAGAGGCAGCTCATGGTCAAACTCCTGGTTAAGCTTAGCCAAATACCAACAGCCAAAGTCGATATTAATCTGGGGCTGATGCAATTCAGCTGTATCAAAGTTCTCTATACCATGCTGAAGGGCAATCCAACGGGCGGTATCGGGCATAATCTGCATTAGACCTCTAGCTCCTACTGGTGACTCGGCTGATGACTCAAATTTGCTCTCGGCTCTGATAATGGCAAAAACCAGATAGGGATCTACTCCGTACTCATAAGCAGAACTAAAAACAATATCCCGATGGGGTTCAGGATAAAATATGATTATCCACTTGGGAAAGGTAATAACTACGGCTAAGAATAACAATATAAATAGCCACAATATCACAGAATATTTGTTTCTTGCTTTTCTTTTCAAGCATTATTCTCCTGACTCCGGTATTTTAGGATAGGAATAGTTCCTCCGCTTCTCCTACTCTTATACTTTAAATGAAGCTGGATGGCCACTAATAGTTGCCCCACTGCTCTGGGCTATAAGATGATAATTATCTATGATAAATTGTCTCATTTGCTCAGGACTGCCGTTATTATTAATAACCAGGTCTGCTCGCCTGGCTTTTTCATCCAGGGGCATCTGGGATTCGATTCTTCTCAGGGCATCTGTCCGACTGATTCCATCTCTATTCATCAGACGCCGGATCTGGGTATCCGAGTCTACCCATACCACCCATACCAAATCGCAAAGGCGTTCCATATTGGTTTCATATAAAAGGGGTACTTCTAATATCAAAAACCCGTCAGCTTGTTCCTGGGCAGCTGCCTTTAATCTTCTTATAATCTCTTCCATAATACGGGGATGAGTCATTTGGTTAAGCTTTTTTAGGTATTCGGGCTGGCTGAACACTTGAAAGCCCAGCTTTTCCCGGTTAATGGTATTATCAGGATTTAAAATATCCTGGCCGAAGAATTCCACAATATCATACCAGGCCGGCTGCCTAGGTTCCACCGCATATCTAGCCACTTCATCAGCGTCAATTATTATGGCTCCCAATTCCTTCAGGGTACGAGCTGCCGTGCTTTTGCCACTGGCTATGCCTCCCGTAAGGCCTATAATCCTCATCCTATCACCAACTTCAAATAAACTCACTTATACCTATTATGATAAAAATAAGACCAGATATTACTGCTGAAAAGCTTTTTAAGCAAGTCTGCTCAAAAAAAGCCCCAATAAGTAATCCCAGATTCACCATTATAAATTTTAACACACCCACCGCCAGGACAGTATAAAAAATATTTAAGCCGGTCATGGCTACACCAATACCCGCCCCCATGGCATCCAAGGCCAGAGCCAACCCCAAAAAAAATGCCTCTCGGGCACTAATAATTCCTGAACGGTCAAAATCAGCCCGGGCCGGTTCCTTCAGTATTTGGACAATTATTCCCAGGGGTTTGATGCAAACGCTTATTATAGGCTGGTCTGTCTCTGCCTCTATACTGCTGATCTTTTCTTCCCCAGCCTGCAAGATAAAATAACAGCCTAAAACCAGGATAATCGAGGCACCTAGCCGGGAAGCCAGTTCAGGGCTTAAACTCATGGCCAGTCCCTTGCCGCACAGCATAGAAATGGTAACCGCCAGGGCTGAGGCCAATGAAATAACCAGCAAAGAAAAGATGGGGATTTTGATCTTCTTGACCCCATAAGCCATACCGGCCGCGAACCCATCAGCACTGACAGCCAGACCAAACAGAATTGAGCTGATTAACTCCAAGGGAGCCACTCCTATCCCCTAAGCAAGATATATCTCTACTATATGGATAAAAGTATTAAAGTGTTACCTTAGCCCTCTACTTCTGGCATAACTGGCAATAGTGACTGCTGCGCCCGCCAATTTTTTGCCGAACAATAAGGCTGCCGCATACTAAACAGGGTTCTCCTTCCCTTCCGTAGGCCTGTAAGTGTTCCTGGAATCCACCCCGGGCATTGTTTCCATCTCGGTAATCTCTAAAAGTAGTGCCTCTGTTTTCAATGCCCTGCCGAAGCACTCGTTTTATAGCCCGGCTCAATCGAAGGCTTTCTTGCTGGCTCAGGGAAGCCGCCGCTCGATCTGGCCTGATGTGGGCCAAAAACAAGGCCTCATCAGCATAGATATTTCCTATACCGGCTATCAAATTCTGGTCCAGGATCAGGTTTTTAATGGCTGTTCGCCGGCCTTGAGTAATGGAATGTAAGTAAGCAGAACTGAAATCCCTCTGTAGAGGTTCCTTCCCCAGCTTCCCCGTTATATCTTCCGGACTGCTCACCAGCCACACCCCGCCAAAGCGCCGAGGATCCTGGAACACCAGCTTTTTGCCATTATTCAAGTGCAGTATTAAATGCACATGCTTTTCCTGCAGCTCCTCTTCCTCATTTAACATATAAAAGCGTCCGCTCATGCCTAGATGAATCAGTATATGATGATGGCCCCCGGCCATTGATATAATCAGATATTTCCCTCGTCGTGCCACCTTTTGGATAAGGGCTCCGTGTACTGCTTCCGGCTCAAATTCTCGCTTCCTGATTATATCCTCTCGAATCAGTTCAACTCTAATCATACTGGCCCCCTGGTTAACGGCCAGGGATCTTTTTATAGTTTCCACTTCCGGTAATTCAGGCATACTAGCCTCCTTTGCCACTAAAAACAACTACTGCCATATTTCCGTCCTCAATAATCTCCTGTGAAGCCTCACGACGCACCTGTCCCCCTGTCTCAGTTAGCAGATGGACCGTGCAAAATCGGAGACGGATATTTATGTATCCAATCCCGCGAAATATTTTCGCAAAGGAATAAAAACTAAATAGAATTGGGCAAAGCTATTTCCCTCATCTCATACCAGTTGCTTCCCGCTTTCAGCGATACCACCAGGGGAACTCTAAGTTGATAAGCATTTTCCATGCAATTGCTGAGCAGAATAGCTACCTCTTCCATTTCGGACCTGGGTACCTCCAAGATCAAATCATCATGCACCTGCAAGAGCAAACGGCTTTTTAAACCCCGCGAATGGAGCTCTCGTTCCACCTCAATCATAGCCAGTTTGATAATGTCCGCTGAGGTTCCCTGTATGGGAGTATTCAAAGCCATACGGCGGGCAAATGACTGCCGCATTTTATTGCTGGCATTAAGATCCGGCAAGTAACGGCGCCGCTTAAGTATAGTCTCCACATAACCATGTTCCTGGCCAAACTGCACAATTTCTTCCATATATCTTTTTACTCCCGGATAGCTGTTCAGATAGTTATCTATATAGCTCCGGGCTTCTTTGCGACTGACCCCGGTATCACGGGCCAGACCAAAATCGCTGATGCCATAAATAATACCAAAATTTACCGCCTTGGCCCGGTAGCGCAATTCTGGGCTGACCTCATCCAGAGGCACATGGAAGATTTCAGCTGCGGTACGAGTGTGAATATCAATACCCTGGATAAATGTATTAATAAGATTTTCATCTCCGCTAATATGAGCTAAAGAACGCAAGTCTATCTGGGAATAATCGGCGGATAAAATCAGGTGCTCTTCATCCTTAGCGGTGAAAGCCCGCCTTATCCTGCGGCCTTCCTCCATCCGAATGGGAATATTCTGTAGATTGGGCTCTATACTGGAAAGGCGCCCGGTAACGGTCTGGGCCTGCTTGAATATAGTATGGACCCGACCACTGTCCGGATGGATACATCCGGACAGTGCATCGGTATAAGTGGATTTTAATTTGCTTAACTGCCGGTATTCCAGTATAAGAGGTATAATATCATGCTCTTCATAAAGCTCTTCCAGTATTTCCGCCCCGGTGGCATATCCAGTTTTGGTCTTTTTAATCACCCGCAACTGCAAATCCTCAAACAGGATTTTACCCAACTGCTTGGGTGAGTTGATATTAAACTCACTGCCCGCCAGCCCGTAAATCTTATCCTCATCCTGAGCAATTCGTTCTGACAATTCCCGAGATATATTCAGCAGGATATCCCTTTCCACCTTAATGCCCGCATATTCCATATCTCCTAACACCTGGGACAGGGGCAACTCTACCTGGTAATACAAGGATTTCAGCTCTTCTTCAGTCTGTTGCTCCAAGTGCTCGAACAATTCTTTTAAGCGGCTAACCAGGATCGTATAATTGTTACGATCCACATTCAAGCTGAGATAGCGATAAATAGTAATAGATAACTCAGTTCCATTAAAGGCGGGGTCAATAACATAGGCCATCAGCATAGTATCTCCCGCTACCCCTTGTAGCTTAATCCCATGCCTGAGCAAGATCACCTGGGCAAACTTTGCGTTATGCATATACTTCTTGATTCTGCCGCTTTCCAATACCGGCTTGATCCACTCCAATCCAGCCTGACCTTGCTTCTGCAGGTCCAGATAATAAATCTGACCCCTGCTAGCCAGATATAGACCTTGCAAGCTGGCCCACATTGGATGCTGACCATCACTCTGCACTATAAGCCCGATGCCTTCCTCTTCGGCTTCCTTAAGCAGGCTTGCTGCCAGACCACTATCCTTGATTTCCTCCAGCTCCAATTCTTCCACTACCGTGGATAGGGATTGCTCTGACAGCTTCTCTTCCAATTCTTTCATGAAACCATTGAATTCCAAGTCCTTGTACATCTTCTTCAAGCTTTCGTAATCAGCCTCTTTAAGCCTATAAAACTCCATATCAGAGCCTAAGTCCAAATCTGTTACTATAGTACCCAGATGGCGGCTCAAAAAAGCCTGCTCCCGGTACTCTACCAGCTTTTCCACCAGTTTCTTGCCCTTGACCTGGTCCAGTTGATCATATAGTCCTTCCAATCCTCCGAACTCTTTGATCAGCCTGATGGCAGTTTTGGCTCCTACCCCCGGCACTCCCGGTATATTATCAGAAGCATCTCCCATTAGACCTTTAATGTCTTTCATCTGCTCCGGTTCAACTTCCCATATCTCTTTTACCTTGGCCGGGTCATATTTCTGGGTATCACTGATCCCTTTGCGAGTCATAATTACGGTAACCTCGTCCCTTACCAGCTGCAGGGTATCACTATCACCTGTTACGACTACCGTCTCCAGCTTATTTTCCCTGGCCTGCCGACAAAGGGTGCCGATTATGTCATCAGCTTCGTAACCTTCCAATTCCAGATAGCAAATATTGCGAGCCTTTAATACTTCCCGCAGCAGCCCGAACTGCCCTTTCAACTCATCCGGCGGAGCCAAACGCTTGGCTTTATATTCCTTATACAATTCCTGTCTAAAAGTATCCCGGCTCTTATCAAAAGCCACCACCACATGAGATGGATTCTCTTCCGCCAATACCCGGTTAAACATGGTGAAAAAGCCATAAACCCCATTAGTAAAAATACCCTGGCTGGTCTGTAGCAGGGGCAATGCATAAAAGGCTCGATAAAGCAGGCTATTGCCATCTACCAGCATGATTTTCTGATTCATACTTATATCCTCGTTTTCCTTTAAAATACTCAAGTCATATTTCATTATAACAATTCCAGCCCCAGAATAAACCTCTCTGCACCTTAAATAGAGCCAGCCCCAAAAGCTACTCTTGACAAGCCGGGGCGGGATAACTATAATAAAGTTTGCGTTCAAAAAAAATAATATCCAGCCAGAGTGTCGGAATTGGCAGACGAGCGCGACTCAAAATCGTGTGCCGCGAGGCGTGTGGGTTCGAGTCCCACCTCTGGCACCATCAGGAAAATAGGGGCTTTAAAGCCCCTTGTTTTGGTTTCTGGAACTATGATACTACCACAACAATTAACCTTATGTTAGCCTTTATTATAGAATCTCGGACATTTTCTTTATCCCACTTAACTATGTTCTTTCTACAGCAGTATAATTATTAATAGTCTCGAAAGAAGGTAAGCTTGGCTTTATGTCTCGCCTTATTCTCCTTTATTATCCCGGCTCAGATTTATTAAATCCTCAATTCCTACTGAGCTCTGGTCCACTTCTCGGCTCTGCTCCTTTAAGTCTGAATCCAAGTGGTTTGGTTGCCATTATCTCCAGGAAACAAATTTGCACTCAACATAATACCGGCTTATATGATAAAATTTGAATTACTGGAGGGTGTATAATGTCATATAATGAAGATATGCATGTGCTGGACCTAATAATGAACCCTATACTGCACAACGTTAATGAGGGTATACTTATTACCGATACCTTCCAAAACCTTATTTTTATGAATGAAAGTGCTGAAAAGATTTTTAACATAGATGCCTCCTCCATTATGGGCAAACATGTGGATCTCTTGAAACCTGGACTGCAGTTTCACAGCATGATTAGCCAGCGGGAACTCTATGTGCAGGAAAAGGCATTCATAAAGGGCAATGAAGTAATTATTCGCAAAGGACTTTTAGAAGTAAGCCCTAATGCTTTTGTGTGTTATGCTATCTTTCGAGTAATTGACAGTTTCGAAGATGATCAGCTAAATTCCTTATTGCAAAACCCTTATGAAGGAATAGCGGTTTTTGACGAGCACGTCCGTTTACTGTGGGCCAACGAGGTTTGCTATAAATACTTCAAATGCCGTTCCAAAGAGGATGTAAAGGAGAACCTGGCTGCTCTTATCCCTCCTTCCACCTTGCGTCATTCCATAGAAGAAGGCCGGCCCTTGTTTGGACGAACTATCGCAAATAGCGGAAGGACTTTGAACCTGGTGTATTTGCCTATTACAAGAAGCAATCGCACCATTGGCGTTATAGTCAAAAGTACTTTTTCCCCCAGCTATCCGGCGCCCTCACAAATACCTAGAGAACCAGAACATGGCAGCGCCAGATACTCTTTGGAGGATATAGCTGGCAATAATAAAGAATTAGTCAAGCAAAAGAAATTAGCCATAAAAGCCGCTCGCACTACTTCCACGGTCTTGATAGCCGGAGAGAGCGGAACCGGCAAGGAAGTGTTCGCTCATGCTATCCACAATCTCAGCTCTCGACGCAAAGGTCCTTTTGTTAAAGTAAATTGTGCAGCGGTACCGGAAACCCTGCTGGAATCCGAATTATTCGGTTATGCAGAAGGGGCCTTTACCGGAGCCAGGAAAGAAGGGAAGCCCGGGAAATTTGAGTTGGCCGATAACGGAACCATTTTTTTGGACGAAGTGGCTGATATGTCCATGGCTATGCAGGCTAAGCTATTACGGGTTTTACAGGAAAGAGAATTGGAGCGGATAGGCGGTATTAGTTCTACCCGCATAAACGTCAGAGTAATTGCGGCTACCAATAAAAATCTGTTTGGACTGGTAAAAGAACGCAAGTTTCGGGAAGACCTCTATTACCGCTTAAATGTAGTGATACTTAACTTGCCGCCCTTACGGGAAAGAAAAGAAGATATACCAATACTCTGCGGGGTACTGTTACGCCGTTTAAATGAACAGCTGGGAACCAAGGTGAACCTAATCCGACCCGAGGTCCTATCCTGTTTTCAAACCTACCATTGGCCGGGCAATGTACGAGAACTGGAAAATACTCTGGAACGAGCCATTAATTTTTGCGAACACGATACTATTACCCAGGAACACATCCCCCCGTCCATACTAGTTTCCGCCCGGGAGGGCTGGGAAGTGGCATCTCCCAACTCGTTGGAAAAGCACCTTCAGGAACGAGAAAAAGAGGCCATCGTTAGGGCTCTGGAAAAAGCCTCCGGCAATAAAAGTAAAGCGGCCAAATCTCTCAAGATACACCGCTCCGCCTTGTACCGAAAAATGCTCAAATACAATATCGATTTATAAGTGTCCTGTTTTGCGACAAACGTCCCAAAACAGGACACTTGTCTCTATGTAGGATTATATTGGGTATTCGAGCTCCCACGCTGTATTAATTGGGGACATTTTCCAACCTTTCAAGTAAAAGCTGTTCTACCCGTCAAACTGCGTAGGAATGCAATATACAAGCATTTTACCTACAACTGGTACATTTATTGCATAAAAAGGGAGGGAGTGGATTTTCAATTAACCATCAATAGGGGTATTCAATTAAAAGGGGTTACATTTTAATGAAAGGGGGTATGGGGTGGCTTATTGCCGTTTTTTTAGTATGCATTTTTTAAAACAACATAGAAAAATACTTGAGGGGGTATTTATTAATGGGATTTAATAAAGTAGGTTTATTAGGTGCTGGTACTATGGGTTTGGGTATTGCCTGGGCTACTGCAGCTGCAGGCAAAGAGGTTATACTCTATGATATAGACCAGAAATTTATAGATAATGCCTTGGGTCGCATTAAAAAACAGATACTAAAATCAGAAGAAAAAGGTAAAGCTGCTCCCGGAACCGCCGATGCCGTTCTGGGTAAAATCAAAGGCACAGTGAACTTCGACGATTTGAAAGATGCTGAATTCATTATTGAAGTGGTTCCTGAAAACATGAACCTCAAAAAAGAGATCTATACCAAATTGGATGCCTTAATGGCTCCTGATGTAATACTGGCTACCAACACTTCATCTTTGTCCATTACTGAAATTGCTGCTATCACCAAGCGTGCTGACAAGGTAATTGGCGTACATTTCTTCAACCCGGCCAATATCATGAAACTTATTGAGGTTATTCCGGCGGTACAGACTTCCGAGGATACACTGAATGCAGTTATGGAATTTTCCAAAGAAATTAAAAAGACTCCGATTAAAGTAAAAGAAGGTCCCGGCTTTGTCGTCAACCGTATTCTCCTACCTGGAATGAACGAAGCGGCATTTATCCAATATGAAGGACTGGCTAGCACTGAAGATATTGATACCGCTATGAAACTAGGGGCTGGTTGGCCCATGGGTCCACTGACCCTTTGCGACTTGGTAGGAGTAGATATCGCCCTGGCCGTATGCAAGACTCTATACGAGGAAACTGGCGATCCTAAATATCGTCCCGCTCCTCCACTGAAGCAGTTGGTAAGGGCTGGATGGCTGGGAATGAAGACCGGTAAGGGCTTCTACGACTACAATAAGTAGACCCGGCTGTAATCTGATTGGGAAGGAAAAACCTGAAGAGGGGGAAAAGTGTTGACTTACCAAAATCTGATTATTGAAAAAGAAGACGGCATAGCCCTGATGTATATCAATCGTCCCAAAGCATTGAATGCGCTCAATGCCGATGTTCTAAAAGAAATGGCTCAAGCTATTGATGTATTGGATGACGATAATGAAGTTAGAGTACTGATCATTACTGGCGCCGGAGAAAAATCCTTTGTAGCCGGAGCTGACATAGTATGGATGTATGAAATGGATCAACCTGGCTGCCGCAAGTTCTCAGCTTATGGGGAATATGTTTTCCGCAAGCTGGAACGCATGGAGAAACCGGTAATAGCTGCCGTTAATGGATTTGCCTTGGGAGGCGGCTGTGAACTGGCCATGGCCTGTGATATTCGACTGGCTTCAGAAGTCGCCCTATTTGGACAACCCGAAGTAGGCCTGGGCATTATACCTGGATTCGGCGGCACCCAGAGACTGCCTCGGCTGATTGGTGAAGGCCGGGCCAAAGAACTTACCTATACCGCCAATAACATTAAAGCCGATGAAGCTTATCGGATAGGACTGGTAAACCATGTGTATCCTGCTGATCAATTAATGGAAGAAGCCAAGAAACTGGCTAAAAAGATTATCAAGCAGGCTCCTCTGGCAGTAGCATATTCCAAACATGCCATTACCGTTGGTATGCAGTGCGACCTGGATACCGCTATGGCTATTGAGTCGGATATGTTTGGTAACAGTTGTGCCACCGAAGATAAATCCGAAGGTATGGGAGCTTTCATCGAAAAGCGGAAACCCAGCTGGAAAAACAAATAGAATAATTTTGCAAACAATGCCGGTAAAGCTTTTAGGCAAGTAACAGCCAGCCTGATACCACTCAAAACTCATGCTACCATGTTACAGCTAAAGGAGCTTGCCGACAGCATTTAAAATTTTAGAAGGAGGCAAAAATTGCCTCCTTCTTTTTGTTGTATGGCTTAGTAAACATATCCTTACCGAATAAGATGCGGGCGGTCAAATACCGCCCCTACAGGCCGTGTACCCATTTACCTACCTTATCTTGGGGGGATTACAGATCGCATGGTAGTGACGTTGATTTATTTTATGTGCAACAATATTTGTGCATAAAGTTGTCCGCTGTATATGTAAAGGTCGTCCTGTAGCGGTGTAGGGGCGACCTGTGGTCGCCCGCCCTATGGTATAAAACCGATAATTTTGCACTATAACGCAAACAAACGGGCGGTCAAAGACCGCCCCTACAATTATTTGCAGGTCCTAGTATGTGCTATACTTACATATAATTAAAGGACCTTGGTTAAGCCTTTATATACCTTGCCCCGGGGAGTATCAATAGTAACCAGCATCCCATCCTTGATTATGGTACTGGCATCTTTGGCTCCCACAATCACCGGTATATTGGCGTTCAACCCCATTATGGCCGCATTGGATGTAAGTCCACCTTCTTCGGCTACCAGGGCTTTAATCCGTCCCAATAGAGGTGCCATATAACTATCCGCATTGCTGGTAACCACTATATCCCCCTCTTCAATTTTGTCCAGATCGGCTATGGACAGAACTATCTTGGCTTTTCCGCTGGGTGCAGTACTGCCTATGCCCATTCCTTGAACCAGTATATCCCCGACAATGTGAACCTTCAGTAGATTAGTTTCCCCGCTCAGTCCCGTCGGCACTCCAGCCGTCAGTACAATCAGGTCGCCCTTTTTAATGCAACCCTTTTCCAGTGCTGCATTGATGGATTCATCCAATAATGCATCGGTGCCTTCGATATCCCTAATCAGCACCGGATACACTCCCCACACCAGAGCCATCTGCTTTAAGACGTCTTCACTGGGAGTAGCTGCTACAATTTGAGCTTGGGGTCGATATTTGGCCACCATACGTGCTGTATATCCGCTACGAGTAGCGGTCAGAATAGCGGAAGCTCCTAAATTCATAGCCGTAGCACAGGTGGCATAACTGATGGCGTCAGTGACCGTCAGACTACCCTGAAAGCGCTTCTTTCTCAGCAGTTCCTGGTAAGGCAGAGCATCTTCCGTCCTTTGAGCGATCCGGGCCATAGTTTCCACCACTTCCACCGGATATTTGCCGGCAGCGGTCTCTCCAGACAGCATAATGGCATCGGCTCCATCAAATATGGCATTGGCCACATCGGAGACTTCTGCTCGGGTGGGACGGGGATTTACTATCATGGAATCCAGCATCTGGGTGGCAATAATAACTACTTTACCGGTCTGGGCGCATTTCTCAATTATAGACTTTTGCACCAGAGGCACTTCTTCCGCAGGTATTTCCACTCCCAGATCTCCCCGGGCTACCATCACTCCGTCCGTCACTTTTATTATGTCTTCCAGGTTGTCTACCCCTTCCTGGCTCTCGATTTTAGCTATTATGAAGGGGTCCGCGTTATTTTCCTCCAGTATCCGTCTAATTTCCAGTATATCTTCGGCCTTGCGCACGAAAGAGGCCGCTATAATATCCACCTGCTGTTCAATGCCAAAACCTATGTCCAGTCGGTCCTTCTCACTTAAAAAGGGCAATTGTATTCTTACCCCAGGCACATTTACCCCTTTTCTTTCCCCTAGTTCTCCACCATTAATCACCTGACACCGAATATCGGTCTCGCTACACTCTTTAACCTGGAGATTTATTAAGCCATCGGCCAGAAGTATGGAATCTCCCGGTTCAACTTCCTGAGGCAGAGCCTTATAAGTAATCTGCACCGCCTTTTCATCCCCGGGCACCTCCCGGTTGGTAAGTATAAAATCCTGTCCTCCCTGCAGTATGATTTTCCCCTGGGCCAGAGTTCCGGTTCTGATCTCCGGTCCTTTGGTATCCAGCATAATAGCTATGGGAGTACCGGTAATGGACGCTGCTTGCCTTATGTTTTCAATTCTCTTTTGATGTTCCTCATGCCGACCATGAGAAAAATTGATGCGAGCTACATTCATGCCATTCTCGATTAAACGGGTCAGTACACCTATCTCTTCACTCGCCGGTCCTATAGTACATATAATTTTGGTTTTTCTCAAACCGCCTCACCTCCTAACCAAGATATTAATAATACCTTTTTCATATGGATAAAATACGGGCCAATTCAAACATTTCCAACTCTGGAGTTTTGCTTCCGTTAACAACTTCTCTCAGGGGTATAGTCAAAAGACGCTCTTCCCGGACTGCAATCATAACGTTCTTCTGTCCATTGGCTATACAATCTACCGCCATCTTTCCCATCTGGGAGGCCAGGATTCGGTCTGCAGCCGTAGGAGTCCCTCCCCGTTGGATATGACCCAGAATAGTAATGCGGGTATCTTGTCCCGTTTTTTCCAAGATATAATTCTGCAGGTCCATAACCGGATAAACCCCCTCGGCTACAATAATAATACTATGCAATTTCCCCCTATCCATGCCAGCCTGAATCTTGGTAATCAGCTGTTCCAAATCAGTTTCTATTTCCGGGATCAGTATGGACTCCGCACCACCTGCCACCCCTGCTGCCAGGGCAATCTCTCCGCAATCACGTCCCATAACCTCGATAATAAATACCCGGCCATGACTGCTGGCGGTATCCCGAATGTGATTAATAGCATCTAATACCGTATTTACCGCCGTATCATAACCAATGGACCTAGTATAGACTACATCATTATCAATAGTGGCCGGGATTCCTATAACATTTATCCCCAAGCGGGAAATCTCATAGCCTCCTCTCAGACTCCCATTTCCACCAATGACCACCAGGTTCTCAATCCCCTGCTCAAGCAGGTTTTTCTTGGCCTGTTCTATGCCCTTTTCTTGCCTAAACGATTCAGAGCGGGAGGTTTGCAGTATGGTTCCGCCCCGATGTATTATATCAGCTACTGAGCCCAGAGTCATTTCTTTTAGATTACCGGCTATTAAGCCCTCGAAGCCCTGGTAGACACCATATACCTGCATTTTCAAGTATATAGCCGACCTGACCACCGCTCGTATGGCTGCATTCATTCCCGACGCATCTCCACCACTGGTTAGCACTGCAAGCTTTTGCAAAGATTTACCTCCTTTTTCTCCTAGCTGCCTGGATGCCGGTCGCAACTGCTCCTTAGGCGAGCAGCTTGCCCATTCAGAGCAACTCAGGCCTTATTCTTGCTGCTTTCATTTCCGCTGGTGCTGGTTCCATACCGATGCGATATTTCTGCATATCCCCTAATTTTTATAGCCGACGTTTGTTCGGTGAATTGAAGAAACATTATTTCCCCTTTATCTAATTTTTCCGTATGATGAAGTTTGGTGTCTCTTCCTCTGGTCAAACCAATTATCGTTACTCCATTTTCCAGGGCTTTGACCACAATATAGTCTTGTCCGAAATAATCGTCATTCATGCATTAATCCTCCTGTCTGTCTGTATACCACTCTGGGGCTTTCTGATGCCTGAGTCCAGCAGATATTGCTATGGTTAAGGACCTATACAGCTTAAGTAAACCATACATTATTAAACCCACAAAGCTCCGTAATCTTTGATTTCAGCTGGACATGGGCCTTGACATAATATTTTTCCTGTAAAAGCACGGTGCGCCGACCGGGCAGGTGTAAAAAAACCTCCACTGAACCCGGATACTGCTGCAGAAGGTATAAGAGTTGAGGGCGAAGCTCATTTTGAACCTCCTCCGGAATTCTAATATGAAGTTCTTTGAGGACCTCAGGTATGGGTCGGGCTTGCTGCAAGGAAATTTTGGGTTCTTCATCCCGCATATCATAAAAGCCTTCAATTAGAACCGCTTCATTGGCCTGCAAATAATCCAAATTCTTTTTTAAGGCTCGTGGAAAGACCATCACTTCGATTCTACCACTGCCGTCTTCCAGATAAAATCGAGCATAAGCATCACCCTTCCTGCTCACTCGTCGGTTTAAATCCACTACCATACCGCTTAGCCTAACATAAGTCTCATCATGGGCTGAGTCCAAATCGCTGATTTTTTGCCCGCTCAACAGGGGCAGTATTTCCTGATATTCTTCCATAGGGTTGGCTGATACGTAAAAGCCCAGAACCTCTTTTTCCCTTTTCAGCTTCTCGGCCGAGGGAAACTCACCCTTCAAGCGAGGCTGAGGCTCTTCCACCATATCCATTACTTCTCCAAACAATGACATCTGGCTACTGGACTGGCATTGTTTAATCTTGGCCGATAATTCTACGCATTCTTCTATAATGGACAAGGCCTCTTTGCGGCTTATGCCTAAAGTATCAAAACAGCCAGCCATAATCAAATTTTCCAGCATTCTCTTATTGATCTGTCCCAGATCAACCCGCTGGCTAAAATCAAATAATGATACAAATTTTCCTTCTTTTCTGGTATTTACAATACTTTTCACCGCGCCCAGGCCAACATTCTTTATGGCCCCCAGGCCAAAGCGGATAGACTTGCCACTAACGGTGAAATTTTCAAAACTCTCATTGATGTCAGGTGGCAGTACTTTGATTCCCATCCCCTGGCACTCCCTTAAATAGAACACAACTTTTTCCTGGTTATCTATTACACTGCTTAGAAAAGCACACATGTATTCCACCGGATAGTAAGTTTTTAACCAGGCGGTCTGGTAAGTAATCAAGGCATAAGCGGCAGAATGGCTCTTATTAAATCCATAACCGGCGAAACTCTCCATAATATCAAAGAGCCGGGTTGCAGTAGCCTCATCTATATTATTCTGGGCTGCTCCTTGAATAAACTTCTGCCTCAGGGCCATGATCTCCTCCGGCTTTTTCTTTCCCATGGCCCGGCGAAGTATGTCTGCCTCACCCATGGTGAAATTGGCACAAATACTGGCTACCTGCATTACCTGCTCCTGGTACAGAACTACCCCATAAGTTTCCTGCAGTATATCCTGCAACATAGGATGAATATATTCTATTTCCTGGCGCCTATGCTTACAGTTGATAAAATCCTCCACCATACCACTGCCCAAAGGGCCAGGCCGATACAGGGCAATGATGGCAATCAGATCCTCAAATCGACTGGGAACCATTTCCTTTAATATCCGCCGCAAGCCGTTGCTCTCCAGTTGAAACACCCCGATAGTGTCACCCTGAGAAAGCAGATCATACACCTTTCCATCCCTCAGATCAATCTTATCTATATCAATGGTTTTTCCCTGGGTTTTTTCTATGATTTCCACCGCCCGATAGATAACGGTCAGGGTCCGCAAGCCCAGGATATCCATTTTCAACAGGCCTATATCTTCCACCGTTTCCTTGGCAAATTGGGTAATTACATGGCCATCGCCGGTACGCTGCAATGGTAGCAGGCGGCTTAGGCTGTCTTTTCCAATTACTACTCCCGCCGCATGCACCGAAGCATGCCTGGGCATTCCCTCCAAAGCCCGAGCTGTATCGATCAGTTTTCGGGCCGTATAATCCCTGCTGTATAGCTCCATCAAGTCAGGAGCCATACTTAAAGCCCGGTCCAAGGTAACTCCCAGTTCAGTTGGAACCATTTTAGCTATCTTATCCACTTCTCCATAAGGAATGTCCAGAGCTCGTCCCACATCTCTTATAGCGGCTCTAGCTGCCATGGTACCGAAAGTAATTATCTGGGCCACCCGGTCGGCACCATACTTTTGAATGATATACTCGATCACCCTATCTCTTTTATCAAAGCAAAAGTCAATATCTATATCCGGCATACTGACTCTTTCCGGATTTAGAAAACGTTCAAAGAGCAAGCCATACTGCAGGGGGTTAATAGTAGTAATCCCCAGCACGTAGGAAACCAGGCTGCCCGCTGCGGAGCCCCGGCCCGGTCCCACTGCAATATTATTGCGGCGAGCCCAGTTGATTAGATCCTGTACAATTAAAAAATAGGCAGCAAAGCCCATGGTATTAATAACCTGCAGTTCGAAAGCAATTCGTTCATCTATGAGCGAATCAGGCTGAACAAATACCTCCCGGGTTTTTTCCCACACCAATTGGCTAAGATACTCCTCTGGGGTATCTCCCGCTTCCAGCTCAAATTGGGGCAAGTGAAAAGAACCAAACTCAAATTCCAGCTCACATTTTCCCGCTATTAGCAGGGTATTGCTAATAGCCTCCGGCCTCTGGGAAAACAGATCATACATTTCTTCCGGACTCTTCATATAGAAAGCAGCACCGGGGGGAAAACGCATACGATCTTCATCGCTGATTACGGTCCCCGTTTGTATACATAACAGAACATCGTGATGAGCCGCATCATTCTGATTGATATAATGCACATCATTGCTGGCTACCAAAGGTATCCCCGTCTCATCGCTGATCCGGATCAAAGCTTCACAAGCCCGCTCTTCCTCCGGCATCCCGTGTTTCTGGAGTTCCAGATAGAAATTATCCCGGCCAAATATCTGCTCATATTCCAGGGCCAGGTCCCGGGCCTTACTATAGTCGCCGGCTAAAGCAGCCTGGGGCACCTCCCCGGCAATACATGCCGAAAGGGCAATGAGACCCTCACTATATAAGGACAACAGTTCCTTGTCCACCCGTGGTTTATAGTAAAAGCCTTCTAGATATGACCTGCTCACCAATTGCAGCAGGTTTCTGTAACCCACCTCATTTTGGCACAAGAGAACCAGATGATACATATTGTCATCGATCCTAGCTTCCTTATCCAGCCGGCTGCGGGGAGCCACATATACCTCACAGCCAATAATGGGTTTTATTCCTTGTTTTTTGGCCGCCCGGTAAAAATCCATAGCCCCGTACAATACCCCATGGTCAGTAATTGCACAGGCCGGCATCCCCAGCTGGGCAGTCCGGGCAACTATATCCTTTATGCGGCAGGCCCCATCCAGGAGGCTGAACTCAGTATGATTATGTAAATGAACAAAACCAGGTTTCATAAGATCCTCCTCATCTACGCCAGAGTCCCAATTGATACCTGGCAGGCCCTGCCTCCAGTTATTTCCATCAACTGCTGATAAGTAATCGGAACAGCTGTATTGGCCGTACCCGCCGCCGCATATACCACCTCATACCTTTTCAGGCTTTCATCCAGATATACCGGAACCGGGGATTTTAAAGCAAAGGGGCATACACCACCTACTGGGAAGCCGGTTACATCTAGTACTTCCCCTTCATTGGCCATGCGCACCCTGGCCCCTACCAGATCCTTCACCGCTTTAGCATCGATTTTCACATCACCAGTAGATACCACCATTATGTAATCATCCTTTTTACTCTTAAAAAGCATGGATTTGGCTATTTGCCCCACTTCCGTTCCCAGAGCCTGAGCTGCCAGGAAGGATGTGCTGGTATCCTGTTCAAATTCAATAATCCGAATGGCCGGATTCTTAGCCTGTAAAAACGACCTTACTCTTTCAATTTCCTTCATCTTTGTTTTCACCCGCCATTGATACATTTTTTACTATGAGTTAATTATAAACCAATCAGGGCCTTAAGTAGAAAAGAAGTTAGACAGGTAAAGGTTAAACCGGGGAAAGGGGAAAGTTGGTCAGTCAGTTGGTTGGTTGGTTGGTTAGTTGGTCAGGTAGTACATACGAGTGTTATGCTTTGCTTTAGCAAGGAGGGTAAGGCGACTTACAATGATTTAATTACTCCCACTGCCAGGATTACTTAATCCCAACCAGTTTTCTCAAGGCCCGAGAATAAGACCGGGCGACGGCGGGACAAAGTATAATGCTCGTAACCACAATAGCTTAGAACGCTACTCCTAGGCCAGCGAGCACGTAACTCCAATAGCTTAACAGGTACTACCCGAACTGGCTCAAAAACATCCCTGGGTTGAGCCAGAAAAATAAGCAACCCCGGTCATGCTCAAACATAGCCGGGGTATCAATAGCGTTTATTGTCCTGCTTGCTGCCTTTCCCTCAGCCGCTTGCTCATAATGCCTCCTATGCGTCCACAGGCGGCATTGCTGAGAGATTCCCATCCATGTTGCTCAATCTGCTCCCATACGCCTAGCTCCCGGGCAATCTCCATCTTCATTAGGTCTTTTTCCGTCAAGAGCTTTTTCTTTTTGCTTTTATTTTTCATAATCACCCCACCGAGTAGAATTTCTAATAGTAATTTCCCCCGGAGGTGTACCGCTTTATTCTAAATTTTTTTAAGAAACTTAAACAAGTGCTCTAATTCTCCCTGCCAATCGGGCTTAAGGGGGGCTCCTTTATCAATCAGCATATTTTTGACCAGAAATGTTTTAAGCCCCACCTGGCCAGCTATCAGGTCCTCGCCGGTATCGTTTCCCACCATCAGACAGTTATGAGGCTTAACCCCTATCTGATCACAGATCTCCTCATAATAAGCAGGCTGAGGTTTACAATAGTGCATATTCTCATAAGCAGTTATCAAGTCATAATCAAAATGCCCAACTCCTGCCCATTCCAATCGCTTTTCAATAGCAGTTAAGGGAAATACCGAATTGGTGGCGATCACAATTTTTAAATCCCGCCCGAACAAGTTTTCCATCATTTGTGGCACACCTGGAAAGGGTTGACAATATTTGCTTAAACGGGGAAACTCCTCTTCATAAAAAGTATCAAAAAAAGACAAGAATTCTTCCGCCGGATAAGGCCAATCCTGGAAAAATTCCTCATAAAATACTTCTTCATTGGTTTTTTCCGCATCGGTATTAGCTATCATTTTTTCAGTAGAAAACCATATTTTTTGCACCAGGCGCTCCGCTTCTTTATAGCCCATACTATAAGCCATGGCCTGCATACTGGAAAAATATCGGGGCAAAAAATAATCCATATCTATATTGAGCAAAGTACCATCCAGATCAAATAATAGAGCTTCAAACATCAACTATACTCCTTCTCTTCACTTTCTTTTTATTCAAATGCTTTTAGCGAAGTTTTTATAACATCCATTCCGCTTACATAATAGACCAATCTCAATACTTCCTTGATTTCCTCTTCCGAGGCTCCAGCCGCTCGAGCTTGCGCTGCCAGCACCTTGACTCCCTGTTCCGCATTTTTGGCGGCATCCAAAGCTAGTACCACCAAGTAGGTAGTTTTTAGGTCCAAAGCCCGAGTCTTTAAAGCTGATTCTACCACTGCCTTAACCACCGGGAATAAATCAGGGTCTTTCTCCCTTAATTCCTCTACAAACCAAGGTAATTTAATTTCCATTTCAATACCTCCTGAAGGCTATTTTTAAGCTTTATGGTCCAGACCTGCGATATATAACTTCGCGCAGGAGAATCAATTATTATTATAATGCAAAATACAGCCAGAATTAAAGGCAGTAAAAGGAGTAGAAAAATAATTTTATCAAAAGAAGGAATTATTGGAAATATATAGAAATTAAATAATGCTAACATATCTTAATCTTAAGGAGGTTGTTTATGTTTTTTACATTTTTGAATAAGGATAAGGCTCACTATCCAGATCTGTCCCTTTTGCTCCAATACACCCCTGAAGAAGTACTGTTTTATTATTATAATTCTCACCTTAGCATCAGCCTGCAGACTTATCAACAGCTCAAAGCAGAAACCCAATCGGAGGAAGATGCCCTGGCTCCTTGCTGTCAGTGGATGGAACTGCTGGAAGATGAACTGGGGCTGAACAAGGACCTGGACACCCTGCTCAACAACGAATATATCCATATTGTGGGTCCTTACTATTACCCTTTCAGCAATACTCGCTTTTACTTCAGCAAAAATACTCCGCCGGACATCCAGCAGATAAGCTCCGGGGATTTCGGCGCTATTATGGCCCTGGAATTCCTGGAGCCCATCAATAAAGAAATGCTGGAGTATCACAAGGGCCGCAAGAGCTCCAAAAAGAATCATAAGAACAAGGAGGAATTAATCAAAGATATTAACATGTGTATTATCTCCCTGCACGATACCGAGAAGGTAAACAAGCATATAAATTATTTAAACAAATTGCTGGAGCTGCGTAATGGAATAGTCAACATTGAAAATCTATGGCCTCAGGAGCCAGATATTCTGCCCACCAAGCCTAAAAAAGAAGAAGCTTCCCCCTCTCCCGGCAGTAATTTAATCCCATTTGCTTCTTTGAAAGCACGTCGGAAAAGAAAGAGCCATGAAGAGGAACACAACAGCTTTAATCAGCAGATGAAAATATATCTAATGCAATATCGCGAATATGAAAAAGCCTGTGACCGTTATAAGGAGGTTTTGGAACAATGGCAGGACTACAGCTCTGACTTTCTGGAACGCTGTTATGTGGACATAGAGATTACCGAATCCAAACTGAAAAATGCCCAAAAAAATTTGAGAATATATAACAATATCATCAGTAAATCCCTGGTTCATGCCGATTATCAAGATATTAATACCTTAAGTGTATTTAAGCATTATCTGGAAACCGGCCGAGCTAATGACCTGCAAGACTGCATGAACCTCTATGAAGAAGAACGTCACTGGGACGAAATCAAAGCCAGCCAGGAGAGAATAGAAAACACCATTTACTTCCTGCAGAATAGTGATGATAAGAGCCGCCTGGCCCAGGACCACATCGAACGCTTGCTAAAGAAAATCAATGATCGTTCGGCTGAGTCCATAAGGGTTTAGTCCAGTCTTATGATAGTAATGGCTTGACCAAGGATTTTACCTATGGAATTACTGCACGGAACAAGAGAACCTTGCTCCTATTACATTATGGGAGGGAGTGAGGTTCCTTGATTAGAAAGATCCGGTGCAAAAGCATGCCGGCGCCAAAACCTCCGATATGGGCCCAAAAAGCAATGGAACCACAGGAATTAGCCGCAATCACATCTGCGGTTCCACAATACAACTGGCTTAAAACCCAAAAGCCCAAATAGACCCAGGCCGGTAAGGTAAAAAGGAAAAAGGGAGGTACAAAAGTCAGTATCCGGGCATGTCTGAACATTAAAAAGTAAGCACCCATAACTCCGGCTACTGCCCCGGAAGCTCCTACTACCGGAATACTGGATTGGGGATTAATATAATAATGAGCCATTCCGGCGGCCAGCCCGCATACTAGATAAAATAATAAAAATCGACCGGAACCCATATGATCTTCAATGTTGTCGCCAAACAGCCATAAAATCCACATATTGCCAATAAGATGCATCCAGCCTCCATGCAAAAAGATGGAGGTCAAAAGTGGATAATAAGAAATCAAGGTCCCCGGTTCATTCAGATAAGCTGGTACCAGACCGAATACATAAACCAGTTGATTTAGCAGCTCAGGTCCTGCCATTATCTCCAGAATAAACACGGCCAAGTTGATTAATATCAAAAGCACTGTAACCATGGGAAAAGATTCACTAGGGGTACTATCGCGAAGTGGAAACAAATTATTTAGCTCCTTAATACAAATTAACGACTCCTGCTTTCCGGTTCAGCTAAAGGGGTGATTCGGTAAACATTGCTGCCACATTACCAACAGTTGAGTCAGTAATATCAGAGTACCTCAAATCGAAGAGAAATAAAAGCCTTTGCCTTTTTCCTCTTAAAAGAGGATTTTTTGGTAATTTACTGTATTATTACCAGCAAATATCATTTATAATAGAAACAGTATACGACCCGATGATATTAATGCAAGTATGCATTTACACTTGCTTTTTTTGTAATAATTTAATCTAGCATGGTCGAAGCAAGTACATTTTTTCGGGTAATGCAATTCCGCATTTTATTTTAATGCTTTCATGCATTATTCTTTTTAGCTTCAAGCAGCAAGCTGCTCTAAGCCCCATTTTTACAGCCGCTTTTATTGCCATGATTTGGCATACATATTGCATATTTCTTTTTAGAGATAGAGATAACTACTTCTGATTTTATACTCATATCATTTAATTTCGTATATAGCTTGATTGCTAATACGGTCTTCATGGTAGCTTGAGCCGCAGTTCTACTTAATGCTAATGGTCTTGCCTTTCTACTTCTCCGGGAGTAGTTAGTTTTTGTATTAATTTAAATAATGCTAAAGGGGGGATAATGCTTTTTATCAACTGCGATGATGCCATTCAAAATCATTATTCATCATTGAGACTTGGGGTTTGGGATTATGTATTTATTATTTATATGAAGGAGAGGTGGACAATAGTGTCAAAAGAAGTCGTTGTTGTCGGTCTGTGCCGTACAGCCATAGGAACCTTCGGGGGTACGCTTAAAGACACCAAAACCATAGAACTGGGCAGAATTGTCATGGAAGAAGCAATCAAAAGGGCCGGAATCCAGCCGGAGCAGGTGGAAGAAGTAATCTTTGGCTGTGTATTACAGGGCGGACAAGGCCAAAACGTAGCCCGCCAGGCGATGATACATGCTGGAATTCCTAAGGAAACCACCGCTTTTACCATTAACAAAGTATGCGCTTCTGGGATGAGGTCAGTCCAGCTAGCCGCTCAGATAATTAAAGCCGGGGATGCAGATATTATTCTGGCCGGTGGCATGGAGAATATGAGTGCTCATCCCTATTACCTGCCTAATGCTCGTTGGGGTTATAGAATGAACATGTTCAAGGGGGACCTGATAGATGGCATGGTTTATGACGGCTTGTGGGAAATTTTCAACGGCTACCATATGGGAATTACCGCTGAAAATGTGGTGGATCAATATGGCATAACCCGTGAAGAACTGGATGATTTTGGGTATGTTAGTCAGGTTAGAACTGCTGAAGCTATTGCAGGCGGCAAGTTTAAAGATGAAATAGTTCCGGTTGTCATTAAAACTAAAAAAGGCGAAAAGGTATTTGATACCGATGAACATCCCCGGATGGCAACCCGGGAACAGATGGCCAAGCTGGCGCCATCCTTTAAAAAAGGCGGAACCGTAACTGCAGGTAGTTCCTCCGGGATAAATGATGGTGCAGCAGCTATGATCGTAATGTCTAAAGAAAAGGCAGATGAGCTGGGAATCAAAGCGGTAGCCAGAATCGTCAGCTATGCCTCCGGTGGAGTAGATCCATCAGTAATGGGCCTGGGTCCCATTCCTGCCACCAAGAAAGCCCTTGCCAAGGCGGGCATGACCATAGACGATATTGACCTGATTGAAGCCAATGAAGCCTTTGCCGCCCAATCCATAGCTGTAGCTAGGGACTGTGGCTGGTCTGATAAGATGGATAAAGTCAATGTTAATGGAGGCGCTATCGCTCTAGGCCATCCTATCGGCTGTTCTGGAGCCCGGATTATTGTCACATTACTTTATGAAATGCAAAAGCGTAATCTGAAGACTGGTCTGGCTACACTCTGTATCGGAGGTGGCATGGGCTGTACTACGGTATTCGAAATGCTTTAAAGCAGGTAAGCAACCTGCAAAGTGATAAGCTTGGTTCTTGCTGTATAATAGATAGCCGAATGGATCGGTGGCCTAGGCCAATCCTTTCGGCCAATACAGTGCCTGCTTACAAACTAGAATAAAAAATAGGAGGAGTCTAATAATGGCACATTATAATTGGTTGTATCAGATGAGGGACATTAAGTTCCAGATTAAAGAATGGCTGGACATGGACACTCTATTATCCCTGGATGCTTACAAAGATTACTACGCCATCGATGACGTGGATAATTTCCTGGACCTTAACTTTAAAGTATGTCGTGACGTTATGTGCCCGGCCAACAAAGATGCCGATGACCCCGGCGCTACCTTTGTGGGCGGCGAGGAACATGCCGTGGTAACTCCTGAATCTTTCAAGACTGTCTACAAAACCATTATGGATGCCGAGTTAGGGCCCCAGTTTGGATTCCGGGGCGAAGGCAAGATACCCCTGGCCTGGTACTCTCCCATTCTGGAAATGCAATCCGCTGCCTCCCCGTCCATAGTCATGTTCTGGTGTCTGACTCAGGGTGCTACCACCGTGTTCCAGGAATATGGCACCGAAAAGCAAAAGGAATTGTTCCTTCCCAAGATGTATAGTGGTGAATGGTGCGGCACCATGGGCCTGACCGAACCCGGTGCAGGATCTGACGTAGGCGCCCTTCAAAGCCGGGCCACCCCCACCGATAAACCCCACATCTATAAGATGAAAGGGACTAAATGCTTTATCACCTCCGGTGACCATGACTTGGCGGAAAACATTATCCACTTAATGTTGGCCAAAACTCCGGGATCCAAAGCAGGTACCGCCGGTATATCTCTGTTTATAGTGCCCAAATTCTGGGTCAATGATGATGGTTCCCTGGGCGCATGGAACGACGTAACCTCCGTGGGTATTGAGCACAAGATGGGTATTCATGGTTCTTCGACCCTAACCCTGGCCATGGGCGAAAACGACAATTGTTACGGCTGGATGCTAGGTGAAGTAGAAGTGGTAGACGGCCGCGGCATAGGTATGTCCCAGATGTTCACCTTTATGAACGAAGAGCGTCTGAACACCGGCTTATTTGCCCTGGGTTGCATGGGCTCAGCATACTATGCCGCTTTGGATTACACGAAAGTACGGGTTCAGAGCAGGCATTCCACCAATCCCAAGGGCCCCAGCGTCCGGATCATTGAGCACGAAGACGTCCGCCGCATGCTATTGTTACAGAAATCCGTCTTGGAAGCCACCCGGGCCTTGATTTACCAATCCTATCTCTATGTGGACCTATCCAAAGACGCTCCTACACCGGAAGAAAGAGAATACTATCATGACATGTTCATGATCAATAACCCCTTGTGCAAGGCGTACACCTCCGACATGGCCAGAATTACCACCGGTGAAGCCATACAGTGTCACGGCGGCTACGGCTTCATGGAAGAGTATGCCGGAGCTGAACTATACCGGGACGTAGTGATCTATGGCATCTGGGAAGGCACCAACTTTATCCAGGCCCAGGACTATACCGGCAGAAAGTTCACCATGAAGGGCGGCGAACCATTCAAAAAGTGGGTGGCTGAAATCGACGACTTCATCTCCGGTCAGAGGACTGAGCAATTCGCAGCTGAATTTGACATGATGGCAGAGTGCATGAGTGCTTTCAAAGAGATTGTTGAAATGAATGATGCCTGGACCAAAGGAGATAGGCAGATGAAACAACTCTTCACTACTCGCACCATGCATGCAGGGGCCAGAGTCTACTGCGGCAAGCTCATGCTCTCTCAGGCCTTATTGGCGGCCAAGAAGCTGGCCGAACTGGGCGAAGACCACTTCGATGCAACTTTCTATAAGGGTAAAATCGCCACCGCCAGGTTCTATATTATGAACCATGTTCCTGAAATCTTAGGATATCATAAGGCCATGAAGGCCGGGGATAGAAGTGCCATCGATATACAGGAAGATGCTTTTATGTAAAAGCCATAATCCTGGTTATAACGAATAGTTGAAATCTTTAACTAGTAGAAAAAATATTTTCCAGGCGGTTCAACATAGCACACCACTCTTGCAGGTGGCCCCGGCTGGAAGCTAAGAATATTATTCCCCCTGACGGCAGGCATCCCCTGCCTGCCGTCAATCTTTTTTAATTTCGGGTTTTAATCCCATATTTGGCCGCTTTTCTAACCACCGTCGACTGGTTTATCCCCAGGGCTTGAGCAATTTGATAGGTAGTCTTGTAGCGTTTAAAGGCTTTTTCTAGCAGCTGTCGCTCCGCATTTTCCACTGTCTGGCGCAATGAGCATAAGCCATGGTCGGGATCGTTTTTTAACCAAAGCCTATTTATAGCCCCAGGCAGATCGGCGGTTTTGATAATGCGATCATTGCTGGTTACCATCAAACGTTCGGTAAGATTTTGCAATTCCCGCACATTTCCCGGCCAATGGTATTCCATAAAGCAATCTATTACATTTTTGTGAAAACGTTTGTTCATTCCGTACTTCTGATTGAAGATTTCCAAAAAGTGATTGGCCAATACCGGTGTGTCTTCCATCCTTTCCCTTAAGGGGGGCACTGTTATAGGAATAACATTTAAGCGATAATATAAATCCAATCGGAATTTTTGCTGGTTAATCATTTCCATCAAATCCTGGTTAGTTCCAGCCATAATGCGGGTATCCACTTTAAAGGATTTACTTCCACCTACCCTACTTATCTCCTTGTTTTGCAGTACCCGCAAGAGTTTCACCTGCAAGCCCAAAGGCAGTTCCCCTATCTCATCCAGGAACAGAATGCCATTATTAGCCAGTTCAAACAGGCCGATTTTCCCACTTTTCCTGGCTCCGGTAAAAGCTCCTTCTTCATAGCCAAAGAGCTCCGATTCCAGCAGATTTTCAGGAATGGCACCACAGTTAACTTTTATAAAAGGGCCTTCCCTCCGTTTACTGCTCTGATGAATAATTTCCGCTATCAGCTCTTTTCCTACCCCTGACTCACCCTGAATCAGAACCGTGGAGTCTACTCCCGCCACTCTGGTAACCAGATTCAGCAATTCCTTCATTTTGCTTGATTTTACCACCATTTTCTGAGAATTCTGCATTTTAAGCTGCTGTAATTCACTTTTGTACAGCTGCCGCAAGCCCTCTACCTGCTGCAGACGCCGCTGCAATTCATTTAATTCCGTAATATCGCGCACATTGGTGACCACCATAATAATATTGTCCTGTTCATCGAAGATGGGGTTGCTGGTAATTAAAACTTCCTTGCCGCTGCGGGGAACAATGGTTATAGTAACTCGCTTCCTTTTCTCCAGGGCCAAGAGGGTGCCGGAACGGGAAAAGATACCGTCCTTGACCAGGTCCGCCATATTGCGACCGATACACTCATATCCCATGACCCCGGTAATACGTTCAAAGCCCTGGTTAAGCATTAGGGTATTGGCCTGTCCATCGGTAACATATAAGCCATCAAAAGAAGACTCTATTATGGCATCCAGCTCCCGGTTAAGCTTTTTGGTATACTCGGATTCTTTGGCCAGTTCTTCAAACTCTGATATCTCCCGTAAAACCAGTATGGCTCCAATAGTCCGCTCATCCCTGATAATATCAGTACGATAGGGCAGAAAGCTTCTTCCCCCTATTAGTAGTTTATTGGCTGGCAAAGGAGCATGGGAGCCGCTAAGCAACGGCTCCAAAACTCCAGTATCACAGAGTATTTCCCGGGCATCGGAACCCCTAACTGCCTGGGCCCACATGCCCATTAGCTTAGCCGCTGCTCTATTAAATATCTCTATTTGGTAGTCATTATCTATTGAAATAACCGGATTATATACCGCATCAATACTTGCTTCCATATCCAGATGTTTGGCGTATAGTCGTTCGGAGATAGCATGATACACTTCCTCATAGTAGAGCATGCCCACCAATTCATCTCCATTTACAACCGGCATATATTCAAATTTGTCTTCCAGTATAAGTGGCAAGAACTCCTGGATAGAAATGCTGTTGAATTGCCGGTTAATCAGGCTGCCTATTCCATCCTGGGAAGATAGTCCCCCAGCCAGGGCAACCAGCAATTGCTTTTTGCTTAAAAACCCCAGCAGTTGATGATTATCATCTAGAACGGGCAGAGCAGAAATATTGTCATTTTCCACAAAAAGCCGGGCAGCTTCTGCCACACTTTGTCCGTATTGCAAGAAAAGTAAGCTGGAGTTCATCAACTCACTGACTCTAATCCGCATCTGGATACCCCTTTTTGATTAATTTTAACATAAATTTTAGCAAAACAGTGATAAACAGGGGGCTGCTTTTCGAATGTAATATTATGGCCTAATTAGTTAATACTACAGAATAAATTCATCAACAGGAGCCGAGTCCATGAAAATAGCACTATTATCACCCATCGCCTGGAGAACCCCGCCCAGAAATTATGGACCCTGGGAATTAGTAGTATCTCTGCTGGCTGAAGGCCTAATCAAAAAAGGATTGAAGGTAACCCTATTCGCTACCGGTGACTCTATCACCCAGGCCGGTTTGGCTTCCATCTGTCCGCTCCCCTACGAGGAAAACCCGGAAATGGACCCCAAGGTATGGGAAGCTCTGCATATTGCACATTTATTCGAGCAAGCAGACCAATTTGATATAATTCACAACAACTATGATTTTCTGCCCCTGGTATTCACCCGGCTGGTAAAAACACCTATGGTAACCACCATTCATGGCTTTTCTTCCCCGAAAATAGTGCCGGTATATCGAGAATACAACCAGCATAATTATTATGTTTCCATAAGCAATGCAGATCGAAGTGAAGAATTACATTATACCAAAACCATTTATCACGGCATTGATTTAAAGCAATTTGATTTGGTAGACCAGGTCGGAGAATACCTGCTGTATTTCGGCCGCATACACCAGGACAAAGGAACTGCCGAATCTATAGAAATCGCCTTAAAATCAGGGATTAAGCTCATCATAGCCGGTATCATCCAAGACCGAGACTATTATAATAAGCAAGTGGCACCATATATCGATGGAAAAAACATTGTGTACTATGGAGTAGCCAATCCTGCCCAGCGCAACCAACTAATGGGAGGGGCCCTGGCTCTCATTCATCCCATCCATTTTCATGAACCCTTTGGTCTAAGTGTGGTAGAAGCTATGGCCTGCGGAACACCAATTATAGCTTTTAACAAGGGTTCCATGCCAGAAGTAATAGATGAAGGAAAAAGCGGCTTTTTGGTAAACTCAGTGGAAGAGGCCTGCCAGGTTCTGCCCCTGCTGCCAGGCCTTAGTCGCCAGTACTGCCGCCACTGGGTGGAAAACAACTTCAGCTGGGAGCGAATGATCGAGGAATACATCCAACTCTACCAGGAAATAGTAAAGCGGGGACAGTTCTGAGTTAACATTCAGAAGCATCCCCGCTTTAAATCTGTCTAGTGGCCCAGGAAAAAGACCGAGTAGGTACCAGCTCCAACATGAGCTCCTATTACGGCTCCGATTTCCGATATGATAAAGTTCTCACAGCCAAATTGTTCGGCTATCATATCTTTAACTTTCAGGGCTCCCTCATAATCATTGGAATGGGATATGCCCATTAACTGCTGGGGCAAATGATCACCCCGCTGGCCCATTATTTCCAGCAGTCTCTTTTTGGCTTTTTTCAACCCCTTGACTTTCTCCACTGGGTTAATTTTACCGTCTTTTATTTCAGCGATAACCTTTATATTTAACAAGGACCCGATAAAGGCTGAGGCAGCGCTTACTCTGCCACCTCTTTTCAGCATTTCAAAGTCTCCTACAATAAAAACATGCTCCATCCTATTTATATTATCCATTATTTCCTGTATAACCTGCTCCTTGTTCAAACCCCGGGCTACTGCCTGGGCCGCCCTAATCAAAGTCAAGCCATACCCCAATGATGCACTTTGAGAGTCAATGACCGTAATGTGTTCCGCATCCACCATATCCCTAGCCATACAGGCCGACTGGTAGGTCCCGCTTAAACTGGAAGAAAAAGCTATATATATTATTTCATTATCTCCTTCTCCCAGAATCTTTCTAAATTCTGCCTCAAATTCAGCGGGATTGATTTGAGAAGTAGTAGCCATAATCCCAGGTTCCTTAATCAGTTCATAAAATTGGCTGGGAGATAAATCCACCCGGTCTCGGTAACTCTTGCCGTTTATATTAACCTTCAAAGCCAAGGAGCTTATTCCAAGTTTTTGCAATAAGTCCTGCTCCAAATCGCAACAATTATCTGCGTACAATTTAATCTTAGCCAATTAAAGTCCCTCCTCTCTCCAGAATCCCCAACTAAGATATGTCCTAACAATATAGAGAATTGTACTATTTTTCGGAAATATTAACAAGGACTAGCCGTATTGAGTACATAAATACCCGACTCCAACTAGAATACTATTGGTACTTGGTTTTTTTTTAATCAGGATAGGATTTATTCTATCTTATGCAGAAAATTTACTATCAATAACAATATTTAGCAGTGGCATACTTTGTGAGGAGGACGAACATTGAAACGTTTGAGAATTATTGGTGGGGTAGCAGCCGGAATGAGTGCAGCGGCCAAGGCCCGTCGGATAAACCCTCAATTAGATATCAAGGTCTTTACCGAAGGTTTATATATTTCCTATTCAGCCTGAGGCCTGCCCTATTATATCGGAGATATAATCAAATCACATGAAAAGCTGATCAGAAGAACCCCGGAGGACTTTACCCGGCAGGGTACTCCTATCATAACCCAGAGCAAAGCAGTTGAGATCAATAGCCAGAAAAAACAAATCCTATTTGAAAATCAGTCCAGCCAGGATTTGTGGACCGAAGAATATGACTGTTTGATAATTGCTACTGGGGCTCGACCTTTGCTTCCTTCGGTGGAAGGACTGGGGTTAAAAGGGATTTTCCCCCTCCGCAACATTGAGCATAGTCAGGCTATAAAGGCCTATATCCAGAATTATCAGCCCCGGCACGCAGTAGTAGTGGGAGCCGGGTATATCGGCCTGGAGATGGTTGAAAACCTCTTGCTGTATGGATGTCAGGTAAAGATAATCGAAAAAGCTCCCCATATTTTACCCAATATGGATCCTGACCTGGCAGATCACGTTCACAGCTACATGCAATCAAAAGGCATTGAAATTTTAACTGATTCATCCGTTACCGCCTTCAAAGGCCCTGAGCAGGTTAAGGAAGTGGTAGCTGGGAAGGGTATTTTCCCAGCTGATATAGTAATACTTGCCATGGGTGTGCTCCCTAACAGCGGAATTGCGGCCCAGACCGGCATCGCACTGGGAGCAGGCGGGGCAATTCGAGTCAATGAGCGAATGGAAACCAGTCAGCCGGATATTTATGCTGCTGGTGACTGTGCCACTGTAAAACATTTAGTCTCGGGACAGGAAGTATATATCCCTATGGGTACCACTGCCAACAAGCAGGGCCGAGTGGCAGGGGAAAATGCAGCTGGCGGCAACACCACCTTAAAAGGAGTACTGGGGACTGGCATAAGCAGAATAATGGAGCTGGAAGTGGCCCGTACCGGCTTATCTGAGCACGAATGCCAAATCCTAGGCATTGAGTACATAAGCCAGACTATAAAGTCCGTCACCCGAGCTCCTTATCTTCCTGACTCTGGTAGTATTTATGTTAAATTAATCGTAGAAAAAACCAGCCACCGCCTCTTGGGTGGACAGATTGTCGGCTATGCAGGTGCCGGCAAACGCATAGACACTATTGCCACCGCCCTCCATACCGGATCAAAAATCGAAGATTTATATGACCTGGATCTGGCTTACTCCCCTGCCTTTAGTATCCTAACCGATCCGGTTGTAATCGCTATCAACCAGTTCCGATCTGTCATGGGCGGAGTTTGAATTTCTAACAGGTGAGCGGTTCTTTTCTTACACTGCTACTCTCAAGCAGGAGCGCCGGCCGGAATAAAACCGGCTGACATACTTAATGCTGTTAATAACCATGACTTGATTCTCCGGCGCCCCCGCATAAATGGATAAATATATAGCAGCCATTTGATGGAGCAGGGGAATTTGACCTAAGATATTTCCTATCTTCTCTTCTTTCAGATCTTTTGCTTTCCAGCTTTGACTTCAGGGTATACAATGATTAGGTCAATACTAAAAAGGAGCTCCGGTTATGTCCTCTCTTAAGCAACGGCCAATATTAAGTCCCCTGTTTCTTTTTGCAGCTGCTAGCTGCTTATTTGGCCTGTACTCAGGCCTTTACGAGCCTTCTTTTAACAATTACCTGGCCCAGGTTCATAATATCGATGAAGTAGCCCGAGGAGCCCTGGAATTTCCCCGGGAACTGCCCGGGTTCTTATGTGCTTTTATTTTTTCCTTGTTCATGTTTCTGGCTGATACCCGCATCGCTGCCCTTATGGCCCTCTTGTTGGCCTTATCCCTGTGGGGACAGGGTTTTTTGGCTCCCAATATGATCATGGTAGTCTTATGGATGCTGACGTGGAGTACCGGAGCTCATGTATACATGGTAGTAAAATCCTCTATAGCTTTACGCCTGGCCGACAAAGGCCGGGAAGGCAAGCTAATGGGAGATCTAGGGGCCTTGGAAGCCTTGGGGCTTTTGCTGGGCATGACTCTGGTATACTTTGGGGTATCCTATGGCAACTTTTCTTTTCCAGTCATATTTGGCCTGGCTGGAGCCTTTACCTTTATAGCGGCCCTCTTGCTGTACCTTATAAAACCGGAACCAGTTTCCAAAGCCAAGCCCAAGCTCATATTTAAACGCCAATACGGTCTCTTTTATTTAATCAATATGATTTTCGGGGCCCGCAAGCAGGTATTTTTAACCTTTGCACCCTGGGTGCTAATCAAAATCTTTCACTGTGGAGTAGAAACTTTTGCCATGCTGGGCATCATAGCCACCATTATTGGCCTGGTTTTCCGTCCTCTCTTGGGTCGGGCCATCGATGTCTGGGGAGAGCGGAAGGTATTATCCATTGATGCTCTCTTGGTAACTTCCTTGTGCCTCTTTTATGCCTTTGCCCAGCAGCTGTTTGCAGACTCCATAGCCCTGATCATCATTATGTCCTGTTTTGTAGCCGACCAGGTGTTGTTTGCCATCACCATAGCTCGGGTTACCTACTTAAACCGCATTGTGAACTCTACTGATGATCTGGCCCCCAGCATTTCAATGGGCATCACTCTGGATCATGGAGTATCCATGACCGTTCCCTTCCTGGGCGGATTATTATGGGCCAGCTTAGGCTATCAGGCAGTATTTATCGCTGCTGGTCTACTAGGACTCCTTAGCCTGGTGGTAGCTCGTTTCATTCCCTCCTTGGATTCCCATGGGGGACAGGATAGTTTCAGCTCTTCTGTTTGAGACTGTTGCACGGCCTGTAGGGGCGACCTCGCCCGCATAGTTATACAAAACCCTAGCTAAAATATTCATATAAGCTCTTACAGGAAAAGCAGTCGAATTTGGCGAAAGACTCTAGCAGTAATAACAATCCTTAATTGTTTATGGCAAAACCGGTGAAAAACGGCTCCTGGCTCCTCAAAATATTGATTAGCCGACTAATACCATAGAGGAAGCTGCCTATGAATAAAGACTTATTAATGCAATTAAAAAGAGTTACTAAAACTTACCTTATGGGTGAAGTCAAAGTAGAAGCCCTAAAGGAAAGCAGTCTGGATATATACCAGGGAGAAATCTTGGTCATCCTTGGTCCCAGCGGATCAGGTAAAAGCACTCTATTGAACCTGATCGGAGGCATGGATAAGCCCAGCAGCGGAGACATAATTTTTAAAGACCGCAGCCTGAGCAAGGCTAGTGACCGGGAACTAACCCAGTTTCGCCGCCACGAAATTGGCTTCGTTTTCCAGTTTTACAACCTGATATCGGATCTAACCGCCGGAGAAAACGTAGCTTTGGCCGCTGGCCTGGTTAATAATCCTTTGCCAACCCAGGGGGTGTTAGCCCAGGTTGGCTTGGAGGCACGCCAGTACCATTTCCCCTCTCAGCTCAGCGGTGGTGAGCAGCAGCGGGTTTCCATCGCTCGGGCCATGGTAAAGAACCCCACCCTCTTATTATGTGACGAGCCTACCGGAGCCCTGGACTATCATACCGGAATAACTATTCTCCAGCTCCTCAAGCAAACCCGTGAGGCTATGGGCAGCACAATTATAATAGTAACCCACAACACTGCCATCGGGGCCATGGCCGATCGATTGGTTCGAATGCGCAGCGGCAGCATTGCCGAAATCATTGTCAATGATTCTCCCCTGCCTCCAGAAAGGATTGAATGGTAATGAAAATACTCAATCGCAGATTACAGCACATCATTAGAGGCAGCCTAGGTCAGTTTCTAGGTATGGCAGTAATCATTGCGGTTGGGATTTCCTTATATATTGGAATAACTACCGCCTTCTTCAATCTCAGCCAATCTCAACAGGGGTTTTACCAGGACAATAACTTTGCCGACTATTACTTTTACGTAGTCAGAGCGCCGGAATCCATCCTTAAACAGGTAGAAAGAGTGCCCGGGGTAAGCCTGGCCTCCGGCCGCATTCAAAAGGATGTACCGGTATTGAAAGAGAATCAGGAGCGAGCTACGGTTCGTCTTACCTCCTATGGCCTGCCCCTGGAAAAAGGGGTAAATGGTATTGAGCTGATGCAGGGCCGCTTTTTTATCCCCTATCCGGCCGGAGGTGGGATTGAAGCTATGCTTAATTCCGCTTATTTTGAAGCCAATGGCCTGGCTTTTGGCGATACGATAGATATAGTAGCCGATAATCGAAAATATCCAATTAAAATTGTAGGAACCGCTGCCGGTCCTGAGTTTACCTACATTATGAAAGATGCTGCCAATATGATGCCGGACCATGAGACCTTTGGCATTATGATGCTACCTTTGAACCAGGCTCAGCATCTCTTCCACCTGCCGGGACAATTCAACCAGGTCCTAGTCCAATTTGCTCCGGGTGTGGATCAGGATGCTGTGGTGCAGTCCATTAAAGACATTCTGGCTCCTTATGGCAATCTGGCCAGCTTCCCCCGTAAGGATCAATTAAGTCATGCCGCTTTAGAGGGGGAATTGGAGGGGCTGGAAGCCATATCCGCTTTTCTTCCCCTAGTGTTTTTATCCATAGCTGCGGCTATACAATTCGTTATCCTGAGACGAATGATAAAGTCCCAGCGCAGTCAAATTGGTATTATGAAAGCCCTGGGTTTCCATAACGCACAAATTATAGTTCATTTCAGCTCTTATGCCATTCTGGTCTGTGCCGGTGGGGCAGCATTTGGCATAGGAACCGGGGTATTAATGGCCTCTTACTTCTCGGATTTATACGCTATGTTTTTCAACCTACCTCGAGCCATCGGCGGAGTTAATTACCAGGTTATTCTTTACAGTATTTTGCTAAGCCTGGGAGTAGGAGCTCTGGCTGGCTTCTCAGCTTCCCGGCCCGTATTAAGCATCAACCCGGCTGAATCCATGCGTCCCCTGCCCCCGACCTCCAGCAGTCGTTCCCTGGTGGAGAACTGGAACTGGCTCTGGACCGGACTCTCTTCCTCCTGGAAAATGGCCTTCCGCACCATCAGTCGCAACCGTTTCCGCATGCTGGTCAGCATCCTAGGCATAAGTTCAGCCGTAGCCCTATTAATATTATCCATGTTTACCAATGATGCGGTGGATTACTTAATGGATCAGCACTTCAACCGGGAGTCCAATTATGACTATATGCTTAGCTTTAATCACCCTATTAAGGAATCGGAACTGCTAGACATCTCCCGCCTGGAAGGGGTGGGGCTCCTTGAAGGCTATTTTACCTTGCCCATTCGAGTCCATCTCCAGGGCAGTAGCGATGAAGACGTACTGGTTGGCATCCATCCCTCCAGCACTCTAAAACAACCCACTCGGGAAGATGGGACATTTATACCTATTCCCCAGGAAGGAATGGTTATCAGCCGTCGAGCCGCAGAAAGGCTGGGCCTGCAGGTAGGTGATACGGTGCAGCTGGAAACCCTTTTGGGTCTGGGCCCCAATCGCTATGCCCAACTTAAAATCGTTGCTGTTAACTACCAGCTATTCGGCAACGAATCATATGTTTCTCTGGCCCAGGCCAACCGAATTCTACAGGAATCACAGCTCATTAACGGAGCTCTGATGAAAGTAGACCCCAAGCAGGCTGCTATTATAGAAAAGGAATTATCTGATATGACCGGCATTAACTCCATAGTAAGCCGGCAAAAAGAACGGGATAATATTATGAGTATGATGGACAGCATGATTTATATGGTAAGTGTTATGATTATGTTTTCAGTAATCCTGGGCTTTGTCATTGTTTACAATTCAGCTGTTATGAGTTTTAATGAACGTAAAAGAGAACTTGCTTCACTGCTCACTATCGGCTTTACCCGACAGGAGGTAGCAGTGATTATGTGGAAGGAAACTATCCCACAGGCCCTTCCCGCTCTACTGCTGGGATTGCCTCTAGGCAAGTTTTTGGCTGAGTTGTATTTCGGTTCAGTGCAGTTTGATATGTGGTATATGCCAGTAGTTATTTACCCCCTGAGCTATGCTCTGGCCGCCCTGGGCGGACTGGTTTTTGTGATCCTGGGGCAGTGGGCGGCCAGTCGGGGTATTAAAAAGCTGGATATTATAGAACTATCCAAGAATACAGATTAATAGGAGGGGTACAATCATGAAGGGCAAAAAGCTGCTGTACATCTTGGTACTCATAGTGGCAGTAGCATTGGCAGGGTTATTTTGGCAAAGTCGAAACCCTATAGAGGTATCCAGCATTGAGGCTCAAAGCGGCTCCGTAAGCATTACGGTAGAAGATACCGCAGTGGTACAGGCAGCCCAGGATTATGATTTATACGCCACCCAAAATGCCCAGGTAAAAACCATTAAGGTTGAAATAGGCCAGGAGGTAGAGGCCAAAAACCTGCTCATGGAACTGGACAATCCAGGATTACAACTGCAGTTAAGCGAAAACAAATCCCTGCTGGCTCAAACCCAGGCCTCAGCCAACGCGGCCTCAGCCGCAGTTAAACGGATGGAACTGCAGCATCAAGATGCTGCTGCCAACCTGGCCCGAAGCGAGAAATTATTCAATCAGGGTGCTATCAGCGCCACTGAATACGAACAGGCCCTTTTAACCCTTAACACTGCCAGACAAGCATGGAATGAACAAAAATCCTATCTAAATACATTGCAATCCCAGCTTAGAGGTCTAAATGACTCCCAAGAAAAGCTGATGAAAATGGACAAAGAGCTGCAGGTATTCAGTCCCATTAAGGGAGTTGTAATGGAACTGCCAGTTAAAACAGGACAATGGGTGACTCCCGGTCTGCTTTTGTTCACTTTGGCTGCCGGCCAGGATTTGGAAATCAAAGCCGATATTCTCAGCGACGATCTAGCCCAGGTGCAGGTGGGCCAAAAAGTCTCAATAAAGGCCCCGGTTTTGGAAGATAAGATTTTAGCAGGAAAGGTAGTTAAAATATATCCACGGGCGGAAGAGAAAATGTCTGCTCTGGGGGTTATCCAAAGAAGGGTACCGGTAATTATCAATCTAAATGATAATGCCAACCTCAAGCCCGGCTACGAAGTAAGAGTGATTATAGAAACCAAACACTTGGATAATGTTCTTACCCTTCCCATTGAAAGCGTTCGCCCCCAAGGGGAGGGTAAAGGCCAGGTGATGATTATCAAAGATCAACGAATAGTATTTAAGGAAGTGGTAACCGGATTAAGTGACGGGGATAAGGTAGAAATTAAGCAGGGCTTGAGCGAAGGCGATCTAATAGTTCAAGACGGCAGTCTGGAACTAAAGGCCAATACCAAGGTAAAATAGTCTAATTCTAAATGGAATCCTGGTCTAACAAGGCCAGGATTTTTTTATGACAAATTTTAGCTTTAAGGCCATTACTACTTATTTAATCCAGGGGTATATTCAAAATAAAAATGCACAAACTATTATCGTTATCCAAAAAAAAGTTAAATAAGAAAGGAGCATATGAAATGACCTTGAATCATCTGGAACTACAAAATTTAAGGCATTTAATTGGATCCCATCAAACCATGCAAAAGAAATTTGATTTTTATGCTTCGGAAGTGCAGGATCAGCAGTGTAAGCAGATGTTCCAGCAGTCTGCCAAGGCCTGCCAGCAGACCAGCGAAAAACTGATGACATTCTTAGGATAAGGAGGGAGTCTAATTTGAGAAATCTTCAAGATAAAGAGATGGTAAATGATATTCTATCTCAAACCAATAGCAGCATATCCAATTATGCCAAGGTAATTACGGAAACCTCAAATCAGCAATTAAGACAGACTTTGCAGCAAATCCGCAATGGAGATGAACAATTCCAATATCAGCTCTATCAGCTGGCTGATCAAAAAGGTTGGTACAAACCGGCCAGTGACGCTACCCAGCAGGAAATAAGCCAGGTCAAACAGCAACTTACCAGTAGTTAAATATATTTAGGATTGGATCTAAGAGAGGTGTAAGATATACACCTCTTTTTACTTTTCTCATAAATAGATCAGATTTCCACCATCAGTTTTCTCCCCGACCATAATTATGTTATTCTAAATATGATACCCTGGCGAAAAGTTATATTTCGCGGTTTTTCGCAGGAGAATCAAATATTAATTTCGGCTGGGAAGGAAAGTTGTAATGATGAGTAGGAATAGATTATTATTTATTATTAGTATCTGCTTTTTATTAATAATGCCTGGATGTGCAACAGATCAGGAACAAGACTCGCCTGTTACAGAAGAGCTTAATCTGATAAACCCTATGGGTCCAGCAGTTATACCGGTGGCTGGTATCGAAAGTGGTACTATTAGCGGGGAGGACCTGGGTCTCAGTATCCAATATTGGAATACCATTGACGAAGCCATAGGCCTGCTCTCATCTGGTGCAGCCCACTTCGCGGTACTGCCAATAAGCAACGGAGCAAACATCTATGCCAGCGGCATAGACATTGTTTTGCTGGGTGTCCACGAATGGAAGGTATTTTACCTGCTGGCTTCAGATAATACCGATTTCCAGGATTGGCAATCATTAAAAGGACATACCGTCTATACCCCTACCGCCCGAGGGCAAACCGTTGATGTAATCACCCGATACGCTTTGAGCCAGGATAATATTAAACCCGATGTAGATGTGAGTTTTGCCTATGCTCCGCCCCAGGAAATAGTAGCCTTGTTTAAAGAAGGTAAAATCGATTTTGCCGCCTTGCCCGAACCCTTTATCAGCTTGGCCTTGGCCTCAGGAAAGGGCAAAGTGGTTCTGGATTATCAAGACTATTGGTCTCAGATAAGCGGCACCCGGCTAGGTATTCCTATTGCCGGGCTCTTTGTACAAAAAGACTTCCTAGACCAGCATCCCCAGGAAGCTCAAAGAGTAGCCTCCTTATTGGCTGAGTCCACGAGATGGGCCAATGAGAACCCGGATCTGGCTGTTGAGGTTAGTTCCAAGATTTTACCCTTACCTGCGGAGGTAATGCAAGGGGCCCTGCAGCGGATAAAATTTGATTATATATCCGCTGCTGAAAGCGAAGGGGAGGTCATACGATTCCTGGAGATAATGCAGCAAAGCTATCCGGAAGGAGTAAAAAAGATCCCTGATTCAGGCTTCTTTGTAAAACAATGAAATCCTTTTTCCATGCTTTAATCGGTATAATTTTATTATTAGCAGTTTGGCAGCTGCTGGCTTTAATACTTAATAAGAGTATCGTTCCGGCCCCGGCTGAGACCCTCAGCCTGTTGGCAGAAATGCTGATCTTTCCTCCCATACTCCTGGCGGCCTGGCAAACAGCCTGGAAGGTCTTCCTGGCTCTACTGCTGGTTATGCTTATAGGTTTGCCTCTGGGTTTATGCCTGGGTTTATCCAAAACTGTGTATAGTATGTTTCGTCCCATAATAATGGTCATTCAAGCGGTGCCGGTAATTTCCTGGTTGTCCCTGGTTATTTTCGCCTGGGGCATTGGCTGGAAAGGTCCGGTATTTATTGCCTTTCTATCCCTTTTGCCTTTATCTATCCTGACTACCGTAGCCGGGGTTCGTAACCTGGATAATAACCTGCTGGAAATGGCTCGCATATATCGGGTTCCGGGCCGTCGGGTTATTAAAGACATTTACCTGGGCTCCCTCTTGCCCTTTATTGCAGCCATTGTAGACGTCAGTATCGGTCAGGCCTGGAAAGTAATATTGGTAGCTGAATACTTGAGTGGCGGCAGCGGCCTGGGGGTAGAAATACTGCGCATGCGCATGAACATCGATTTCCCTGGAGTATGGGCTTTAACCCTCTTAGCAGTATTTCTGGGTATAATAACTGAACGCCTGATTAAAAAGCTCTTGGGGAGGTTGTCTCATCAATGGACCATTGCCTAGTGGTAAAAGGCTTAAGCAAAAGCTATGATTCACTTCCGGTGCTGGATAACTGGAACCTGAGCCTGGGTTGGGGCCAGCGCCTGGTTCTCTTAGGGTCTTCCGGAGCTGGTAAAACCACTTTCCTTAGAATACTGTCCGGTCTGGAAGCTCCCAGCTGCGGCCATATAGACAACTATTGCACGAAAATTGGCTTTGTTTTTCAGGAACCCAGATTAATACCCTGGCGCAGCGTTAAAGAAAACCTCTTATTCGTAAATCCAAAGGTCGACTATGCCGGCATTTTATCTCGACTGCGCTTGGCAGGATTTGAAGATTATTTGCCATCCCAATTAAGCGCCGGTATGAGGCAAAGGGTGAATTTAGCCCGGGCTTTGATGAGCAAACCGGATCTGTTGATTCTGGATGAAGCCTTTTCTTCCCTGGATCTTAGCGTAAAATCTAGTATAATGGAAGATATTAATCAGCTTTGGCTGGAAAACCCTTTTGCCATTATTGCGGTGACTCATGACCTTAAAGAAGCTCTTTATATGGCGGATCGCATCATTATCCTTTCCCCGCGTCCAGCTCGTGTTATGCAGGATATAAAAGTAGATCCGGGGCCTGAACGCAGCTTTTCTTCCCCCGGATTACTCCAATTGGAGTCCAGTCTTATAAAGCTTTTATGTAGTTTTCAATCGGAGGTGTAAGTGTTATGATTCCTCTAATCAGCAATCGGGTCAAATTCATAGAGGCTCCCGACCGAGCACGTTTTCCCTATGCCCACAGTCTGTTCATCGATGATGAAATACGGGTATTGATAGATACGGCCTGTGGTGCAGAAAGTATTGATTATTTTTTGGATCATCCACCGGACCTTATCCTTAATTCTCATTTTCATGAGGATCATATTATGAACAACCATAAATTCAGTTCAGCCCAAGTCTGGGCTCATGCTCTAGATGCACCTGCCATCAGATCGGAGGAAGATTTTTCAGAGTTTTATGGTTTTCATCATTTTGGTCAAGAGAAGCTGGGCCGACTATTCTATGAATGGACCGGAGCCAAATCCTCCTTGGTACACCAGGAAATACAAGGGGGACAAGTACTGGACTTTGGTAAAACCAAGGTTCAAGTTATCCACGCCCCAGGGCATACTCCTGGTCACTGCTGTTTTTTATTCGAAGATGATATACTGTTCAGTGCCGATATTGAGCTGAGCAGCTTCGGCCCCTGGTACGGTCATTGGTGCAGTGATATCGATGATTTCATAGCCTCCATAAAGCTCTGTCAGGAAATCAATCCCTCCATGATTGTTACATCTCACCGGGGGATAATTGAAGATAAGATTCAAAAACGTCTGCAGGATTATGTCAACATCATATACCAGAAGGAAGAAAAGGTATTAAACAGCCTCAAGCAACAGCCCATGACCCTAAGTCAATTGACTGAATTGCTGATTTACCATGGAGAAATCAAGGAGTTTTTCCGGCTCTTCAAGATGTGGGAAAAAATGGCTATGTATAATCATCTTAAGCGCCTGATGAAATTAGGGATGGTGGAAAAAACAGATGATTATTATTATGCCAAATAACTGGAGGCACCAGTAAAGATGAAATAGGCTCCCAAAACCAGCAGAAATAAACCACAGCTTACGATTACATATTTATATAGCTGGGGGCTAATAAATTTTCTTCCCCCAGCCACCAGGGCAGCCACCATTGTATACCAGCTCAGGTCAGCCATAATATGACCAGAAAAGAAGGACAGCAATCCTATCCGGCCGCTTTCCATGGACAGGCTCAAGTAGGTGAGACCTACAGTAGCCCACCAGATGCTCCAATATGGGTTGGCCAGGCTAATTACCGCTCCTGCCAGGACCGGGTGCAGGCCATTTTTCTCTGTACCAGCCTGAGCTTCCTCCATTCCAGCCAGTGAAATATGGCCTTTAATGGCATCTTTGCTCATGGAAAAGCCCAAGTAGAGGAGAAATCCTCCTCCCAACAGGGCAATACTGTTACTCACTGCAGCACTGCTAAGGAAGGCTGACAACCCTGCTACCAAAGCTATTATAAGGCTGATTTCCAATGCTGCATGTCCCAGCATAATCAAAGGTCCGGCTATAAAACCCCTTTTCATGCTTTCAGCAATAGTTACGGTCAATAAGGGTCCAGGCATCATAGCTCCGGACAAACCAATAAAGAAAGCAGTTATAAAAAGGGCACTGATAGTCATGTACCTCACCTCGAATTGCTAAAATAGAGATTATGTATTACTTTTATCACATTCGCAATTTTTCTGCCAGATAATATTTCTTTATACCCTCAATTCCCGGCTGCCAACCAGGATCTATTATGTAGCCCAGCAGGGCATAAATAACCAAGATGCTGTCTTCAATACCCTAATCCTAGCCTGGCTTAGCTATTTGCTTAATTAACAGCAGATTTGGACTTCAATGACCAATACGGTTTATAATGTCAATGTAAAGGAGAATAAATATGCTAACATTTGGTCCTATCCCTTCCCGCCGGCTGGGTCGCAGCCTGGGAATCAACCATATACCGCCCAAAATCTGTACTTATTCCTGTGCTTACTGCCAGCAGGGTTATTCCAGCAAAGTACAGATAGAGCGCCAGACTTTTTATGACCCCCAGGCCATTCTGGCTGCGGTACAAGAGCAAGTTGAACAGGCCCGGGCAGCAGGTGAGCCCATCGATTATCTGTCTTTTGTACCTGATGGAGAACCAACCCTGGATATTAATCTGGGCCAGGAGATAGATTTATTGAAACCCCTCCATATACCAATAGCAATTATCACCAATGCCTCCATAATTTGGCAGGCAGAAGTACGGGAGGCACTGTATAAAGCTGACTGGGTATCAGTAAAAATTGACAGCGTAGAGGAAGCAGCCTGGCGCCGGATTGATCATCCCCACCGGGGACTTTCTTTGCCCCGCATACTGGAAGGCATACTGGAATTTGCCTCCCACTTTCAAGGCCAATTATGTACTGAGACCATGTTGGTAGAGGGAATCAATGATAAGGAAGAGATCCTGAACGCTAATGCCAGCTTCATTGCCCAAGTTAATCCTCATATTGCTTATATATTAATTCCTACCCGTCCTCCGGCAGACAAAAGGGTTAAAGCTCCATCCGAAGCCATGGTCAATACTGCCTACCAGATATATGGCCGTCAGCTGAAACAGGTAGAATACCTGATCGGAGCCGATAGCAGCAATTTCGCCTATACCGGCAACCTGGAAAAAGACCTGCTCAGCACTAGCTCGGTTCATCCCATGAGAAGAGATGCGGTACAGGAACTCTTGGCCAAGGCAGGCCAGAATTGGACCGTAATCGAAAAGCTGATAAGGGAGGGACAGTTGATAGAATTGGATTATGAAGATAATAAATTCTATATGCGCAAGCTCTTTGACCAGTACAAGCGTTAATATGGTTGATCCTGGGTGGTCAGGACCGCTTTGCGGGCGAAATAATTGTTGATAAGCAAAGAGGACTCTATTTTGGACTCTAGTCTTCCTGAGCCCACCATGATCTCTTGCAGCAAATCAAATGAGCCCTCATCCATCACGGTGGTCACCCGCCAGGTGTTCTGGACCTGGTATCGTCCCACTGCTTCAGCCAGATCATGGGCTTCAATCCATGGCAAACAGGGAGCAATGACCTGAGCAGTTTCATCCGGCGAATGACTATCCATCCACTGTTGGGCTTGGTATATAGCATTACTAAACTTCTGAACCATCTCAGAGTTGTTACTTAATACGCTTTTTCTGACCATAAAAACAGTATCAGCTATAAAGTCGGAATAGGTGCCCAGGGAGGCCTGGGGGTATCCCACCCCAGCCTTCATCAACCAAGTAACCCCAGGTTCTCCCAGGGCCACATAATCCCCCCTGCCCGCCAGAAATACTTGGGCCGCATCCGGATCGTCCACCACTTCCACATCTTCTCCGGGTTTCAACCCGTGCTGCAATATAATGTACTCCAACAGCATCTGCTGCCTCTCCCGCCCCGCCTCAACTATTATTTTCTTACCCCTTAAATTATCCCACTGGAATCTATCTACCGGCTGGTGCCCCAGTAGAAAGGAACCCTCCCGCTGGGTTAACTGGGAAAAATTGACCAGGTAGTCTTCCTGCCCGGCTCCATAGTTCATAATGCTTATTTCCCCTCCGGCCAGGCCTATGTCGGCTTCCTCCTCCTGCAAAGCCAGCATCAATTCTTCTTTGCTATCAACGGTAATTATTTCAACTTCCAGGCCTTCTTCGGCAAACAGGCCCTGATTCATAGCTAGATATTGCGGCGCATGCAATACAGAAGGAAACAGTTCACATACCTTTACCTGTTCTGCCCTCTTGGGTCTATCCGGCTCATTATCTACACAAGCCACCGGTACGGCCAAGCTAATCATAATAATGACCAGAATAATCCCCAGCTTCTTAAACAAGCCATCCGCCCCCATATGCTTACCTCCAGGAAGTACTCTACTATAAGAATTATGAAAGAGGGCTTGTATCATATACCTATTAATACTAAGACAAGCGAAACATCCCTATGTCTTATTAAGCTGAGTAGCCGTATTTTTTCAGCTTACGGTAGAGGGTGGAAAGATCTATTCCTAGCAGTTCGGCAGCTTTTACTCGGTCATAATCTGCATCCTGCAAGGCCTTTTCAATCAGATCCCGCTCAAATTCCCGGACTGCATTTTTCAGGTTTTGCTGGTCATGGGCGGCCCGGCAAAGATCCAACTGTTTTTTTATAAACATAAAATGCCGCTCATCCAGGACCTGGGTCTTTTCCATATCAGCCAGGATCATGGCCCTTTCCAGCACATTTTCCAACTCGCGTACATTGCCCGGCCAGGCATAAGTGCTCAGCATCTCCAGGGCGGAGCTGGAGATTTTTTTAGTTCCAGTATGGAGGCGGCAGTTTAAGTGGGTGATAATATGCTGACATAACAAAGGAATATCGTCCGCTCTTTTTCTCAAGGGCGGCAGATCCAAGCGCACCACATTCAGCCGGTAATAAAGATCCTCTCTAAATATACCGCTTTCAATCATATTCTCCAGATTTTTGTTACTGGCTGCTATTACCCTTACATTAACCTTGATCGGATGCCTGCCTCCCAGACGCTCTATTTCCTGTTCCTGCAGAGCAACCAGCAATTTGCTCTGCATGGTCAAAGTCATCTCGCCGATCTCATCCAGGAATATAGTACCCCCATTGGCCAATTCGAATTTACCCGGTTTGCCTCCCTTTTTGGCCCCCGTAAAAGCTCCCTCTTCATAACCGAACAATTCTGCTTCCAACAGATTTTCCGGTATGGCAGCACAATTAATCCTTAGAAAGGGAAAACGGCTGCGGCTGGATTGATTATGAATGGCCTGGGCAAAGAGCTCTTTGCCAGTACCGCTTTCCCCGCACAGGAGTACAGTGCTAATAGTATGCTGGGCCACCTGACGGGCAAATTTCTTGACCTTGCGGAAGGCTTCATTCTTGCCAATAATATCGTCAAAGCTGTACTTAGCCTTGTACAGATTATCCACTTCGTCTTTATACATATTTATCTCAGTGATCAAATTCTCAATGGTATCCTGGGCATTCCAAATATCCATAAATACACTGTAGGCAAAAGCGCCTACCACCATGCCTTCCTGGATAATAGGTATGGTGGAGGCTATCATATTATGGTCATTAATTCGCCAATTATAACCAACTACGGCTTTTCCGTTTTTGAGCACGTTCATAACCCGGGTATGCGGGGTAATTTCCTTGGCCGGTCGGCCAATCACCTCTTCCCGGCTTAGATTCAATACCTTCAAATAAGTTTCACTAATGGAGACAATCCTCCCCTTATCGTCCACAATCATAGCCGCCATAAACTGGTTTTCAGTAAATAAAGCTTCCAGTATCCGTCCAATTTCCAATTTCTGCTCCCCCCACAGCATGAAATTTTCCATGGCTTCCCCCATTTTAAAAACCACGAATTAAAATGCGTTTACATCTGACCGTACTTTTAACTGGGATATTCTATTATATTAAGAAAATTATATCATAAAAGGGGATGGCGGTTGCTCTTTCTCCAGATACCCTGTTCTTGAGCCTTCTTCACCAATTCATCTCTGACTTGAGGATGGGCCAGGTTGATCAGGCCTTCCGCTCTTTGCCAAACGGATTTGCCTTTCATGTCCAGTTTCCCGTATTCAGTCACTATATATTGGGCCACCGAGCGGGGATCAGTGACTATGGCTCCGGATTTTAACACCGGCACTATTCTGCTGTCTATATTCCCTTGGCTATCCATATTGCAGGAGGGCAAACAGACAAAGGATTTGCCTCCTTTGGATTGGTAACCGGCCAGGACAAAATCCAGCTGCCCGCCAGTACCGCTGATTATCCGAGTTCCCACTGATTCCGCACACACCTGCCCGTACAGATCGATTTCTATGGCATTATTAATACTGACCAGATTGTCATTCAAGGCTGCCAAATTGGGATTATTGGTATAATTGACGGGATACATGGCACAGCGCGGGTTATTATCAATAAAATCGTAAAGTTTTTGGGATCCCACGGCAAAAGTATATACCAGTTTGCCAGGATCAATATTCTTCTTAGCATTGGTCAGCCGACCTGCCTCGAACATATCTACATAGGCATCCACCAACATTTCCGTGTGGCAGCCCAGGTCCTTCAAGTCCGAGTTAGCGATCAATTTCCCTACCGCATTGGGCATTCCCCCGATTCCCAACTGTATACAGCATTGGTCTTGCATTTCCTCTATAATATATTGGGCTGCTTTCTCGTCCACTAGGGTGAATACAGTATCCGGCAGCTGGGCTAAGGGCGGATTCTCTCCTTCTACAATATAATCCACTTCCGAAATATGTACTGCTTCTTCATATCCCCCCAGGCAACGGGGCATATTCTGATTTACTTCTACTATAACCACCCGGGCTCGTTCACAGACCGCTCGGCTATGGGAACTCTGGGGGCCAAAATTGAAAAATCCATGCTGATCCATAGGGGCTACCTGCATCATGGCTACGTCCAGAGGCTCAATATGCTCTCTTACATAGCGAGGCAATTCAGAATAACGGATAGAGGAATAAAACACTGGCCGTCCACTTTTCATTAGATTGCGGTCCAGCCCGGAAAGATGCCAGCTATTCCAGGTAAAGACCTCCCCCGCGGGATCAACTTCCAGTATATGAGCCGGAAAACTATTTAAAAGGTTCCATACCTTGATATCTTCTAGTTCTTCTTTTCTGGCCGCTAGAGCCTTATCCAGACTAAGCACCTGACCGTTCATGGATCCATAGTCAATCCAATCTCCCGACTTAATAACCTCCACCGCTTGGTCGGCCCTTACTAATTTACTACGGTATTCCTGCCCATAACTCACCTGTATCTCCTCCTATAAATATAATAACCTCTACTATTATTTTTTCCTTACTGCCATCAAGCTGGTGGCCAAGCGGTTCTGTATGCAACTGTAATGAGCTCATCACTTGCTACGAGCTATTTTTATCTGCCTTATTATATCTACCTCATAATACCAAAGCCGGGCTTAGGGTTCAATCTTGTTGCTTCTCTTCCAGAATCCCATCTTATCAGCTTCCTTAATCAGTTCATCCCGAAATTCCGGATGAGCAATCTCAATCAAGCGCTCGGCCCGTACCCAAATAGACTGGCACTTGAGCAAAGCTTTACCGTACTCGGTTACAACATAGTGGGTAAGCTGCCGGGAAACCGTGCAGGCGGCTCCTGGAGTCAACAGGGGTTTAATTTTTGATTGCAGCCGGCCTTCTCTATCCTTATAGGTAGATGAAGTGCATAAAAAGCTCTTGCCCCCCGGAGAATGATAGGCCCCCAACACAAAATCCCATTGCCCACCAGTGCCGGTAATCTGTCGAGGACCCTGCATTTCGGAAGCAACCTGTCCATAGAAGTCTACTTCCAAGCAGCCATTTATGGATATTACATTGGAAATCCTGGCAATTACGCTTGGATCATTGGTGTAGTCCACTGAATAAGAAGCAATCATGGGATTCCGATCCATAAATTCATATAGTTCAGGAGAGCCTAGAGCAAAGGTACAGACTATTCGTTTGCGGTCAATTTCTTTTTTCTTCCCGGTAATACAGCCATTTTTCCACATTTCCACATAGGCATCAGCCATCATTTCCGTATGTGCACTCAAATCTTTTAATCCGGCGGCAGCTATCTGCTTGCCCAGGTAATTGGGCAGTCCCCCAATTCCCAATTGAATGCAGCATCCATCATGAATGTCTTCCATTATGTGATCAGCTATTCTCTTTTCCGCCTCAGTAGCCTCCAGCACTGCGGCATTGGCCATGGGCTCATTTTCCCCCCGCACGATATAATCTATCTCTGATATATGTAGCTGGTGTCCATTGCCCCCATATACGTAAGGCATGGATTCGTTTTCTTCCACAATGGCTATTTTAGCATTCTCAACTACTGCTTCACAATGAGAGGCATTTATGCCCAGGTTGAAATAGCCGTATTTATCCATAGGACATACCCGGAGCATAGCCACATCCACTTCCACCTCCCGATTACGGTAATAACCAGGCACTTCGTGGTAGAGCAATGGAGAGAAACTGCAGATCCCCTGGTCGGCCAATTTGGCATCCCATGCGCTATAGTGCCAGCTGTCCCACTGGAAATGCTCCATAGTTGGATCACTCACCGGTACCTCGGGAAATGGAGGTAAAGAAATACCACTGCGGATATGAACTCCATATAGTTCATCTTTCCTTTGGGCTAGGGCCTTATCCAGAGCCTTGGGGTAGCCATTAAAATACATATAATCTACCCAGTCTCCAGACTTGACTACCTTAACTGCCTCCTCCGGGGTACGAAATTTTTCTTTATACTCGCTATTAAACATTAAAATTCCTCCTCTAGTATTGGAATTGATTAAGTAAGGTCAGGCTATTTACCAGCAGGACTAAGAAATTCTGTATAACGGAAGGCTGTACGCTCACCTTCCGTTATACAGGTTTAAAGGGGTCTAATTCAGGCTTCGGTTAAGGGGAGCACAGTCTGATATTAACCCCGAAGTACGTCGCCAGCGATTACCAGGCGCTGTACCTCTGCAGTCCCTTCAAATATCTGGAATATCTTGGCATCCCGCATGTATTTTTCTACCATGTATTCCTTGGTATATCCATAACCACCATGTACCTGTACCGCATTTAAGCTCACCTTCATAGCTGCCTCACCGGCCCAGTATTTAGCCAGGGAGGCTTCACGGGTATAGGGCAGACCCATATCCTGATTGTTGGCGGCCTTCTGGTACAAGAGACGGGCGGTTTCCACCATAACCGACATTTCGGCCAGGATAAACTGGATAGCCTGAAAACTGGCAATGGGTTTGCCAAATTGCTGTCTTTCCTTGGCATATTGCACGGCACACTCGAAGGCTCCCTGGGCTATTCCCACTGCCATAGCTGCTACCACAGCCCGGGATATGTCCAGAGTCTTCATGGCTATCTTAAATCCATCTCCTTCCTTGCCCAAGAGATTGCGGGCCGGTACCCGAACATCTTCGAAGATTACCTGGGTAGTATTAGAGCTTCTTATGCCCATTTTGTTCTCGGGGTTGCTCACACTTATCCCCGGAGTATTGCGATCCACCATAAAACTGCACATACCCTTGTGCCCCAGTTTTTTATCCATAGTTGCAAAAACCGTGTATAGCCCAGCCACTCCTCCATTACTAATGAATTGCTTGGTTCCATTCAGTATATAATCATCTCCGTCTCTTACACATCGAGTGGACAAGCCTGCTGCATCAGAACCGGCCCCCGGTTCAGTAAGGCAAAAAGCAGTTATGGCACCTTCCATCATCTGTCCGTACCACCACTTCTTTTGTTCATCCGTAGCAGCAATATACACCGGATCCGGCCCCAATAAAGTGCTGGCCGCCATAGTAGTAGCTAGTCCTCCATCACCACGACTTATTTCCTCTGATATAATACATTGTCCCAAATGATCGATCCCAGGTCCACCATATTCTGCCGGCACTCCGCAGGTCATCAATCCCAGTTCCTGAAGTTTTTTAACCGTATCCCAGGGAAAAATATGTTCTTCATCCCATTGTTGACAATTAGGCAATACCTCGTTATCAGCAAAATCACGGGCCATTTTCCGAATCATCTCTTGTTCTTCAGTCAATCTAAAATCCATTTAAACTCCTCCTTTAGAGCTGGAAAGCTAAAATCCAGCTAACGTCCAATAAATTTTGCTTTTCTCTTTTCTAAAAAGGCATTAAAGCCCTCTTTCTGATCCTGGGTGGCAAAGAGCAAAGCCCAGGTCTTTTGCTCATACTGCAGGCCCGAAGCCAAATCCACCCCAGTCCCATAATTAATACACTTCTTGGCAGATCTCAAAGCTAACGGAGCCTTGGCTGCCAACTTCTTAGCCAGTTTCCGGGCTTCTTCCATAAGTTGTTCCCGGGGGAACAAGCCATTTATTAATCCAATTTTCAGAGCCAAATCCCCATCTATGTTATCACCGGTGTAAATCAGGTATTTAGCCCAGCCTGGACCCACAATCCTGCTCAAGCGCTGTGTACCTCCGGCCCCAGGGATGATGCCTAGGTTTATTTCCGGCAAACCGAATACCGCACCTTCTGCTGCCAGTCGGATATCTGCAGCCAGGGCCAATTCACAGCCCCCGCCCAGAGCTAGCCCGTTAATGGCAGCGATAACCGGCTTCTCCAGCCTATCAATTTTATCCACCACCTCTTGGGCTAAAGCCACAAAGCCTTCCGCGCTTACTGCATCCAGGGAAGCAATATAGGCTATATCTCCACCAGCAGCAAACACCTTGCTCCCTCCAGTCAGAATAACTCCCTTTATCTCCTCATCACTGGCAATGAGATCCATTAAATGGGACAATTCCCCTAAGAGTACATCATTTAGACCATTGAGGGCTCGGGGGCGATTTAAGGTGATAATGCCCAGTCCGTCTTCTTTGGTAAATAGAAGGGTTGCAAATTCCATATAAACCTCCCTTTTATTTGGTATAATCGTAAAAACCTTTTCCGGTTTTCATTCCCAGATGCCCGGCTCGACACTTGGACTTCAAAACCACATCACATTGGCTGATATAACCAGCCCTTTTCTCCCCCCTTTACTATTTCCTTCACAATATGAGTAGCAAATTCTATGCCAGAGCTTAAAAGCATCATAGTTCATGGTTTTTAGCCTTTTCGCCTCTTATCTTGATGGCAAGTCTTTGGCAAAACCGCCAAAGCCCCGGGAAAGAAAGAGCTTGGTTCCAGAATCAGCCCTGCTGGCACAAAAAAATGTCTTTGGCAATATTGCCAAAGACATTTTATAATTTTTTATAGCTTCACTGGCCCTGCTGTACAGAACCACAATTTATTTTTGCTTAGGCTCAGATCAATATTGCTCCAATCGCTAGGAGGGTATGCTAAACCATCCCATTTAACCAGTCCAGAATCTTCTCCCCCAGTTCATCCTCATAGCCAATATAAAAATGATCTGCTCCTGCTATTTCAACTACCTGGGTCTTATCCGGATGAGCAGAATTGATCTTAATCCTTTGTAGGAGTTCTCGGGTAACCGGGGGAAAATCCTGGCTCCCTCGGGTTAACAGTATGGGACAATATACTTGCCGCACTAATTCTTCCGTATCCGCTGGGGTTCCAGGACCATAAAAGTCCAGGAAGGTTCGGGCAGTAAAAATCCAAGGCATAGTTCCTCGGCCCTTCAATACAATCAACTGATCCCCCATCCCCAGTTCACTTAATTCTCGGGCCTTAAACAATCCCCGTTCATAAAAATCTTCGGTAGCCAGATATCTCATCATCTGGGTTACCGAGGGGGGAGAACTGATCAGTATTAATCCCGCTACTTCAGGAAACTGAGCCAGGTTCTGGGCATATACTATCTTGGGTATAGCCTGGCTGTGTCCTAGCAAGACTAGGCGCTGATAGCCCCGCCCTTTCATTAAAGCAATTAAAGCCCGGGCGTCCTTTACACACTCCTTAAAGGTATCCCGCATTAATCCAATAACCGGTTTTTTATCATTATCCGGTGCGGTACCGAAATCATGTCCCCGGTTGTTGGCACTAAAGCAGCTATAGCCTCCCTGAACCAGAATGGCGGGCAGAAACCGTCCCATGCCGGTATAGAAGTTCATGGCTGCTCCATGCTGCATGATAACTGCCGTTTCTTTAGCTGCCGGGGCTTCATATAGAGCTCCATGCAGAACAATCCCATCCTCGGTCTCCACACTTATCAGCTCATTTTTCATATCCCTTCTCCTGATCCCTTGTTCAAAGTCCTCAGTGCCTTTTCAGCAGCCGGTCTTAGTACTCGGTTTCATCTAACAGAACAACATATTATTCCAAGCTTTAGCGAGCTTTTTTTACAAAGGATTTAATTTGGTCCAAGAGCTCCTTTTTAGTGGAGGCTGCTTTTATCTTTTTATTGATTAAATCCATTTCCGGGAATATGCCCTGTACATTCTTTCTTACATTAACCACTTCATCAAAGATGGTCTTTTCATCCTTTTTCACCAGCACTTTAACCTGGTAATCCTTAGTCTTGGCGATCTTGTGCCCTTTAATCTGCTCGGCCTTCACTATCTCAAAACTATAATTAATCATAGCTGTCACACTCCCTTTTGTTCAAACCTTGCTGATCCCAGGCTAGCTGGTAAATGGCTAGTACATCATCTCTCTGCAAGGGTTTGAGCCTACCCAGAGTTCTGGCCTGAACCGCGTTTTCAGCCATGTTCTCCAGGTCCTGGTATTCCACCCCTAAATCCTGTAGGCTAAGGGGGGCTCCAATCTCCCGGAAAAACTCCCTTAGCTGCCTAATCCCCTCCTGGGCCTGTTCTTCAACGGTGCCGCTGTTAATGCCGAAAATCTTTTGGGCAAAACGGGCAAAGGTATGCAGATCTTCCCGGTATACATAGCACATCCAGGCCGGAGTGATAACTGCCAGTCCAGCTCCATGGGCTACATCGTAGAAGGCACTGATACTGTGTTCTATATCGTGGGTAGCCCAGTCCCCGCCACTCCTTCCAGCAGCGTTGGAGTTATTCAAGGCCAGGGTAGCCGCCCAGGCCATCTGGGCTCTAGCTTCATAGTCAGCCGGATTCTCCAGCAGTATTTTTATGTTCTTGATCACAGTTCTGATAATAGCCTCTGAATACTCCTGCATCAATTCCCCACTTTTACTACCATCAAAATATAGTTCAAACACATGGCTGAGAATATCCACCGCTCCATTTACCGTATCCCGCTTTGTAAGCCAGGCTTGCACACTGGGGTCGATAATAGATACCCGGGGGTACAGGTGCCGGGAGACAATGCCCCACTTCTTTTTCTCATCCGCCTTAGTAATAACTGCACTGCCGTTCATTTCAGAACCCGTAGCTGAAAGGGTTAGCACCCCAAATAAGGGCAGGGCCGACTTAATCCGAGCCTGCCCCGTGAATAAATCCCATACCGGTCCCTCATACTCTACCCCGGCCGCAATAACCTTGGCCGAATCAAAAACACTTCCCCCACCTACGGCCAGAATGGCATCCACCCCTTCCTGGCGGGCCAGTCGGATGCCGTCCTCCACCTTGCTTAGCAGCGGGTTGGGCTGCACTCCGCTAAAGCGAATAAAATCCACATACCAGCCTATAAGGGAAGATGATACCTGATCATATACCCCGGTAGAAAAAATTGATTGGCGGCCGCATACCAGCAGAGCTTTCTTAACCCCCCGTTCCCTCATTTCCCGACCTATGTTCTTTATGGTATCCCGGCCAAAATATATTTTAGTAGGATTATAGTAAGTAAAGTTGTTCAAGCTGATTACCTCCTTACCTTATTTGATAAATAGTATTGGTCTAATGAAGGGAAATCTCCTTCACCAAACCCTGGGCATCAGAACCTAAGTCCAAATTAATCTGACCTTCCTTATTTATTAACTTCAATATACCCTAAGCACTACCTGAATTTCCACTTATCTTTATTATTTTAGAAGCAGGTTTTAGTTGGACAGGTGGAAAGTTGGGTAGTTGGACAGTAGTTACATACGAGTGTTATGCTTTGGGCATTCGGAGCCCTGCTGTATAGGGCCACGCTTCGCTTACGATCAGATAGTTAATAAAGGGTAAGGCCAAAACGCATCCTTACCAAGGATACATGAGTACTAGGCGGGCCACCACAGGTTGCCCCTACAGACACATATTGGCGGTTTCGTTGTCCTCAGGGGCAAACTTGATTTTAGCCCTACATACTTTATGCATATATTGCCGATTTCATGACCTATTGTAGGGGCGATCTTTGATCGCCAGTTATTAATAATAAGCCTATTTATCTCATGTATCCATTGCTAGGATGAATTGCCTACCAGCCTCCTCAATACCCCAGAATAAGACCGGCCGACGGCGGGAAACAGTATAATGCTCCAAACCACAATGACTTAGAACGCAATCCCATACTCAAGCCACTAAGATGAGACCGGGCAACGGTAGGACCAAGTATAATGCTATAACAAAAATATTCCAGCCCCAGTGCAAGATATTTATTATATAAAGTGTATTAAGGATAAACCGATAGAAAAGGATGTGGTATGGTGTTATATCGTCGCCTTATTGCTTTAGCGGTAATATTCTTATGTGTTTTGGCCATGAATTGGCCGGCCGGGCAGGCCAAGTTAGTAATGGAGAAAGACATAAGCATTTTTATGGATGGGGAGCAGTTGCTATTTCCCGATCAGCAGCCCTTCATTAACCAGCAAAATCGCACTCTGGTGCCAGTAAGATTCTTCACTCAGGCTCTGGGAGCTTCTGTTGAATGGGAGGCAGAGCAAGAACAGGTACTGATCAGCACTGCCGGTAAAACAATGCGCCTGAAGGTAGGAGAACCCGAAGTTCTGATCTATCCCGATAGAATTGAGCGCATGGATAGCGTGGCCGCCCTGGTAAACAACCGCTTGCTGGTTCCCTTACGCCATATCAGCAATTATTTGGACTGTCAGGTTAGCTGGGATGAGTCCTCCAGAATCGCTCATGTTTTTACCCAGGGGCAGACAACCCAGGAACAAGAAGAATTAATAGAAATTGCTCGCCACACCTTATTGGAACTGCCTCGAGTCAATTCCCAGGAAAATCTGCAGCAACTCTTGGACCAGTCCGCTAACTATAATAAGAAACTTAGAATGTTGGGTTCCGCAGTAGAACAGGAACAGATGCTAGATAAAAGCGCTTCCGCTGATGCCCTGGAAGCAGCCTCCGACTATTCTGGAACCAATGTGCAGGTAGAAGGAGTAGACGAAGGAGATATTATAAAAAGCGATGGTGAGTACCTGTACGGGGTAAACAATCAGGAAATCCTGGTGGTCAAGGCTTATCCGGCAGAAGAATTGTCAGTTGTCAGCCGTATACCCCTGGAGCAAAATCCCCAGGATATATTTATCGATCAGGAACGGCTCTTAGTGATAAGCCGGGATCGCCCCAATCATTACCGCCAGGGTGTCATAGCCGAAAACCTTAAAATGCTTCCCTATGATTATAAGAACCATATAATTATTGAAACTTATGATATCAGTGATAAAAGCAGTCCGGTGAAACTAGATAGCTTCCAAATGGAAGGCAACTACATCTCTTCCCGCAAGATAGGCAGTCAGGTATATGTTATCAGTAGCCAGTACCTAAATGCCCCCAACAAACCAGTTTATTATATCAATCAAACCCCTTTGGAAAAACCTTATAGCGAAATTCGCTATTTCCCCGGCCTTATCCACGATACTTATCTGCATATAGCCCAAATAGACTTAAGCGGCCGCAATGAATTTGCCCTGGAGACCTTTCTCAGTTCCGGCAGTCAGATTTATTGTTCCACTGAAAACCTCTATGTGACCGGGCTGGAATACCAGCCAGTTTATGGGACCAACTATTACCAAGAGTCAGTTACCCAGATATATAAATTCAGCTTGGAGGATGGCATCAAATACCAAGCCAAAGGCCAGGTTCCTGGCACCGTGCTCAACCAGTTTGCCATGGATGAGTCTGAAGGCTATTTTCGTGTCGCCACCACTGCCCAAGAGTGGTCCAGCACCAATTCCCAGAACTCTGTTTATATACTGGACCCGGATCTCAAGATGACCAATTCTATCACCGGGATTGCCCCCGGGGAAAGAATCTATTCCACCCGCTTCCTGCATGATCGCCTGTATATGGTTACCTTCCGGCAGGTAGACCCCTTCTTCGTCATCGACCTGAATCCCCAAAACCCAAAAGTATTGGGACAATTAAAAATCCCCGGCTTTAGCAATTATCTGCACCCCTATGGGGATCATTATGTTATCGGCCTGGGTTATGACACCAGCTTAAATAAATCCGGAGGCGTCATACTGGGTGGCCTTAAGCTTTCCCTTTATGATGTGCAGGATGTAACTAAGCCCCGGGAAGTAGATACCAGCATTATCGGAGGTGCCAGTAGTTATTCAGAAGCCTGCGAAAATCACCGGGCCTTTTTGCTCCACCACAATTTAATTGCCTTTCCCGCCGAGATCTACAGCGGAAATAGTAGTGAGAATAGTTCCATGGATTCCTATCGCAGCTTCGAATTTCAGGGAGCCTATATTTACACCCTGTCTGAACAAGGATTGGACTATCAGGGACGCATCACCCATCTAAGCTCAGAAGATTACCTAAAAGCAGGTGATTACTGGTCTGACAGCACCAAGACGGTAAGACGCGTCCTGGTAATCGATGATAATATATACAGCATTTCCGAAGGAGGAATCAAAGCAAACGACAAGACCACCCTTAGAGAGATAAAACATATATCGATTTAAAGCGAACTCGGCAGCAGGGTTAGATGGAGAGTTGGTCAGTTGGTTAGTTGGT
>LSQX01059576.1_pt1 | contig 84961 bp, 67 predicted proteins | sample 654561 | NCBI WGS metagenome assembly LSQX01 (sample SAMN04489861, study PRJNA283612) | anaerobic digester metagenome | isolation source: 4 biogas reactors fed with cattle manure at either 37C or 55C with and... | place: Denmark: Kongens Lyngby | collected 2014 | reverse complement strand
TGTCGGGGCATCTTCATTCACCTTACCCTGTCTGGGAGGTGCATAAACATTGGTCGAAAGCGGTGTGAAAATTAAACCTCTTGTCAACAATTAAAAACGTGCATTGGATTAATTGTTTTTTGCAGTTAGAAATAGCGTAAGTCCTTTGATTTCAATAGCTTCGTACCTCGGGATCACTATCAGCATTATTAGCATGCATTAACAGCATTTCTTTTGAATTTAGGGATTCAACTTTTGTGTTCGTCTTTACTGTCTTACTATAGCCTATCAGTGGCGAAAAGTCAAGAGGTTTAGCGTTTATTTTTGGATTTATTTTTTCTTTTTCTATTTTGAAAATTTTCAGTCTGAAAAGGCTTCATTTATCAATCAGTGTTTTGTTTTTCAAGTGATATAAAAAGTTTGTGGCGATTCAATGAGGTCTTCTCCGGTTTGTTTTGCGATTTTTCTACAGTCAGCGCATAGAGGGTAATACCTTACAGAATCATGTTTTGTATCCAGAATGACATCGAGTCTTCGTCGCAGTTCCCTGAAGTTTCCTTCTGTGAGCCAGCATTCGAATACGCTTTTTTGAACGCGCGTCCCAAATTGAGTCATGAGCGAGGCGACTCTTCGTAGCCTTTTTGGATTTGCTATGTCATAGGCGATGACCCAGAATTTTTCCATGGTATTTCATTTTCCTTCATAGGGTTGATAGCTGTCAACGGCCCCTTCTATCCATCTGCGCAATCGCAAAACCTGCAGATCCATAACGCGCCTCCAGGTGACCGTTGCGACGGTGTCCGGGTGTGGCACTTTTTTCAATAGATGTTCTTCATAGGCTGCTAAAAATCTTTTTCTGGCATCATCGGTGAGTCTGCAGGGGGGATTGTTTGGATTTGCCTCATGGGCATAGTCTATATCATAGGTAAAGTCTTCGGATCCGAATTGATTTCTGTTTGCAAGAGACAGGACGAGTTTTTCAGTGATTGGCGCGCGAAACTCCTCGGCCAGGTCGCTTGCGAGGGCGGGGTGTCCTGTTCGTGGTTCGTGATACATGCCAAGGCCCGGGTCGAGCCTTCTGGCGTGGAGATAGGAGAGTATATTATAAAAAGTGAGTGTATAGGCGAAGCTGAGCATGCTGTTGATGGGATCTGTGGGCGGTCTTCGGAGTCTTTGGGTAAAGGAGAGTGCGCCTCGCTGGCAAATTCCGTAGCCATGGAAAAATGCAGCAGCGGCAGCTCCTTCCATTCCGCGCAACTGGTCTACGGATTGGGCCTCTTTTATTCTTTCTCGGGCTTGATACAGTCTTCCAATCATTTCATCCAAAGAGCTGTCCGGATAGTGATTGGCATGTTGTTGCAGCAGTTTCTGTTCCCCACGGATTCTGTTTGCGACGACCGCTTTTGCAAAGTTCAGCCTTGCTTCAGGATCATCACCGAGTGTGAATTGTGCACGCCGTAGAGCGACAGGGATGTCGTCGGCGGGTCGAAGAATACCGAAGTATTTTCCATAGGACGAAAAAAGACAAACGGGGATGCGCATGGTAAGGCAATATGCTCTGGCTCCTGTGGACATTTGTACTCTTCCGAATATAAAGATCTGTTCTATGTTATGTGTATGTACCTCCATGAGTTTCTCATCTTTTCGAAAGATGACAAAGCGGCCATTGTTGACGCTGAGTGTGCTTCCCTGTTCCTGAAGATATAGCGTGCGCATTTCCACATGGGGAATGGTTTGAATGGGTGCGGGTCTTTCTTTTCTTGGCGGTGGTGTCTGGTCTTTTTCGTAGGGGTGTGGCAGTGCGGGGATGAGTTCTTCTTTATGAAATCGTGCACCTAAAAACTCAAACCCTTCTTCAAAGGAAACGCGTTTTGTTTTTTCACGTGCCAGTGACAATCTCAGGGCATCGAGGCTTTCTTCCATTTCTTTTTCGCATTCATCGGCCCAGGCTGGATGGGGAAAGAATATAGCCATATCGTCGGCATATCGGATGAGCGCCCACTGATTTTGTATCATTTCTTTGTCAAAAGGAGTCAGATAGATGTTTGACAGGAGGGGAGAGAGGGGCAGTCCTTGGGGAAGTCCAATAGTATTGATCTCCTGGACGGCTCCGATGGCAAAGGGCGTGATAAGCCACCGATGAATCATTTGTATGACAGTGGCGTCGATGCCGTAACGGGTCAACATATGGAGGAGCGGAGCATGAGGAACTGATTCAAAAAAGCGTGCTATATCGGCACAGATTCCCCATTGCCATCCATTGTCGCGTATGGAGGCCACGGCCTGCAAGGCATCATGGACTCCTATACCGGTTCTGTAGGAGTAACATGCTGAGGTGAGATGAGGTTCCAGGATGGGGGTGATTTGTTGGAGTGCTGCGGTTTGTACGACACGGTCTCTGAGGGTAGCAATGGCGATACGTCTGATGCCTCCGGAAGCTTTCCGTACTTCTATGACGCGATAAGGTTGTGGCTGGTATCGCTGTGCCTGAAGGTCTGCGGTGAGGGCATCGAGTTGTGCGTCCAGATCCGCTGTAAAAGCCGGCATATCAATGCCATCAACGCCTGGTGCAGGCCCTCCCTGGCTAACCTGTTCCCACGAGAGTTCAATTTCGCTTCGAGTGAACATGACGGCAATTCCTTTCAACGCCCGTCGATCGATGTTATCGTATCGGCTGCAAGTGCAAGGTACTGCTTTCAGTGTTTTTTTTGAATGACTTTATATGTCAGTATACCATAAGATGTGTTGTCAGCCTTATTTTATATTATGATGAGCAGCTGCTGTAAGAAAGGGGAAAGAACATGCGTATACCTGGTGTGTATCATTTATGAAAAGGATAGATTTGTCTGTTTCCAGGGCTTTGTGTATACTGGAGGAAAGAGAGGAGTTTTTTGGGAGATATGAATGCAGGTGTTCATGAGATGGTTAGGGTTGCCTGATGATGAGTGAGAACTTTCCATTCTCTTCCAACCGTGCGCGGTTGCATGTTACTCATGGTAACACGAGTGATCGCTTTATGCATTTCACTGGTGTGGAATTGCGCTTTGATGAGATTATCTTTGATCATTTGCGTCGTCATGGTTTTGAATGCATCGCCTTTTTCGGGCATCGGGGATGCTATTTTTTTGATGAACAGTCTCTGAGACATTGTGCGCCACAGGCTCTTGATAACCAAGGAGCAGGATTAGTAGGTCATTCACTGGGTATCCGCTTGACGCGTCCACGAGTCTCAATGCCTGATCCTGCTGGTACGCGATGGTGTTTTCCAGATATGACTCAGATAGGTCAATTGGTAGATACGGTTAGAGAGATACTTGCTAATCAAGTGCGTACGGCGGTTGTTTTTTCCGATCTGCATCTATCCAGTCTTTTAGAACACAATTCTCAGTTGCGTCTGGATTTTAATGCACTGGTCATGAATGAACTGGGTCAGTTGCCTACAGACAACAAAAATATTCTTTTGTTGAATATTCCGGGGGATCCAGGCCGCCATCTGGAGCGGTTGGGCTGGTCAGATTTATTGCAGTGCAATGATGGGCCTGGTCTGGCTCAAGCGCGTTTTATCGGCCCTCCAGATGTAGATGAAGTTGAGCACTGGCTGTTCTCCCAGTATTTACGTGGAGCATTGGAGATTGTCTGGGAGGATTGGGATTTATGTGTTCGTGAACTTACTTCGAGTCTCAAGCGCCATAATCACAGCTTGAATGCCTTGGGGCAGCTTCTAGATGAAAAAGAGCTTTCGACAGATACAGTCCAATCTGTTGTGGGAGATGACATGGGGCGTAATGCTAGCGAACTTTTGAAATCATTGGTGGGTTTGGATGTGGTCAAAGAATATATCGCCCGAAAGCAAAACAGTTTTCTCAGGCGTTTACCCGAGGGCGTTGTTGCTGAGCAAGGGCGTCAGGATCTTTTACGTCTGGTTCCGCCAGCTGTTGATCCCCGCATTCGGGAATTGAATCTTCATCTGATCCTGACGGGAAATCCGGGAACCGGGAAGACAACAGTGTGTCGGCTTTTGGGTGCCTTGTATAGAGAATGCGGGTTGCTTCCTTTAGGTCATGTTGTGAAGGTCACCCGTCAGGATCTTGTGGGGCAATATGTGGGCACTACTGCTCCAAAAACACGTGCCTGCATAGAACGGGCTCTGGGCGGGATTCTGTTTATCGATGATGCCTATGCTTTATATAAGCATGAAAGCGACAGTTTCGGTCAGGAGGCATTGGATACATTGGTTGAGGCCATGACGGATCTGACTGGGCGGCTGGCTGTAGTGATGGCTGGCTATCCTGGTGACATGGATCGCCTTCTGACGGCCAATGCGGGATTGCGGGATCGCTTTGATCAGATTCTTGAAATAGAAGATTACAAGCCGGATGAGATGGAGCAGATCCTGCGCAATGCGCTGTTGCGTCTTTCGGAAAACTTGCCTTTGGAGGAAGAATTGGACAGTCTGTTGCCGCAGTTGTGCAACAGTATTTATGGCAATAGGAATGATGAATATGCCAATGCCCGCAGTCTGGAGAATATTGCGCGGGAAATGGTTGAAAAAGCTGTAGCCGAAGGGGCGGCATCAGTAAACAAGGGTCATCTTCCCAAGGAATATGTGCGATATGTTGAGAGCATAGAGACCAGTGATCTTGGTATTGTGGAGGCTCTTGATGCGTTGATCGGATTGGGTCAGGTAAAAGAAAAGATAGCTACGCTGATGGATCGTATAGAAGTGAAACAGCGCCGTATGAAAGAGACGGAAAGTCCCAATTGTTCTCTTTCGGGTCATTTTATTTTTTCGGGTAATCCAGGTACAGGGAAAACCACGGTTGCGAGGATCCTAGCCCGTCAGTTTTTTTCCATGGGATTACTGGCGAGTCCGGATATTCACGAGCAATCAGCGGCTTCATTTGTGAAAGGTTTTGTAGGGCAGACGCGTGAAAATACCACAGCATTTCTGGAGGCGGGCTTGGGCAAGCTTATTTTTATTGATGAAGCCCATCAACTGAATCCAGCTGGTGTGGGCAGCGATTTTCGCAGAGATGTTCTTGAGGTTCTGGTTCCCTTTTCAGAAAACAATCGCCAAAAGTGTATCATTATTCTTGCTGGCTATGAAAAGGAGATGAATCAGATGTTACAAGCCGATCCCGGTCTGGAAAGTCGTTTTCGCAATCGGATTCTCTTTGAGGATTACACTGCGGCAGAAATGATAGAAATCTTTGATTTTTTTGTGACAGAGGATTCCATGCACTGGCCCGGCGATTCTTTGACAGAACCATTGCAGCGGATCTTTTCAGAGATGAAAATTCATAACAGGGCATCCTTTGCCAATGCGCGTACGGTAAGGAACTTCTATGAGGAATGTCTGGATCGTCATGCCAGTCGTCTCAAGGGCTTGTCTGATGAGCATCTTGATTTTTTGTCGGCCGAAGATCTGGGATTACAGTTATGCTAAACGGATGTAGTAGAAAGAGCAGGCTTGTTTCATGGTGACTGGTAATAGCGACAGTGCGAATGTAGCTGCAGCTTCCCTTGCGGCCCGACAGTTGGCGGAGTACTTCGAACAGTGTGTATCTTCTCTGGCACAGCTGGACGGCAGCTTCTCATCAGAAGATTTGATATTGCTTTTGTCAGCTTTGGTTAAACTTCTCCGAGGCATTTCTTTTCTTTCCGATGGGGATGAGCAGGTGAACAAACAACTTGAATTGTTTTCCCGGCTTGTATATGAAAAGAATGAGACATTGAAGTTGGCGCTCGAAAAGCGAAGTGACTATCAGCATCAGTTACAACTGCTGCAAAGGGATATTGATTCTGTCAGTGAAGAGATTAAAAAGCTGGAGGTGCTCAATCGTTTTTCAGCGCTGCGAGACTCTGTGGCCGCTTTTGCCTCTGAGACACGGCCTTATCTCAAAGTTCTGGGAAGCATGTCGAAGCGGGCCTCTTCGGATGCTGCGCACTTGAAAGAATTGGAAAAAGAATGCGTAGAAAGAATAGACAAGATAGAGGCGTGTTTGAAACAGAAACTTGAAGATGAGGAGAAACAATGGGAATCGGCAAGACAAAAAGCTCTTTAAAGGGCGTACATTCTGACCAGGATGAATGGCTTTCAAAAGCTCTGGAGAGTCTTCCAGCGCTTTTCGGGCGTGGGTTGAGTGAAGAGACCCGTGAGTGCTGCCAGCGTGAATTGCATGCCGGATTGCTGAATGTTCTTTTACCTCAGGGCTGGCCGGGTCTGAAAGAGGAGCACTTTTCCACAGATCTGTTTTGTGAAGGGACCCCACTGCAGGAGTATGTCCAATCGTTGAATCCTGCAAAAATAGAAGGGGATTCCATGCGTCCTGTATTGGGACTTGCCGATTTTCTGGATAAGCAGGCTCAATCGGGGCAGGAAGAAATGCTTGTCGTATTTTTTCCAGAAGGTTTTTTCGTTTCTCCTGATCTGAAACTCATGGTATCAAAATGTTTCTTGTCCCTTCTGGCAGCGGGCACTCACAGCAAAAAACTGAGCAGCTTCCAGCGGGATATTGCAAGAATCTACCTACATCCTTCCTTGCAGCGCGATGAACCGCTTTCAGGTCTTTCCCCGGAAGCCTGTGTTTTTTATGGATGGATTCTTTTTCTCGCTGATGCCTGGTTGGGCATCCGTTCTGGAACACAACGGTCATTATTGGATCAGCTGGAAAGGCTTCGCTTTTACAAGCCGCACATTTCGCCGGGAACGGTGGACTTGTTCAAGGGGATGCTCTCTGATCCTTCCAAGTATTCAAAAAAGAACTGTTGCCGGGACTTTTCATTGCTTCTGATGCAAAGCTTTAAAGCTAATCCCTTGCATCTCTCCGAGGTCTTTTCGCCCGGGTATTCAAGAGAACAGCATCACTATTCGACGCCAGGCAAATATAAGGCGAATCCGGATAATGAGGATCATGTTGGCACCAGCCTGCTCCGTGGTGGACACTTTATTTTTGTTGCTGATGGTGTTTCCACGGCTGATCTGGGATCAGGTCAGGAAGCTTCAGAGTGTATAGCACCTGTCTCTTATACTGCGAACCGTTCCATGTTGCACGAGAAAATGAAAGAGATGCAGCATAACGAAGCTCAAATGGGGGAGATAGCCCATAACACCTTACGGGCTCTGTTTAAAGAGGCGGATCTGGAGATAGCCGATGCACTCAATGATCTGGCAAAATCACATCCCCCGGAACAGGCTGTATCCAATCCCATGTGTTCCACATTCACCGCAGCACTGGTTGTGGGGAACCGGGCGTATGTTCAATCTGTGGGTGATTCACCTGCTCTTCTGTATCACGCGGCGACATGCCGGTTGATGAAGCTCAGTGTAGATCACACAGTAGCGATGGAAAGTGGGACAAGTCCAGGAGCAGACAGTGATGGCAAAGAGAATAAGCCCGATGCTTTGACCCGTGTGTGCGGTGCATTTTTTGATGGTGAGAGCTATAAGCCACGCAATAACGAGGCTTTTGAATTGACTGTGCAACTGTCAGATGGTGATGTCCTTCTTCTTGCAACAGACGGATTGATCCGCAGTATTGATGCTTACGATGAAATAAAGGCTCTGGATGAACTTGAAAGGGTGATAACGGATCATCTTCAAGAGTCAAAAACTGTTCGGGAAATGACCTGCGCCCTTGTTGAGCTGGCGGACAGCAGGCGTTCCAATGATAACATCACTGTAAATATTGTACATGTGCGACATGACCAGAATGAGGAGAAAGGGACCCAGCATGAGTGAAGAAATCCTGGTAGATGCTTTTTTAAGTCGGGACAATCTGATGCGCGGCAGCAGTAATGAGCCTGTCAATGCCCGCTTTCGTATAGAAACATCTGAATCCTTTGTGCAACAGCACCCGGTTTCACTTTGTGATGTGGTGCTCGTAGTAGATACAAGTGGTTCCATGGATGATCCTTTTACTGACGGACTGTCCATTTCCAAAAGAGAGGGTGTCATTCAAGCGGCCAAAGAAATGGTTCGTCATTGCAATCGGGGAGATCGCATCAGTCTGATTTGCTTTGATACGAAGGCCTATACTGAACTGGAGGATGTTCCCGCATCGGATTTGGATGGAATCAATTCTGGTTTGGATAAAATCCGGGACCATGGGGGAATGACGAATTTTGAAAAAGCCTTCAAGCAGACACAACAGGTGATACGGAATCTGAAACAACCGAGCAAGCGAGTTGTTTTTTTAACAGACGGTAATGCTACGAGTGGAAAGATAGATGTTGCCCATCGAATCAATCGTGAGTTGGCACAAGCAGGGGTTACGGTGGATTGCTTTGGAGTGGGCAGCGATTATGATCACCATCTGATGCTGAGCTTTACACAAGCCTCCGGTGGTCTGGCCTATCACCTGCCCAGTCCTGATGAAGCAGCGGGCTTGTTTGAAGAATCACTGCGAACAGCGCAACAATCATTGATTTCCAATGCAGTCCTTACCTTGGAGGTGCCCAGTCATTTTCGAGACGTGGAATTTTATCAGGCTACCCCGCAGCAGCACAACTTAAGTGTTCCTGAGGGTACTGTGCAGAAAATGAAAATCTTCAGAGTGCATTTGTCTGCTTTGGCCCAGCAGGATATTTATAATTTTGTTCTCCATGCCGGCGTGGATATTCCTTCAGGCAGTGCATCCAACTCCCTGTTCGCCCGTGTACGGCTGACCTATGATGTTCCTGTTCGTCAATTGCGTTCTCAAGAAGCGAAACATGCTCTGTTTCTGAGTTTTTCCAATAATCCTGATGATGAGGTGCGGCGCAGCGATGTTGATGATATGTATCTGACGGCAACGTTGATGAAGTTGGAAGGAGAAATGCAGGCGGCGGCCCAGGCCAACGATTGGAAACGGACAGGGGCTATCCTGGATTCCATGTGTAAACGGGCGAAGAGTTTGAATCGTCTGGATCTGGTGGCTGGCTATGAGACGCAATTGCGGCAGCTTCAGCAAAATGGTCTTCTGACTCAGGCCGACTTAAATAAATTGAGTCAGAGCACCTCGCAGGCGCAGTCACAAATGGCTCGCAAGCAACCCAGCAGTTCCATGTTGGGGGCGGATTTTTAGGAGAGATCATGAAGGAACACAAAATAAGTCTCAGTGCTGACAGTCCCTTCGTCTTGAAGTTGGATATACCGGATGGTTGCGAGATGGTCTGGCAAAGTCAGAAAGAGCTGGAGCCTTATGTCGAGAAGACTGAAGAAGAGGCTCTTCGGATTTTCTATCCGGCCAGTGCAAGCTTACGATCTGGTTTTTACGTGTTGAATGTACAGATAATAAGGCGTGATACGGGCCAGGAAGTGAAATCGGAAAGATATCTGGTGCGTGTAAAAACTGAAGTATCCGTTTCATCAACACCATCAAAAGATCAACCGGGTGGATCTGTACCTTCAAAGGCACATGCTGAAGCAGCTGTTGCGTCTGCTGTATTTCAAGAGAAAGCAACACAAGTTGAAAAGCCGGAGGAAAGACCTTTTGATATTGTCGCTTCGCAAAAGAATGGTGGTGATGCTGAGGGTCATAGGGCTGGGACGGAGGCGTTTTCTGAGAATCGTACTCTTGAGCCCCAGACACAAGGCGATACGGCGGCATCTCAGCTGATCACGGACGTACCGCAGACAGCGGCGGAAGGGTGGGAGAATTCCATGAAGGAACCGCCCATGGAACTTTGGGAAGCGTTGAACCACCCGGATATCATGCAAACGGAGAGAATAGCTGCAGATTCGCTTCAGTCAAAGCCGGTGCCTGTGCCGGATCCTATTCAGCCAGGACCCGTGGTAAGCCCTGCACCAGATCCGATTCAGTCCGTTCAGGCACCTCCAGTACAAGAGAATTTTCAGGTTGGAAAAGATTTCCAAGAGATAAAAACTCCAGACTTTCCTGCTCATAATATTCCGCAAGCACCGGATTTGCAACCGGCTCCAGTGCCAGTTTCGCCTCAGAACACCCAAGTGCTTCCTGTTTTAGACGGAGATTTCGAAGTGATTCTTTTGCGTAACAATGTCCTGGTTTCAGGCCTTGAGGCGCAGTTGGCACGAGACCGAACAACGACAGTGGGTCGGGATGTGCGTTGCGACTTGTCACTATCTGACCAGTTTTTCTCCCGTGATGAGGAAAAGAAGTGCTCCAGACAGCAATTGGATATTTATTGGATGGATGATGCTGTTTGTGTAAAAAACACAGGCCGAAACAGCGTCTATTTTGCCGATGAAAACAGTACACGGATTTCTCCGGGAAACTGGATAGCCTGGGATCCGGCTGTTCTCTTGCAATTACCTGGAGGCTTGTCGTTGCAACTGAGGAGGATACATAAATGAGTAATGGTCGCGTTTACTCAGACAATTTTTTTCAACGGAAAATCATCGAGTTTCATTTCAAAGGAAGAGTCTGGCGTTTCCCACATGTGCTCGCGGAACGTTTTGAGATCAAATCCATTTTGACTGTCAGTGGCTTCGGCGTATTGCTTACCGCTCAAGACCGAAAGATTTTTAATCGCCGGGTTTTAGTCAAGACAGGTTTTCTGGAAGACAAAGATTTACTTGTGCGTAACAATGCGGCACTGCCGGATCTTGTTGCAAAAGTGAATGTACGTTATGGCATGGAACGCAATCTTCTTCTTCATGGCCAAATGCGGAAGATCAGTGGAATTCCTATTCTCATTGATTGGCTCAAGGATATCAACCCGACCATTCGAGGACCTCACCAGGCTCAAGGCCAGGAGTTTTACCATGAAGACCCGGCTTGCTGGCAGGAAATGGTGTATCTTGTGTTGAGCTTCTTTGATGGGGTTCAGTTGGATGAATTTTGTGGCAGAAAACTTACACCCCATCAAATTACCAATAAACCGACAGAATATTTCAGTTTTGTTGCCCGATATTTGGTTAAGACCCTTCAAGCCTTTCATCGAGAAACAAAGCAAGATAACAAACAACTTCATTTTATTTACCAGGATTTGAAACCAGCCAATATCATGATTTCGCCCAAAGAAAAGCGATACTGTCTCATAGATTTCGGCGGGGTGGCGGCCCGCTCTTCAGACGACCGGATTTTGAATGGCGGAGTCTTTACAGAAGAATTTGCACCGCCCGAAGCCAAAGCAGTGCCGTTGAATCAGGAAAAAGCTGTTGCACCTACTTGGGACATTTATACCATAGGAATGACCTTGAAGCACTGTATTAAATTGTCAAAAGTCAAGGTTTCGAAGACCTTGACTGATATCCTTGACAAGTGTACAGAGGACAAGCCAAAGGATCGCTTTCAGACTCTTGATGAGTTATGGAAGGATCTCTCCAAGGTGAAATAATTCAATGCAGGAGGAATTATGTACTACAAGTCCAACATGATAATCAAGTCGCTTGAACAGGGGCGCAATGTTATTGACACCGACTGGAAGTTAAAAAAGTGGGAGGGAAGAGATAAGCTTACTTGTTTTGAATTGGAGGACACTCGTTTACAAGAACCATTAAGTCGGATTGTCTATGGTGCCACACCGGACTTCTATCGTATGGATGATCCGCTCCATATGCTGAGCCTCAAGAGTCAACTGGAAGAGGCTTGGCTGTGTGCCTCCAAAAATGTAGCCGGCTTGCCGGAATGTATTGATAGCTTCTTCTTTCACAATACCGACGGTAACATACCCGAAGACCTGCGCAAAACAATGCCCTTTTGTGTCTACCACTATAGCGATACAGCTCTCGTACATCTTTGGAAGGATGCAAATATAGGGGCTATTCAGGCTTACCTGAAGAGAGTTTCTTACAGTGTTGCATTTACAATGCGTGCCTTACACGACCATGGTATCGCCGTTCGTCAGGTCTTGCCTGAAAACCTCCGTCTTCAACGGACTACAAGAACTTTTATCCTTGCAGAGTTTTTTTCGCTGTGTCGATTTGGCAAACACGGTAATCAGTTCGATCCCCATAAAGGCCATCTTGTATTGGAAAAACAATATTGCGCACCGGAGTGTTTTTCAACAGATATACTTACTCCGGCAACGGATGTTTTTGCTCTGGGTATTCTGCTATTGCGGCTGATGGGAGCAGAGATTACAGAGCCTATCCAGAATGAGCGTCAGGTTATTGAACATCTGGTTGCCATTGAGAAAAAAAGAAAGGTCAAGTTGTCCACGGATTTAATACGAACGCTCAAGTTTGCGTTGCTGTCTGACCCGAAAAAGCGTACTCAAACGCCTGATGAATTTCTTACCTTGCTGACCGGCCGGGAGATTAAGAAAAGGCCCTTTCAAAAACATCATTCCCAAAAGAATAAAAAGAGTAATTATACAACCAGCCGGAGGTCATTTTAAGGATGAGTACAGAAGAAATGAAGGAAGATCCATTTGCAACATTAGGCCAGAAAGCACTGTCATATTTTAAAGCACACAACTATTCAGAAGCAATGGCTATTAATAAACAACTTCTGGTCAAGTATGAAGAGGCGGACCCCTCGGAAATCACTCCTAAAGATCGTCTGGTTTGTTTGTGGCGCATCTTGACCAGTATCCATTCACTTTATAAGGATATGGAAGGGTCTCACAGCAAAGATCAAATTAAAGAAGAACAGAGCTACTATGAGCGTTATATGGAAGTGATTCAGTCTGTTCCTCAGACAGAGATTGTTCCTGACGTTATTTTAACTCTCTTTAGCAATCGTTTGTCATTTCTTCTTCCCTGGGAGGAAACAGATCCTGATACATTGAACAGGGTAGCAACCCAGCTGCAGACAATGTTGGCGGAATTTTTGGAAAAGACACAGGGCCGGGTGTTAAAGCGAGACCTTTGCGACCGTTGGATGCAAGTTCTGGAAAAAGTACGACGTAATGTCGGTCGTGGCAATTTTCATAAGATGGTGTTCTTTCTGGCCGAAAGCTTCTTGTCCGTACTGGGAGAGGATAAAGACTTTGCCCATCTGCGAAGCAGCGTTTATAATCTTCTGGCGGATACGGCCTATTTTTTTTCAGAGCAGGATACAACAGATCAGGAGCGCTTTTCGCTTGTAGGAAAATATCTTGAGAAATCTCTGGAAAATGATCCGACGAGTCAGTTTGCCAAAACGATGGAAAACAATATCCGCCGTTTAGAGACAACCACCCTTCAGATTCGGGGATTCCGTCATGATACACGATCTCGCATTGGAAAGATCAGCGGGTATCTGGATCGCTTCAAACATCTGGAAGGCGAGGCAGTTCAGCAGAATATCGCCGCCATTCGTTCAGAGGTCGAAGTGCTGCAGGCTTTGATCGATTTGCATGAGATTTCGGGTAATATTGTGGGTTCGTTAAGTATCGACTCTTCTGTTGAAGAAGATATTGCTCCCTTTATTGAAGAACATGTTTCCGTATTAAGGCCGTTATTCGCCCGGGCGCCCATCAAACGACAAGGTGCGCCTGACAAATGGCGTTTCGGGCGAGGCCAAATGGGGATCGTGCTTCAGAATCTGGTTGCCAACAGCGATGAGGCCTATGTGCGCCGCGAGTTAACGATACCCGATCCTCCCTGTGAATTTATTGTAGACTATATGAATTCCAGGGTGATTTACCGTGATTTTGCTGGTGGCGTAAAAATTGCTGGAAATATTTTTGAGGCCTATGTTTCAGAAAAAGGGGTTCAAAGCGATCGGGGCCTGGGTTTGCCTCAGGCATCGCGAGCCATGCTTATGCAGGGCTACAAGCTGATTTATGATCCGGACAATCAGCCTGATCATGGTGCTGAATTTATCATGGACTTCACAGTTAATCTATAAGTTTTGCAAGAAACAGGAAACCGAGAAAGGAAGTTGAGTCATGGAAAAACGAAGCCTGTCCATTCTGTTTATGGATGATGAGCTGAGCGACAATGCACCGGCGCATCTGGCTGATGCAGTCGAGCAATTGCGTGAGAAAGGTCATGAAGTAACGGTGACGACCACTCTTCAGGATGCGTTGGATCGTTTTCAATCCACCATATTTGACCTGTTCATCATGGATCTGGATATGCATAAGGTCATTACGGCGGATGCCTTTCAAAAGGGTGAGGACGGCAGTCCGCGGGCTATTCAGGAGGCCTATCGTGGCAGTGATCTGGCACAAGTCTACAAATCACTGGATAATGGCTGTGTCATCATTGTATATAGTGGCGCAGGAACCAGTCAGGACATGCTGAAACTTGCCAATTATCATTCCTTCGGGTATGTTGCCAAAGGAGACCGCGGGATTGACAATCTGTTAAATATGGTGAGTAAAGCGCAAGAAGCGGTAACTCATGATTTGCGTCTCCCTTCTCCTCGCCAAGGAGGAAAAATCTTGGTGGTAGAAACCGGAGGCATGCCCTTTGATCGCACCCAGTGGAAATCAGTTGTAGGCGATCTGGCCAGTGTCGACTTTGTTTCGATCAAAGATGCGCCCGAACGTATGAGCACTGAAGATTATCATGCTGTGGTAGTGGCTGAAAAACAATTCAGTGTACACCACATTCCTTATTTGCGAAAATTGGCCGTTTTTCAGCCCCGCCCACATCTGGTTATTGCCTGTGATATTTCAGACGATGAGAGTGCCAAAGGAGTCCTTATCGATCTGGTGAATCTCCGTCCTTTCAAATTGGTGAATCTCGGAGCAGTCAATGCTGAGGGTGCTGTGACAGATGCTTTGAAGCAGGCTTTTCACTGGTACGATGGCTGGGAAACCTTTAAAGCAGCCATCGAATATATTCATGAGGCTGAAAAATATGTGGATTATTCTGCTTTGGCTGAAGAATATGACCGTTGTGCCTATACAGACGATGAAGGTGATGATGAAGATCTGGAAGAGCCGACTGATTGAAGGTATTCTTTCATGAGATTAGTTGAAGGGCCTTATGTAAATTGGCAGTTCATCTGTTTTTGAACTTAACTTACGAGGAATACTTTTATGCTTCGGAAAGAAGACATCTATATTACGGATACGAGCGTACTCTATTCGGCCTTACGCGGTGAGGCTGGCTTTAAGCCCATTGGTTCTGAGGAAGATGATATTCATAAGCAGGTTCAGAATTTTTGTCAATATCTGCTTAACGGAGACTATCGAGTAGTCATACCTTTTCATGCCTTTCTGGAATTCAGCGCCCAGTTTTTTCAAACAAACATTGATCATGAAAACTATGAGCGCTGGTATCAAAGCAGGAAGTTTATTTTTAAAGCACGATTGCTCCATCCTATTTTGTCGGCATCCAATATTACGCTGCAAAAGGAAATTCCAAGAGGATCGCGTATTCCCAACCGGGTTCTTGAGCCCATCCATAATTTGTATTTGCGAGAAATTCCGAGAAAAGGAGCCCGTACGAGTTTTGTTCATCCCAGTGATCCGAAATTTCTTGATGGGATGGATGGGGCAATTTTTGAAGAGGCCATTCTTGTGGCGGAGCAGAATCCCGAGACGACTTGTTTTCTTGTGTCCACAGACAGAATGCTGGTGACAGCTGCGAAGTTGCTTCGTCATACTGTTCCGGGCTCACAACGCCACAGGAACCTCAAGAGCATGAATCCTTGGGGCATGGTTCGCAAGCTACAGCGACAAAGATATCGATAAATACTTGTTCCTCTCATGAAATTGTACAGAATAAGCCCGGACGGCCGCAGTGAATTGTTGCAGACAGGCTCATTGTGGCTTTTTCGTGAAAGTGCATACAGTTTTCGATATGGCTGAGTTGCTTATGGGACGCAAAGAAGAGAACAAAAGCGTTATAAATCTGTCCTACCTGGAAAAATTTTATCAGGACATAGCCCCTTATAATCCCAGGTTTATTGAAGAAAGAGGCTCTGTTCTTGCAGAGATCAGATCCAAGCCAAAACATGTCTTTCCTGTAGTTGACTCGGAAAGCGATTCTGGTCTCATGGTGCCCTTTACAATAAAGCGCGCTATCACCTGGCATATTTCCGATGCTTTCGGTCGCTTTGCAGGAAAGAACAAGGACTCCTCTGTCTGGGAGTCATTTACATGCCTGATAGGTCTTATCCAAAAGGAGTTTTCCAAGACGCTTGGCGAAACTCAGCCCATTGCGCCTATTCTTTTCCGATATGCCTTTGATATTTCTCTTTCGGTTCCTGTGCATTTGGAAACAATTGGTGGGAGAAGTTTGCAGCTTCCATTGATAGTCGCTTTGTGCAGGGAAATAGCAGAGCAAAGCCAGGAAGGATCAGGCTTTCTCAAAGGACCCGTTTTTTCCAGTGGCGAACTCTGTGAGCGAAGCGTGTGCCCCGGGAGTCTTTTGCCAGTGAATAAAATCATTCAAAAGGCGCAGGGGTTTGTGCGAGAGTATGGTCCAAGGCGTTCAGCCATATTACCCCGGTGTCATCAAACTGATATGGAAAAAGCAGGAGTTGACAAGTTTTTCTCCTCCATTATTTATATAGCTTCGGTGAGTGAGCTAGTGGAAAAAATACCCGGCTTAAAAACGAGTCTTCTCGCTTTGCCACATATCACAGAAATGAATCGTCTTATTCAAGAGATGCAAAGGCGTCGGACAGCGTTGAATTTTGGTGATGCTGCATTGTTCCAGAACTGGTTGAAGGGGTTTCCGGGAAACTCCGGGATCAGCGATTATCACAGAGTTCAGATACACCTGGCGGAAATGCAGCTGCTGAACAGCCAGGGGTATGTTTTATCAGCGGCGAAAGTGGCAACACAGATAACAAAAAGATTCAACATATCCCGATCTGAAAAGGGGCTGTCTTTGGGGCGAGAGAGTTGTCTACAGTTTCAGACAGAACAAGCAAACAATGCTCTTGCCCGTCTTGACGCTGAAGAAGCAATTTCTTTTCTTGATGAGCATCTGAAACACCTGAATGATGTGGCTCCTGCACTGCGCGCACATTTTCAAGCCACTTATGGCCGAAGCCTTTATTTCCTTGGGAAGGTGGATGAAGCTCAGTATTTTTACAAACAGGCCATAGCTACAGCTGATTTTGGGAATACGGATTATTCCGGGCAATACAGAAATTACCTGGTTCATACCTGGTTGAGAAAAGCAGAGACAGCCTACGGTGTGGAAAAGGATACTTTTCTGGAAGAGGCGGAGCGTTTATTGACAGAGTCAGAAAGGAGTTTTGCACCTCGCACAACGGAAATTGCTTTCAAGAGCCACGCTCTTTTCTGCGAACGCCTGCACACTCAAATTGCCTGGCTCCGGCGAGAAGCATACGAACCAACGGTCGCAGAAAGCTCTCCTTATCAACAGGTCCTGATTTATTTGTATTTCAATTGTGCCCGCAACAAAGCTCATCCTTTGGAAACACGACTGGCATATTGCGAACGGATCCGACATCCCCGTAGCAGCCGGGTTGTTGGTAAAGCAGATCAAATCAATCATGTGACTTTTCTGAGAGGGATTACCAGATTATATTATCATGCGCTACAGGACGATCAAGAAGAGCTGGCGAGATGGAGGAAGGGTCTTCTCAGGACAAGCGTCTTATTGAAACGAAACGATTTCCCCGGGTGGCACACGCTTTTTGCCACACATTTGCCTTGTTCAAGAATCAACGTCGATGATATAGAAAAGCTGGCGGAAGCGGTGCCTTTTTTCTGAAAAGCTATTCTACGTCTTCCTCTTTCTCAAAAATGATCAGATCGGATTTCCCGCTGTTATCTTCCAGTGCGAAATAGCACCCTTCCTTATGCATCCATTCTGCAGGGAATATACCAGTCGCATTGTTGATCTGGATTCTCTCGGAATGATCTCCATCCTCATCCCGAAACATACAGTATACCTGACAAATGTTATAGTCATCTGAGTTGTCGGCCACATGGATGGATAACTTGATTTGTTCATCTTCCCACCTGAAGAGAATCATCACTTCTTTGTTCTCAGCCAATGTGGCATGCAAACGATGCCCGCCATCTGCAAAGACCAGAGCGTGGGGATAAGGGGAATGGGAGTCCGACAGAATATCAAGCACATCGGGATTCACTTCAAATTCTGATTCAAAAGAGCCCGTCACATGTTTTTCGAACATTGCTTTTGCAGCGGATAAAGAATCAGTTACGGAATCTGTGATCGATTTTCCAAAGGCGGCGGCCTCTGCTTCTACAGCATCAGAAGCCCAGCTGCTCAACCACCAGTGATGTGGTTCTATGGCCGAAGGGGCATACAAAGGCATGAGGGCACGCAGCGGAATACTCGCCAGTTCCGCCAGGGCGGGATCCGACCGTAAAAGCCTGTCCAGTGCTATTTCTTTTTTGATTAATTCGCGAAAAGACGGATAAATTGCAGCATCTTCCTGCTGAATAGCCTCAAAGGCCAAAGAGCGCACCAGATCGATCATGACAGCGAGTTCGTCTCTCCGGAAAAACAGAGATTCAGCCTGGTCAAACAGATCATCTTCCAGAATATCAGCAGAGTAGAGATTTTCTGCCAGAGTGAGCAAGTCCAGATCGAGCAGATAGGCTGTCGCATTCAAAGCCAACTCTTTTCTTTTCTCCTGTGATGCTTGGAGAAAGTTGCTGATCAGCTCTTCACTGCCTGTGTAGCGATAAAGCATTCCGGTATGCAACAACAAACCGGCGGCCGCTTCGCCCTTGGACATTTGGGCTTCCTGGCGTGCCTCCTCATCCCTGTAGAAAGTAATATAGTCAGCCAAGGCACTTTTATGAATTTCAATGAAATTATTTTTTTGTTCCATAAATCTACCACTCTTCTTTATCAGAATACCACTCAAAAACTAATTCTTCCGGAGATTTTTCCCGCATTTGTGTTCTTTTCTTCGGAGGCTTGTAAGGGTTGGGACATTTATCCCAATTCTCTTCTGAAAACCAGTGATTCTTCAGGTTGACAACTCTGATATCTCCCTTGCTGTCGTCATATTCTCTCCAGGACAATTTTCGTTTTATGTCAAACCAGGCCTTCTCGAAAAGATCGTAATTTGATCTTTGCCCTGAGGCACTATTTTTGCTTTGACTTCCCGTAAAATAGGCTGTTCTTAATACATTGCCAGAAACCACCATGATAAGCCCTTTACGACCCAGGGCAAATAAACTTTTACAAATGGCACCGTCCCGCTGTTGAAGCGCCCACACATACAGAGGTTTTTGAGCGGAAGAGATCAGATTTTCATCAAGCATCTTGACCAGATCATCATAGAACCCTTGCTCTATTACTCCTTGTTCTTCCCATTTCTTACGGGCCTGAGAAAGCATTCGTTTATTGAGAAGCCGATCCCAAGGTTCATTTTCATTCCAGATATGATCACACAAATGCCTGATCAGAGTTGATTTCGAGTTGAACATTTTAATATGAAGGGTTTGGGGCTGGTGAAAGTGATGTTCTGAGGTGTGAAATACCAGTGACATAATAGAGGCCCTCCCTTACTCTTGAAGATCTTTTATATTGATGAACTCAGGTGTTCCTGCAAGTTTGCTCAATGATCGACGATATCGGCTGATAGCCACATAGTATCGGTTACAGTCTGTGTCCTTTATGTCCAGAAGAGGCAATAATTTGGCATAAGACAGAAGCGGATAATCTTTGTTGATCCGTCTGGCGGCCAAGACTTCTTTTTTTACGTCCAATTCCTGAGCTTGTTCTTTAAGGTCATTGCCCAGATCTTCAAATGATCGACCGCTCCAGATGACGCATTTTTCCAACACTTGTTCACACAGATTAGGAAAAGAGGGTATCTCTTTCCACTGCAAATAATGGAGCAAGAACATCAAGGCGGCCACTTTGCTCTTTTTTTCATTGTTCAGATCGTCGAGAAGCTGCTTTGCAGTATGCGAGAATTGCTCTGTGGAATATCGCGGAACCATAGACTCTTCGTCAGGTTCAGGACTGGGCTCCATTTCAAAACGAACCAGATTTTCCTGTTTTTTGAGAGTACGAGTTTTTTCTTGGGGCGTAAAAGCCATTATAACGGTGTCCGTATTCTGCCGATTTTGCATCTTCTTGAATTCTTGAGCAAAAATCCCCGACCAGGTGCGGAAACATATTTGAAAGCTATCCAGAGTAGGATTCTCTTCCAGTAACCAATCTATCCACGGCTGAAGGCGCAGAAATTCTTTACGCTTTGACTTTAAAGGATCTTTTACAATAGGAGGCTGTACGGCATACATATAAGCGGAGTTGATAATGTTTCTCTTGTCTTCCTGTGGAAGGTCTTTTCGCACAGAGGAAACAAGAATCGCTTCATGCCAAGTCAGAATCTGTAGAACTTTTTCAGAGGCTGAGGAATCTGTAGCATCTGTAGCAAAAGTTGCCGGACGGCCTGGAGTATTTCGTATGGCGGCTTTAATATCAATTAAAGTCGATTCTAAATTCTCTTTTGTCAGATCCATAAATGAAGAACCCTTCCACAAATAATCTCTACTGTCTATGCGATCACAATCAATTATAGTATAGCAAGACATTTGAGTCCAGAGGAAAAACCTGATAAAAACACGGTGAGCAACAAGATAACAAAAAAATCAACCAGAGGATTTAAGAGGAAGGATTGCCATAAGAGTGATAGATTTTCGTTTTCAGTTCAGGCCGTTTTGATAGTCGGAGCGCAATACAGACTTGAATAAACTCCCACTGATGGACCTGATGAAAGACTGCTTTGACAACATACATCACAGGTATTACAATAGCAGTAGCTTTGACAGATCTGAAAGAATAGAGTTTAGGGATGCGAATATAAGAAATGCATAGAAATTTGATTTAATGGACTTAAAGGCATTTGCTCTGCTTGTCCATCGTGCCTTATCTTCTTTAATTTCGAGGTTTTTTATGTTGTACAGACTTCCATCCATTAATGATCATGCCGCTATTGCCAGACTTCGGGCACAATTAAAAAAAAAGAAATTCAAAGTAACAGTATGCAGCTTTGAAGGAGAACGAGGCTTTGGGTCGTCCCCTCATTTTTCCGGCAAAATATTAATTTCTAAGAACCTTTTCACCTTAGTACCTTTAGACGTAGGAGATTCTTTTCATGCTCGGATTGGTGTGAATATAGCTCCCGGGCGCAAAACATTACGATTCCACACTATCTTCTCCGATGAGATGCTCGGAACCGTACGCAGAGTCTCAGCTAAGAAAACTGACAGAGATAAAGCAGCAGCGAACAGTCCGCAGAAAAAAACAACTGTAAAACAACCTGCAAAACATAAAGTCGAAACAGACCAGCCAGAAGTAAGTGTCGATACCGTTCAGCTGGAGTCATTCCCTTCTTCACTTGAGAGTTTGAGACAGGCAGCCAGTGATGCCCGCAGCTCCAAACATACCGTACCTTCCAATGCGTTATATCGGATATACATCGATGAATCCTGGAAGTCTTCAACAACTGGTATTATTGCCGGGGTAGCTATAATCTCTCGCGGTAGTGCTATACCTCACTTGCCCGCAATGAAAACCCATCTGTTGCAAGGAGGAAGTCGCTCTCAATGTACACTGAATCAAGCCAGACAAGCATTGACAGCGCTCTTTCAAACTCCGGGTGTTTTCCCCTTTATCCTGCCAATACAACTGTCTGATGAACAAGGGACAGCAAGTTCTCATTATGATCTGTTACGGGAGACTTCCATAAAACTTCTTTTAGGTTGGCTTTTGCCACGGTCAAATCGGGGAAAACATTCCGTAGAAATCTATCTTGAACGTATAGGGACTTATGTAGAAGGATCCGATATTACAGATCAAATCAAAGGGTATTTTAGTGCCTTTAAAAATTATGACCGTGACCGTTTTGAAGCGTGGGAAATATCCAGAGTTGAGCATACGGTGAAAGACTTCGGGTATGTGCCCTATGGCGATCTTCTGGCATACATAGCTCTGGAAAAAAATCCTGATACACACGAACTTATGAAAGTGACACGATTAAAGGAATTTCCAGGTTACCTGCATTTAACCACTCGACTATCACGGCAACTGAATGAGCTGACACTGTCTGAATCGAATACAGGCATTTCTATTCTGGAATTTTTATATGACCAGTGGGGCACACACTTTTCGAAGATAGTTACAGATAATTTAAAACAGAACATCAGCAAATACCCTGAATGGCGGGAAAAGTTTTTAACCATCCTGCAGGAAGAATTTCAAAAAAAAGAACGGAATCTGGCACGGCTGCGCTTGTTGACAGATATTACTTTTGAACTCATTGGGGCGGCCTCTGCCGAAATTTCTCCTCGAACAGCCTTAATGCACACACTCATTAAATTTCAGCAAGCTAACCATCACGGAGCCTCTGAAAGAATACAACCGTTAATAAACAGCTATCTGAGGTTTCGAAAACAATTGAAAGAAGAAGAGTTTACCCTTACAACCTATACAGATCTTAACCTGGCCGTCAGTTTCGCAGATGCATTCAATTATCGACAATCTTTGCTGTTGATCCGGGAGATTTTAGAGAATCCAGGTTTTGCAGCGCTTTCATCGCAGGAAAAAGGGCGGGCGTATAGCGCTCAGGGTCAATACCTCTCCATGTCGGGAGAGCAGGAGAAAGCGGAATATTCCTTTGAGACTGCCCTGAAATATTTCGCAAGGATGCATCACAGCAATGATCTTCGCAAAAAAGAGATGGAGCAGACAAGAATTTATCGTGCAATCAATGCCGTGAACGGGAAATTTCAAAACGCCCGCTCACTGGTAGAGCAGACCATTTCCTTGACAGAAAATAGTGTTGGCACAATGTCAGTGGATGGTACCTATCAAAAACAATATCTGCATCATTTGCTGGTAAGATCTTTATGGTTGCTGGATAATCCATCAATAACCTCTTTGCAGCAATGCTATATCAAACAGAGAAATCAGTGGAGGTACTATAAACAGCATCCATGGGAGTTGATATGCATGTATCGCGCTTTATTTTTACGTCATACAAGTCGTGATGAAGCCAAACGATGGTTCGATCATGCCTTGGATATATGTTGTTTCGACGAACACGGCAATACACTGAAATTGATTGGGGCCATGATTGCAGTTGTGGCTTATTGTGCCTTGAGTGACAAGAAATACAAGACACAAGCCGAAACAATGCTGACACAAGTGTCACCATTTATGCCCCATGCGGCTTCAGCAATTTCTTCCTTGCACCAAATACTTGCCGCACCCACTGAATCTTCCATTGCACAGGCCTTGGCCACTTGCCCTTTTAATTATCATTAGCCTGGTTTTTCACAAAGTCTCGAGATGGAAATTCGGATAGATTGTTTCTTTTGAAGAGTGCGGCTTATTATGGAATTGAGCGATATATGACAGGTTAACATGAAAAGAATAGAGGAGCAAAGTCTATGGGAAGGAAAGTCTTAGTAAGCATCCTGGGACGTGGTCGGGAAGAAAAAGACGGCACAGGGTATTCCCGTGCCAAATATTGTTTTGAAGACGGGTATGAACAGGAAAGTACCTTTTTTACCCACAGCCTATGGAAGTGGTTGAAAAATGATTTGCGTGAGCCCGACGCTTTGGTTTTACTGGGGACAACAGGCTCCATGTGGGATGCTTTGTGGGAGGTGCTACCGGATGCTGTTAAGGCATCTGAAGAAGTCAGTAGTTGGAAAACAAGTCTGCATGAAATATGTGTAGGGGAACAGACGACAATGAAAGATTTGGATGTTCGAAAAGAACCCTTCTCTTTCCTGCCCTTTGCTTCTTATTTGAAGATGGATATCATCCCTGATTGTCGTAACAGCGAAGATATAAAGAGCTTTTGCCGCATCCTCTTATCTCATCTGGAACCGGGCGATGAGGTGATTCTTGATGTTACCCATGGCTATCGCCATCTGCCGGTACTGGCGTCCTTTTTAGTTACGTCTTTAAGGTGGCTGCTTAATGTGACAGTTCACGATGTGTTTTATGGTGCTTGGGAGATGAAGAAAGCGTCACCTGATGGTATTCCTTCTGTACCGGTCGTAAATTTAGGCTACGCCGCCACCCTGTTTGAACAGGGAGCAGCCTACGCCACTTTTGAAATAACGGGTCGATATGGTGCGCTGGCTCAATTTTTTCCGAAACAAAACGAAAAAATTTTGTTGACGGATTATTATGAAAATATAGGCCAAATCCATGCAGCCCAACCACATGCCCAGAAACTGTATCAGAATTTTTCACAGATGGAAGAAACAATAGATGATGCCTGGCTAACTGCAGCCGCCAGAAAACTCACTCAAGAATGGAAGTGGAGTCACAGCATAGAACTTCATCAACGTATGCTTGCCCTGGCGGAAAATCTCTTTCGTCGTGATGAATTTTACAAGAGTATTATCATGCTTCAGGAAGCCTTCTATCTGTATACACAGAAGAAGGTCTATGGAGCATATCAAGCAGGAAAAACGGAGGAGGAAACAAAGCAGATAAAAGCAAAAACAAAGGTGTGGACCATAAAATATCTAACCAAGGCGGAACGACAGCAATTAAATCAATTGAGATGGCTGCGAAATGGTTTGGCTCACAGCCAACAGAGTCCTAATAGATCAATCCAAAGGATTATGGAAAATCGTTCCCAAATGATCAGTTTTTTAAAAGGTATCTTTGAACTCATTCATCGTTATTTTGATAATAAATAAGCACAGTCTTGAAAAGAGCTGTGCTTGGATTTTTGAGAACCCAAGTGTCAAAAGAAGCGTGTCTCAGGGCACATGGTCGCGGGCACAGCTATTAATGAAACGGATGTGATTTTCGTGTCGAGCTTTCTATGGTCGCAATTACAGTAACAACAATCGTAAAAGTTGTGTAAGTTTCTGTTTTGAAGAGGAGTAACAAGTAGAAGGTTTGTACATTTGATTTTAATCGTGCTCATAGGCATACTTGTAAAAGTGTAATAAAATACGCTGCCTTATTTGCCAATAAAAATATTGGAGGGGATTGTTGAGATGCATCGATCACAAAAGAATGCAATGTTCAACGCGGGGGACCACACCGGCGGACAAGTCCTGTGCAAGTTGTCACCAACTTCACGTTGCTCAGCCGGTTTTTTCTTTTGCAGATGGCATGAAAGTGAATACCACTTTACCTATCAGGTACCAGAGACTTTTATTTTTGGGAGGGTTTATTCATGAGTGGAAGAAAACAAAGTTACACACGTCCGCATCACCCTGTGAGTCAGAGGCAGTATATTCGACAACAGGCTGAGCAGATGGTCAATCAAAGAATGAATAGCTATTATTCGGAGTTGGAGGATGTAGAATATCAAGCGGAAAGAAGGGCCCGCGATCTGGAGGATCAGATCAATTCTCTGCACAATGAGTATCAATATTATATTCAGGATACCCGTGCCCGTCAGGAGGACATGCGACGCTCTTTTAAAAATCAATTGGCTAAATCTGAAAAAAGAGCCAAGAAACGCCATGATGCTCTGGAAAAAAGCTTTCGCCGCGAGGTGAAAGAATTGCGTTCAGACTTTAATGAAGAATTTGATAAACAGAGAGCCGCCCTGCAAAAAGAACGCAAAAGAATCAATAAACTGGAGAAGATAGCAGGCGATGCAATTACGCTGGCAAAAAATACAGCCGGCGCAGCCTCCTTTCTTGTCAACTATTTGCGTAAAACATATTCCATGCATAGCAGCATCTCTTCAGGAAGCCTGAATCTGATGGAAGAGCGTTTACGGCGGGTGGAGGAAAATATTCAGCTTGGTCAGGGCGCAGCGGCTTTATCGCTGGCGCAAGAAACGTTGCTGGAGGCGGAAGACATGCATTTGCACCTCGAAAATTACCAGCAACAATGGGAAGCCGCCCAAGGTCTGGCTCTGACAACGGTGAAAGCCGCCTTGACAGTTACGGAAGACAGCAAAGAATATCAGGCTGATTTTACTGATGAGCATCTGATGCTTCCTGTCGATTTCTGGAGCGGTGGGGCTTGGACGGAGGTTAAAGAACAACTGGATGCCTTGAAGCTTCGACTGGAAGATACAAACAACCCTCTGAGTCTGGAACAGATTGAAGAGGCTTCGGAGAACACTTCGGTATTGCTCGAGGAGTTGGAAAACACTATCAGAAACGCACAAAGAGCTGCATATGCTTCTGTGCTGCGCGAGGATATGCAGTTGAGTTTTTATGACAAGCTGAAAGAATCCGGATTCGTACTTGTCGATAATGCCTGGGAAGGAAATGATGAGCGAGAAAGCAATCATCTTGTTATGAAAAGTGCTTTTACGGATGAAAAAATAGCCGTTGTTATCCGCCCTGTCGTGGAGCCTGATGGACAGGTAGGTTACCAGATGGAAATCAATTTTTCAGAAAAATCGCCCAGTGAAGTCCGGCGTCGGGAAAAAATACAGAATATCAGCGAAATGCTTTCGTCTGTTTATGATATCCAGACCTCCTTTACACCTATGCCAGGGGAAGTGTGGACTAAAAACGCACCTGAATCAGTATTTGATCTGACTGAGGTTCGGGAAAAGAAGACTCGTGAATAAAATGTTGAATATTGCAGAGTGGGCAGCCGGTATAACCAATCTCGGCCCTGGGAGCCGAAGTGTGATCTGGACTCAGGGTTGCTTGAAAGGATGCCCGGGATGTGGGTCTCCAGAGTGGCAGGAAATAACAGCAGCCACACTTATCGACCCTGTTTCCCTCGCTCATATTCTGGCGGCCAATGGGAAAGACCGGGGATTGACTCTTAGCGGGGGAGAGCCCATGCTTCAAGCCTCAGGGCTTCTCACTCTTTGGGAAGAAATAAAAAAATCCCGGCCTGAATGGACTTTGCTTATCTTTTCCGGCTTTTATCCGGAAGAAATTTTACAACACAAAAATACACCGCAAAAGAGATTGTTGCAGGCTGCAGACGCTTTTCTTGGAGGACCCTATATCTCAGCCATGAATACAGGGAAAGGGCTCTGTGGCTCAGCCAATAAAAAAATTTACATCTCTCAGGAGAGTGAATTTTCTGAAAAAGAGATCCAAAGTTTTTATGAAAACAAAAGAACAATAGAATTGCGAAACCGTGGACTAAAGAGCAGGCTCATAGTTGGTGTCCCACCTGGAAATAGCGGACATGTCATAGGTGTAAACTACAAGTCTGAAAACCAGTCCATAGAAACTTAAGGAGGTATAGTCTTATGCCAAACGGACAGAGAAATCGACCTGGCGGAAACAGACCAGGAGGAGGCCAAAGACATAGTGGTGGCCGGAGACAAAATAGAGGAAGGCCGGGGAACCAGCATCATAGAGGCCAGCAAGGGCCTCCCCCACAGACAACGCACTTTCATAACCCATACAACTTCGTTCCCACCCCGACACGATCAAGCCTGCCGGATAACTGTTTTGCCGGAGATTATAATCCGGTGAATCACGAAGAGGATCACTCGCGACTATGGCCTGATCTGTATACAGGCGAGATCCCAGTAAAACTTACCGTAAAAACACCGCTCTTCATTGCTAAAACACCAGAGGTCGCAGAAAATAATAACGGGCATAAGACCTACGATTGTGTCGACGAAGTCCCCGCCACATCTATCAAAGGGATGCTTCGAAGTGCCTATGAAGCAATCACAAATAGCAGGTACGGTGTCTTTAACGATGAGCATAAGAAAAAATTAGGCTTGCGTCTTCAGGCACAAACAGATGTCGTGCCAGCTCGAGTAATTGCAGGAGACAACGGGGGACTTGCACTTAAGTTGTTCTGTGGCACATCACGTATTAATTCAGCAGGAAAACCAGACGGCTCCCAGTTCGCTGCTTGGATTCCTGCTTATGGCGTTAGAGAAAGGCATTTTCCAGGCCACGAATATTGTGTACATGGAGAGCGTGTTAAAGCCAAGCTTGTTTTTTGCAAACACCAACGCCAATGGACTTTTTGGCGTGTAGTGGCGGCCGCACCTGTTAATCAACCGCTTCCACACGTCTCAGAAAGAGATTTGCCCGATCTTAGAGGCCGATGGGGATACGATAGGGAAATCGTATTCAAAGAAGTCGAAGGATATGTTGTTAAATCACGAAGGCTTATTAGATTTAAACATGATGAGCGTTTGTTCTTTAATATTAATTCAGCGAGAGTTCAGCCTAATGTGCCAATCCCACACTCGGTTCAAGATGATTATAACAATCTACTTGCAGATTATAGAAAAGTCCATGAACACGGGGCTTGCCCTGCCTCCGGCCCGGGTGTGGTGCAAGGATCACACATAACCGATGAGCATAATTTGAGTGTTGGTGATTTTGTTTATGTTTCTTTTAATAATCCACACGAAACTTCACGAACAGTGCGTAAAATATTTCCTGTACAAATTTCCCGAGATCTTCATGATGCCAGTCCTTGGGATTGCTTGGATTCAAGTCTGCGCCCACCCACATCTTTGGATACTTTATCGCCTGCAGAAAGGCTTTTTGGCTGGGTTAACGCTGATGGCCAAGGAGCTTGGCGGGGTAAAGTAAGAATTACTTCTCTCTCTACCTCTCATCCCGATCAAATATCTGCTGTTGCAAGATTCCAACGGTCCATGCCTTTAACTATTTTAGGCGCTCCAAAGCCATCACAAGGACGTTTTTATGTGGGCAATCGAAATGGGGATGCACAACCTCACGGATTAGATAAAAAACAGGTAGGCTATACAAGGGATAAGCGCATACGTGGGAGAAAGATGTATCTTACGCCACGACTCTTAACGAGCCCGGAACAAGCTCCCTATTGGACACAACCTTGGGAGGACAGAACCCAACGCAGTGTCGAAGGTTATCATCAGGAATATAGACAGCCGAACGGCAATAATTGTGAAAGTAATCAAAATCGCTCTATTACCGGATGGATTCGTCAGGGCACAGAAATCCATTTTTCGTTGCGAGTTGAAAACCTTCGAAAAGAAGAAGTAGGTGCGCTTCTGACCCTCATTAACTTTTCAAGTTGGGCCGGTAAAGAAGCTGTGTTGCGGTTGGGAATGGGAAAACCTTTTGGACTTGGGTGTCTGCAGATTTCCCTTGGAGAAGCACCTAGAATTGTCACCGCTGATAAGTGGCAGAACTTTTATAAGAATTTGTCTGCCATTTCCTATAGCGACATAACAACATCGGAAGAGATGAATACCTTTCAACAAAGCTTCCAGCAAGAAATGGCAACAGCTTTCAATAAAAAGAACTGGACTGACTTGCCTTTTGTACGAGCATTCACAGCGATTGCAAAAGGACCTGAGGATAACTATCCCGTACATTATCCACGGGGTACAGATGATAGAGATCCGAACAATAATGAGACACTCAGCTTTAAATGGTTCGTTTCAAACGAAAAATCGGTGCAGCGACAGGTACCGGGGTATGTTTTGCCCAATGCTGCGAATATTAATCCTTTGCCCAAACAACCATAATCAGGAGATAATCTGATGTCAGATAATAAGAAATATCTTGTTTTACTTGAGACCTCGGGAAACCAGGCCTATGTATTTGCCACCAACAAACGGCGGGATATCCTGGGTGCATCGCAGTGTATCCGTCAGGCAGGCTTGGATTTTGTATGGGAAGCTTTAGGATATTCTCGGGATTTGATTAAAAGGGGTGAACCGATTAGCGATGAGCGCATCATCCTGCAAACTTCCGGAAAGGCAATGCTTGCCTTTGATGACAAAGATAAGGCCAGGAAATTTGTTACGGCCTGGAGTCGGCTTGTTCTCACAAAGACTCCCGGTCTTGACGCCACCGCTGTGATCGTAGATGATCCCTATGACCCCTCAGTCGATTGCAAAAATAAGGATCACGGTATTGCTGTTGCCATTGAAAAGGCGCATCAGCAATTTGAAGAAGCACGAAGTCTGCGGCCGTCACCTCTGGCACGCTTCCAACGCTTACCCATAGTTGCTCCCTGTCAGGTTTCCAGTCTCGGTGCCAGTGAATGGGAAAAGGAGGGATCCAAGGACACCTTGATATCGCGCCCAGTCGCAGCAAAACGAGCCAAAGAGACTGAAAAAGAGGCAAAAAAACACTTGAACGAGAAGTTGCATGCTGGTCTCAGTGATGTTCCACACCCAGATGTTTCCAGACTGGATAACTGTGATTGGCTTGCAGTCATTCATGCCGATGGAAACGGACTGGGGCAACTGTTTATAAATTTTCATCGCTATATAGAAGCAAATGGAGCCAAATATGCAGAAGAATATGGAGCTTTTTCCAAAGAACTTGATTCAATTTCCACAGAAGCTTACCGGGAAACCGTTTGTAAAGTATTTGGAATCAAAAGAATCGCAGATAAAAAAGATGAGACAGTAAAGAAGGAATCTGACGGTTTACCCATATTGCCTATTGTTGTAGCTGGTGACGATCTTACTGTTGTCATAGACGGTAAGAAAGCCATCCGCTTTGCTGAAACATTTATTCAGGAATTTTGTCAGCTCACTTCAGTCAGTGACATTATCAGCCCCATCTGTGAGAAGGCCGCCGGTATTTTGGGAGCTGCCCGTCTGGGCATGGCTGCCGGAATTTGTATTTGCAAACCTCACTTCCCTTTTTCAACCGCTTATAACCTGGCTGAAGATCTGTGTCAATCAGCAAAGAAAGCCAAAGATAAAGCAAACTTTGCCTCGGCTTCTCTGGACTTTCATATCCTCTATGATTCTACCGCTGTCGATCTGAAGTCTATACGAGAAAAACTCATTATACGTAATACAGTTTTGACTGCCAAACCATTCTTGGTTGAAAGTGTCGGAGACCCTAAGCATAGCAGCTGGTGTAATGAACATGACTGGCAAAAATTCAAACAAGCTGCAGAGGCATTGCAGAAAAAAGATGAAAAGAGGGACAAAAAACCGTGTCTGCCTTCCAGTCAGGCCTATGCTGTCCGCGAAAATCTTTTTGAACAAACAACAAGTACGCAAGAAGAAGAATGGAAATTTCTATGCGACCGCTATCCCAAATTTGGAGCAGCATGGTCCATTGATGAATGTAAAGATCTCTATCGCCCATTGACTTCATGCGACTCAGCAGATTGCAAAGAGGGAGGAGCGAAGCCGTTGTATACGCTTTTCCTCGATGTTCTGGAAGCCCAAGATTTCTATGTCAGCCCTAAAAATAACAATGCTATTGAAACCCAAAGGGAGGCACAGTAATGCAAAAACGAACCCTGCAGATTACATTTCATTCTGATTGGCAGATTGGCAGCGGTGCCGGAATTCCCGGTTCCGTAGATCGTCAAGTTGTTCGTGATGTTGATGGGTTGCCCTATGTCCCCGCTAAAACGTTGACAGGTATCCTCCGTGATGCTGCAGAATGGCTTGTCGAAAATGGCAGCATGGATCAACATCATCAGGAAACAAATCAACAACATCAAGAGATTCTTTTCGGAAGGCAGATTCCTGATCATGGGGGCTGCAAAAAGAAAACTACTCAAAAAGCGCACTTGTCTGTCCGGCCCGCACGAATCAGCGAGGCAGACAGACGAAAAACTCTGAACACTCCTCAAGACAAAAATGCGCTTTTTATTGTTCAACCTCATGTTAAGATCGAACCCAATACAGGTCGGGCCAAGGATGATCACCTCTTTTCCATTGAACAGGTGCGCTCGACTGTTGTTTTAGAGGCAGATGTGTTTCTTGATTCTACGGGTGACGATAAAGAGCTGCGTGAATTTCTTGATAAAACACTTAAGGCCGTTCGTCGCATAGGAGGCAAACGTCGTCGCGGAGCGGGACGTTGTACCTTGGCTTGGAAATCAGGCGAAGACTGGAAAGCAATAGATAATGAGTCATTTAATTTCTCTGTTGAAGATTCAGAACCCACAACGGGTTGGTTCCGAATCCCGCTCACTCTGGAGGCACTTGAAATGCTCCAGATTCATAAGGAAACACTGGGGAATACAGTAGAAACAAGGGATTTTATCCCAGGATATCTGATTCTTCCTTACATTGCCAAAGTATCGCGTAGCGATCTTCGTAATGCCATCGCCAAAGGAAGCCTGCAAATATCTGATTTTCTTCCGGAGATTGATGAATCATCCGTTCTGCCGATTCCACAGGTTTTCTTTCAACCCAAAGGGGATGAAAACACAATTATAAACCGATTAATAACTCCGCCTTCAGACAAAACACAGCAATTAAAAGGACTGCGATCGGGCTATTTTTACATTGCGAAACAGGATGAAACGAGCTCCACAATTCGAATCAGCACCGAATCTGCACTCACTCTGCGCATGCATAATACCGTACAAGATAAAACACAACGTCCGGATGAAGATGTGGGTGGCGTTTTCAGTTATGGAGCGATACAACGTGGAACAAAGTTCCAGGGTGAGATCCGCTGCACAGCTGAGGTATACGAGATCTTGAAAAACAAGTCGTTTTCTGAAGAATTTCGTCTTGGTACTTCCAAAAAAGATGATTATGGAAGGGTTCGTATCAGCGGTGGCAAAGCTGAGGTCTTCCAATACTCGGACATTGCTACCAAGGATGCAAAGACCCTCGTAGTATATTTGGAATCCGATGTGTTGGTTCGAGATCGTTTTCTTAGCTATTCAGCCAACCCAAACGATTTAAAGACGGAACTGGAAAAACTCTTGATACAACACGAGTGTCAAGCTAACTTGGTATTCAGAGACAAGCACTTGATCAATGCCATAGGCCGTGGCAGACGTCATGAAGGCTGGCAGACAAAGTGGAATCTGCCCAAGCCATCTTTACCTGCGATACAGGCTGGCAGTGTCTATGTTTTTGAATCTGATAAAGAGATTGACAAAAAGATCCTGAAAAAAATTGCTATAGCAGGGGTTGGGCAGCGTCGAGCAGAAGGCTTTGGACGTGTGCAGTTTAATCCACCCTGGCTTTTTAGTGCAGAAATCACTGTTTCCCAGCAGAAGGAAGACGACAGTTGATACACCATCTCAAGGTAGAGGCTGCTAAAAGAGATATCCGTCGTATTGCACGCCATCAGGCCTACGATATGGTTAAAAAAAGGGAGTTCCTGGGAACCAGCGATTACCCCAGGACAACCACCCAGTGGGGTAAGCTGCGGCGCACTATTTCCCAATTACCTAATGATTTTGAGTCAGGCTCTTCCGTCTTTATTGCCTGGCTTGGCAAAAAAGAGGTGCCTGAAGATGCACCTGAGGAGCCCCCCAAGACACATGATAATTCTCAAGAGGATTCCAATACGAAAAAGAAAACTCCCAAAGATCCCTGGCCAGATAGACGCCAGAAAGCCTGGGGAACTTTACGAGAACAGTTCTATTGCCTTGCATCTAAAGAGACAGCAATTTGGCAATATTACGAAGAAAATGACAATGTTAAGTTTGACGATCAGGTTAAATCCGCTCTCTGGGGTTTTGCAGTTCGCCATCTTCTTGATTATATGTGTGAGGCTTTTTTTGATGAGATGAAAAAGAATGCTGGTAAAAGATAATAAAGGGTTGTATCATGGCTAGAAAAATTTCTGGAAAAATTGTTGTTGAAGCAAAGATGGAAGCCCAGACCCCCATCAGTGTTGGAGGGATCGGCCCCGGGGATGCAGTTGATTTAGAACTCGCCAGAAATGGGCGAGACAATTGGTTTATCCCGGGAACAGGACTTATGGGTGCGCTCCGCGCCCGCTTTGGTGCCTGCTCCGAATTGGAGTCTCTCGCAGATAGCATGTTCGGTTTTCAAAATGAAAAAAACAATACGGGACATGCGAGTTATCTCATAGTTGATGATGCCGAACTTACAGTTCCTGCTGGATTGGATCGAGAGATTCGCGATGGCATTGGCATAAATCCACAAACTGGAGCAACTGACGATGGCATGAAGTATACACGAGCCGTCTTACCGCGAGGAACAAGTTTTTCGCTACTTTTGGAATTAGACTTGCCAAAACAGCCTGAAGATCAATCTAAAGACGAATCATCAATTGACTCAAACAATTTTGTCAAAGCCCTGAAGTGGCTTCTGGATGGCATATCGCAAGATGGATTGCAACTTGGTGCTGCGAAAACACGCGGACTAGGCGACGTGAAAGCACTAAAAATCAATGCAGTCTGGTATAAATTTCCAAATGATATGGATCTCTGGCTGGATAATACAAGGCCGTTGCAAGATTACAAAAAAGTTCTTCCCTGTGACGAAGTGATATATCCCTGGTCTCACGAAAAAGAAACCTTAAAAACAACCATTCAATGGCAGCCTTTATCACCTGTCATGGTGAAAAGCGGTACCGAAGGGGAAATTGCGGATATGCTGCCATTGGTAAGTGGCTACGCATCGGGGGAAGTGACACCGGTAATTCCTGGAAGCAGTATTAAAGGCATTCTCCGTTCCAGAGCCGCCAAAATTCTTCGAAGTGTGACAAAGGCCGAGCTTCCCGAGGTGGATAAGGAGCCGGACTACATCTTATATGAACTTTTCGGTTCTACAAAATCTGCGGGACGACTGACGGTTCATGACGTGTATCAATCGGAGAATAAGATCGACTTTGGTGCTTGGTATGATGAAGACCAGGATATTATGAATAGGACTACAGACCATCATGACCATGTGGCCATCGATCGTTTTACCGGTGGAGCTTCTGATTCTGCCTTATTTAATATGCGCACTCCTAAACGAGAAAAAAAGTGGGATAATATCACGCTTCATATAGATTTTTCTCGACCCCGAACTGAAATAGATTTAGACGAAGACAAAGAACCTGAAGAGCTGTCTACCTTAAGCAAACAACAGATGATTGCCCTGTTACTTTTAGTACTTCGAGATATGGAAGCGGGCTGGGTGCCCCTTGGTTTTGGAAGCACACGCGGGCTGGGAGATTATAAGATTCAAAATATTACGCTTGAAGGACTCTATAAAGGCTCTCTTAAGGAAGTCCTGCGGGATGCTGATTTACAAACAGCCTGGAACACATTCATCAAGGATAATGAGGTATACAAATGAACTCTACTACACTTTATTCATATGGAAACACTTCAATTACACTGGCAGAAGCTTACACAGCTTGGGACGCCGAACTCTCCGGAGCTGCCGTGCTCTGCTACAGTGCTATGAGCTGCACGGTAATGACTTTCGAGGAACTCAAAGACTATACGTTTAACAACGCTGCTCCTTTTGAGCTTCGTATTTTCAATTCCAATGGAGAATTACGCTGGCTTGCTGACACAAAAAGTTTTGATGCGAACAACTCAACAAAAAATCCGGGAAGTGCTGTTTATCTGACAGAAAAAGAAAAAATTGATGCGCTGGAGAACTGGGAGAAGAGTGAAGATAAGTGTGTGTGTACCCGAGGTGATTGTTACGCTTTATGGGGTGAATACGAGAGAGCTGAAGATAACGACTATGTTTTCTTTGAACACAGAGTCGGCGATCTGACCATTCCAAAATCTTTGCTTTCACGGGAAGCCCCACAGTCAGGAAGAAAAGCGGGATTAACAGTCAAGGAATACATTGCTGTAACCGATAAGCACGGCAATTGCTCTGTGGTTGCTGAGCGTTTATGCGGACTGGACTTGTTCACTAAAAAACAGGGTTAATTTTGGTAGAGATAAAGAGGTGATATCATGGCACTGAAAGGTATTCTTTTGTACGAGAAAGTCGGTACAAAACTGAAGCTGCGTCTCAAAGCAGGTAATCATGCTCAGGATTTCAAGGTCGAAGAAGAATTGAGCCAAGCTTTGTTGGATATTTATCTGAAGAATCCGGAAGAATTGAACAGAAAAGAAGTACAGTTCGAGAAAGGCGGCAAAGGCGCAATAAGACGAGTATCTGAGCCAGGTATTCCTTGGGAAAAACCTGGTCGAAAACGGAAACCAGCCAGACAAACAACACCACACAGCTCTCCCACCAGACAGACAAGCAATCTTCGAATCAGACAGATTAGAGAAAATAAGGCATTGCTCACAGACAATAGAACTTTTGTCAAGAAAGACACTGTTATTTGTGAATTTGATACTGCTGAAGAAGCTCGGGTTGAAATTGTTAACAATAAGCTTAGGCGTACTGATTATTACAGCGAAAATCCACAATGCTATCCTTTTAATTTTGTTTCAGCACCAAGATTAAAGGACAGGCCCTATCTGCAAGTGCCCCAAGTGCAACAAAACAAGACTGCGCAAGCAGAGAGAATTTTACGATTCTTTAATAATTACCCACATCTGGATCACGGGCACTTTGCGGCAGGAACCCACAGCGGTATTATAGAATTGGAACTCACAGCCTTATCACCTTTACTGGTATCTCATCCACCTGGCAGAGACGCTGTACTGTCGCGAGAAGAAATTGCCTCACTGAATAACGTTTATAACGATGCAGTGAATAAAAAAATCTATGGGACCATAGAGAAAATCAAAAAGAAAAAGGGGAATACTCCAAAGGAAGAAGACGACGCAAAAAAAGAAAGGCTGCTGTCTCGCTTTAGACCATCCTGGCAAATTGCACCCGGCAAATATGCTTTGCCGGCAACCTCACTAAAGGGAATGTTGCGATCTTATTTAGAAGCATACAGTCTCAGTCTGATGGGTTCTCTTTCCGCCAGCCTCAAAGGAGATAAAGACGAAGGGAATGCAAGGATGCATTCCCGAACCAATCATCGTTGCGCTGCGAGAGGTATCAGTCCATTAAACGTGACTTTGTATACCTATCATTGGACAGGGAAAGGCCCTGCAGGCAATTGGAAGCGCTGGGTGACACGGGGCTTTACTCCTTGGGACAAACTGAGCCATGTAAATCCGGAAGAAAATCTTCGGACTTTGAGTTTGGCCGATTGTCTTTTTGGACGTGTATTCAAGGAAGACAGTCCGCAGGCACGAAATGACAGTGCTATTCCTGCATTACGTGGACGTGTCCGGATTTCCGAAGCCAGCGGCTGGAACGAAGATGGTGAGTCTACCGTTCGCTCAGCCGATGAATATTGGTTTTTAAAAACACTTACCCGTCCCTCGGGTGCCAAGGCCAAATGTGAAGCACTGTATCTTCGACCAAAAAACGGGAAAGTCGATAAATACGATAATCCAAATTCTGAAGCCCGGGGCAGAAAAATGTACTGGTCCCACAGTCTGGGTGAACCAGGAAGGAAAGGAGCTCAAAGCCTAGCCTGGATGCGCGACAAAATAGCCGCTGCTCCGTCTCAGGACGCTCTTTGGAATGATCAGACAGTGCAGCAGGCAATTCGGTGCTTCAGAGATCGGGTGAAAGGGCACAGGAACTCACAGCCTGATACCAAGTCCTGGGTCAAGCCCCTTCTACCCGGCTCACGCTTCCGTTTTTCCATACGCTTTGAAAATCTTACAGACATTGAATTAGGTGCGCTTCTCAAAGCCATCGAACTTGCAAATAAGCCTGGAGAAACTCCAGCCCATTGCCATCGTCTGGGGCGGGCAAAGCCACTGGGTTTTGGCAGCGTTTTGTTGACAATCAAAGACATCAAGTTGTGGGATACTACACTGGCTATAACAAAACTGTATTCTGGAAAAGATCTCTGGAAAATTGAAACAATAAAAGAGCAGCAGATTTCTGCGGCACGTAAAGCCTTTAATTATTATTGTCGGTCTTGGAAGGACACTGTTTGGGAGGAGATGGGAGTGCTGACCTCTATACCCACTGGGCTCACAGATATGGACTATTGGAAAAACTGGTCAGATTATCAACCTTGGCAGAACAGTGACTATCCGCTGCCGCTTCCAAAGGATGCCAAACCTTGGTAATTTCCACTGATAAGACATAAGTCTGGAAAGTTTTCATAGATGAGTTCCATTCAGACCAATCCATTATATTTATTAAATGCCTTCTCTGTAAATCAGTTGGGGTCGTTCCCAGCTGCAGTTAAATTTACAGAACAGACAGTGTCAGAGGTGCAGGAAGTTCTGGCCGAAGGATATTGCTCGGCTGTGGGCCACGGACAAACGGCCGAAATATTTTCAAGAGTTTTGCAAACAACCATTCCCGTGCAACGTATTACGATAGAACTGCATCCGGGCGACAGAGCTGTGCTGGGCCAATATCGTGGACCACGTTTGGAAGAGGGAGCCCGTCAGCTGCCTGATGGAGCAAGGATTCACTGGTATCTGGTTGAAATAGGAGGATAATCTTATTATGCAATCTTATGCAACACATGCTGACTTGATGATCATGATTTCTACTCAGGCGCAAATTGCCAATTACAAGGTCTATCTGCATTACTCTCCCCAAAAGACTATTGCCCTGAGCAGTGAGCTCGCCAGGTCGAATAACTGGTGTTACGGTTTTCGTGAATTGCTTGGAAAAAAATTTGAAGAACTTATTTTTCAGTCCGCACCGATTATGGACGTGGATAAATTTAAAGATATTTTTCACCAGCTGCTGAAAGTCAAAATACAGAGCAGTGAGGGTAAATGTATCTGGGCCTGGGCTGGTGGTCAGAAACCACACAGTACAGCCTTATATCTGTTGGCGAAAGAATACAAAAATACTGATCCGGAAAAACATGAAATTGTTTACACTGATGGCAATCAAGATCGTTTTTATATCGATGGAATTGAAGAAGCAACCTCTCTTTCTGCTCCTTTGGATGCCAAAGATATTTTGACAATCCATGGACTAACCGTAAAAGAAAACAGAAAAGCTCCTGAATTGAGTAATGAAGCAGAATTGAAGGGTTTTTTGACCGATCAGAATATAAGAAGGAGGGAATGGCAGCCTCCGGATTTTGTAACTCAATTTAAAAATCTTCAAGCTGAACCTGCTTTTGCCCAAGATGATATACTCAAACTTGTTTCCGATCCGCTTTCCAACAACATTCTTACACATACCGAACAGGCATTTGAGAGAATCATTGAAAAAGGAAGCTATCCGCAGCCAGAGGTACGAGACTTTTTGAAAGCCTTGAAGGTGGCGAAAGGAGAAAAACTCTGCAAATGTCTTTTTGCACAGGCAATGAACTCCCAAAAATTACGTAAGAAAAAGAAGATTATTTTTGAAGAGCAGCCTTCGGGTAAACTCTTTGAACAATATGCTCGAAAACGTATTATGAATTGGTATTTATCCAGAGGCAAACACTTGGTTTCATCCCTGGCTTTTGAAGTGATGGTGGAGGGTATAAACTATCAGGCGGAATACGGAACGCGTCCCCCTGAATCGGCTGCCGAATTCGACTGTCTCATGATTACTCCTCGGGGACGATTTATTGCCATAGATTTTAAATCAGCAGGAAGAAGAAACTATCGCGCTCAGCGGTCCAGTGTGACACAAGCAGGGGGGCACTTCGCAGAACTGTATTATTTATATCCCTGGATAAAAGAAGATCTTCCACCAGAGCCAGGGAACCCAGAAACAAGACCCGCTGAGATCAGAAACAGAATGAATGCTATTGTAAAATTGGATAACGATCTTAGGCCGAAGTCTCGTAAGAAAAGAGGTATTCGCTTTTATCGCGAAGATAAAGAGTTTTATAATGACCTGGAGACAATATTGCGTTTGAAATAAGAGGTGTTTTGAATAGTATCTGTCTTTTGAGCCCAATTAAAAGTCGGTATCCCCTCATAAGTTATGATATGGGATGGCGGTTCATAACATAATCGTATACCAGTGAGCCTATTGAGCGCTTCATGAAGTGATAAGTGTCTGGTTGGATTTCGATCAGATGATCCAAGTCAAAATGTCGGCATGATTCTTTACTTTCTTCTTTCTCATGGGTAAGCTCATTCCAAAAATAATGTTTGTGTACTGTCGGATCGATAGGTGTACTTTTCTTCAAAAGAGGCGTATAAATTTTCCATTCCTCGATAAAGCGGATCAATACCTCTTCCGGTACACCATGGGCATCGGGCTTCTCCGGTGTAACCTGCTGAGATCGTACATGGTCTTGCAAGTTTCTTGGTGAAAAAGACACCATGACAATCTGATATCCAAACTTCCTGCAGACACGGGTATAGGATTCTGTCTGCCACGGACTGAGATTGATATTGTCACAGATAACAACGTCCGTTTCCTCTTTGATGCTTTCAGTAAAATCCATCAGGTTTTTCAAATGATTATCGTAGAGTTGACTGATATCAAAGGCATAGCGCCCTTCAGCAGTCATAAAATATCTATCTGTCGAATGCAGGGTGACAGATAGTCCTTTTTTACTCAAGTATGACTCAATACAGTTGGAAATAGTGGTTTTTCCCGATCCCGGCACCGCACGATTTATTACAGCTGTTTTGACTGGCATAGCAACAGATCCTTCCTTAGTAACCACAACAACACACCAATCCATCATAAGACTACAGGATAAATACGCTGTTTTCCAAATAGATAATGCCTGTAGAAGTCCATATGTAAGGAAGCGATACTGTTTTCGTATTATAAAAAGGAAAAGACAGGAGAAACATATGAGCATGCATAAAGGTAGATATTGGCGGAAAGATAACGTATCGGTTATGTCAAGAAGTTTCTGTAAATTGATTGGATAAAGGGGGTGATCGTTGGCACACTCTTGGTGAATACAAAAACCGGCCTATTGGGCTAATCAAAAGGCAAGCAAGGGATGACCAGTAAAGAGTATAGAAGTTTTTGATCAAATACAAGAAAGTGGTGAACAGGATTTATTTTTGGAGATGCTTCGTCTGTTGGTACAGACCGTCCTCGGTACCATAAAACGAGAAGACGGCGGAAGTTAGGGTCGGGTATAAGAGACCTGGGGGGATCACTGGTATCCCTGAAGGTCGGTCAGATCGGTCAGTAGTGCTTATGACATACCCTGTGACTCAAGTGATATAAAGGCATTCTGTAGCGAAATGGGGGTCGCTGGTCACATCGATTCCCAGGGTTCGCAGGCCGGCCTCATCGCCGGGAGAGGGGATATGGGTCAGGTGCATGCTGCATCCTCTGAGATGCTTGAGTTGTTTTATGGCCTTCTTGGTTGCATCGCTGCCCTGTGCAGAGGCGCCCACGGCAATGAGAGCTTCCTCCAAATCCAGACTCACACTCTCCGCACCTTTCACCTCCCATTTCATGGTGCCGATGGCATCAATGATTCCCGGAGTGATGAGATGGATCTGACCGGGGATACCGGCCATATGTTTGATGGCATTGAGAATGGCGCTGGTGGAAGCGTGCATGAGAGGTGAGTTTTTACCTGTGATGATCTCACCGTCTTTGAGTTGGAGGGCGGCTCCGCAGAAAACACCCTGGTTGCCTTTGTTTTTTTGGCGCGCTTTTTCGGCGGCATCACGGGCGGGAAGCACCACAGGACGGCCTTCCACCTGAACATCCAGCTCGTTCATGAGCAGCTCCACGCGTTCCACCTCTTCTTTGTCGCTTTGTCCCAGAATATAATCACAGCGTGTCTGCAGAACCCGTCGGATCACTTCCTGGCGCGCTGCTTCCTCAACGGCCTCGTGGTCAATGATACCGAAAGCGATGCGGTTCACGCCCATGTCCGTAGGGGAACTGTAAAAGCTTTCTTTTCCGGTAATCTTGTGGAAAATGCGGTTGAGGAGGGGAAAAGCTTCCACATCGCGGTTGTAATTGACCGTTGTGGTTCCGTAGGCTTCGAGATGGAAGGGGTCAATGACGTTGACGTCTTTCATGTCGGCCGTGGCTGCTTCATAGGCCAGGTTCACGGGATGTTTCAGGGGCAGATTCCATATGGGAAAGGTTTCGAATTTGGCATAGCCCGCCTGTCGCCCCCGCTTGTATTCGTGATACAACTGCGAGAGGCAGGTACCCATTTTTCCGCTGCCCGGACCGGGTCCCGCAACAACCACAAGAGGATGAGTCGTTTCAATATAGCTGTTGCAGCCATAGCCTTCATCACTGACAATGGTGTCCACATCGGTGGGATAGCCTTTTGTGGCCCGGTGCGTATAGACCCGGACATTGCGTCGTTCCAGTTTGTTCTTGAAGGTCTGTGCACTGACCTGATCATCGAAGCGGGTGATGACAACAGCAGTCACTTCAAGTCCCCAATCGATACGGAGGTCATCAATGAGTTTCAGAGCATCAATATCATAGGTGATACCGAAATCGGCCCGTATTTTTTTCCGGGCGATATCTCCCGCATGGATACAGAGGATCAGATCGATCTTGTCGCGAAACTGATGGAGCAGTTGCATTTTGACATTGGGATCGTAACCGGGCAACACACGTGAGGCGTGGTAATCAAAAAGCAGTTTTCCACCGAATTCCAGATACAGTTTATTATTGAAGTGTTCCATTCGCGAAAGGATTTCTCGGGTCTGCTCTTCCAGATATTTTTTCGCATCAAAGGCCGGGCCGGATGGTAACATCTCTATCTCCAGTTGCAAGGGGGGGTTAAAAGGATTTTATAAGGAAACATGGAGGATAGTCAATCTCAAAGCCATATTCCATAAAAAGAAGGCGAAAAAGCCCCTTTTCCAGGAGAAAAGAGGCTTGTATGCTTTATGCGCAGAAGGATGACGGAGATGTTGTGATGCAGAGTCCGGAGCGAAGAGAACCGGAGCTTCAGGTAATCAGTAGGTAATTTCGAGGATGGCGAGAGCCATGGGGCCGGCGGGAGTTTGTGCCGTTACCTCTTCTCCCACAGCTTTTCCCAGGAGAGCTTTTCCTACAGGGGATTGGGCTGAAATTTTTCCGGTCATGATATCCGCTTCGGCCGGGTCCACGAGAATATAAAGGGATTCCTGCTGGAGTTTGAGGTTTTTGACACGGATGGTCGCCCCCAGAAAGGCTTTGCTCGTATCGCGGTTTGCCGTGGGAAGGAGGGCGGCCCGACCTATTTTATCTTCCAGGTCCCGTATGTGCGCATGAATCAAAGCCTGCTCTTCTTTGGCTGAATGGTATTCGGCATTTTCACTCAAGTCGCCCAGGCTGCGGGCATGTTCAATGGCTTCAGCAACGACGGTCCTTCTTTTAAAAAGGGCGGCCAGATCGGCTTTCATTTTGTTGAGGCCTTCCGCACTCACGTAAAGAGTCTGGTGGGACATGATGGTTTGATCCTCATTGAAATAAAATACAGAGTGCCGGCAAGAGCGGGTTCTTCCCGGCAATCAGAAAAGTATAGCAAAGCCTCTTTGCAATGCCCAATTTCATCTTGAAACGAGCTATGAGCGCGGTTTCAGGTTCCAGGTGAATGCGAGAAGTGCTGCAGCGAGAACGGTACAACCCACGATGGAGATAATGACCAGGTTCCAGGCTGTCTCCGGGCCCCACAGTGGCGTGGAGTAATCCAGAATCCAGCCGAATCCTTTCGCCTGCACCGTTTTGCCCAGATAACCGAAAAGACCGATAAAGCCCGCAGCAGTGCCGATGGCTTTCTTACCGATAATGTCGAGGGCGATAATGACAATGAAATTAATGACGGGATAAACGAAAAGCCCGATGATCGCCAGCAGAATCATATCCAGGGAGATGAGGGTTGCCGGTGTGAAGAGCATGATTGTAAAGGCGCCGACGACCGGTATGAGACAGAGAACAGAAAGCATGCCCCGCCGTCCTCCGGCCAGATCGGAAAACCAGCCCATGAGAATGGTGGAGGGGATGCCGCCGAATTCAATGGCGAGAACAGCCAGCCCGCCGCTCTGCAGGGAGGCGCCTTTCATCTCGCGCAGATACATGGGTCCCCAGTCCAGCATGCTGTATCGGGCGATATAAGTGAAGAAATTGGCGAAGGCCAGAAGCCATACGAATTTGTTGGTCAATACATATTTGAAAAGCAGTTCGTTCATGGTGAGCTCACGTTCGCGCTCTTCACAGTCTTCCCGGCCCTGAGGATAATCGTCATTGTATTCTTCAATGGGTGGCAAACCCACAGACTGAGGGGTATCCCGGAGGCGAAGGAGGAGATACACGGAGCCGATGAGCGCCAGGAAGCCCGGCACGTAGAAAGCATATTGCCAGCCGCCGTAATAACTCGTTGCCCAGGCGGCCACATAGCCGGCGACACCGCCACCCAGATTATGTGACGTATTCCAGATGCTGAACATGAGCCCCCGTTCCCGCTCGCTGAACCAGTGTCCCTGAGAGCGTCCGCAGGGAGGCCAGCCCATGGCCTGGAAGAAGCCGTTCAGAGCCCAGAGGATGAAGTGAACGGAGAAGGTATTAATCCAGCCAAAGGCGAAGTTGCACAGGGCGGTGAGCAGCAGACCGAAGGCCATGAAATAGCGCGGATTGCTGCGATCAGAAACAGCACCCATGACAAATTTGCCTATGCCGTAGGCAATGGCTGTAACAGCGAGAAGGCTGCCGATATCGGATTTGCTGTAGTTGAGGGTTTCCATCAACTCGGGTGCGACAACAGAGAGGTTGTTGCGAACCAGATAGAAAGCGGCATAACCCATGAAGGTGGATTCCATGATCCGCCATCGGAAACGGGGGTAAAGCCGCTTTACCTCGTCATCAGGCAATCGCGGTATATGCGGCGCCGGTTTAAACACATTCCAAGACATAGCAGACTCCTTTTCTTTAAATCAGGGACAGGCCTTGTGAAATAAGACCCCACTGTTTGTGACCAGCTTGCAGGCCTGGCCTGACAGTGTCCCCGAAAACTATCGGCGGGATGCCAGCTGACGCTCATAGGCAACTTTTCCGCCGTGAGGTACGAGGGGTGGCGAGAAATGTCCCTGCCATTTCGGCCACAGATAACTGTCCAGTACCTCTCTGAAAAAATGATCACCATCAGCGACTTCGCTCATGGGTGTGTCTTCAATTTCTCTGCGTGTGAGGCTCCTGTAAGGGCGCTCCATTCTATATGCATCCGCCAGAGACACTTCTTTTCTATTGCTCACAGGTGTAGCGCATTTTTGGATCAATTCCGGGGACAGGGCGTCCGGAGCACTTCCCCAGCGGACTTCAGGCGGATGGTTGGGATTGAAGGAGAGGTCATAGATACGCTTTTCCAGATCAAGAAAAGAGAGGCGTTGTATTTGTCCTTCACTGTCCCTGATATTCAGGAATTGTTTTTCAAAGAGCATATTTTTCGCGTGGAGGGCGGCAACAGCGAGATCGGAGGCGCTCCAGACGGCATGAAGATTGAGGCCTTTGAGGTCGAGAAAGGAGGGAGCCACTTCAAACCATTGGATGGCTGCGTCCATTTCTTCCAGGAATGCGAAATACCGTCCCCGCATTTCGGCATCTTCCAGGGCTGTGGCATAAATCCCCCACCGTCCGCCTGTATGATGGATATTGCGTGAGGCCGTTCCTCCCGGAAATTCGATGGCTCCTTCAGCACAGCGATTTTCCCAGGCTTTCTGAACTTTTTCTTCGCGGATGAGCAGGGTGTTTTCGAAATCACGGAGAAAGCGCTCCATGATCGCCATCAGTGCGATGGGCTTGTCTTCTCTGAGGCGAAAGCGGATGTATTGGTGCATGCTTCCCAGAGTGAAGCCCTTTTCGGTGATACTTCCCCTGGTCGTCAATTCTTCCATACGGTCATATTGTTCCAGATTATAGCCGAATTCCAGCATTTCCTCATCGCTTCGCCGGCGGACACGGGTAACCTTTCCCTCTTTGTCCGTTTCGGCCAGAGGATAGCGAAGCACCCGGAATCCGCGGAAGCATCCTGCATAGGGATTCTCTTCCCTGGTTGAATCCTTGGGAGTGATTCCTGTGACGGCATTCATTCCGTTGAAGGTATAGAGGTCTCTTGTCGGTGATGTGGTCGCATCGAGAAAGCGCACGCCTCCGCCGGATTCGATCTCGGCGAGAACCAGGACGTGACCATCGAGATAAAAAGAGCATCCCGGTATAAGGAATTCAGGAGTGATGGCAACAGGGCAGGTATCGCTCAACTCAGAGTTTCTGCTGTGCGGCTCCACGCGCAGATTGCCTGTGCAGGTCCCTGTTACGAGATCCACGAAAAACTGGTGCGCCGAAAGGTATTCAAAGGAACTGGCTGTTCCAGCCGGCTGCGTGGAGGGCGCCGTCCGTATATCCGTCCCGTCTGAAGAGCGCACGGAGCTGTACATGAAGGGCAATCCCCGGCGACAGGCGTAATAACCGCCCAGAGACATGAGCAGTTTGTGGCAATCCACAATATGGTGGAGTGCGCGGATAGTCGCCTGTTCCAGTTGCGGATTGGAGGGTTCTCCGATAAATTCAGGATCCAGCAGGAGGTTCATTTCAGGATCGGTGAGAACATGTTCCAGTTTTGCCAGGCGCTGCTCTTTGCTGCCATTCACTTTCCGGTCATAAATATTGGAGACCCAGGCGGCGAAGTGTCGCGTTTCCGCTGGTGTCCATTGCCTGTGGAGTGGCCAGGCACCGCGGGTGGAATGGATGGTTGCGGGGTTGGGATCGCTTGCCGTCGCCGTTAGAGAAACAACAAAGAGCAGGGCGAGGGCTGTAAGGATTCCAGAAAAACGGAGCATTGCATATCCTTTCCCGTGATGGCTGATCCTCCCGCATCGCTTGCAGGAGTTGAGGCATGGGATCAGTGTATCGTCGCAGGGTTGATTTGTTCCGTGAAAAAACATAGGGACTCAGAGCAGGGCATCTGTGGCATAGGACCATTTTCCTACCTGCGCATCCAGTTTATCACGGATGGGATATCCTGCGGTAAACATGCCGCGCAGATAGCTTGTTGAAGTTTCGCGCTGACAGAGGCTGCGATAAAAAGCCTGAAGTTTGAAGGCTTCGTCCATGGGCATTTTATGGCCTCCGGGCAAGGGTGTGGGCCGGGAAGGTGCTCCGGCGAACTCGTCGCTGTCAAAGGGAGCACCCCAGCGCAATTCCGGCGGGTGGTTGGGATCAAAGGAAAGATCATACAGGCGCTCCTCAACTTGTTTCAGGGTGAGGGTGACCTTCTGTCCTTTCGAATTGACATAGTCCAGAGAAAGTTTTTCGAAGTGTTTGTTCTTTTCAGCGATCATGGCCGCGGCGAGATCCGCCTGGCTGCGTATGCCATAGGATTCCAGCCCGGTCATATCAATGAAATCGGGCTTCATCTCAAACATGCGTATGGCATATTCCATCCAGTCGGCCAGATAAAAATATTTATTGCGTCTGTCCACGTCAGAGGAAGGGGAGCTCCAGGTTTCCCAGCGTCCTGTTGCCTGAAAGATATTATCCTTTTCATGATCTTCGGGATAAACGATGGGGCCGTTGCGCAGAACGTCCTTCCAGGCATCCTGGATGAAACGTTCCCGCTCAATATAAGCCTGCAGGAGTTCATCGCAATACTGGCGGATGAAGGGTGCCGGCGCGATCCTGTCGAGTGTTTTCATACGCAGTCTGATGAGATCGTGCATGCTGGAGGGACGCAGGTCACCTTCTTCGATAAAGTGGTTGTCATACATTTCCCGGGTCAGATCGTATTGCTCCGTACTGAATCCGAATTCCACCATTTCCTGATCTGTTCGGCGGCGGACACGGGTCACATTGCCCCGGCTGTCCGTTTCAGCGATAGGATAACGGAGCACGCGAAGCCCCTGGTAGCAGCCGGCCCATTCGTCATCAGGATCACTGCCCCGGGGCGTTGCGCCTCCGACAACATTCATGCCGTTGTAAGTGAATATATCCCGGGACGTGGTGGTGCTGCAGTTGAGAAAGTACAGTTCGCCATACTCAGTCACTTTGGCAAGAACCAGACAGTGCCCATCGAGATAGTTCATGCATCCCGGCAGGAGTTGGTCGCGGTTCAAGGCAACGGGGAGTGTATCGGAAAGTTCGGCATTTTTCCCGTTGAGATTGATCCGGAAGTTTCCGGAAATGAAATGTCCCACGGCATTATTGAAAAAGTGGCTGAGGGAAGGGCTGGTGTGGCTGCTCGTTCCGCCATAGGGGATATTGAAATCAGCAATGCGCACATCCACGCCCCGTTGACCGGTACTGACTGTGGCGGTCATCCAGGGCAGGGCGCGTCTGTAGGCATAGTACGCGGGGATAAAAGCTGTGAACTTGCCGCAATCCATGAGATGGTGCATGGAGCGCATGAGCCCGGCGGGCATCTGGGGGTTGCCTCCTTCTCCGAGAAAGGCGGGATCCTGCAGAAGGTTCATCTCCGGATCTTTGAGGAGGTATTCCAGTTTGGCTGTGCGTTGCTCCACAGTGCCCGTGGTCTTTTTATCAAAGAGATTCTCCACCCAACGGGCATAGTGTTTTGTTTCGGCCGGTGTCCACTGCCGACGGATGGGCCAGGCGCCTCCTCCCCGGATGGAAGGCGGGTTGGGATCCTGAGCCAGGAGAGGCGTTGCGACAAGAAGTCCGGTCAGGAGAAGGAGTGCGGTGATTGCACGGGTGGAAGAAGAAATAAACTGCATGATGGTATTTCTGGATCCTCTAAAAAATACAGGGGTTGAAAAGGTGCAAGGCCCGGTGCCCGGGGCTGTGGCGTCTATATAAGGGTATTATTATAGACATTTAGGCCCGTGCTTCCAAAAAACTGAGTGTTTGGGTAATGTGCCCGAGAAGGGCATGAAAAATTCCGGAGAGTTGTGTTCTCGAATATTCATGTCATATTACGATGGCCGGTGAAGAAAAGAGGGTGGGCTGAGCACAGCTCTGACCGGAGTTCACAGGCCAAAAGTGGTTTTGTCCAATAGTATCAGGTCTTTTCGCAAAAAACAAATGCGCACTTACTGGGTACACAGCTTTATGGCTTGAGTCCCAGCAAATCAAATAGGTGCCATTGGAATTCGCCTGGTTCGGTTAATTGCATAAAATGGGCTGCCGTTTTCCCCTCGCCCATTTTCACTTCGTTTTTGCAGCGAGTGCCAAGGACCGCCCATAAGGTATTCAAACTGTGTGTCGGCCACCCCTGCGCTGATTGCAGCCGCACATCCGCAGGAGCTCTTGACGCCCGTCAACGCCAAAGGACTGTTGCCCCGATTCTCAATCACAAAACGATGATCAATCAGGGCATCAGTTGTCACTCTGCCGGCGTCATATTCAGGGGAACTGACATGGGCGGATGGCCCTTCCACGGAAGGGTTTTCACCAGGGGCAGTACACCCGGAAACCAACAACATGGCCAAGCCGTTTATGCACAGAAAGAAGAATATATGCAGCGACATGGTTCAACGCTTTCCCCGCATCTTCAGCACGATGAGTGTTGCAAGCAATGCCGCCGAGAACGCGCCTATTGCGACGCCAATGGGCAATGAATAATCCTTTTTCATTTTCGCTTTCATGCGCGCAATGCGCCGCGCTTCCGTTTCTTTCTCAAGCTTAAAATAGTTTCCTTCACCAAACTTATCCACAAAGTCGCCGGAGGCGATGTCCCAGGTGACCGTTGGCTTCTTAGGAGGAATAATTGTAAAATCTTCTTTGCTCAAATTCGGATTGTTGATTCGAATGGAGTCGGGATCAATGGTTACCTGCCACTCTTTTTCAATGAAATAACCTGGAGCCGCCATATAAAGTCTGGTCTCGAATTCTCCCAAAGTAATCAAGTTTTCTTCCACCAGCGAATTCAATTCTTTAACAGTGGGGACAAATTCATCGGTAAGTGATATCCATAAAGACATACGATGGAGTTTAACGGGAATTCCGAAACCATTTATGTTGTGGTAGTCCTCATATTCGTATCTGCTCAGGGGACGATGGATATCTCTTGGGCTGTTTGTTTTGGAAAATAGCCGAACCTCTTCAAGAGAACAGCTTGGACGATGTACATAGTCTACTTGAACAACACGTCCTTCCAAATCAAAATACACAATCGCTGCGTCCATTGTTTCATTCTCACTGAAATCGCCATCGGGAGGATCGGGAAATAAAAAGAGCAAAATCTGTTCGCCGCGAAGCTCCATATAAGGAGATGTTTCAGCCTGCAACATATCTCGCAAATTGCGGGTGTATGAAAAAATAAAGCTCAAACCCAGAACTGTCAGTGGGGACAATTCGTCGTATGCCATAAACCGTAGCATTTCGTAATTTGTGTGGTAATAAGATTCAGAGCTGTTGGCGCTCTGCCAATACCCGGAAACCGCCCCATCTACAATAGACTCCATGATTAAATTATTGGCCTGAGGATTGTCGGAAGGATTTGTCGGGCGGCTGGCGTACCATAATAGCCACCCGTTTTTCCATCGCATTTCCAGCCGATCCAGTTGTTCTTCCGCCCGTTTGCTGCAGCAATATGTGTAAGAACATTCGATACTCTCCATGGCAAGAAGCTGCTCAAGGAGCGCAAGGCGAAGCGTATCGGCATCCATGAAACTTGTCTGAGGCACAATTTGGCTTAGCACGGATGCGGCGAGAAACAATGTAACTGCCATTTTCAGCTCTCTTAAGCCGGAGTTCACAGGGAAAAAGTGGGTTTGGTCCAATAATATCAGGGCTTTTCGCAAAAAACAAATGCGCATTTACTGGGTACACAGCTTTATGGCTTAAGTCCCAGCAAATCAAATATGTGACATTGGAATTCGCTTGCTTCGGTTAATTGCATAAAGTGGGCTGCCGTTTTGCCCTCGCCCATTTTCACTTCGTTTTTACAGCGAGTGCCAAGGACCGCCCATAAGGTTTTCAAACTGTGTGTCGGCCACCCCTGCGCTGATTGCAGCGTTCTTTTTTTCTTCATGGTCGAGGAGGATGGCTGCGCTTTGGTCACAGGGTCGCGCGTCCATCTGTCCTCATCAAGCTGCTCATCTTCAAAAAGGATGGGTGCCAGCGTCTTGCGTAGATGCCACACCACATAATATGCAAGCATACAGACAAAAATATGCGCACGTACCCGCTGTTCATTGCGATGACGGATGGGACGCACATGAAGGTCTGTCTTTTTGATGCACCGGAAGGCCTGCTCCACCTGCCCCAGACTCTTGCAGGTACGTACTGCGTCAGACGCATTCAGCGCTTCTTCGCTCTCACTGGTGCGTATGATGTAAAAACCGTCCAGACGGCTTTCCGTCTCAATAGTGTCCTGCTTGCGCTGATAAGACAGCGTGTTGTCCCATATTCGGATTTCAAAGTGTTTGCCCACCTTGTGCTTGTCCAGAACCTTGCCGACTTTGATGGCTATCTCTTTTTCATCAAGCGGTTTGCGGACCCGTCGGGAACACTGAACCGTAATCTTCTGCAAATCCTTTTCTGTCGCCTCAAGCAGTTCATTGCGTGTGCGGCATCTGGCCTGCGCCAAAAGTGGATTATAACAGACCATCAGACGCTCCCCCGGATAATCGTCACTGGTGACCTCCGCCAGATTCTGCTCGTCAAAAAGAGAAGGCTGGAATGCCTCCTGTGCCGCCAGTTTGCGTATGGCGCCAAAACGCAACGCGGATATCCAGCCCAACTGCGGATAATGACGCAGCATGTCTATCTGCGTCCGGGTCAACATACCCCGGTCCCCCACCAATATCACCCGTTCAAGGCCAAAGCGTCCGCGTAATTTTTCCACCTGATCCGGTACGGTGACAGGGTCGGCGGTATTGCCCGGATATACATCTACGGATATGGGCCGGCCTTCACTGTCGGCAAGCAACCCGTAAACAATACCGGGTAATTTTTCGCCGTCGCGATGATAACCGCGTACCGCAAGCGGACAGCTGCGACCATGACAGGAAGAACTTGAAACATCGAAGAGAACAACAGCGCCTTGGGAAAGATGTCGTTTGGCAAGTTTGTTCTCAATGCGACTCTGGCGTTCCAGCAGCCAGTCCAGGGCATCATAAAGTTCATTCACATGGGCATTCTCAACCGACAGTTCCCGGGCAAGCGTAGTGGTATGCCACAGATGTGTTACGGCCAGTTTTGAGGAGGGATCAAGAATTTGCTGTGCAATCATCGCCATCACCAGATCGCGTTGCCGGCAGGGACGAGAGGACAGCAGCGTATCCATACCCAACCGGCCCATGAAGCCCAACACGGCCTGCACGTGGCCATGAGGCAAAGAGCGTTCAATAGTGAGCAATTCATCGGCAGGCACGAGGGTTTTACCCGCCAGCAACAGCCGTAAGCCCGCTATCACTTCGGGGGAGCATTCGCTGAGATTGGCGATGGTTTTCTTTACCACCTTTCCTCCTTGTCGCGTTGATTTACGCAACAGGATGGCCGGCGGTGATTTTCTATTGGGCACGATATCAATATACATGGCTACATTATATACGATATGACACTAATTATCAGGAGTTATAATATAATTTACATGGCTATATTTTGACAAAATATTTGGCTGTGTCGGGTATAGATATGCCCGTGTTTATTGGGGAAAAGGGCAATCAAATGAAAAATATGCCCGTGAACGTCGGCTCTGAGAGTCATCTGATCCCGGAGGCCTATTGACGGTTTGAATGGTTATCTTTGCGAAGGGCATGTCATACCCGGAGTGCTCCCTGACAGTCTGTTGTTATGTTATAACCGGGGACAGGCTTTGTTGGCCATATTTCCACTCAGGACTTGTCTTTTCCCATGGCGATTTTGGCGAAACGGGTATGAAGTTCGTGTTTGCGTACTTTACCGATGGCTGTTTTAGGGAGTTCATCAATAAAGCGCACATATCGTGGACATTTGAAGGCTGCGAGATTTTCCCTGCAAAAAGCAATGACTTCTTTTTCTGTGAGGGAATGCTCTTCTTTGATTTTAACGACGGCCAGGACTTCCTGTCCCCAAGTGGCTTCATCCACACCGATGACAGCGACTTCTTCCACGGCGTCCATACGTGCAATGATCTGTTCCACCTGGGCGGTGTAAACATTAAGCCCGCCGCGGATGATCATGTCCTTGACCCGATCGACAATATAGAGATAGCCTTCCGAGTCGAAATGCCCCAGATCTCCGGTTTTCAGCCACCCATCTTGCAGGACTTCAGCCGTTGCTTCCGGATTTCGATAATATCCTTTCATGACCGTTGGTCCGGCAATAAGGACTTCCCCTATTTCGCCCACAGGCAGATCTTTTCCTGCTTTATCCACGATTCGGATGGAGGTATAACGCAGGGCCGGTCCGACGGAATTCCAGCGGATGGGATCTTCATGATCCGCCACGGAACTGGCGCAGGTAGCTTCACTCAAGCCGTAACCCATGATGAGTGGTTTTTTGAAGACCCGCTGTACTTCCCTGTAAATGGCCTCGGGCATGGGTGCGGCGCCGGAAACAAAGAACCGGATGGAGCTCACATCAGCGGATTCGGCCTTGGGCAAGCGTGTCAAAAGTCCGTAAATGGTGGGCACGGCACTCATGGTTGTGATTTTATATTGTTCAATCATGGGCAATATGGTGAAAGGATTGAACATGCCAGCCACAAGAAAGATGCGGGCGTTGCACAGCATGGGGGTGAGAATGGAAACGACCTGAGCATTGACATGGAAGAGAGGCAGCACACAGAGAAAGCGATCTTCGGAGCTGATGCGATTGGAACGGTAAAGGGCCAGAGCATCCCAGATATAATTGCCGTGCGTGAGGATGACGCCTTTGGGCTTTCCTGTTGTACCCGAGGTGTAGATGAGTGCGGCGTCGGAATCGCTCGTGGCTGTATTCTCCGGGATTTCGCAGGGCTCCAGGAGACTGGAAAAAGAGGTGCTGTGCTCTGTATCAGGCCCGGCGACAAATACTTTTTCAAGTTGAGGCAACACTTCGAGCAGGCGCGGAAGAACAGGGAGCAGTTCGGGCATGAGAACAAGAAAGCGCGCCTCAGAGTTTTCAATGATATAGATATACTCTTCAAAACTCAATGCCGGATTAATAGGCACCATGAGTGCCCCTATACGGCCGAATCCAAGAAAACAATACAGGTATTCCAGACTGTTTCCTAGCATAAGGGCTATCTTGTCGCCCGGCTGTATGCCCAGCGCTTTCAGATTGCCGGCCACGAGACAGGACCGTTCGAACATCTGGCCGTAGGTGACCTCTTCCTTTTCAAAAAAGATCATGGGGTTATCAGGCGCCTGACCTACTGTTTTCTCCACATATTCCGGTATATTCATTTTCTCTTTCCTGCTGACGGGCACAAGTGTGCTCCGACCCACTTCCCAGAGAATGGGTGTTAATTTATTGGGGCATAGTATACCCCAAGGCTGTCTGTAAGCCAAAATTCTGGTTAAAACACGAATAGCAACCGATTACCATGATTGTTATACTACAAAAACAGGCTTTGTTTCCATACAGGTGAAGACCCTTGTTCACACAAAGAGAATGGCGAATCTCTTTTTAAGGAGCCAATGGGGGAATTGGTGTTGTGAAGTTACGAAAATCCACAATACGATGAAAAGTCATGAAATTGGCGTCGTGGTTGTTGTGAGCGCCACCCTGACCATCTTCGTATGCGGTACGGCAAACAGCAATGAGATGATCGGCTTCAAAGAGCCAGTCCACATATTGAAAACCGTGGTGCTTCACATCGGGGTGTTGCAGCACAATGGCACGCACTTCCCAATGGCGCAGATCGGCGGAGCGCATGAGTGCCAGGGTATTGCGGATCCGTGCGGGCCTGTCGTCAATAATGGAGTCTTCCAGGATGATGGAGGCCAGGGTCCAGTAATGATTGCTTGTGGGATCGTGGCGTATGGTGAATTTTTTGGCACCACCGGGAAAGGGGATGAACCCTGTTTCAGGATCAAAAGAGGAAAGAGTTCCTTCCGGGTTCACGGTAACGATGGCGGCTTTTTCGGGATGGTGCGGCGGCAGATCAACCCGGAGCACATTGACCATATCCCCTTCGGGCGTGACAACGGCATTTCCTTCGAGCCAGGCGTGGAAATTTCCGTCCAGCCATTCGGGATCCCTTGCCACGGGATTGCTGAAAGTCCAGTTTTTCGCAACAAGCAAATCGGCATCCACAGGGATGGACATCATGAGAGCTCTGTATCGTTCACCCCAGCGCGTACCGCCCATGGCATCTTCGAAGGCCCTCCAGAGTCGGCCCTTGTATTCAATGACCGGTCCCGGAGCCGTATGATACTGGCCTTCTCTATCGGTGAGTCGTCCCGTGTTTTCATCGAGGGGCTCCGTCCAGGTCTCGCCGTCATCAAGACAGCGCCGGATGACAATGGGGCCATGATGTTTTTCCACGGCAAGCAGATAAACGGCATCACGGTGAGTGAAAAGTTTCGGCCAGAAAAGGCATTGCATCTCTGCTGTCTGCGTCCAGGTTTCACCCTGATCGGTGGAACGATATACAACGGCCGTAGCGCATTCGTGCTCGTTACTTTCGGGGCCGAAGTAGTCGTGTGCGGCCAGATAGGCACCCGACGGGGTCACGGTGATGCTGGGCGAGCCTATATATTTTCCGCTGATCTGGGGGCTGTGCGCAATGACGGTACCCGGCACCTCGGCCCAGTCCCCGGTTTGGTCGGCTACGGCGGGCATGGCTGCACAGAGCATCAGAGCGACTATACAAATGAGCAGGGGAGCTTGTCGGACGAACATGAAAGGGTCTCCGTTATTTTTTACTCAATTGACTTTGGATTTCATCAATAACCAGTTTGTTCTTTTCCCTGATCCGCATGAGCTTCAACTGGGCGTTCTTGGCGGAATCTGAACGGGGCTCCACGGCAATGGCTCGTTTCCAGGCCTCCAAAGCGGCGGATTCCTCATGGAGCTTATACAGCGCATTGCCGTAATAGAGCAGGGCTCTGGCATAATTGGGGTCCTCATCCAGAGATCTTCGAAACGAATAGAGCGCATCGCTGTATCGCCTGGAGTTATAGTGTTTTACTCCTTGCTTGAGGTATTTGCGGGCTGTCTTGCGTTCACCTGTGAGTGCTGTGGAAGAGCCCTCCTGCCAGGTTGCGGAGAGACTGTCCCAGAAATCACGGGTAAACTCTGAGGTGGAGGAATTCAGGGTGACGAAGCGCCAGATGGTCTGGCTCAAATCGACAATCAAGGTCCAGATCCCGGAAAAGAAAGACTTCAACATGATAGGATCCCTGTTGTATTGAGCGTGGGGTGCTCTTGCTGTTGTATACTTAAGTATGCCCTTTTCAAAGCCTCGATTCAAGTTACAGACCAAAAATAAATCTTCAGGACCCTGCGGACAAGTCCGGAAATTGAAGGATGAATCAGAAAGATTCTGAATAATTCAGACACAGAGTTGCAAAGTACAGGGCCAGCCTTTAATATATAGCAGCGATGACAGGTACACGAGACACATAAGAATGACCTCCCTTCTCACAAAAAAAAACCATAGACGCCTCGCCTTTCTGGATTTCCTTTTCTGCTGGCCTCCCAAAGGCGGGGCCGACGTGGATGTATATTCCCTTCTCTCAGGCCTGCAGAAACGCGGAATCCCCCTTCGTCTCTTCGTTTTGCAATTGGAAGGATGCGCCGGTCGGGGAGAGGTGGACAGCACTTCCCTTCCTTTCCCTGTGGAAATTATCCGGGTACCCGTCAAGGAACAGAAGCTGGCGCCTATGGCGGAAAAGATTCAGAAAGCTCTGAAGGCCTGGGATCCCGCCGTTGTCATGTTGACCCATGGTTATTTTCTGAAAACGGCTTTGATTCCCTACCTGTCTTCGTGGAAGCTCATAGGCCGCTATTATGCCAACGAGCTCTTCTGTTGGAAAAGCGCTTTTCATTTTCTTGACGGCCAGCCCTGTCCCCGATTTGCACACAAAGATACTGAGCTTTGCAGAGCCTGTGCCTGGGAACATCTCGGCAAAACAATTAAATCAGGACAATGGGATCCCTGGACCCATGAATATCTCCTCACCCGCGCCTGGGAAGCTTCTTTCGTGGAAAAGCACTGTCAGGCTCTGGACAGCCTGGAAGGCATTGTTGTCAACAATGAGGAGATCAAAAAGCATCTCGGGGCCTGGCAGGAAAAAACAGTGGTTATCCCCGGTGCTGTGTCTCTGGATGCTTTTCCCGAAATTCCTCTGCGGGATAAAAAGCCCGGACAGCCTCTGCGCATTCTCATGACGGGACGTGTGGAGGATCCTCTGAAGGGTCTCAATGTTTTGCGGGAGGCCTGCATCCTTCTTCGGAGGACAGGATTGGACTTTGAAGTGATGGTTACCCATTTTGATCCTCTCTTTGCTCAAGGAGAATTGCTTTCCACGGGATGGCTGAGTCATGAAGGCAGCCTGGCCTTGTATGCCCGGGCTGACATTGTGGTTGTGCCTTCTCTGTGGGAAGAGGCCTTTGGTCTCGTTGCAGTGGAAGCCATGGCCAACGGCGTACCCGTCTGCGCTTCCCGGACAGGGGGCCTTCGTGAAATCATTGTGGATGGAGAAACGGGCGGTCTTTTTGAACGGGGTAACAGCGTTGAACTTGCCGCACTGCTGGAAAAACTTTTGAAGGACGAAGCACTTCGAGAACGTTGGGGAAAAGCCGGGCGGGAGCGTATTGAAGCCTTTTATACCTGGGATCAGGTCATAGAGCAGCATTATCAGCCCCTTTTTAAGGAGTATCTGTCATGAAAGAGCGTATAGCCTTGCTTTACAGCTTTTCGCCCCATTTTCTGCGGGCCCTGGAAAGCTTGCGAAGGGAGCATCCTGAGAGTCATCTGACGGTCATTGTTCCGCCCTCCTTTCCCCGAAACCTGGTGGCGGAGCAGGCTGACAGTATTGTGGAACTGGCTCCCGGTTCCGAACAACGACGCTCCTGGCGTCATGGTGTGAAACTTCTGCGTTTTTTAAGGAAAGAAAAGTTCGGCCTCTTTTTTGTGCTCTTCAACAGTCCCGCCCTGGTTCTGATCAGTGTGTTGAGCCGGTCGCGGGAGAGAGGCTATATCAGTCCTAACGGGAAGAAACACCCTCTTTCCCTGTCTTTTCTTCGCCTTTTCACCAGTCTTCTGGCACGACGCATCAAAGGACTGTATACTTATTACCGTATCTGGTGGTATATTCGCCGCCATCCTATTTTAAAAGAAGATAAAAGCACCGGAACCGACAAGAGCGGTGCAGATGCAAAGGATTCACAGGAAAGAACATTATGACCTTGAAACAGCTGGAACAAGCCTTGGAAATTCTTGGAAGCGATGAAAATACCGTATTTGATGAGGATGGTGTCCGTAAAACTGAAGAACATCTGGCTCTGATCCGGGAATGGAATCAGACTGTCAGTCTTGTTTCACAAGGGGATCTGGCTTTTCTTACGGAGCGGCATCTTGTGGATTCCCTGAGTCTTGCTCCCTACATAGGACTGGGCAAGAAGGGGACGGCCCTTCTCGATATAGGCAGTGGTGCCGGCTTTCCAGCCATTCCGCTGAAATGTTTTTATCCGGATCTTCCAGTACTGTGTGTTGAACGAAGTGTTCGCAAGGCCGGATTTCTGCATCGTGTCATCGCGACGCTCGGGCTGGAGGGTATTGAAGTACTGGCGGGTGAATTTCCGGAGCATCCTTCAAAGATTGAGGCCCGTGCTATAACGGCCCGTGCCGTGGAACGTCCCCGACAGGTGTACAACCGAATTTTACAGCGTCTGCCAGTGAAGAGCACCTTCCTTTGTCAGCTGGAAGGTGTTCCCGGTACTGCGGCCGGAAAATACCAGACAGAGGTCATAACGGATGTGTGGCATCAGGCGGGCTTACGTCGGGGAAATCTTCAATTGATCACCCGTGTGTAATGAAATGTTCCACGTGGAACATTGAGGTGTTTGCATGCTTTGATGCGAGCGCAGGGTCAAGAAACAACCGGAATGACGGCGCAGGTATGTCTTGGGATACAAAAGAGACTCCGGAGAAGACATAAGCTTTTTCCTCTCAGTCCTTTCGCGTCCTTTTGCGCTTTTCGGGGTTAAATAAAAAGTATCATTTGCTTGCGGCTATGCTGTCCCATGTTCCACGTGGAACATTGGGTTTTATTCTCCCCTGTTCCCGGAGGTATAACGCCGGAAAATCCTCGGGATCCCATCATGCTTGCCCGGATCCGAAAAACTGACGGGCAGGGTTGTGCGCGTTTTGCCGTCCATGACATGAAAATGGAGATGGGGTACCATACTGTGACCCACATGACCGCTCAGGGCGATGACCTGGCCCTGCTTCACTCTTTCATCCATTTTCACTTTGGCGCTTCCCTGTTGAATATGTCCGTAATAAGCCTGAGTGCCATCACTGTGCTCGACAATGACCAGATTATTGGGCTTTTTATAACCATGTTCACTGTGTTCCTGCACAACCTTTACCACTTTGCCGGCTCGGGCTGCACGTACCTCTGTCCCTTCAGGCATGTAAAAATCATAGGCATAGCGGCCGCCGCCGCGGTGGCTTACGAGCCCTCCCGTGGATTGAATACACCATCGGGACTGACCGGCTTCCCAGGGAAGTTTGTAGGGCGATTTTGCCGGATCAGGAAAAATGACATCGTCACCCTCTCCACTGAAAAGGAGAAACGCACCAGCCGCCAGAATGATCAGGACAAGAAGACATCCACCGCCCCGGATGACAGGTCTTAAGCACATGATTTTTTCCTTATACGATACAGCCGAATGAAACGCCTTCAATCTGCGGGTGTACCACCTTGATGGCACACCACTCAAGAAAGCTTCTTCAACCCTCGGGCACTGAAAGATCAGGAAACAGAAAAAGGCATGGCCCCTTTGAATTATGGTACACTGAAAACGTCAAGTCTGAGCCCCGATCGTCTGCCCGGATTTATTATACCATTCCGCAGCGATGATGTGTCGAAAAGGGAGATCTTATTATGCCCAGAGAGGGATTGAGCCGCCGGGAGTGGCTCCAGTGTACAGCCATTTCGTCATTGGGAGTGGGCCTCGCCCTTGAGGGTCGGGGTGAAGCAGCCAAACGACCGAACATCCTTCTGCTCATGGCTGATCAGATGCGTGGTGATTGCGTGGGTGCTGAAGGTAACGGGGCCATAATCACGCCGCACCTGGACAGTCTTGCGAATGAAGGGGTGTTGTTCCGTCGTGCCTATTCATCGGTGCCGTCCTGCACCCCGGCCCGTGCGGCTCTGCTCACAGGTCTGGGCCCCTGGAAGAACGGCATGTTGGGATACAGCCGTATACCTGAACGCTACGAGCGGGAAAAACCCCGCATGCTCGGCGCCGGAGGCTACAAGACGGGTGCCATAGGCAAATGCCATTACCATCCTCAACGGAACAGCCACGGTTATGATTTCATGCTCCTGGATGAATCGGGCCGTGTGGAATCCCCTGATTTTGAAAGTGATTACCGGGCCTGGTTTCATGAACAGGCGCCTGTTCTGAATCCTGATATGACGGGCTTGGGCTGGAATGATTATCCCGCCCGCCCTTATGCTCTTCCTGAAGAATTGCATCCCACCACCTGGACCGGTAACGAGGCACTCCATTATCTTGAATCTTATGAAGACAAGGCGCCTTTTTTTCTGAAAGTTTCCTTTGCCCGGCCTCACAGCCCCTATGATGCACCACAGCGTTTTTTTGATCTTTATGAAGATCGGGACATCCCCGCACCTCATGTGGGTGACTGGTGTGAAGGTTATGTGCCCCGGGCCAGCGAACGTGACAGCTTGTGGCATGGCGATCTGGGTGTGGAGACTGCTCTTCATTCCCGCAAAGGATATTATGGCAGCATCACCTTCATTGATGAACAGATAGGCCGCATACTGGCTCTGCTGCGCAAGCGTGACATGCTCGACAACACCTTGATTATTTTCATCTCCGATCATGGCGACATGATGGGCGATCATCATATGTGGCGAAAGACTTATGGCTATGAAGGCTCCTCACGGATTCCCATGATCCTGCGTCCGCCGGCTGGTTGCAATCCCTCCTGGCGTGGCACAATGCGTGAAGAGCCTGTGGAACTGCGGGATATTCTTCCCACCTGTCTGGATGCCGCAGGTCTGGGCGGCGCCGAAGAAATGGACGGCAAAAGTCTGCTCCATCTCCTGCGCACAGATGGCAAAGACTGGCGTCCCCGGATTGACCTGGAGCATTCGACCTGTTATCTGGACACGGAACACTGGAACGGTCTCACAGATGGCCGTGTGAAATATCTTTATTTCGGCAAAAGCGGAGAGGAGCAACTCTTTGATCTGGTGAGCGACCCGGGCGAATGCATCAACCTGGCCTCTGATCCTGCTCATGAAGATTTGTTGGAAGAATGGCGCGGACATCTGGCCGCTCATTTTGCAGAACGAGGAGATTACTGGGTTAAAAATGGCAAGTTGCGTCGTCGTGCGAAGGATATGCTTCATTCTCCCCATTATGTACATCCGACGCTTTGAGTGTCGGCTGATGAATAGTGCCGTTATTGAAGAGCTGCAAATCTTGTACAATTGCCTGTAAGTGGGCCCTTGCATTACAATGCATTGAAACGAGGCCCATAAGCAATAAAGGACACTTTTTATGTATTACAACACTCTGGGCGACAGTAAGCTGCGTGTCTCCGCTCTTTCTCTGGGAGTCTGGCAACTTGGCGACCCTGGTTTCTGGGGAGATGATGAGTGCTCGAAAGCGGAAGACCTGGTTGCGGCGGCCATTGATCATGGGATCACTCTCTTCGATACAGCGGAGCTCTACGGCAATGGCTGTTCCGAAGAGATTCTGGGTTCGGCCTTGAAAGGCCGTCGCGATGAAGTGCTGATCGCTTCGAAAGTATCCACCCAGCACTGTACAGCGGAAGGCGTGCGTGCCGCCTGCGAAAACAGCCTGAACCGCTTGCAGACGGATCGCATTGATCTCTATCAGATTCACTGGCCTTTCCCCACGGAAGATTTTGAAGGCGTGCAGGACAGTCTGGAGAAACTTCGCGCAGAAGGCAAGATTGTTGAAGTGGGTATCTCCAATTTCGGCAGGAGAAATATCCGGGACTGGATGGCGACGGGCCAGGCTGTATCCAATCAGATCGGCTACAACATGTTATTCCGTGCTCCCGAATATGAAATGATTCCCGCATGTCAGAAAAACAAGCTCGGCGTCCTGGCCTATATGCCTCTCATGCAGGGGCTGCTCAGCGGACGTTATGCATCCATTGAAGATATTCCTTTTCAACGCCGTCGGACCCGTCATTTTTCCTGTACCCGCGAAGGGACACGCCATGGTCAGGTGGGCCATGAAAAGATCCTGTGGGATACCCTGGAAGATCTCAGTGATTTTGCCGAAGCCATCGGGGTGCCCCTGGCTGTACTGAGTCTCTGCTGGCTCATGCGTCAGCCAGGCCTTTCCTCCGTGATTATCGGTTCGCGCAAAGTGGAGCAGCTGCTCTTCAATCTGCAGGCCGTCAACCTGGATATAGGCCCTGCAGCAACGGCTCAGCTCAATGAAGCCACCTATCCGCTCAAGGTGGCACTGGGCAAAAACTGTGACATGTGGGAGTCCGATGACAACCAGCGTATTTTTTGAGACAAGGGCTGCTGAAGTAATTGCTCCGGTTCTTTTGGATTCTGCAGTTGCTTTGGGAAGCCATGGAGGAAGTCCGTGTTGAAGAAGATCACTTTTGTGATTCCCCTGTATAACGAAGCCCCCACCCTGGCCGCTCTTGCACAGGGAATCACTGAGCATGTGGGTGCTCATCCTTTCCGCATTCTTTTTGTGGACGATGGCAGCACCGATGATTCCTGGGAGGTGCTGCAAGGTCTCCGGCAGGAGGACCCCCGCATTGAGTTGATGCGGCTCCGACGCAACTGTGGCAAGACAGCCGCTCTGGAAGCGGCCTTCGCCGTGGCGAAAGGGGACATACTCATTACCATGGATGCCGATCTTCAGGATGATCCCGCGGAAATTCCCAGGATGCTCGCCAAGCTGGATGAAGGTTATGATCTGGTCTGTGGCTGGAAGAAAAAACGCCATGACCCCTGGCATAAAACTCTTCCCTCCCGCGCCTGGAACAAACGTATTGCCCACCAATTTTCGCTTCCTCTGCATGATGTCAACACGGGCTTCAAAGCCATGGGCATGGAAGTGGCGAAGAGCCTGCGTCTTTGGAGTGATATGCATCGGCTCATCCCTGTATTTGCCTCCTATCTGGGCTTCAAGGTCACGGAAATTCCCGTACGTCACCATCCTCGCAAATTCGGAAAATCCAAGTATGGCTTTTCAAGAATCCAAAAAGGCGAGGTCGATGTTCAGAGCGCTAACTTTATTCTCAAGAATCAGGATGCCCTGCTGTACCGTGCCCACAAAACCCTGGTCCGCTGGAGTACTGTTCTGGTGATTGTGAATTCAGTGCTTCTGAGTCTGGGGATTTTGTTCACTGAAATACCCGTTGGTCTGGGTCTCATTTTTGTCGTCTTTTTCTTTAACATGGTTATATATCAATTGTATACCTTTTATAATCAAAACAAACTGGCGGAGCTGATGCTCTATCGCATGCCTCCTCCCGATCCGAAGCGATTTGTGGAAATTTATGAAGAGACCCCGTGGGAAGAAGAAGTAACAGGAAGTTGACATACACTTTAAAATAGAAGGAGAATTTTACAATGGCTGAAAAAGCAGACAATCACCCGCTTCTGGGTAAAAAGGCACCCGCCTTCCACTTGGAGTCCAGTGAGCAGAAGAAAGTAAGGCTCAGCGAGTTCAAAGGCAAGCTGGTAGTATTGTATTTCTACCCGAAGAACAATACGCCCGGCTGTACCCTGGAAGCCCAGGAATTCCGTGATCTGAGCAAGGAACTGGAAAAGCTCGATGCTGTCGTTCTCGGCCTGAGCCCCGACAGCCCCTCATCAGATTGTCGCTTTGCGGAAAAGTTGAACCTGAACTTTCTGCTCCTCTCCGATACTGAACATGCCATTGCTGAAAAATACGGCGTCTGGGTGGAAAAGAAAATGTGCGGCCGCAAATACATGGGTATTGAACGCACTACTTTCCTCATTGATGGCAGTGGTAAAGTGATCCAAGTCTGGAGCAAGGTCAAAGCGAAGGGCCATGCTCAGGCTGTCGTTGATTTCATCAGAAGTCGTGCATGAGCATACTGTAACAGGGTAGTGTCAATGCTTCAAGAGAAGGGCATGCCATGGTAGTTTCACCCCTTGACTGGTCGATAGTTGTTTTTTTCTTTTTATTTTATCTCGTAGTCGGATTGGCCATGACCCGCCGTGCAGGGAAAAGTACCGCAGAGTTTTTCGCAGCCGGCCGGAGCATGCCCTGGTGGTTGCTGGGAATCTCCATGGTGGCCACCACCTTTTCCACGGACACGCCCAATCTCGTGGCCAACATTGTCCGTGAAGACGGTGTCATGGGCAACTGGGTCTGGTGGGCTTTTCTCCCCACAGGCATGTTGACTGTCTTTGTATATGCCCGTTTGTGGCGCCGTTCGGGCGTGCTTACAGACCTGGAATTTTATGAACTGCGCTACAGTGGCAAATCGGCCGCTTTTCTCCGAGGCTTCCGCGCCGTCTACCTGGGTGTTTTCTTCAATGTGATTATCATGGCTTCCGTTTCTCTCGCCGCCATTAAAATCGGAAGTGTTTTGCTCAATCTTACGCCCATACAAACCATTCTTATTGCAGGTACGGTGACGGTGATCTACAGCTCTTCAGGCGGCTTGCGCGGTGTGCTCGTTACGGACCTGATCCAGTTTACCATTGCCATGATCGGCGCTGTGGCCGCCGCAGTCATAGCCCTGCGCCATCCCGATGTGGGCGGCTTGTCAAGCATGCTCGCCCATCCCCTTCTGGAAGGAAAGCTTTCCATCTTTCCAAGTTTCACGGATCCCGACCAGCGGGGTGTGCTCGTGGCCATTTTTCTCATGCCCATCATTGTGCAATGGTGGAGTGTCTGGTATCCCGGATCGGAGCCGGGTGGCGGCAGTTATATCGCCCAGCGCATGTTGGCGGCCAAAGACGAAAAGAACGCTGTAGGTGCCGTGTTCCTTTTCAATGCAGCCCACTATGCCTTGCGTCCCTGGCCCTGGATTCTGGTGGCCTTGTGTTCTCTTCTCGTCTTTCCCAGTCTTGATTCTCTGAAGGAAGCCTTTCCTCACGCAGCCAATATCATCGGTCATGACATGGGCTATTCCGCCATGCTCACCTTCCTGCCGACAGGCCTGCTCGGGGTCGTGATCGCCTCGCTCATTGCAGCCTATATGTCCACCATTTCCACCCATCTGAACTGGGGCGCCTCCTATGCGGTCCACGATTTTTACAGCCGTTTTCTGCGACCGGAGGCGAGTGAAAAAGAACTGGTCCTCGTGGGAAGAGTTGTGACTGTGGTTCTCATGATACTTGCCGGATGTGTGGCGCTGGTCATGGAATCGGCCCGCGACAACTTCCAGATCATGCTCATGGTCGGCGCGGGCACTGGCCTCATCTTTATTCTGCGCTGGTTCTGGTGGCGTATCAATGCAGCCAGTGAAATCGCCGCCATGATCATCTCCTTTTTCGTGGCTGTCTATTTCCGCTTTCTCCATCATCGCTTCGGCTTTGCGCCCCTCAGTGATGCGATGCAACTGATTCTTACCGTAGGGATCACCACAGCGGGCTGGCTGACGGTTACCTGGCTGACCCGGCCCGTGGACCGGGAAGTGCTGCAACGTTTCTGCACCCTGATCCGCCCCGGCGGTCCGGGCTGGAAACAGTTTCCACCGGATCCCGAAAGTGTTGATGCCCATGACAAGGCCTGGCAGGTGCCTCTGGGAATTCTCTGCATGCTTCTGGGTTGCCTGAGCATATACAGTGCCCTCTTCGCTACCGGATACCTCATCTACGGTAACTATCTGCCCGGTGGTATCCTCACTGTCGTGGCTGTGCTGTCGGCTCTGATCCTCGTATACAAATGGCGACAACTGCTGGCAAAGGACTGAAGAACGGCTGTCTTATTTTTCCGGCCAGCCCTGATTGCCGATGAGCGGTACGAAACGGCAGGGGGTGCCTTCTTCCCGGACAAACTCATCGCCCAGCCGGGTAATGCGGATGAGCCGCTGATGCCTGCGATCACCAACAGGCGCGACCAGGACACCCCCGTCATTGAGCTGGTTGAGCAAAGCCTCCGGAATATGGGGAGCACCCGCTGTGACAAGAATGCCGTCATAGGGAGCGGCGGCCTCATAGCCAAGACTGCCATCACTCAAAACACAAATCACCTGATGAAAATTGAGGCGTTTCAACCGTTCGGCCGCCTCCAGATGCAGAGCCCGATGCCGTTCCACCGTGTAAACCTCCCGGGCCAGAAGGGCAAGGACAGCCGCCTGATATCCGGAACCTGTACCGATTTCCAGAACACGACTCTCCGGGAAGGGGTTCAACCATTCTGTCATGGCTGCGACGATATAGGGTTGTGAAATGGTCTGTTCCTCGGCAATGGGCTGTGGCCTGTCTTCATAGGCCTCTTTTTGCAGCGATTTCTCAACAAACAAATGCCTGGGTACAGTCAGAAGTGCATCCAAAACCCGCGGATCTTTCACACCCCGCTTGCGAATCTGTTCTTTCACCATTTTTTTTCGCGCTTGTTTGAAATAATCACTGTCCGGAATCATTGCTTTCCTCTCTCTCTATTGTGGCACAGCCTCCCGAAAACTGCAAGTGCGGGCACAAATGCTGGTTGAGCTCAAAAGCTTCTTCCATAAAAACTGTGGTCATCCCCGCCTGATCAACGGACAATTTTCAGCAACATCTCACCCCGTCACTCTCTGCAAAACCGGAAAACTGCGCAGGTATCAATGCACTTGCTCATATTGAGATACCTGCTTTCCCGAGTCTCCCAGGTGTAAAAAAAACAAAGCTGTGGAACAGACTTTCAACTTCAAATTGCTTCTCCGACTTGCATCCACCAAATTTTTTCACGGACAAAGTGCGTTTCCAAGACCTTTACAGGGTATAATATGCGTATTGGATGTACTTTCGTCGGATACTTCAAAATGCTCAATATCACTCCTCAAATACAACAGCGTCCGGAACTGCGGCTCACATTATCCCCGCAAATGCAGCAGTCTCTGGCCATTCTGCAGATGAGCAGCCTGGAGCTGGACCAGTACATTGATGAGCAAGTGGAAACCAATCCTTTTCTGGACCGCAGCTCTCCCCGCGAGATTATTCTCTCCGAAGCGCTGGATAACTTCACCCCGCCCGCAACAGCCGAAGATGAAGCCAATGAAGCGGCTTACGAAAACGCTGTCCAGGCGAAGGTGGATGAGAATATCTCACAGATCCATCAGGACAGCGCTGATTCTTTTCGCGACTACAGCGACTTCAGCCGGAACCCTGATCTGGAGGCGCGCTACCAGTACTATCAGGATTCCATTACCAGAGAGGAATCGCTCAGCGCTTATCTCCTCCGTCAACTCAGCCTGACCTGTTCCGATCCGCAGCAACTGGCCATCGGTGAACGTATCATCATCGGAGATATCAATCCGGACGGTATGTTTACAGGCTCTGTGCAGGAAATCGCTGAAGAACTGAAAACCACTCCGGCCGCTGTATCAGCTGTGCTGGAAATCATCAAAAAATTCGAGCCCACAGGTATCGGCGCTGCAACGCTCATCGAATGTCTCACCATGCAGATAGAAGCCGAATATCCCAAAGAACCTGAGCTCATCACCATGCTGACCGAACATTGGGATAAGCTGCTCAACCGGAAATTCTCGCCCATTGCCGAAGCAATGGGAATCAGTGAAGAGCGGGTAAAAGAACTCAACCGACTTCTGGCCACTCTCAACCCTTTCCCGGGAAGAGAATACAGCCAGGAACAGCCTGTCTATATTTATCCGGAAATTACCGTGGAAAAAATCGGGGATGACTTTATCGCCATGCTGACAGCGGACAATCTCTCCGGACTTTCTATAGATGAGGCCTATATCCGCGATATACGCAGCAAAAAACAGAGCCAGGATGACAAACGCTATGTGGACGCTCATGTCGATGCGGCGCAACTGCTGCTGCGCAATATTGAACGTCGTGAAGACACAATCAAGAAAGTCGCTCAGGCAATCGTCGATGAACAAAAGGCATTCATGGAAAAAGGCCCCTCTTCCATGAAGCCGCTGACCCTGGAGCAGATCGCAGTGAAAGTGGACGTCCATGAAAGTACCGTATCACGGGCAATCAGCGGTAAATACATGCAGACACCCCAGGGCGTTTTTGAGATGAAATATTTTTTCTCTTCAGCTTTGTCCGCAGCCGGAGGGGAAGAACTCTCCTCCACAGCTGTTTGCGAACAGATCAAAAAGATTATTGAAGAGGAAGATAAAAAACGACCCCTCAGCGATCAGAAAATAACGGATAAACTCAATGAGCTGGGCGTGAGCATTGCCCGGCGAACTGTGACCAAATACCGTGAACAGCTGAATATTCTGCCCGCACGTCTGCGCAGGGATATTTAATATCTCTTTCAAATTCTCATCAGAGTGCTTTGACCTGAAAGTTTCTGATGACCCCCGTTGTACGCCAGGTTGCGATACCCAAAGGTGTCACAGCCATCATCTCCCAACGCACATCCACATCACGACCGTCCACGGCCACATCCACCAGCTTTTCACCATCTATCCAAGCCTCTATCTGCTCACCGACAACCCGGAGTCTGATGGTATACCATTCATGGTCATTGAAATTTCTGAAGCAGGCCGTTTCATTGTTATAGGCATCCAGCCAGTTCAGATTGGAGATGCCCACACAGGTACCGCCCCATCCGCCGATAATGAGGCTGAAGGCGCTGTCCCCATAGGGAACCGTGAGTCCGCAAAAAAAATCGGATCCGGCGATACGCATCGCTTCCAGACTGATCTCATAAGGTTCTGAAGGTGCTTCTCCATGCCAACGAATTCCGGTCATATCTCCGCCTTTTTCAAGTATCAGCGTATCATCCAATTCATAGACGCCGGGCAAGGCGGATAAATCGGCCACCGTCCAGGGTGAATCCTTTGAGACGGGTTCATCAATTTTTGTTGTCGCCAGCTGACCGGAATGTTTCATCACAAAATAACACTGATGAAACAAAAGAGATTCATTGTTCTGTGGCGCACCTTCACTGCAACTGATCACATCATATTCACCCTTCCCGGCCGTGCGATAATCAAAATAAAATTTGTTGTATTGCTCCATGTCCCAGGCATCAAGAGGAAATTCCTGAATCAACATCATGGGAACAATCGCCTTACCCAAAGCGGTGGCACAGGCCAGCGGCGTTTCTTCAAAGTCCGCAGGATCCTTCACTGCAAGCCACTGACCCAGTGCAGCCCGGTCATGATCTTCCAGAGTCGCATCCTCCGCTTCACGCAGATTCAACCAGGGACGGATCGACAGAATACCGGCCGCTGCTTCCGGATTTTTCGCCAGCCAGGCGAAGGCCGTCAAGGCGCCACGGCCCGATGCTTCCACCAGAGCCTTTTCAGACAAAGAAGTATTGTCTTTCAGCCACCCGTAGACCTGGTCCCAGTGATTCATACTTTCGCTAAAGCTTGCACTGGCCTCGGAAGAAAGATAAACGATATGAAAGCCTTTTTTCAGCAGATCCCGTACAAGAGGAAGGTTCATCTCCGGGGAAGAGGCGCACCAGAGCCAGGGATTCTGCGGAGCGGCTTTCTGAGGCTGGATAATCTGACAGGGAAGATCCAGACCTTCAGGCTGCACCCGCGTAAAACCCTCCCACTCATCAGTCTCTCCGGGAATCAATGTATGGCCCTGGACAGCCACAGCAGACAAACAAAGAACCAGACAAATTGCGAAACACCGGTTCCCCTTCATAATGAATTCTCCAGCGGCTGCCCTGTCAGACGCATCGGTTTAGGCTCAGGGAAGAGGCGCAAATCCGTCTTCAGACAAAGGATCCGGCTGATAACCTCTCGCATTATGCAGTTGGATCAGGCGCAGCAGTTCAGACAGGCTGATCTTCCAGTCCTGTTCCATAAAATCGCTGTCGTGAGGGGAACAGTCTCTGGGCCCTTCCCCGGGGGCAAATCCATCAATAGACGCACTGTCACAATGATAACCTTGCTGATAATAGCTGATGACACGCCATAATTCCTCCCTGGAAATCAGCCAGTCTCCATTGCTGTCAGCACTATGAGGATCCCCTTCAAAGCCCAATTTTTCACAGGCCTGTTGATTTTTCAATTTCATGGATGTAAAACCGGTGGGGGTACCCAATCCCGTGGACAGTCCCACCAGAGCGCGGGGAGCTGACAATTCCTTCCAGGTGATACGAATCATACCACTGTAATAGAGTTCTATCATGAAATCATGACGATTGTCAGGCCCATAAGCACCGGAGCCACTGTAAAGGGGAACATCTTCAAAACTCACGCAATAGCGATCACTGAGCCGTGCTACCCTGATTGTGCCTTTGGCTTCAGGGTTGAGATCACACATGAAAGCGGAAATACGGGAGGCGAGAAAATGCTGACTGGGCAAAGCCTGAAAATTCGTATCCCCTTTTTCAAAGGTGACATAGCCATTACTGCCCACGAAAAAATGATCATGGGATGTGCCGTAAAAGGCGAAACTCAATCCCGGATCCATATCCACCCTGACAAAGTCGTCATCGCCAAGGGTCAGCTCTTCGCCCGATGGTACAACAGGAAAATCAGTCACAGTCTCATAACAGGCCTGATAATAATCAGGGGCCATGCTGGGAAGAAAGGTAATTTGTCCATAACGGATGTCGGTTTGATTTTGCGTATGAAAGTATTCCGTAAAAATTTGGGCTTTATCCGTTGTCTGAAAGCGATAACAGAGACCATTGTTATTGTCAGATCCTGCATTCAAAGCATTATCCAGGGCCTCCACGGAAAAATAATAAACGCGTTCTCTGGCAAGACCGGTCAGGATAACTGTATGAGAGGTCTGACCGGCCGATCCCTGAGCCACCTTATCAAGTTTATCACAGGAAAGCCCGTAATAAACGACGCCAGTGCACGCTTCATCCGTCTCAAATTCAATGCGGGCCTGAGCAGCCCCGACAAAAGGAATCTTAACGGAATCAATAGTCGGCGGAATACAATCTACAGGAGCTTCAATCTCCACTATCTCCACTTCGCCATGAGCGTTTTCTTCATCAACATAACGGACGACAATCAAATCACCGTGGACAACTTCCACAGAACCGGAATCAACAGAAGGTTCTCCACTTCTCACTTCAATGCTACCCGTAAAACGATCTTTTTCATCAGCTTCCTGATTCAGAATCACGATCTCCCTGTCCCCGCTTAAAGTCTCAACGGTCACAGAGGTGAAAGATTCTTCACGCAAATCACGATCAATAAGAGAAATGGACAGAGTCGAATCACAACTGTAAACGCGCATATTCAAACGCAATGATCCCGGATAACTCTCTATATCGGGGACATAGTTGGCGAAAATAGAAGTGCGCGTAACTTCCTCGCCACGACCGCCGTCATTGGGCACTTTGTAACTGCGGAAGCAGTCTTCCTCATATTGAAAATCCGTATCACCTCGAACCAGAATTCCTTCCACATACCCTGTCTCCGCATTAATGACTGGAGAACCGGAATTACCGCTGAAAGCGTCAAGATTCGCTACGAAATATTCCGGATAAGGAGTACTGCGCACAAAAGTATCGCCAAAGGCGATCTTCTTGGGCAGACCGGCCGGATGACCGATGATACCCAAGGGCGTACCTATCTGTACACTTCCTTCACGCCGAATGGGAAAGGGACGCGCTCCAGGTGCTGTAATGGGTCTGTCAACACGAACAACACAGTGATCTTTGTTGCTGGTACCGATATAACTGAGCACTTCCACCCCTTTATAGACACGTTTGGCATCAAATTCCAATTGCGGAATACGATCATCGATCATATCATAGCCAAAAATAAAACGGACAGTGTCTATATAGCTGGTACTGAAACAATGTCCGGCCGTAACAATCAGATCTTCGCCAACCATAAAACCTGTGCAATAGGAGGCTGTAGGTTGATTTTTGAAGGGCTCATCATCACAGGCCGGAAGTCCGGAACGCGTATAGGCGGCCGGTGCCGAAATTTGCGCAGATCCATCAGCGAAAAGTGTCAGCCGGGTCGTGTAGATGAGGGCGCAGGTGGATGCGGCCCACTCCAGCCTGGTTGCATCTTCTTCCATATAAACATCCCGGCGATCATCTTCGCCATAGACAACTTTTTCTCCTGTATCAGGTATCCACGGTATCTCTCCTATTTCGGTGACACAGGGCTTGTCTTCCTGCAGCCTTTCCTCCCGGGCCAGGGCCGGCACAGCCAGAAACAGCATGGCACAGAGTAAGATAATTACAAGATGCTTTACCATAGAAGATCTCCCGGATCAGAAGGGCTGAGAGACAGTCGGGGATACAGGCGTTTCAGGGGTCCTGGCGCTTGTTGGCTTCCAGAAGCCGTCTGCTGAGTGTTCCGATAATATTCAATAAAAGTTGTACGGCCACGCGTTTGGTAAGAAGCTTGTTCAAGGTAGTTTCCGTGAGTACGAAAAACAGGCTGTCTTCTTCCAGTTTCACGGTGGCACTGCGTGTTTCCTTGTTTACGAGTGCCATTTCTCCGCACATATCGCCCGGTCCCAGGGTTGCAATGATTTTTTCACCCTGATAAACCCCCAGTTTACCAGCCAGAACCACATACATCTGATTACCACTGGTCCCTTTGTAAAAAAGGGTTTCTCCCTTGAGCATACGCATTGTCATGCCCCGGGCAACAATCTTTGCGACGTCGCTTTCCTGCAAACCTTGAAAAAAAGGAACGCGCTTCGTCAATTGGCGTATCTGTTCAGGTGTCATGGCTGCTACTCCTGTTCACATTGGCCATGCAGCCCCCTTGCAATCGGCATATAAAATAATATCACAACTGTTCATCAGACAATGTAGATATAACGGCTGCAATTTTCGCAGGTATGAATAACATCATCATTATCACGCACCTGTTGGATAAACTGCGTCGAAAGGCGCATGAAACATCCCTGACAGGTATCCGCTTCCACGGGCACAACTGCTGGCGGTCTTGCTTGCATCAAACGGTCAAAATGCCGCAGTACCCGTTCATCTATCAATTTCCGGGTATCGGTAATAAGTTTTTTGTACTTTGTTTTGTTCGACTTGGCTGTCTCATACATTTCGTAATACAGCTGTAAACGGCTCAGCAGAATCAGATCGATTTGCGCCTTTCTGGGCGGCGGATCGTCCTTGCGTGCTTCAGGAAGCTGCATAGACTGCGAAAGTTCTTTCAGAACAACCAGAATATCTTTGGCTTCTTTCGCTTTCATCAGCGCATCAAGGTTGCTTGCATCTTGGAGTATTTTCGCCAGAGAAGCAATAAAATTCAGATAAAGTGTCTGTTGTGTTGGCGGAAATAAAATAAGAAAGACAAGATATACCGGCTGACGGTCAATGGCCGAAAAATCAAGCCCCTTCTTGAAGCGCCCCACAGCACAATGCAGGGTTTTCAAGCCCGAAATACGGGCATGGGGTACAGCTATTCCGTCACCGATACCCGTGCTTTCCGTACCCTCACGATCCATAATCTGATCCAGAGCAGCGTCCATCCCTTTCAATTTGTGCTTTTGAATGAGCAAATCCGTCAATTCACGAAGAGCATCAGCTTTTACTTTCGTCTTCATCTCCGGCAATACACAATCAACATCAATATAATCTGTTAATAACATATCAAGCATCCTGTATCGGCTGATCCGGTTTGAAGCTAAGCCCGGATACACATATTTTCAGACACTGCACGAGTATCGATTGTATCATCTTGCCCACTGCAAATCAATGGATTTTTGGAGTTTTTTTAAAGAAAAAATTATTCTTCTTCATACCATACGGTAATAATGACAATAGGCTCACTCACACGTCCCTCATGATGAATATCCGTTCCGAAGGACTGCTTGATTTGAACTGGTTTCACCTGGCTGCGTTCAAGCCATTCATTGATCTGATTGTCCATCTGTTTCAGTCCTGTGGAGCTTACCTTGCCCATAAAACTTTGTACTTTCATCATATTCCCTTTCTGGTTGATCCCGGGAGGGTTGAATCCCCTTTTACGGGTATTACACACAAATATTCACAATAATTCAGCTATGGAGTGCTTTTTTCAAGGCGGCAAGCATCACAGATTCCGGAGCCGGACAACCGGTCCACATTTCAAATTGTATGGCCGCCTGATACAAGAGCATATCCAGACCCGGCACAATGGTGCAACCGGCAAGCAAAGCTTCCTTCACAAAAACCGTCTTCTCAGGTCTGTATACCATATCAAAAACAGCCTGTTCTTTGCGCAATATTACACCCGGAAAACTGTTTTCATCTTCTCCGACCCCATACATACCCACAGGCGTTGCATTGATGAGTAAATCACTTTGCCCGGACAAAGCAACAAGTTCCTCGTCCAGAAGCCCCCCCTGGATCTCTGTATTGCCATAATCAGACAAATCCTGACTGAGTCGGTCCACATGTTTTGCTGTACGCCCCAGAATAATAATCTTTTTCGGGAGACCGGAAGCGGACAAGGCAAAGGCCACAGCCCGGGCTGCGCCCCCTGTTCCTGCAAAGAGAACACATTTGTCTTTGAGATTCACGCCACTGTTTTCAATAGCCCGTAAAGCTCCTGTCCCATCGGTAACCGCTCCGACAAGTTTACCCTCTTTTTTGACAACTGTATTCACACAGCCTACTTGCAGTGCATCTTCCTCAATATGATCAAGATGCTCCATAATGGCCACTTTATGGGGGATCGTGACACTCAAGCCCTGAAATCCATCACAGGCCCGTAATCCCGCCACACATCCGGCAAGATCAGAAACGGTAAAAGCAAGATAAACACAGTCCAGGCCCACAGCCTGAAATGCCGCATTGTGCATGGCCGGAGACAATGAATGGAGCACGGGATTTCCGATGACAGCACACAGTTTTGTGTCGGAATTTATAGAGGGATGAGTCCCTGTTCTCACACTGTATCTCCTCTCAGCCTGCAGCTTTTTGAAGGCATATCAACCAGGGGGCCATTCAAGAGACCGCCCTCCCAGGATATGCAAGTGGAGATGGGCTACAGTCTGCCCCCCTTGCTCGCCATTGTTGATCACATAACGAAACCCGGCCTCGGCAATTCCCAGTTCTTTCGCTATCTTATTGGCCGTAAGAATGAAACGCCCCAACAGACCCTCATCCTCAGCCGTCGCATCAGCAATGGCGGGAATCACCTTTTTCGGAACGAGCAGCACATGAACCGGTGCAGCTGGATTGATATCCTGGAAGGCATAAAATTCATCATCTTCATACACTTTTTCGGAAGGAATCTCTCCGGAAATAATTTTGGTGAAAAGGGTTTCTGAACTCATGATATATTCCCTCGATTTCTTAAGGCTTATGAGAATCCTATCACAACATATTCAATGAATCAAGATTAAAGGGGGCGCCAGCAAAAAAACATGAATTCTACCTCAAAAACATGAAAAAACAATCTGATTATGGTACTATTGCTGCAGTTCATTCAGCTAAGCATCTTGCAGTTTTTTCGCTGATAATCTGACTTTGCACTCCTCATAGTGTACCCTTTATTTCTTTGATCCCGTCCCTTCGACCGATCATACTGCAGTTGACTATGCAAATAACCGGAAAATGTGATTATGCCCGCCACGCCTTGCTTGTGCGGCCTTTGCATCATGAATCAATTATACCTGTAACCGAACAGGGCATTGTGCAGAAAAGGGGAAGGAAACTTTGAGGATTACCAGACGATAAAATAAAGAAAAGGGAATCTTTTCTGGAAGAATAGCCGAAAAAAAACGGAGATCCTTCTGAGGGACACAGGGAAAATCAGGGTGAGTTGAAAAAACAGTAAATCGCTTTCAGAGCGGACAGGAGAAATAAATGTATATCAAACATGATGCCGAAACAAAAGGAAACAAAATTCGTAAACAATGGGCAACCACCATCGGTAAAGGGCAATCCACTTACACACCGACTCAGGTTGTCATCGAAAAGGCAAAAGGACGATATCTCTATACCGTTGACGGGCGACGACTTATCGATTTCACATCTGGGGTACTCGTGCAAAATCTCGGGTATCAGCATCCGGCCTTTGAAAAATACTTCCGAGACTACAAAAAAAACCTGCCGCGAAATGTATACAACATGATGACAGCCATTCAGACGGAAGCCTCGGCAAGACTCATCAAAAGCATGAAAAATAATCCCAAGGCACAAAAAATGCTCTGGGCCGCTTCAGGATCTGAAGGAATTCAAAAAGCCATGTGGGCATGCATGCACCGATACCCCGACCGGCACATGCTTCTGGCGACACAGTACGGATTTCATGGAAAAAAAGGACTCGCAGCAGATGTGACGGGAGAAAGAAGTCCAAACCCGAATGTCCGATTTGTCTCATTTCCAATGCAAAACCCGGAATCACCGGAATTTTATCTCGAAGAACTCGATGCACTCCATAAAGAATTTCCAGGAAAAATAGCGCTGTTCATCACCGAACCCTATCTGGGCGCAAAGGGATCTTTCCATCCGCCGGCCTGGTACCACCAACTTGTTCAAAAATGGTGCAACAAACACGATATCCCCTTCCTTTTCGATGAGGTGCAATCATGCTTCGGAAGAACAGGAAATATGTATGCTTATGAGACCTATGGCGTACAGCCCGATCTTGTCATTCTGGGGAAAGGACTGGCAAGCGGAGAAGCTGCGGCCGCTGTCATCGGAAGAAAAGATCTCATCGATGCGCTGGACTATGGAGAAGCATCGGACACATACAGCGCCTCCACAGCCGCTTGCGCAGCCGTATGCGCTACTCTGGATGTCTTCAAAGAAGAAAAGATTGTTGCAAAAACAAAAAAAATGGCCAAAAAAGTCCACAGCACCCTTCTGGATCTGAAAAACACCTTTCCATTCATCAGCGATATCCGTGGAGAAGGAATGGTCTACGGAATGGAAATAGAAGGGGACAGTCTGGCAAATCAATGTGTACTGGAAGCATACAGAGCCACAGAGAAACAGGGTGTTCACTTACTCGGACCCCTGGCTGGAAAAGTCATTCGAGTCAGCCCGCCACTCACACTGACTGAGAACGAACTTCTCGATGCACATGCCCTTTTGATGAAAGCCTGGAAAAAAATCTGAGATCAGCTCCGAATAGGCATGATCACATTCACATAGCTGTCAACAGGGGCTTCCGTATAGGGTTTGATCATGCCGGGGCTGCTGCCATCTTTGAATTGAAGACAGACCTGATCGCCTTCAATATAGCGAAGCACATCCAGAATGAAATAAGGGTTGAAGCTGATTTCCATCTTTTCGCCCTGGTAACCCACAGGAAGGCTTTCCTCATATTCACCCACATCCGGTGTTTTCACGATGAGCTGCATATTGTCATCGTTGAAAACAAACTTCACATTGCGAAATTTGTCATTGGTCATGGCTGAAGCACGGCGGATGCACTGACGGAAAGTTTCCAGTTCAAGAATGAATTCCTTGCTCATCTTCTTGGGAATGACCAATTCATAATTCGGGAAATTACCCTCAATGAGCGCACAGGAAATACGAAGCCCGTCAAATACGAAGGCTGCGCGATTCTCCGAAAAATAGACTTCAACAGATTTTTCTTCGTCATCGCTTAAATGCGTCTGAAGCTCATGAATGGTTTTTGCGGGGATAATGGCCTTCATTTCCGTTGCAGAGGAAACAGCCTCGTCACTGATAGCCAGTGTCAGGCGGCGCCCGTCCGTGGCCACTACGCGCATTCCATCAGCCTTGGTCTCCAGCAATAAGCCGGTAAGGTTATACCGAGACTGGTCTGTACAGATGGCATAGGATGTTTTTTGAAAAAGCTTCTTCAATACCGCCTGTTTGAACACGATGGGCTCAATGGAAGACATGTCACTGATAGTGGGGAATTCATCAGCGGAGACGGTCAGCAACTTTGTAGTGATCAAACCGCACTGCAACTCCAGGATACCATTGTCCAGGAGGGAAAGATTCACATCAGTATCAGGAAGTTCATTCAGTAACATGACAATACGCTGACAGTGTACTGTCGTGGCACCCGATTCCTGAACAGTACAATCGATCGTATACTCAATATTGATTTTCAAATCTGTGGAGGTCAGTTTCAAGGAACTGCCCTCCGCTTCCAGAAGGACATTGGTTAATACCGGTATGGCGGCTTTCGCCGGGGCAATACCTTTGACTTTGTTCAGTGCCTGGAGAAGATCGTTTTTGGATATGGTGAATTTCATAAGACTATTCCCGATTCATGACCATGTGAATTAGTTATGCATCTTTTATACTGATTTCTTTATATATAAAGCAAGTAGTAGTCCCAGTAGGGCCTGTGAACTTGTGGATAACCTCTTTTCATGCCTGAAAATAAAGGCTGAAATAAAATAACAACTTCTTGATAACTTGTGTATTCCTTCCACCTTTATCCCAAAGCGTGAAAATAAAAGAATATTTTTCAAAAAGGAAAAGCCGATTTTTGTGGATAAGTTTTTTTTTATGCACAAAAAAACGCTTGTTATTCACAAGACTCCCATCATAAATGTTCCACGATGATTTTAAAAAGTTATCCACCGCGGAAATTCATTTAAAATAAGCACGAACAGAGCCTTGCAGATACTTTATACACAATCCGTGGAACATGGTATTTACTATCATAATCCATAAAATCCCCGATTGCAGTTGTGTAATCAAGTTCTTTGATTCAAATATCTTAGATCTTGGTAAACTTCAAGATAATCTTCATTTAAGCCCTGTGATTCAAGGCTTTCAGCATAAATTCTCTCATTGAATTTTGAAAAGAAAGAAGTTGACTTGAATTTTCATAAAAAGTTATCAACATGTTTTCCACAGTTATGGAGGACATAATTGCTGAACTGACATTTTTTTACTTGATACGGCGTATGCTCTGACCTTTTGCTGTGAGCGTACTTCCCTGAATTGTAGCATCTATATTGATGGACTGACCCATGAAAGATGCCGAAGCCTTCACTTTATTTCCACTGACCTGCCAATTGGCCGGAATACTGCCGACCATGGGATGGGAAACACTGGCCTGGCCTCCCGGCTGCAACTGTACCTGCACAGGGCCATGGGGCGTACCCACTTCCCAGACAGTCCCCACAAGTGTTTCTGCTGTCAGTGCGGGGCCTTGAGCAGCTCCGCCCTGACCGGTGCCGGCGGCTCCACGATTTTGCTTATACTGCGCAACAGGCTTGACAGGCTGCGTATAGACCGTTGGCATGGCCGGAATTTCCACAGGCTCCGCAGGGGACGGCGGCGGTGGAGGTGGCGGCGGTGGCGGCGGCGGGAGTGCTTCTGTGGGCTGATTTACAGGAGTGGACAGGTTCATATTTTCTTCAGGAATCGGCGTTTTATTGACAAAATTCAAAATGAAGGGTGTAGCAGCAATGACCGCCAGCGCTACAAATATTCCTACAGTCACTTTTGGGTTCATTCAATCAGCCTCTGTGCATCCAACTTTGTTTTGTACTGTTTATCAATATTCTGTTAAAGTAACTATACTTTTTCCCTGTCAGGATCCATCTCGGTTTATTATAACATATAGTGAACTTTCCTCAATCAGGAGACCTCATGATGAAAATTTTCGGAAAAAATTACAGCAAAACAGCTCTGCGTAAACGCATCGGTAATATGGATCAGGTGGCCGGCATTCGTATGGTTGCCTTTGATGACGGGAATGAACGTCCCGCCCGGGCCGCTCTGTTCCATACGGGAAGCGGATTGGAATTCACTGTTCTTCTGGACAGAGGGATGGATATTGCTTCAGCCAGTTATGAGGGAAAAGCGCTGGGCTGGCGTTCCACAACAGGAAATGTGGCTCCTCAATATTTTGAGCCCGAGGGGATCCGCTGGCTTCGCAGCTATTTCGGGGGGCTCGTGACCACCTGCGGTCTCAGTCGTGTGGGATCACCCGGTCCGGACAGTGCGCTGCAAGGTGACGGGCTTCATGGGCGGATCAGCCATATTCCAGCCCGAGACATTCAGGTATCACAGCGTTGGGAAGGAAACCGTTATCTTCTCTCCGTGACAGGGCTCATGCGTGAGACGTCAGTCTTCGGTGAAAATCTGACGCTCCTTCGCACAGTAAGCACAGAACTGGGAGCCACTTCTTTTCATATTCACGACCGTGTCTGCAACGAGGGCTTCAACAAAACGCCTCTGTCCCTTCTGTATCACTGCAATATAGGCTGGCCGGCCGTGGACGCCGGTTCGAAAATGCTTGCGCCCAGCCTGGCCCTGGCACCGCGGGATGAGGAAGCCGAAAAAGGGATGGAGTCCTGGAATCTCATGGACGGCCCTAGGCACCAATACAGGGAGAAATGTTATTACCATGACATGGCGGCTGACAGAAAAGGTTTTGTAACAGTTGCAATGATCAACGATGCTTTCCCGGACAAGGGCTTCGGGATCTATATACGCTACAACAAAAAAGAACTGCCTCGCTTCGTTCAATGGAAACAACTGGGCGAACAAGTCTATGTATGCGGATTTGAGCCTTGCAACTGCGGCATTGAAGGGCGGGAAAAAGATGAAGCTCTCGGTCTGCTGGATATATTGAAGGCTGGAGAAACGCGGGAATTCAATCTGGAATTCGGCGCTTTTTCAACACAAGCGGAACTGGATGCGATCCGGGCTTCCATTCCTGAGACCAGCCCGGCATTGAAAGACAGTTATACCGAGTTGCTCTGAGTCTTTCTGCAAAAAAAAATTGAACTCAGCATCCGGAAAAATGTGTGCCTTCTTCAACCAGAGGCTCCAGAAGTTCCAGAAGAACGGTCTTTTCAACGGAGGCGTTTTTCTCCTGCCAGAAGTTCAGCCATTCCTGTTGACTGTCGAAGGAAACAGCATTTTCGCCATCACTCCACAGCGCTGAGAGGGCCTGTCGGACATTGTTCTGCACACGCAGATCAGACTGATCAAAATAGTGAGCCAGAAGGGGAGTCGCTTCCCGGGCTTTGATCTGAGCCAGGGCTTTGCAGGCACTTATTTTGACGATACCCGTGTGATCCAGAAGGCCGCGCATCATCAGTTCAATGGAACTCTTGTCACGAATGATCCCGAGAAGATCCAGACATTTGGCCCGCACATTTTCATCGGTAAAAAACACATATTCCTGCAGAACCGGTTGTGCCTGATCAGGGCTCACTTCCGTCATGAATTCCAGAAGTGACAATACCACGGGCGGTAGATAGGAGGGAAGCATGAAAACGATGTAAGGAATGATATTGAGCTCTTTTTGCATGGCAAGCAGATTGTTGCGGGCTTCCCGGCTCTTCGCCACATCAGGAGCACTTAAAAGAGAAACGAGACGGTAAACACGATCGCGCTGTTCGCTGTCCAATCCGAGTTCTTCCGTGAGTTTTTCATCCTCTTCTTTAGCCGCTTCCACAGCCCTTTCAAGATCAAAAGAACCGTCCAGATCGTTTTCCTCCACCTGCAGAATTTCATCACGACGCACGCGAATGCTTCGGGTATCAACACGCACATGCATGAATTCGCCGACTTCTTTTTCAATTTTACCGTGAATACGCACGTTATTTTTCAGGATAATCGTATCAGCCTCCGCAGGCAAAAGAGACAGACAAAGCAGCAGAAGAACCAACACGGGCATACTGACAAAAAAACTGTATTTCATAAACTGAACGGTCTCCTTCTCAGCGTTCCGGCAACCTCTGCAGGTACAGCCGCAAACAACAGATTTTCTTGAATCGAAGTTAAATGATCTTATGCGGCTTCTGTTTTGTAAACAAGTCGTTGAAGCACGACTGTGTTTGTATCCTGAGGCGCCCAGAATTCCTGTACGCGGGGATCATAAAAAAGACGGAAGCTCTCGTTGCCGGTCCTGTCTGTTCCAGCACAGAGCACACCGATATCAGGGCAGATCATAGCGCCGCGAATCAGCATTTTGCCTTCCGTATTCGAACCATGGCGAACGTCACTTCGGGTAAGGGCGAAGATGGCGTTATTGCTGTAAAGCACACCATCAAAACGCCAGGGGCTGAAGCGGGATCTGGACATTTCATCGTTCCACCAGAATTCACGAAGCGTTTCTTCCGACACCCAGTTGTTCGTGGGATTCATATACTGATAAGAAGCACGATCCAGAACGGATTTGGGATTTTTGCCAAGTTGCACAAGGCGGTCAGACACAGTCTTCACTGTATTGCCCGATTCATCATAACGTACTGCATGTTCTTCACTGATCTTCGTATAGACATACACATTATTGGGTTGTGAATCGCGCAAGCCATAAAAGCGGGGACGATAATTGGGATCAGCAAGGGCTTTATCCAACTCCAGGTTGTTGAACAATTTCAACTCGGACTGGGTGAAGCTGAACTGCTGTCCGTCACGCTGAACCAGCCGGCCCTGTGCGTTGTACATCTGCTTTTGGATTTCTCCGGCATCAATGGCACCGGGAGAAAAGTAACCACGATCCAGCGTTTCTGATTTTCTGTTTATTGTACGTGTTACTGTGCTGTTCTTTGTACGTACCATGATACTGTCGGCGGAATTGGGGAACTTCGCTGTATCAGCACTGTGGTTTTTACCACGGATAGTCAGGTAATCACCCATGAGAATATTACCGCCCGACACAAGAGCCAGGCCATTTCGCGAGCCGTCTGCAGCCTCGCCGAATTTGCCCGGAGCATCAGCATAGGTCACATCGCCTGTCAGATAGGTGTTGCCCTTGACAAAAAACTGGCCCCAGCCCTTCACCGTGCCCTGCAGAATCAGGTCGCCATTTACGGCTATTTCGCCGTCCAGTACTATAGGATTGGCATCAGTACCCACCAGAATCAGGTTCCCATCATAATAACCCGTGTTGCTCAGATCGGAAAGAGCACTGTTGCTCTGGGAAGGCAGGGTCTTCGCACTGTAAGAACCGCCATCAGGAACGCCGAAAGCCACACCGCCGCTGACAGAACCTTCAAGCATCTCCGCCACTTCGTCAAATTCATCCTGGTCCACATGGCGATTGCCGTTGTTATCCGGGAAAGGAGCCGGGAAGGTCTCCGGCAAGGTACCGTCTGTCATCTGACGTGGATCTGTGGGATAGTTGGTGTAAAGACTCGCGAACTGCTCCAGATTGCCGTTGCGGTCATAACCGGCCTGAACAAGATTACCCTTCGTGAGAGCTCCTGTGCGACTCTGCTTGAGTTTTCCATCGGTATTGTTGAACTCAAAATGTTTCATGGAACTGTTGCGAATGGTGGTCGCATTGATGGGCTGATAGGCCTCGTTATACACCTGCCCACGGGTATAAATGGTTCCAGCCACTGCTGAGTCCGCTCCGCCCGGACGGAAAAGAAGGGCTTCCAGTGTGGCCACTTTGATTCGGTCAAAAGTACCGTATTTGCTGGCATCCGTATTCAAGCGTTCCTCAATATTGTAAAAAGAGGCGTGGCAGAGAATACAGTTGATATAGTTCGCCAGAACAGCATATTCATAACCTGCGAAGAGAGCGCCACTCACCTGCAGGGTCTGTACGGCCCGTTGACGCAAACCCTGTACCTCGCCCACAGATTCCGCCGTAATCTGGATACCGTTCAAAGTGTCCTCACGACTGAGTACCAGTTCCAGAACGCGGCTGCCCGTTTCTTCATTCAATAGGACCGGTGCATTCTGGTTGATCAGAATTTTCTGCTGGTTTTTCTTGACGATATCATCAATAAAAGCGCGGTAGGAGGCCAGGTTGCCTGTCGTATTGCCACGGCCAACCAGATATTGATTCCACAGATGTTCCACGGCAATATCAATACCTGATTTGGCCGCTTCCTCAGCCTGCTGCATCTGTACAGTCAGATCCGTATGCGCCTTGGAAGACACAACGAGTTGCCCGACAACAAAGACTGCACCCAGAATAATAATCGTTGACAGCAACACCAGGATCAGTGCCATGCCCTGTTTTTGTGCATATAAATGAGTCATGGTTAAATCCTCCTTACAAGTTCCATAAAGTTAATTCATGAGATAAATATCGCGCTGCAACTCGTGGCGGACAAGCGCACTTCGCGTATCACCCATGGGGGCGGTTAAGATCAGTGATATTCTTAACACATTTCCCGCATCAATTAGTTCGAAGTTTGCATGAGCTATGGAATTGGCCGCACCGAGAATGCGACTCTGACCATTTTGCACACGTACTATGTGCCGGTTGAGGATCCCGTCATTGTTCGCATCTTCTCCGGGATCCAGCCAGGCATTACCCACAGGAGGGTTGCTGCCGGCCACAGGTGAGTCTTCAGTCTCAAAATGATATTCAATAGCCGTACCGAAAGAGGTGAAAGCCTCATTATTGGGAATCTGAAAGCGAACACCTTCTCCGTTATTTAAAATGGTAAGGGCTTTCACACCATAAGGAAGGCTCATGCCCGCTGGCGCAGGTTTCACAGCCTGTTCCAGTTCCTGACCCAGAACAATCATGAGGCGTCGCGCTTCTTCCTGAAGCTGCGCCTTGCCACGGTTCAGGCTCACCGATGCTGAGGAGCTTTTGACAGCGATCAGCCCCAGAGCAAAAACAACGATGATCAGAGCTGTGGAGATGGTAAGTTCTAAAAGGGTGAAGCCGGACTTGTTCAAAAGAGTGCCTTTCCTAGTGGCTGGTGATCGCAGCCGTAGTATTAACACTGTAGCGATGATTACGCGGCCCGAGCCACGAGGTGGTTACCGTAACATACACCGGATTGGTATTCTGATTGGGCACAACACTCGATTTCGCCGGATCGCCACTGTCGTCCACCATATCAATCTGATATTCCTGCTCGGGCAGGCTGAAAAAACTGCCGTAACGGGCACGAATGGCCGCATTGGCTCCATCCAGAGACTGGGGGAAGCCATCCCCGAAATTCAAGAGAACACAGGGAAAATCGGGACGACCGCCCGTACAATCAGGGCTGTTCTCCGTATGATAGGAAACATCGCGCATCGTCGATAGTACTGTCTGACAATGGGCAAGTGCCGCATTACGCTGTTCCTGAATCTCCAGAACAGCATAGGAGTAGACCAGACTATGGGCCACAGACCACATCATCAACGTGAAGATGCCGAAGGCGAACATGATTTCTACCAGAGTGAACCCTCTGGTACGGGTGAGATGCTTCATCAAGGCGTTCTTGGAAGAGGTCACAGTCATGATTATCCTGTATCTGTTTTTCGGCGAAAATCACCGACAGACATTTTTTTGAAGACAGCTCAACTATTATAGCCTCTGAATTATAACATAACTTGCGAAATTAGCCAATGATTTTAAGCAAAAAATTGCGTTTCGTTCTTGAACTCACGGCGCCGACCTGTTGAAGCAGCTGTGATAAGCTGTGGAATGAAGACCAGTGCATGAATGCACTTCAGTACACAGCGCAGCATAGCCGCACCCAAATGATGCTTTTTCTTCAACTGCAATGGGCTCGAAGAAATGGTACTGACACAACGACCCTTGGAACCACAGATGAACACTGATTAACACTGATAAGTTAAAGACCTTGTGTCGCGCAGCCTGGGAACGCCAATTTCCACATTGGCAGGACACCCGGGAAAAGCCCATGACTTGTGTATGCATTTGACGGGAGAACAAA